>Ga0116216_10001799_pt1 | contig 14529 bp, 17 predicted proteins | sample Sb_taG_11_FD_89696 | JGI IMG/M metagenome (GOLD analysis project Ga0116216, IMG submission 89696) | Peat soil microbial communities from Weissenstadt, Germany - Sb_50d_3_AS metaG | ecosystem: Environmental > Terrestrial > Soil > Wetlands > Peat | place: Germany: Weissenstadt | collected 2010-09-21
ACGCCGGTGGGGGACCGGACCGCGCGCGGGCTCGCCCGGACGATCGAGGACGCCGTCCGGCTCCAGCCGTACGTCCGGTCGGTCCGCGTGCGGATCGACCCGTCGAAGGCCGGGCCGGAAGGGACGGGGAAGTTCGCCTACCGGTACCTCGTCGCGGAGATGCTCCAGGTCGAGGTCACGCTCGGCGACGGTCGGGAGACCGTCCGGGCCGAGCTCGTCCACCGGCCGAAGCTCCGGTACCCGCTGATGCGGGTCGTCGCCGTCGGACCTAGTGTTCGCGGCGCGAGCCGATCGGGGAGTAGGCGAGGTCGACCGGCCCGACGTAGCGGGCGGTCGGCCGGATCAGCCGGAGGTCCTGGTACTCCTCGAGGACGTGCGCGGTCCAGCCGGCGACGCGGCTCGCGGCGAACACCGGCGTGAACAGGTCCTTCGGGATGCCGAGCAGGGTGTACACCGACCCCGAGTAGAGGTCGACGTTCGGGTAGAGGCCTTTCTCGCGGTGGACCACCCCCTCGACGGCGCGGAGGAGGTCGTAGTACCGGAGGTTGCCCTGCGACTCGCCCACCCGCTTCGACCACTCGCGGAGGATCGTGGCGCGCGGGTCCTCGACCTTGTACACCCGGTGGCCGAACCCCATGATCCGCTCGTGGCGCGCGAGCTTCCCCCGCACGACCTCTTCGGCGCGGTCGGGGGTGCCGATCTCCTCGAGCAGCTCCATGACCCGCTCGTTCGCCCCGCCGTGCAAGGGACCCTTCAGCGTCCCGATCGCGCTCGTGACGGCCGAGTAGAGGTCGGAGAGCGTCGACGCCGTGACGCGGGCCGCGAACGTCGAGGCGTTCAGCTCGTGGTCGGCGTGGAGGATGAGCGCGACGTCGAGGGCCCGCGCCTCGAGCGCCGTCGGTTCGGTGCCGCGGATCGCGTAGAGCAGCCACGACGCGTGGTCGAGGTCGGGCCGCGGGGCGACGAGCGGAAGGCCGACGCGCGCCCGGTGGAAGGCGCCGAGGACGCCGGGAAGGACCGCGGTCAGCCGCTGCGCACCCCCGATCGATGCCTGGCCGGGTTTCGTCTCGCCCGGCTCGTAGACGGCGAGCGCGCTCACGACCGTCCGGAGGACGTCCATCGGGAGCGCGTCCTTCGGGATCTCCAGGAGGAGCTTGAGGACCGGCGGGGGAAGTTCGCGGAGGCTGGCGAGGCGCGACTTCAGCTCGGCGAGCTGGGTCGCCGTCGGGAGACGACCGTACCAGAGCAGGTAGGCGACCTCCTCGAAGTTCGAGTTCGCGGCGAGGTCGCGGATGTCGTACCCGTCGTAGATCAGCCGGCCGCCCTTGCCGTCGATGTAGCAGATGCGCGATTCGAGGGCGACGACGTCCTCGAGCCCCTTCTGGACGTCCGCCGGTTCCACCATGCCGAACCCTACCGAACGTCGGGGACCGCGGGCGGGGTTAATCGGTTTCGGCCACCCGGACGGGGTTCGACGCCGCCGTCGGTCCCGTCGGCGGGCTCGGCGCCTCGTGGGGATGCCGACGGGCGTAGGCGACGGTCGCGGCGGACCAGATCGGCAGGGAGACGAGGAGCGCGCCGGCCGAGACGAGGAACACGAGCCGGTAGCTGCCGATGATCGAGATCACGCCCGACAGCGCGGCGCCGGCGACGGCGGCGATGCCGCCGAGGGCGCTCGAGAAGCCGAGGAGCCGACCGGCGTCCCGGCCCTCGAGGGCGCGGAACATGAGGATTGACGAGGCCGTCGAGTAGAACGCGATGGCGATCCCGAGGATCGCGAACGCCACGACGTTGGCGAGGAAGGCGGCGAGGGCGACGAGCGGGAGGAACGTGAACCCGGCGACCCCGAGGTAGCCCAGACTGCGCAGGTACGTCGCACGACTGACGAGCCGGTCCGGGCCGATCCGATTGGTCAGCGTCCCGCTGGCCGGGTAGACAAATGCTTGCGCGCCGTTGTTCGCGAGGTTGACGAGGAAGATCGACGCGGCGCCGACGCCGATGGAGTAGAGGTACGGGGTGTACGAGATGTTGAACAGGTTCGAGCTGAGGTTGAACAGCAGCGTCGCGGCGAAGATCAGAGGGAGCTCGTGGTGCACCTCTTCCTTCATCCAGGTCCGGAACCGTCGGATGCTACCGGCCGAGAGCTTCGGGTGGACCGGAAAGAACGGGAAGAACAGCCGGAACGAAACGGAGTGGCGCAGCCGGGAGGCGAGACTGTCCGCGTGCTCGCTCAATTGGCGTCGCGCCGCCGTGCGACGAGGTTCCTCGACGCCCAGGACGATCGCGACGGCGGAGATCGCGGAGAGGGCCGCGAGGACGAGGAGGAGCGGGGAGAGCGAGTGGCCCGAGACGAGCCAGAAGTACCCGACGAGGAGGCCGGCGACCGCGCCGACCATGCTCATCAGCTGGAAGGAGGCGTACGCGCTCGGCCGCTCGGTGGAGCCGAACTTCTCGAGGATCAGAAGGTTCGCCGCGTTCGACCCCGCGGGCGCGAGCACCCCGACGAGCGTGTAGAGGACGAGCAGCGTCGGCAGCGTATGGACGGCCGCGAGCGCGGCGTAGACGGCGGCGAATCCGCCGAAGTTGACCGCGAGCAGCAGTCGCCGGGAGGCGACGTGGTCCGAGACCCACCCCCAGGCAACGGAGGCGAGGATCAGCGCCCCGTTGAACAGCGTCGCGGCGAGCGCAACGTCGGTCCACGCGCCGTGGAGCGAGATCAGGATGAGCAGCGGCAGGACGACGCCGAACCCGGACGTCGCGGCGTTCACCGGAACGAACGCGAGCAGCCACGGACGAGCGAGGAGGCGCCGGGGCCACGTGGGAGCGGAACGAACCATCGACGACGCCGGAAACGTCCATCGACCGTCGTCGAGTTTATGGAGGCACGGTTCGACTGGTGGACGGCGTCGCCTCCTCGACAATGCTTATAGCCCACGCCGTTGTCCGCGGCCCGGTACCGACGAGGGATTCCCCCGTGGCAATCGGTTTCGTGCTCATCAGCACGGCTCCCGCGAAGGAGCATGAGGTCTACACCGAACTGCTCCGGGTGAAGGGGATCGTCGAGCTGCACCCGCTGTTCGGGGAGTACGACCTGATTGCGAAAGTCGAGGCAGAGGACTTCAACGCCCTCGGCCAACTCGTCGTGGACAAGATCCGGTCGGTCTCCGGGGTCATCGACACGAAGACCCTCACCGGCATCAAGTTCTGAACCTGAGGAACGGAGCTACCATGATCAACACACTATTGGACGACGGGCTGACGGTCGGTCTGAGCCAGTTCGCGACGATCCTGCTGCTCGTCTTCGGCCTGTTCCTCATCCTCGCGGGCTTGTTCACCGCGTACTTCGGCAGCGGCAAGAGCCGGACGATCGGCGTCGTGCTGCTCGTCGTCGGCATCGTCGTCGACCTCATCGCCGGATACTGGTACCACATCGACCACGGCTCCGGCCTCGCGCTCACGGGCCTCCTCGAGCAGACGATCCTCGTGATCGTCGCCGCGGCGGTCGGCGCCCTTGCCGCGATCGCGATCTTCCTCGTCGCGATCATGAAGTCCTAGGCCAACGCCTCGCGCCCGGACCGTCGGAGCCGCGCCGTGCGGCGGACCCCGCTCGTCACATTGACGACGGACATCGGGTGGGCGTACGCCGCGCAGATGAAGGCGGTCCTTGCCCGGCGGGCCCCGAACGCGCGGGTCGTGGACATCGCGCACGACGTTCCGCCGCAGGGAATCCGGGAGGCGGCGTTCCTTCTCGGGCACATCGCTCCGCAGTTCCCTCCGGGCACGATCCATGTGGCGGTCGTCGACCCGGGCGTCGGGGGCCAGCGCGCGCCCATGGCGGTACGAACCTCCGATGGTTCCTTCCTGATCGGCCCGGACAACGGGGTCCTCTCGCTGGCGTGCGACGCGCTCGGGGGAGGGACGGCGGTCCGACTCGACGCCGGAACGCTCGTCCGCTCCGGACGGCCGAGCGCGACGTTCGAGGGCCGCGATGTGTTCGCGCCGGCCGCCGCAGCGCTGGCGTCCGGCCGCCCGTTCGCGAGGCTCGGTCCGGTCCACGAACTCCGACGGCTCACCCTGCCTGTCCCGAAGCGCCGAGCGACCACGATCTCGGGCGAGGTCGTGCACGTCGATGTCTTCGGCAACGCCATCACGAACATCCCGACCGCCGACCTACCAGCCGGCGTCGCGAGGGTCTCCCTTCGGCTCGGGCGCTTCCGGGCGAGCGCCGTGCCCGTCTGGCGCACGTACGAGGACGGCCCTCTGGGCGCGCTCGGCGTGCTCGGGTCGAGCTTCGGTTATCTCGAGGTCGCATCGCGAAATCGGTCCGCGGCTCGCCGCGCTCGCATCGCCCCCGGGGCTCGTGTGACCGTCGGCTGGTCCGCCCGCGGGGGAGCCCGTAAATAGCGTCCCCGCCGGTGTCGGGCACCCCCCCATCGAGAGACACAACGTGGCGAAGCGCGACTACTACGAGGTGCTCGGCGTCCCGCGCTCGGCGACGACCGACGAGATCAAGACGTCGTACCGGCGCCTCGCCCGGCAGCATCACCCGGACGTCAACGCGGGCGACGTGAAGGCCGCGGAGGAGAAGTTCAAGGAGGTCAGCGAGGCGTACGAGGTCCTCGTCGACCCGGAGAAGCGCCGCCGGTACGACCAGATGGGATTCGGAGGCGTCGAGAGCGACTTCGGCCCCGGTGGGTTCAGCTGGCAGAACTTCACCCATCGCGCCGACCTCGAGGACCTTCTCGGCGGGACGGACTTCCTCGAACAACTGCTCCGGCAGGGGTTCATCGGCGGCTCGTTCTCGACGGGGCGAGAGCGCGGCGGAATGGGACAATCATTCCGCGGGGGCGACATCGAGGTGGCGATCCGGCTCCCGCTCTCCGCCGCGGTCACGGGAGCCGAACCGGAGCTCACAGTCCCGACAACCGACCCGTGTGGAAGCTGCCAGGGCACCGGCGCGAAGGACGGGACGGAGCTCGAGACGTGCCCGCAGTGCGACGGACGCGGCCAGATCCGCCGGACGACAAGTCGCGGCTACACGCAGATGATCACCGTCTCCGAGTGCCCGACGTGCCACGGCACCGGTCGTCGGATCAAGGTCCCGTGCCCGGTCTGCAAGGGGCGCGGGACGGTCCGGCAGATCCGCCACCTCCGCGTCACGGTGCCGCCGGGAATGGAGGATGGGTCGGTCCTGCGCCTCGCCGGTCAGGGGGGCGCCGCGCCGCCCGGTGGAAAACCGGGGGACCTGTTCGTCCAGGTGACGCTCGAACCCGACCCGCGGCTCCGCCGCGAGGGGAAGGACGCCTACACCGAAGCGACGGTCCCCCTCCCCGTCGTCCTGTTCGGCGGCGAGGTCCGGGTCCCGACGGTGACGGGCGAGGCGGTGTTGAAGATCCCGGCGGGGACCCAGCCCGAAGCCCAGTTCCGCCTCCGCGGCGAGGGATTCCCGACGTTCCGGGGCACGAGCCGCGGGGACGAGATCGTGCTCGTGCACGTCGAGCTCCCGAAGCACCTGAGCTCGCACCAGCGGGACCTCCTCCGGGAGGCGCTCGGCTCGGAATCGGCCACGACGGCCCGCGCACGTGGGGGCCTGTTCGGCCGGCGGAGCTAGGGCGATGCCGGCCGAGGACGGCGCCGATGCCCCGGACCACTATTTCACGGAGCGACCGCGCTCCGCGTCCCAGCGCCGCGAGCTCCGGTTCCTGTTCCGGGGTTCGGTGCTCGTTTTCGAGGTCGACCACGGGGTCTTCGGCTCGTCCGGACTCGACCCCGGCACGGCCCTCCTGATCGAATCGCTCGGCGTCCGCCCCGGCGACCGCGTCCTCGACCTCGGATGTGGATGGGGAGCCGTCGGCGTGGCGGCGGCGAAGGCGGCGCCCGAGGGTCGCGTCATCATGACCGACGTCAACCGGCGGGCGATCGCCCTCTCCCGGCGAAATCTCCGGCGAAACAAGATCCCGAACGCGGAGGTGCGGGCCGGTTCCCTGTTCGGGAGCCTCGAGGGCGAAACGTTCGACGTGATCGCGACGAACCCTCCGTTCCACGCCGGACGCGAGCTGATCCTCGAGCTGCTGACGGCGGCCCCGGACCACCTCGCGGACGGCGGACGGCTCCTCGTCGTCGGGAAGGGCAGCCAGGGGATCCGGTTCTACCAGGAATGGCTCGCCGAGCACTGGGCGGCCGAGGTGACCGTGCTTGCGCGCGGCGGCGGCTACCGGGTCATCGAGGCCCGTCGGCGGCCGGCGATCGACCAGGCGTAGAGCCGGCCGACGTGCCGGATGTACCGGCCGATCTCGCCGGATCCAAGCTTGCTCGCGCCGGCGCTCCGGGCGGCGAACACGAACGGGACCTCGACGGCCGGCGAGGGCCGGCACTTGACGAGGATCTCGAGGACGATCTTGTACCCGACCGGCTCGAGCGCCCCCCGGCCGAGCACGTCGCGGTCGACGGCGAAGTAGCCGCTCATCGGGTCCTTGACCCGGGTGAGCGGACGGGCGAGTACGCCGGCCCCCCAGGAGATCACGCGTCGGCTCCCCGAGAGGCCGGGGGACGCACCGCCGGGCACGTTCCGGCTCGCGATCGTCATCTCCGCGCTCCCCGCGAGGATTGGTTGGATCATCGACGGGAGCAGCTCGGGCGGGTGGCTGCCGTCGGCGTCGATCCCCGCGATCACCCGGCCGCTCGCGATCTGCATGCCGCGCACGACCGCGCTCGCGAGCCCGCGTTCGCCCCGGCGGACGTAGAGCCGCCAGGGGTGGCGCGCCGCGACCCGCTGGACCTCCTCCGCCGTGCCGTCGGAGGAATCGTCGTCCACGACGACGACCTCATACCGGTACTGCCGAAGCGCAGCGTCGATCCGAGGGGCGAGGAGCGCGATCGACTCCCGCTCGTTGAGGGTCGGCACGACGACCGAGACCTCGAGCGGCTCCGACACCGACCCGGGGAACCCCGCGGAGGTTAATCGCGTTCGCGTCGAACCGGGGGCGGCGGAGCCCCCGGGCTGGGCCGCTCGAATCGCCCCGGAACGAGGTCCGGACGTCAGGTACGGCGGCCGGCTCGACGGAGCGCCGGTCCGCTCGCCGAAGCGCTTAAAAGGAACGGCTTTCTCGGCGCCCGCACCCCGGGGCCGAGGGGCCGGCCGACGAGGCCGATCGCCCAAGACGCCCCCCTAATCACGGAGAGTGAGGATCGCGCCCAAGACCCCGAAGGACGAGACGCCGTCCGGGACCCCCGCCGCGGCCGAGCCAGAGGCCGTCGAGAAGGGCGGGAAGAAGGAGAAACCCTCGAAAGGCAAGGAGGGGAAGGACGGCGGGTCACCTAAGGAAGGGAAGGCCAAGTCGGGGAAGTCCGGCGCTCCGGGCGAGAAGAAGGAGCGCAAGGGCAAGCCGATCCCGGACAACCCGAACTTCCGCTACATCGTCCGGCTCGCGGGGAGCGACCTCGACGGGACCCGGGCGACCGCGCTCGCCATCACGGGAGTCCACGGCGTTGGACCGCGGATCGCCGAGGTCGCCTGCCGCCTCGCCGGCGTGAGCCCCTCCGAGATGATCGGGAACGTGCCTGAAGCGGCGGTCGATGGCCTCGAGCTCGTGCTCGCGGACCTCCCTTCGAAGATTCCGTCCTGGATGATCAACCACGTGGCCGACCCGACAACCGGGGAGACCCACCATTTCTTCGGCGCGGACCTCGACACGACCCGCCGCGACGACGTCAACCGGATGAAGATGATCCGGTCCTACCGGGGCGTTCGCCACGAGCGCGGCCAGAAGGTCCGCGGCCAGCGGACCCGGTCGAACGGCCGCACGGGGATGGCGGCGGGCGTCATGAAGAAGGCCGCGAAGGAAGCGGCGGCCGCCGCCGGCAAGGAAGAGTCCGGCGGAAAGTCCGGCCCGTCCGGCGGCAAGGCGGCGACGTCCGCGGCCGCACCGGCCGCGACCCCGGCGGCGGCCTCGCCGGCCGACAAGAAGAAGGTGTAGAACGATGGGCGATCCGAAGTTCCTCCGCCGGTTCTACGACACGCCGAAGCATCCTTGGGAAGCCGCCCGGATGGACGAGGAGCGGAAGCTCGTCGCCAAGTACGGCCTGAAGAACAAGCGCGAACTCTGGAAGGCGCAGTCCATCCTCCGAGGCTTCCGCCGCCAGGCGCGCGAACTGCAGGCGCGGGTGCGCGCCGGCGAGCCACAGGCGAAGCGGGAGTCCGACGGGCTTCTCGGCCGCCTCACGCGGCTCGGTGTCCTCCCCGCGGGGAGCACGAGCCTCGACGATGTGCTCGCGCTCACTCCCGAAGTCGTCCTCCAGCGCCGCTTCGAGTGGATCGCGTTCCGACGCGAGCTCGCGCCCACGCCAAAGGGCGCGCGCCAGCTGATCGTCCACGGGCACCTGACGATCGGCAACCACAAGGTCACCCGGCCGGGCTACCTCGTCCTCGCCGCCCAGGAGACCGACATCCAGTACGCCCCGTCGTCCGGGCTCACCTCCGACGAGCACCCGGTGCGCGTCGCGATCCGCGAGAAGCTCTCGCGCCGCAACCAGGAGGCCGCGCCGCCGCCGGCCCCGACCCCCGGGAGCGTGTAGGCCATGGCGAAGATCGGCATCGCGCACATTTTCGCGAGCTACAACAACATCCACATCACCGTGACCGACATCACCGGCGCCGAGACGCTCACGAAGGCGACCGGCGGCATGGTCGTCAAGGCCGCGCGGGACGAGTCGAGCCCGTACGCCGCGATGAAGGCCGCTGACCAGGTCGCGGCGACAATGAAGGAGAAGGGGTACGACACCCTCCACGTCCGCGTCCGCGCCCCCGGCGGGAACCGGGCGCGCTCCCCCGGACCCGGGGCCCAGGCCGCGATCCGCGCCCTGGCGCGCGCGGGCATGAAGATCAGTCGCATCGAGGACGTCACGCCGGTGCCGCACGACGGCACGAAGGCGAAGGGGGGCCGGCGGGGCCGGCGCGTGTAACATGGACGTCGCGTCCCTCGACCTCAAGACCCGCGAGCTGAAGCTCGAGCTCTCCGGCGCGAGCGCCTCCAAGGTCAACGCGATCCGCCGCACGCTCATCGCCGACGTCCCGAAGCTCGCGATCGAGGACGTCGAGTTTCACCTCGGCCCGATCCGCGACGAGGCGAGCGGCAAGGACTACGACTCCTCGACGAGCATGTTCGACGAGGGCGTCGCCCTCCGGCTCGGACTCCTGCCGATCCCGACCGACCTGGGCCAGTTCCGGCGGAAGTCGGAGTGTACGTGCGAAGGCGCCGGCTGCGCCCACTGCCAGGCGATGTTCTCCATCGACAAGAAGGGCCCGTGCACGGTCTACGCGCGGGACATCACGCCCCTCGGGGACGCGAGCCTCGCGATCCTCGAGCCCGAGGTCCCGATCGTCCGCCTCGGCGCCCGCCAGGCGCTGCTCGCCTATGCCACCGCCGTCGTCGGCACCGCGCGCGAGCACGCGAAGTGGCAGGTCGCGCACGCCGTCGGCGTTTCGCCCCGACCGCACATCAAGATCGCGAAGAAGTCCGGCTGCTCCGACTCGTGCCTGAAGCGCGCCGCCGGCTCCTGCCCCGTGAACATCCTCGATTACGAGTCCGGGAAGGTCACGGTCACGGACGAGACGAAGTGCATCCTCTGCTGGGCGTGCGAGAAGAGCTGCGAGCACGGCAGCATCCACGTTGAGCCGGACACGGAGAAGTTCTTCCTGCAGTTCCAGACCGACGGCAGCCTCACCGCGCGCGAGGCGCTGCGGTACGCCCTGAAGGACCTGAAGCGGCGCTTCGAGGACCTCCGCGAGGCGGTCCAGGCGATCCCGTAGGTCTACCGGGCGCCCGCGGCCCGCCGCCCCGTCGACGGGGTCCAATCGTAGCGGAGCAGCGCCCCGATGCCGCCGAGGCCGTGGAGCCGTTTCCCGGCGTCTCCCTCGTCGCGGACGACGAATACGCGGGCGCGCGCGCCCTTCGACGCCTCCAGCGTGGACTGCGTCGCCGGTTCGGCAAGTCGGGTCTCCGACACGAGCACCGTCTCCGCCGCACCGGAGTCGACGGCTTCCGCCACCTCGACGGGGCCGACGGCCGCCCGGGCCCCACCGAGCGCGGTGACGAGCCGCTCGACGAGGTCGGCCTCCTCGGCCGCGACGGAGCCGCGGAGGGCCTCCGCCGCCTTCCCCGACCGCAGAAGTTCGTCGAGACCGACCCGGCCGGACTCCGCGGTCGCCACGATGTGCAACTTCCCCTTCTGCGCCGGCATCGCCTCGGCGAGCGCGCCGGCGAGCTGCTCCTTCAGGAACCCGGGGCCAGCAATGACGACGGTCGTCGCGTCCGCGACCGCCGGCCGGAGGATCCCGACGAGTTCCTCGAGGTACGTCCGGCGGTCCTTCTCGGCCTGCCCCGACCCCTCGCGCTTTCCCGCCAGCGTTCTCCGGACGTCCGCGACGGTCTCGACGGATCGGCCGCGCAATCGGACGATCGTGGCCTCGCCCCAGTCGACGGTGGCCACCAGGACCGTCGGCTCGCCCGCGCCGGCGAGTCCCTCTTCGAGGAGCGCGCCGTCCCCGGCCGTCCACGCGCTCTTTCGTACGGCGACCGTCTCGCCAACATCGACGTCGAGCGTGTGGTGCCGGCCGATGTCGAACGGCCCCTCGACGATCGGTCCGGTGACTCGAACGTGCTTCGTGAAGCCGTGGAACTCGACCTGCTCGGCGACGACGGCGAGGAACACCCGGCGCCGCTCGCGTTGCGCGGCGGGCGCATCCTCTGGCGCCTCCGGATCGCGCCGGGTCGTTGACGCCCCGACCCGATCGCCCGGTCGGATCAGCCGAGCGACCCGCCAGAGGTCGGACGGCGTCTGCAGGAGGAGCTTCCGCTCCCCGAGCTTCGGGTCTTCGTGGACGATCCGCATCGACATCCGCGGATACGGCTCCTCGGTCAAAACCTGAACCCACGGGATTCGGAACGGGAACCAAGGCGGGAACTTCGGACCGGACCGGGGCCGCACCACCCCCGGTCGGCCGGCGCGTCGCGGAACCATTATTGACCGGAACCCGAGTCGGCGCCCTCGGAGGTTCGCCCGATGACCTCGTACGGTTCTCTGCTCGCGAATCCTCGCGTTCGGCGCTTCGCAATCGCGGGCTCGTTCTCGTACGCCGCCCCGGCCGCGCTCGTCCTGATCCTCGTCTGGACGATCGCGACCGCCCCGGAGTACGCCGGTCAGCTGAACTTCGTCGCTCCGACGCTCGCGTTCGAGGGCCTCGCGGCGACGATTCCCACCCTGGTCGCGGCCGTCGTCTCCGGCACGCTCGCGGACCGGATGGAGCGGCGCCGGCTCATGCGGCTGACGAATGCCCTCGCCGTGTCGGGGATGTTCGGGATCGTCCTCGACCTGTTCTTCCGGCCCGAGATGCGCGTGGCCTTCCCCGGCCCGTCCGGCTACTTCCTGCCCCTCTGGATGATCCTCATGTTCCCGGCGTGGGCGGCCGTCAGCGCCGCCACGACCATGTTCCGTCCCGCCTACAACGCGGCCCTGCCGAAGCTCCTCCCGTCATCGGACCTGGCGAGCGCGAACGGGCTGATCTTCGCCCTCTCGATCGGGCTCAGCGTCGGGGCCTCGCTGGCCGCGACCGGAAGCCTCGCCCTCGGGACCAGCCGCTCATTCGTCGCGGCGTCGATCCCGCTGGCCCTGCTTCTCATCGCGCAGGTCGCTCTCGGCGGCATCGGGGAGGACCGACCGCATCCGCCGACCGGTCCCCGGTCGACATTCGTCCAGGATGCCCGTCGTGGGTACGGCTACTTGTGGCGCCGCAAGGCGCTCCTCCAGCTGACCCTGACCGCGCTGGCGATCAACTCCCTCACGACGGCCGCCTTCGTGGAGCTCGGCCTCTACGCCACCAGCACCCTCGGGGTGTCGAACGCGATCCTGTATGGGGGGATGGTCACGGGTTCCAGCATCGGGGTCGCGATCGGGAGCCTCGCGATGGGCCGGATCCGGTTCGAGCGCGTGGCGGGGCGCACGCTCGCGCTCGTCACGGCCGGGGAGGGGGTGAGCGTGCTCATCCTCGGGCTCAGCCACTCGATCTGGATCAGCCTCCCCGACATGGTGTTGTTCGGGATCTTCCCCGGGATGTACATGACCGTCTTCCTCGCCACCTTGCAGGCGACGGTACCGAACGAGCTCCTCGGCCGAGTCCTGGCCGCCGACGAGGTCGGAAGCTACGCGATGGTCCCCGTCGGCCAGTACCTCGGCGGGATACTGACGCTCGTGCTCGGGTCGGCGCAGACGCCGTTCATCCTCGCGGGCGTCGGCACGATCCTGATCGGCGGCCTGATGATCGCGTTCCCGCAGCTGCGTTCGCTCGGGTTCGACCCGGCCCCGCATCGGACCCCCGTCGTGCCCGACCCGCCCCCCACACCGTCCGCCGTGCCTGGCGAGACGCTCCCGTAAACGGTCGAACGCGACGTGAGTCGAGTTTATCGCACCCGACGACTCGTAGGAAAACGCGGGGAGGAGAGTCGAATGGCGTCGTACGGCCTCGCGCGGATGTTCGGATTCCTCGGCGGGATTCTCGTCCTGATCGGCTCGGTGTTCACGTTCTTCTACACACTCGCGTTCGCGGCCATCGAGCGCTCCGTCCGCGAGGGGCTCGCGGGGACGGCGACCGCGCTCGAGCAGTTCGTCTTCGCGATCCTGCTCCTGTTCTTCGTCGCGCTCTCGGGCTCCCGCTCGTCCGAGTACTCGATGGCGGGGGGAATCGTCCTCGTTGTCGTCAGCGTGATCGGGATCGTGCTGATCGGCTCCGGCGTTCTCGTCCTGATCGGGTTCGTGCTGACGCTGATCTCGGGCGTCCTGTTCCTGGTCCGCCGGGTCTGAGCCCCGCGGTTACGCGGGGACCTTGAGGCGTTCCACATAGGACTTGCGGAACTTCTTCATCTTCGGGGAGATCACCATCTGGCAGTACCCGCGGTCCGGATTCTTCCGGAAGTAGTCGTGGTGGTACTCCTCCGCCGGGTAGAACTTCGTCAGCGGGACGACCTCCGTGACCACTCGGTGGCCCCACTTCTGCTCGGCGTTGACCTCGCCGACGACCTGCTGGGCGGTCGCGAGCTGCGCGGGGGAGCGGTACAGGACGACCGACCGGTACTGGGTCCCGACGTCGCCGCCCTGCCGGTCCTTGGTCGTCGGATCGTGGGTCGCGAAGAAGATCTCGAGCACGTCCCGGTACGACAGGACGGCCGGGTCGTACGTCACGTCGACGACCTCGGCGTGGCCCGTCTCCCCCGTGCAGACCTCCTCGTAGCTCGGGTTCTCGGCGGAGCCTCCGGCGTACCCCGGCATCACGTCGACGACGCCGCGAACGGCCCGGAAAACGGCCTCGGTGCACCAGAAGCATCCGCCCCCGAGCGTCGCGTGCTCCGTCGACGGTGGGGGCTCGGGAGAACCCGACATGACCGACCGAGACGTCCGAGGTTTATCCCGATACCCCCCGGGAGCTGGCGGCCCGGGCACGGCCCGCTCGTCGGGGCTCGGCGCGAGGGGGCGTCCGAGCGAGGGCGCCCCCGTGCGACAGACCCTGTCGAACGGGGTATAAATATCCCTTGCGACAGATTTCTTCCTCACCGTGGCCGCGACCCTGGTCGAGGACCTCGAACAGCTTCCGCCCGGATCGCATTGCCTCAGCTTCCATTCCTCGGAAGAGGAGGCGGCCCGACACGCGGTGTCGTTCCTGGCGGGGACGCCGGCGGGCCAGGACGTCCGGTACTGGGTCCGGAACGAGCGACAGCGGACGTACTACGAACGCTGGCTGCGAGAGACCGCCCCCGAGCATCTCGGGTGCGTGGCCGTCCTCGCCGGAGAACAGGTCGAATCCGACGGCGACGGTCACCTGCGCCCCGTCGGGGACGTCGTGCAGTTCGTCCGGGAACATCCGGACGGCGTCACAGCCGGCGCCGACACCCTCAGCCACTACTGGAGCTCGGCGACAGTTCCCGCCCATCTCGAGTACGAATCGTGGTTCGACCGGCAGCCGAGGACGGGGTCGAGGTTCCTCTGCCCGTACGACCTTCGCCGCGTGCCGGTCGACTCCGCCGCTCAGGTCATGCGGGAGCTCGGCGCCGCCCACTCCGACGTCGTGCTTTCCTCCTCGGGCGAGCCGGGGGCCCGACTCCTGCAGCTGTTCCTCTTCACTCCCGTAGCGAGCATTCCGCCGGTCCTCGACGAGAGCCTCGGGTGGGCGGTCCGAAGCGGCCTCGTCGACGTCCTCGGCCCCGAGGTCGACCTCCGGCTCAGGCCGGCCGGTGACGACGTCGTCCGGGACTGGTCCGCTCGGGCCATCCTCGACTGGTAAGCCCGATATCCCTTCGCCGAGGTATCGGGAGGCACCCGAATGACCGAGTCCGGCAGCACCGTGTCCGACTGGATGTTCCGCGCGCCAAGCTTCGGGATCCTCCACCTCGCCACGATCTTCGGCTTTCTCATCGCAATCGGAGCGATTCTCGCGGGCAGCCCCGCCGTGTCCGCCCTCGCCGGCGCCGGGGTCGTGTTCCT
>Ga0116216_10001801_pt1 | contig 14512 bp, 9 predicted proteins | sample Sb_taG_11_FD_89696 | JGI IMG/M metagenome (GOLD analysis project Ga0116216, IMG submission 89696) | Peat soil microbial communities from Weissenstadt, Germany - Sb_50d_3_AS metaG | ecosystem: Environmental > Terrestrial > Soil > Wetlands > Peat | place: Germany: Weissenstadt | collected 2010-09-21
GAGACGCTTCAGGGACTCGGCGGGCTGCGCGTGCTGCTCTCTGCGGCTGTGCGTCGCGGAGACCACGAGCAGACAGAGCAGGCCGTCCGCCAGGCGATCGTGCAGATCGAGCGGGAGATCGGAAACCTACGGGCGATCATCACCGAGCTACGTCCGGCCGCGCTTGACGAGCTCGGGCTTCAGAGCGCGATCGCCTCACTACTCGAACGCCACCGCGAGCAGGACGATTTCGCGATCGATGCCGACCTTGCGCTTCCCGATCCGCAGGCGGGAGAGCCGCGCCTGGCCCGGGAGCTTGAGACGACGATCTATCGGCTTCTGCAGGAGGCGCTTACGAACATCGTCAAGCACACCCAGGCGCAGCACGTGCGTGTCGCGGTTGCTGAAGACCAAGGCGAGGTCACGGTCGAAGTCCGCGATGACGGCGCCGGCTTCACGGCGGGTGCTGAGACTTCGGGGTTCGGGCTGATGGGGATGCGCGAGCGAGTCAGCCTTGCGGGCGGAACGCTCCAGATCGACTCCGGTGAGAGCGGCACGCTCGTACGCGCTCGCCTGCCGGCACGGTACCTTGACGCCGCCGCTGGCGCCGCGGCAGCCAAATCAGACGCGGAGCAGGCCGCGTCCTAGCGCGTAGCGGACAAGCTCCGCGCGTGTGGCGAACCCCAGCTTCTGGTGAATGCGCGCACGGTGGGTCTCGACCGTACGCGGCGAGAGTTCAAGCTTGCGGGCGATCTCGACGCTGGTATGGCCGAGCGCGATCAGTCGCAGCACTTCGGTCTCACGAGGGGTCAGGTTCTCTTCGGTGGAGGGCCGTCCCAGCGACCCCAGCCGGGCCGAGAGGCGAGGGCTTACATACTCATCACCATGGGCCGCGTTGCGTATGGCCTCGGGCAGATCCGAGTCGGCCATCTCCTTCAGGACAAAGCCGATCGCGCCGGCGTCAAGCGCTCCTCTGGCGAAGACCGGGTTGTCGTCCATGGTGAGCACGACGATCTGGGTATCGGGCGCCTGCCTGCGCAGCCGCCGGATGGTCTCGATGCCCGACCCGCCGAGCACCCTCAGATTCAGTACGAGTACGTGCGGCAGTTGACCGTGAACGTGGCGCACGACGGTAGACAGGTCGGTCGCCTCGGCGATCACCTCCAGGCCGTCCTCGTTGTCGAGCAGCAGGCGTAGGTTGCGCCGCATCGCGGCATGGCCGTCCGCCAGAACTACGCGGATCGGCTGCTCTGTCGAGGGTACTGGGCTTGAGGCGCTCGAAACGCTGGCCAGGCGCAAACGTGGAGGCATGATGTCAACCTAGCCGTCTCGCCGAGCGCCATCTACCGGGCAAAACCCTATTTCGATCGCGGCAAAGCACGGATCAGGGCGGCGGAGCGCCTTCACGGGCTCGGCGGTCGACCGCGCGCGTGACCGCGGCGAGCTGTGCATCCAGGGCCTGCTCGGTACTCAGTACGAGCACGCTGTCGCCGGGCAGCTCATCGAGTGCCTGAAAGGAGCGAAACTGCTCAGCCACAATCTCCGGCGTGGCGTCGGACACGCGGCTGGTGTCACGCAGGCGTTGTGCGGCGCGCTCGAGCGCCACCTGTAGTGGAACATCGCAGCAAACCACCAGGCGGGTCAGGCCGGCCCGCTGCAGGCGGTGCAGCAGCATGGCGCGATCGACGCGCGACCGGCAGGTCGCATCCACGATTACCCCGTCTTCACGACCAAGCGCACGCTGCGCCTCCTGGCCGAGAAGCTCGTAGGTCGCGCGTGTGAACCGCTCGCTGTAGTGCTCGGCACGCGCCCGCTCAGTGGCGGCGAGGCCCGCGGCTGACTTGCGCACCACGTCGGAGGAGACAACCGGCATGCCCGACCGGCGGGACAGCTCCGCGGCGAGCGTCGACTTGCCGCTGGCCGCCGGACCGCAGACCACGACGGCTACCGGTCTTCGCGCGCGCCAGCACAGCCGCTCGCTCAGAGCCCACAGGTCCTGCGCCCGAGTGAGCGCTTGCGCCCGGGCGTCACCGTCGTGGGCGGCCGCGGCGATCAACGCGACCTTGACCCGGACGAGTGCCCAATAGGCCGCGTAGAAGGACTGCAGCGCCTCGCTGCCCGGGCTCATGCCGGCGTGGCGGTAGGCCCAAGAGAGCTCCCGGGCCGCTCAGCGCTGCCCATGGGCCTCCAGATCCATCGCCAGGAACGCCAAGTCGCAGGCGACGTCGGTGCAGCGCAGTTTCCGGTCGAACTCGATGCGGTCGACGACGCGTACGGTGGGCGCGGCCAGGACGTGCTCGCAGCGCAAGTCGCCGTGGCCATCGCGGATGAGCCCCAGCAGCGCGCGCCGCTCGATCTCTGGCGCGTGTGCCTTCACGAACGCCTCGCCGAAGGCCGCGGCGGCGTCCAGGCACCACTCGTGCGGATGAGCCATCCGCCGCAGTTCGCTCACGTTGGTCTGCCAGGCGGCGAGCACCTCCTGCGAGCCCCAGCCGGCCACGACGGGAGCGGCGCGGTGGAAATCCGCCAGGCGGCGTGCGATCGCGGCGATGAGCGCACGCGTGAGAGAGCCCGCGTCGATCAGGCCCGCGAGGGTGTCGCTCTCGCGGAAGCGACGCATCTCCACGGCATACTCGACGGCCCGGGGGGTGCCCTCCGGCGCCAGGCGAAAGCCCGGGCCGGTCTTGACGATCGCGCGCACGCCGAGGTAGATGTCGGGAGCGAGCTCGCGGTTGACGCGCACCTCCTCACGACAGGCGTCGTGTCGGCGCGAGAGCGTGCTGTAGTCCAGGAAGCTCAGGGCGACGGACTTCTTGATCTTGTACGCGCGATCACCGGCAACGAACACCAAGGAGGCGTGTGTCTCATGCACAGTGACTGGAGGGCTTCCGCGATACATCGACGAAGAAGCGAGAGCCTCGAGCAGGGCAGGATCGGTGCGTCCCTCGCAGCCGGGCCCGCCGCGGAGATCAACCTGGGTCGTGGGCGAACTCATCTGCGCATCCGTCACGTTCAGAGCATGTCATCCGTTAGGTTGAGGGAGTCCGTGGAACGCCGCACAACTCGGCGGGATCTCACGGATGGCGCGCGATCGTGCGTGCAGGAGGGTTGTGTACTTAAGTTGTCTGAAGCGTCCCCGATTCCGAGCAAGACCACTATGAGTACCGCTGCCTTGAGCATCGCTGTGACAAGGCCCTTCTCTGATCTGAGCTGCGCTGAGGTCGACTACGCCGGTGGCAAGGGCGCCAACCTCGGTGAGTTGACACGGGCGGGCCTTCCGGTCCCGCCTGGATTCGTGATCGGCGCGCCGGCCTACGCGGCCTTCTGCGAGGAGTCCGGCCTGCGAAGCCGTCTCGAGGAGGTTCTCGGTGAGCTCGACATCGAGGACGGTGCAGCCCTGGAGGCGGCTGCGGCGGACGCACGCCGCGCGGTGCTCGAGGCGCCGATGCCGGCGGACCTGCAGGATGCGATCGTCTTCGCCTACCGCGATCTCGCTGGAGCCGACACGGACAGGGCGGTCGCGGTTCGCTCATCAGCCACGGCCGAGGACACGGCTTCGGCGTCGTTCGCCGGCATGAACGAAACGTTTCTGAACACCCGCGGCGCCGACGCCGTGATCGATGCGGTCAAACGCTGCTGGGGCTCGCTCTTCGGCGCGCGCACGATCTACTATCGCGGCCAGCGGGGCTTCAGTCAGGCGGAGATGGACATCGCCGTCGTCGTGCAGGTTCAGCTCGCCTCGACGCGTTCCGGCGTGATGTTCACGGTCGATCCCGCAAGCGGCGAGCGCGAGCAGCTCGTGATCGAGGGCTCGTTTGGCCTCGGTGAGGCGGTCGTGTCCGGCAGCGTCTCACCCGATCGCTACGTCGTGCGCAAGAGCGATCTCGCCATCACAACCCGTTCTGTGCGGCCGAAGGAGCTCGTGATCGAAGCTGCGCCTGGCGGCGGAACGCAGACCCGCGAGCTGAGCTCCGAGGAGAGCATGCGACCGGTTCTCAATGACCAGGAGGTCATTCAGGTGGCAAGGCTCGGGATCGCGATCGAGGTGCACTACGGCGCCCCGCAGGACACCGAGTGGTCGTTTGACCCCGACGGGAATGTTTGGATGCTGCAGAGCCGCCCGATCACGACGATCGCCGCCAGCGATCACGCCCCCGCCCGGGACGGGGAGCGGGGGAATGGCCTGGCCGGCGAGGTGCTAGTGCGCGGCCTCGGCGCCGCTCCGGGTAGCGCGAGCGGCGCGGTACGGCTGCTGGCAAACCCCCACGACACCGAGGCGTTCCACGATGGTGAGGTGCTGGTCGCGCACATGACGACGCCGGACTGGGTGCCGTTGATGCGCAAGGCCGCGGCGATCGTCACCGACTCGGGCGGCATGACGTGCCACGCGGCGATCGTCTCGCGCGAGCTCGGCATCCCCTGCGTCGCCGGCACCGGCGACGCGACCCAGAAGCTTCGCGACGGCGAGATCGTAACCGTTGACGCCACGCATGGAACCGTCGTCGAGGGTGTCGCGCCCGAGCAGCGTGAGTCCACTGGGCCTGCGATAGCGACCATCGTCGGTGCTGGCGTCCCGGTTACCGCCACGCGGCTGCTCGTCAACCTCTCAGAGCCTTCCCAGGTCGAGCACACCGCTACGCTGGACGTCGACGGGGTGGGCCTCTTGCGAGCTGAGCTGATGGTCATCGAGGCGCTCGACGACACGCACCCCAAGCAGCTGATCGAGGAGGGGCGCACCGAGGAGTTCATTCAGCGTATGGCGGATGCGCTGACCATCTTTGCCGCAGGTTTCGCACCGCGGCCGGTGACCTACCGCACGATCGACTTCCGCACGAACGAGTTCCGCGGCCTGCGTGGTGGCGAGCGCTTCGAGCCGCAGGAGGCCAACCCGATGATCGGCTACCGCGGCGCGCTGCGCTACATCGCCGAGCCCGAGGTCTTCGCCCTGGAGATGCAGGCCGTGCGGCGCGTGTGGGACGCCGGCCACACGAACTTCCACGTGATGCTGCCGTTCGTCCGCACCGCCGCAGAGCTCGAATGCTGCCGCGCGCTGATCGCCGAGTCGGGGCTGCTGCAGCGACGCGGCTTCGAGCTCTGGATCATGGCTGAGGTCCCCTCGGTGCTGTTCAACCTCGAGCGCTACGCGAAGCTCGGCATCGCCGGCATCTCGATCGGATCGAACGACCTGACCCAGCTGATGCTCGGCGCCGACCGCGACTCCGAGGTGCTCGCGACGACCTTCGACGAGCGCGACCCGGCGATCATCGACTACCTCAGTCAGCTGATCCCACGTGCCCGCGAGCTCGGCCTGCGCACCTCGATCTGTGGGCAGGCGCCCTCGGTACACCCCGAGTACGCCGAGCTGCTCGTGCGCCTGGGTATCGAGAGCATCTCGGTCAGCGTGGACGCCGTCGATCGGACTCGGCGGCTGATCGCAGCCGCTGAGCAGCGAGTGCTGCTGGACGCGGCTCGCGAGGCCGGCCATCTTCGGTGGGGATGATGCGGTTCCTCGATCGTCGCGACGCCGGTCGTCGGTTGGCCGCCGAGCTCATACCCTTCGCGGAGGAGCGGCCGGTGATCGTCGCGCTGCCGCGCGGTGGCGTCCCGATCGGCGTCGAGGTGGCTCGCACGCTCGGTGCGCCGCTCGACATCCTGGCGGTGCGCAAGCTCGGTGCCCCGGGCAACCCGGAGCTCGGTGTCGGTGCCGTCGCCGAGGACGGCACGGGAGTGCTCGACCCACACTCCGCCGGCATGCTGGGCATGACCCAGGCGATGCTCGACGCGACGCTCGCTCGGGAGTCAGAAGAGCTGCGCCGCAGGGTGGAGCGCTACCGCGACGGTCGGCCTTCGATTCCCGTGAGCGGGCGAACCGTGATCGTCGTCGACGACGGGCTGGCGACCGGCCTGACCGACCTGGCCGCGGTCCGCGCGCTGCGCAAGCGTGGCGTGCGCCGCATCGTGGTGGCGGTCCCGGTGGGATCTGGTGAGTCGGTCTCGATGCTCGCCGAGGAGGCCGACCGGGTCGTCTGCCTGACGATCCCAGAGCGCCTCTTCGGTGTGGGCATGTGGTACCGCGACTTCACGCCGGTGTCCGACGAGCAGGTGCTGGCTCTCCTGGCAGAAGCGGCCGGGGGCGCGACGACTGGTGAGGCGCCGACACCAACGTCCACCGCGAGTCCACCCGGGGTGGGGTGAGCCGTGCCTTCGCCGCTTGCCCTTCCCCTTGGTGAAGGGGAAGGGCCGCAGAAACTCACCCGCGATGACGTTGACGCGACGGAGAGCGTCATGCTGCTGCTGCGGGATCTGCACAGCTCACGCCATGGCTTGTCCTCGCGCGAGGCAGCACGCCGACTGCTTCAGTATGGACCGAACGAGTTGCGCCGGCGCGGCGGAGCGCAGTGGCCGCGAGAGCTGGCACGTCAGCTGACTCATCCGCTGGCGCTGCTGCTGTGGCTCGCTGCGGCTCTGTCGTTTGCGGTCGGCAGCCAGACGGTCGCGATCGCGGTGCTGCTCGTGATCCTGCTGAACGCCGCCTTCGCGTTTGTCCAGGAGCTGCAGGCCGAGCGCGCGGTCGAGGCGCTGGCCCAGTACATGCCCCAGCACGTCCGGGCGCTGCGCGACGGGGGGCCGGCGCTGATCGAGGCGAAGGATCTCGTCCTGGGCGACGTTGTGCTCCTCGACGAGGGTGAGCGCATCCCTGCGGACATGCGCCTGCTGTCAGGAGCGCTCGAGGTCGATCTCTCGACGCTGACGGGCGAGTCGGGGACCGTGCTGCGCTCGGCTGAGCTGGTTGACCACGGTGTACCCCGGCTGGCTGCGCGAGACCTGGTGTTCAGTGGCACGAGCTGCACGGGCGGTGAGGCGCGCGGGGTCGTGTTCGCAACCGGTATGCACACGGAGCTGGGGCGGATAGCCGCGTTGTCTGAGCGTGTCAAGGAGGAGCCGAGTCCACTGGAGCGCCAGGTGCGCCGGGTGGCGTGGCTGATCGCCGCGATCGCCGTCGCGATGGCGGTGGCCTTCGTTCCAGCCGCCTTCTTCGGCGCGGGCCTGTCGCTGCGCAACAGCGTTGTGTTCGCGGTCGGACTGCTGGCCGGCAACGTGCCGGAGGGCCTGCTGCCGGTCATCACGCTGGCGCTGGCCGTCGCGGTTGGGGCACTCGCTCGCCAGGGCGCGCTGGTTAAGCGCCTCAGCGCCGTGGAGACGCTGGGCTGCACCGACGTGATTTGCACCGACAAGACGGGGACGCTGACCGAGAACCGTATGCGCCCAGTCGCGGTCTGGACTGCGACGACGAAGGTCGAGCTTGGGGATGACGAGGGGCCACCGCCGCCTGAGCCTGTGCGACACGCTCCGGCGGTGCGGGCGCTTGCGGCGGCTGCTGCGGCATGCAACAACGCCAGCTTGGCGCCCGACGGAAGCGCCGCCGGCGACCCGACCGAGGTCGCCGTGCTACTGGCAGCACAGCTTCTCGGCGCCGATGTCGACGCGGGCAGACGGGAGCGCTCGTGTCGCACGCAGTACCACTTCGACCCGAATCTCAAGCTGATGTCCACTTTGGACGCTGGGAGCCCCTGGGATGTGTTGCACACCAAGGGTGCCCCCGAGTCCGTGCTCCCGCGCTGCACGCAGACGCTGGCTGCCGACGGGCACGAGATCGGGTTCGGCTCGCCCGAGCGCGACCTGATCGCACGACAGGTCGAGGACTTCGCCAGCGCAGGGATGCGCGTGCTCGCGCTCGCCCAGCGGACGCTGCCACCCGGGGCGCCGCCACCGACTCGCGACGAGGCCGAGCGCGATCTCTGCTTCCTCGGCTTGATCGCGATGCTTGACCCACCCCGCTCCGAGGTTCGCGATGCCGTTGCGGCTTGTCACAGCGCCGGAATCCGCATCATCGTGATCACCGGCGACCATCCCTTGACCGCCGCGGCGATCGCCCGTCAGGTCGGCATCGGCGGTGATGCTCCCACTGCGGTCGATGCGGCGGCGATCGACCACAAGCACGAGCGGGAGCTTGACGAGCTGCTGGCCGGTGGGGAGGAGCTGATCTTCGCCCGTGCCTCTCCGGAGACCAAGCTGCAGATCGCCGAGGCGCTGCGCGCCGAGGGTCACACGATCGCAATGACTGGCGATGGCGTCAACGACGCGCCCGCGCTGCGGCGCGCGGATATCGGCGTGGCGATGGGGCTCTCCGGGACCGACGTCGCGCGCGAGGCCTCAACGATGGTGCTGACCGACGACAACTTCGCGACGATCGTGGTGGCGGTAGAGGCCGGCCGGCGCGTGTATGAGAACGTGCGCAAGTTCATCGTCTACATCTTTGCCCACGCCACACCCGAGGTCGTGCCGTTTCTCGTGTTCGCGCTCGCGGGAGGCGCGGTGCCGCTGCCCCTCACCGTCCTGCAGCTGCTTGCGTTCGACGTCGGCACCGAGACGCTGCCGTCGCTTGCGCTTGCACGCGACCCGGCTGAACCAGGCGCCATGCAGCGACCGCCGCGGTTGCGCTCGGAGGGGGTGATCCGCGGGCCGATGCTCATTCGCGCCTGGCTGTTCCTCGGGCTGATCGTGGCAGCCCTCTCGATGGCCGGGTTCTTCTACGTGCTGAGGAGCGCCGGATGGCACCCGGGCGACCCCGTCGGGACGGGCCATCCTCTGCATCACGCATATCTGCAGGCAACCACGATGACCTTTCTCGGCATGATCGCCGGGCAGATCGGCACCGCCTTCGCGGTGCGCACCCGGCGCGCGTCGCTGCGCTCGATCGGCGTCTTTAGCAATCGCTATCTGATCTTCGCGATCGCCGCAGAGCTGCTGGTTGCCGGCGCGTTCGTCTATGCGCCCCCGCTGCAGGCGCTGCTGGGTACCGCCGGGCTGCCCGCGCGCGACCTGGCGCTACTGGCGCCCTATCCGCTGATCGTGTGGGGAGCGGACGAGCTGCGCCGCTACCTGCTGCGGAGAAACACCTAGAGCGCGGGGGTAAAGGCCGCGGATGGCCGGTGGCCTCAGATAGACGAAGATCATCATCATGCTTCAGCGCGTAGCCGTCGGTCGCTGGTCGCTCGATGCCTATCGCGACATCGTCCCCGAGCACATTCTCGAAGAGCTTCACGACCACGCTCGTGCACTGCGCGGAGCGCGCATCTTGCACATCAACGCCACCGCCTACGGTGGTGGGGTCTCCGAGCTCTTGCGATCCTCGGTGCCGCTCGTGCGCGACCTCGGCCTCACTGCCGACTGGAAGGTCATAGCCGGGCGCCAGGATTTCTTCAAGGCCACCAAGGCCCTGCACAACGGCCTGCAGGGCGCGCCGGTAAGACTCAGCGAGGGCGAGCGAACCGCCTACCTCGACTGCGCGCGCGAGAACGCCCAGACCCTCGACGGGGGCTATGACTTCATCGTCGTGCACGATCCCCAGCCCGCCGCGCTGCTGGCGCTCCACGGCAAGGGCGACGCCCGCTGGGTGTGGCGCTGCCACATCGACACCGCCGAGCCCAACCTCGAGATCTGGGAGTTCCTGAAGCCCTACGTGGCCGACTACGACGCGGCTGTGTTCACCATGCCGCAGTTCGTGCCACCCGATCTCCCCGTCAAGCGGGTCGAGACGATCGCGCCGGCGATCGATCCGCTCAGCCCCAAGAACATCGATCTCGAGCTTGGCACCGCGCGGCAGATCCTCGACTGGATCGGCGTGGAGCTTCCCGGCCGGCTCGTCACCCAGGTCTCGCGCTTCGACGCCTGGAAGGACCCGCTGGGAGTCATCGCGGCCTATCGGCTGGTGCGCGAGGAGATCGGAGAGCTGCAGCTCGCGCTGGTCGGCTCGATGGCGCTTGATGACCCCGAGGGCTGGGAGGTCTACCGGCAGGTCTCAGAGCATGCCGAGGACGATCCGCTGATCCATCTCTGCACGAACATGAGCGGTGCCGGCAACGTCGAGGTCAACGCCTTTCAACGCCTCTCCGACGTCGTCGTGCAGAAGTCGATCCGCGAGGGCTTCGGCCTGGTCGTCTCGGAGTCGCTGTGGAAGGGCACACCCGTCGTCGCCGGGCGCGCAGGCGGCATCCCGATGCAGATGCCCGCTGGCGTGGGGGGGCTGCTAGTCGATTCTGTTGAGGGGTGCGCCAGCGCGATGCTCAAGCTGTTGAACGACCGGGAGCTCGCCGAGGAGCTCGGGCGCAGCGGGCGTGCGCACGTGCGCGAGCACTTCCTGCTGCCTCGTCTGTTGATGGAGGAGCTCAGGCTGCTCTCCACGCTCGGGTCTGAGACCTCGGCGAGCCCTCCACGGACGGCATTGCAGCACTGAGCGCATGGCGGGCACCTCCTCATCCTCTCCTCGGCCGGAGGTCCTGATCGCGGGCGGCGGGTTCGGCGCGGTCGAGGCCATGCTCGCTCTACGGGCGCTGGCCGGAGAGGACGTGCAGGTCACCCTCATCTCGCCGCAGCTCGAGTTCGCCTACCGACCGGCGGCCACCATGGACGCCTTTCATGAGACGCCTCCACAGACCTACGACCTCCAGGCGATTGCTGCTGAGGCCGGCGCGTCCTTTCGTGTGGAGCGCCTGCAGGCAGTCGCTCCACAGCAGAAGCATGTCCGCCTCGCGTCCTTCGCCTACCTGGATTACGACGCGCTGATCCTGGCCATCGGCGCACGAGCCGTCGCCGGCATTCCCGGAGCCCTGACGTTTTCAGGTCAGCACGATATTCCCCAATTCCGCCGCGTTCTGGATGAGCTGCGCGCGGAGGACATCCATCGCATCGTCTTCGCGACGCCCGCTGGGTGTGCTTGGCCTCTGCCCCTGTATGAGCTCGCGTTGTTGACGGCAGCGTATGCCGAAGCGCACAAAGTGCGGGCCGACATTGCGCTTGTCAGCCCCGAGATGGTGCCGCTTGAGGTTTTCGGCACCGAAGCGTCCAGCCTGGTCGCGGATGTGCTGGCCGAGCGCGGAGTGCGCTTCCTCAGCAGGTCGATCCCGACGAGCTTTCAGGGCGATGGCGGCCTGTCGCTGCACACTGGCGCGAAGATCGACGCCGACCGAGTGATCGCGGCGCCCGCGCTCTACGGCCCTCGGATCACCGGGGTACCGACGGATCGATCGGGCTTCGTGTTAGCCAACGCGTTTGGCTGTGTTGAAGGGCTCAGCGACGTTTACGCGGTCGGGGACATGACGACCTTCCCGATCAAGCAGGGTGGAATAGCCACTCAGCAGGCTGACGTAGTCGCGCAGGCCGTCGCGAGGGGTTACGGCGCTCCCGTCAAGGAGGCTCGACCCGAACGTGTGCTGAGGGCCCGGCTGGTGGGCGGGGAGCACCCGATCTTCCTGCGCACTGAGCTCGACGAGTATGGCCAGGCGACTACCGCGGCGCTCGAGCACGTCGAGGTCGACCAGCCGGCCGCTCCCGCGGGCAAGGTGTTTGGTCGCTACCTGACACCCTTCCTTCAGACGCGCGAGTCGCTGCTCCAGCCTTAAGGGTTTCGCGGGCCCTTAGCCACTCCCACCTGCCTGCGCCCCGGCGTACCGCTCGAACTCCTAAGACCACACGCTGGTCATGTGAAATCTGAGCTTCTCGGCTTCATGCCTTTATGGTTCGACGCGATGAGCGCGATCCACACCGAGGGGCTCTCCAAGCGATACGGAAGCACGCTCGCGCTCGATGGGCTCGACCTCACGGTCGGAGAGGGAGAGGTCTACGGCTACCTCGGCCCGAACGGGTCCGGCAAGACGACGACGATCCGCCTCCTGCTCGGGCTGCACCGCGCGAGCGGCGGGCGGGCCGAGCTGTTCGGGCTCGATGCCTGGCGCGAGCCCGTCGCAGCCCATCGGCGGCTCGCCTACGTCGCGGGGGAGCCGTTCCTCTGGCCGGCGCTCACCAGCGCCGAGACGCTCGAGTTCCTCGCGCGCATGCACGGCGGCACCGACGTCGCCTATCGCGACGTGCTGGTGGAGCGCTTCCAACTCGATACGAGCAAGAAGATCCGAGCCCTCTCCAAGGGCAACCGCCAGAAGGTGCAGCTGATCGCGGCGCTCGCCACGCGCGCGGAGCTGCTGTTGCTCGACGAGCCGACGAGCGGGCTCGACCCGCTGATGGAGATGACCTTCCGAGAGTGCGTCAAGGAGGCCAAGGAGCGCGGGCAGACGGTGTTCCTCTCTTCGCACATCCTCAGCGAGGTGGAGGCGCTCTGCGACCGGGTCGGGATCCTGAGAACGGGGAGGCTCGTTGACGAGGGCACGCTGGAGGATCTGCGCCACCTCGCCGCGCAGACGGTCGAGGTCACGTTCGCGGGAAAGGCGCCGGAGCTTCCCCCGTTGCCCGGGGTGCAGCCGGAGAGCGCGGGCCCGAACGCGCTGCGGTTCGAGGTCTCGGGAAGTGTCGGCCCGTTGATCGCCGCGCTCGCCGAGCATCCTGTCGCGACGCTGACGAGCCGCGAGCCATCGCTCGAGGAGATCTTCCTCCACCACTACGACGGCGCCGACGGCCGTGTTCGCGACTAGCGCAGCGGAGTTTGCGGGCGCGGCGCCCGCGTTGCAGACCGGCGCTGGTCTCGGGTCCGCGCGCGCGTTGACGCGGCGGGCATTCCGGGATGCTCGGGTCCGCACGATCGCGTTCGCGTACCTGTTTGCGATCTACGCCTACATCCAGCCGGTCGGCTACCGCCACGCTTACCCGACGCTCTCCGACCGGCTCGCTTTCGCTCACAGCTTCGCCAACAACGACGCGCTCCGCCTGTTCTACGGCTACCCGTATGACCCGCTGACGGTCAGCGGCTACAGCGCCTGGCGCGTCGGCGGGACGCTTGCGATCATCGCCGCGGTCTTCGGGCTGCTGGCCGCGGTGCGCGCGCTGCGGACCGAGGAGGACACGGGTCGGATGGAGCTCGTCCTCGCCGGGGCCGTCGGGCGGCGGACGACGTACCTGTCGGCGATGGCCGCGATCGCGGCGGGCACCTTGATCCTCTGGCTGGCGGAGTTCGCCGGCTTTCTTGCGGGGGGCCTTCCCGCGGGCGGGTCGGCCTATCTCGCCCTGGCGACGACGTCCGTCGTGCCGGTGTACGTGGGCGTGGGCGCCCTCACCAGCCAGCTCGCGCCCACGCGCCGCATCGCGCTCGAGCTCGGGAGCGCGATCGTGGGCCTGTCCTTGCTGGCGCGGGTCGTCGCCGATACATCCAGCAGCGCCGGCTGGCTGCGCTGGGCGACGCCGCTCGGGTGGGCGGAGGAGCTGCGTCCGTCCACGGGCTCCCGGCCGCTGGTCCTGCTGCTCCCGGTCGCGGCCGGTGTACTGGCGCTCGCCGCCGCCGCACGGATCGCCGACCGCCGCGACATCGGGACCGGCGTGCTCCCTGCGCGTGACACGGCCGCGCCGCGCCTGCGGCTGCTCTCCTCGCCGACCGCGCAGGCGTTGCGCTCGGAGCGCGGCAGCCTGATCGTGTGGCTGAGCAGCGTCGTCGCGTTCGCGTTCATCCTCGGCATGGTCTCCACGAGCATCTCCTCCGCCGGGATCTCCAAGAGCGTTCGAGAAGAGATCGCGAAACTCGGCTCCGGCTCGATCACGACGCCCACCGGGTATCTCGCCTTCGTGTTCATCTTCTTCATCCTCGCCGTCAGCCTGTTCGTTTGCGCGCAGGTCAGCGCCGCCAGGCGCGAGGAAGCCGAGCAGCAACTCGAGACGCTGCTCGCCCTACCGATCAGCCGCTCTCGGTGGCTCGTCGGACGCCTCCTGCTCGCAACGTCTGCCACCGTGACGATCTCCCTCGCGGCCGGTCTGCTCACCTGGGCTGGCGCTGCCTCCCAGGGCGTCAGCATCTCGCTGCCAAGGATGCTCGAGGCCGGCGCCAACTGCCTGCCCGTGGCTTTCCTGTTCCTTGGGATCGCGGCGCTCGCCTACGCCGTTGTCCCCCGAGCAAGCGCCGGTATCGCGTACGGGCTCGTGACCGGCACGTTCCTGTGGCAGCTCGTGGGTTCGCTCCTCGGAGTACCGAAATGGCTTGTCGAGCTGACACCGTTCGCACACGTTGGCCTCGTACCCACGCAATCATTCCGTGGCGGGGCTGCAGCGATTATGGTCGGGATCGGGGTGGTCGCCGCGGTGGCCGCGCTCAGCGCGTTCCGGCGCCGCGACCTGGCCAGCGCTTGATGGCCAGCGCCTGAAGAGAGATGCGATGAACCTCCCCGGCCTGAAGGCCGGGGTTTCTTTCACGCCCTGAGGGGCGTGACAATAGCTCGGGCTTGGGGCACCGGTTGCCCGGCGCCTTGCTCCTTTCGCTTCCTGGAGGGTTCGGGCGTCTCAGGGGTCTTCGACGACGCGCGGCCTTCACAGGCTCTTCGGGTCTTGCGACCCTCGGGAACCGGCATTCCACCGGCCGATGCTGCTGGTGCTGGCGATGCTTCCGTTTCGGCTTGCGCTGCTCGGTGCTCCGCGAGTCCTCGCTCGCGGATGTTGCACGCGGCGTTGACGTCCGCGTGGCGCTCGAACCCGCAGGCAACGCAACGGAAGACCGCTTGGCTTTCGCGGCTCTCCGCTGCGACGTGTCCGCAGTTCGAGC
>Ga0116216_10001807_pt1 | contig 14493 bp, 17 predicted proteins | sample Sb_taG_11_FD_89696 | JGI IMG/M metagenome (GOLD analysis project Ga0116216, IMG submission 89696) | Peat soil microbial communities from Weissenstadt, Germany - Sb_50d_3_AS metaG | ecosystem: Environmental > Terrestrial > Soil > Wetlands > Peat | place: Germany: Weissenstadt | collected 2010-09-21
ACGCCCTCGACGCCCTCACCCGGCTATTCACCGACGGCCCCTGGCTCCCGCCCGCAACCGCGCCCCCATAGCACCGCGGCGGACCGCCGCCCCCACCACGCGCACCCGCCGACGAGCGCACCCGCGTCAGCGGGCAATCTCGCGCGTCCGCAATAAAGCCCGACTCAGGCTGAATAGCTACGTAACGCTACGTGCTAACAAGGTTAGAACCCACCCTGGTGTCAAACAGCAGCACAAGGACGCCAGCGCGATCATACTGGTGACACATTCGAAGCGCGGCCTTTCTGGCCGCCTTCTGAGTGCCCCAGCCGTAGCCATAGGCGCCAGTTGGTCCCTTGGCCAAGGCAAGCATCGTGTTGCTACCCCAGCAGACCCAGATACTGCCGGGCTCTTCGCTCTCGGCGGCCCGCTCAGCTTCGGCAACGCTGCTGCAGCAGTAAGACCAGCCGCCGTGCCCGCTGGCGGGAGACCACGCGATGGCGCCGTAGGCCACGTGAAGCGGTTGTTGTTGTTGGTGCGCCATGCCCACACGCAGGTTGGCGAGGCCGAGTTGGGTCTGGGGTGACGCAGTTGGGTATGCCTGCTGGATATAGGACATGGCTTGCTCCGTGTGCTTGAGGTGGTAGGTGATAGATGACATGCGGCCTTCAGGCCAATGGCCTTGCGTTAAAGAGAACGGCGATGTTCGATGCGGCGATGAGCAGGCGAAACGCGATGCTCATCGTGACGTACATCACAAAATCGCGCCCTGCAGGCCCTTAAGGCAACGCCATTGGGCCTTCAGGCCGCCAACCCCAGAGTTCACGAATATTGGTTGCTTCACAGGTACAGGTGGTTGCACCCGCAACGTAAGCCTCACGACTGTCGGCCTCGTCGCAGTCGCGTATTTTTGGTTTTAGCACCTGCCTGCGAAAGCTGCAGAGGCGAATTCCTGTGTGAAGGTATGCGCCCCGCCGTCAACCGGTATAATGACGGTGCGCGCCGGGGTTGGGCCTCGGGGGACGCTAGAGAATCGAGCAGGCAGCCCAGCAGACGGTGCACGGCGAGCCAGGTCGATACCTCCGGGGGCGTCGTCACGACGATGACGACGCGGTCCGATTGGACCCCCACTTGGATGGGGGTACCTGGGGATGAAGGCGCGAAATGAACATCGTTCCCGAAGATGACGTCGGGCTTGTCGCCCACTCCGGCGAGAGTGAGCCCGGCTTGGGCCACGATCTGGATGAGGCCAGCTCGAGCGAGGGGGCCGCACGGAGCGATCTGCACGCGGGTCGAATGAAATCGCTTCGCCATCTCTTAATGATCGACGTTCAGCAGCCAGCGACCAGAGGCAGAATTACCCCTTCGCCCACCGATGCCAGGCAACGCAGTGAGCGAGCGTTGTTCATCGTGGTCTTGGCGGTTCGGTCGACCCACCTGGCCGACGGCGGCCTGACCCTTGCTGCTGGCTATGCCTCCTACCATCACCCGATGCTCGACGGGGGGCTGCTCCTCCTAGCCCTGATCGAGTCGGTGGTGATCCTGTCGCTGTTCTGGCGGCGTCGGGCGGTGCGGGGCCCGGTGCTGGCCAGCGTGGATGTCGCCTTCGGCATGATGGCCTTGGTGGCCATGGTTGCCCTGACCTCGGCGTCCGCTCGCAGTTCCTGGGTGAACTGGGCGTGCCCGTTCACCTACGGCTCGGTCGTGATCGCCCTGCTGGCCTTCCGCCGGCGCACAGCGGCCGCCGTGGCGGTGGCGTTCGCCGGGGTCTACCTGGTGACGGTGGCGTCCAGCCTTACCGCTAGCAAGCCTGACCTGCTGGCCACCTCGCTCGCCAACGCCATGACCTATATCGGCCTGCTGGTTGCCGGGAGCTTCATTTTCGGGGCGCTGCGCCGGTCCGCAGCAGAGGCTGACAACGCGCGAGCCGAGGCCGTCACCCGAGGCGCCCGGCTGGCGGCCGAACGGGAACGCAACGCCCAGCACCGCATCCTGCACGATTCGGCCCTGCAGACGCTAGAGATCGTGGCCAGGTCGACCAGCGTGGACGACGCCGTTCGAGGCCAGGCCCGCAGCGAAGCCATGACCCTGCGGCTGGCGCTCCAGGGGGAACCGGCCGCCGACAGCGGCGGGATGCTCGAAGGCCTGCAGCAATTGGCGATTCACTTCGCCCGCCGCGGCCTGCGCGTCGAGGTACACGACACCGGGCTGGAATTCCGGCCCGATCAGGCCGGCGTACGCGCCTTGTGCGACGCGACACGCGAGGCGCTGGTCAATGTCGCCAAGCACGCAGGCGTCGACCGGGCGGTCGTGTCGGCCCGCTCGACCGGCACCGCGGTGGAGGTGACTGTCCGTGACCACGGCCATGGCTTCGATCCGCTCGCCCCGGTTGCCGGGTTCGGGCTCCGCCAGTCCATCGAGGGACGGCTAGCCGAGGTCGGCGGCACGGTCAAAATCTGGAGCGCCCCCGGGCGGGGCACCCGCCTCATCATGGTCGTGCCGCTGTGACGACCGTGGCCATCGTGGAGGACCACCCCATCTTCCGCCAGGGCCTGGCGCACATGATCGAGGCGGCCGCCGAGCCGGTCGAGATCTCCGGCGTCTACCGGTCACTGGAGGACTTCCTCGCCCGCGCACCCGCTCGAATCGACCTTGTGCTACTCGACCTTCACCTCCCGGGCCTAGGCGGGTCCGAAGGGGTCCGTGCCGTTCGTGAGCGCGGCCATCATGTCCTCGTCGTGTCGGCATCGGATTCGCCCGACATCGTCGTTGCCGCCATCGCGGCCGGCGCCGAGGGCTACCTGACCAAGGATGCCGACGCCCCGGAAATCATCCGGGCAGTATCTGTGATCACCGCGGGGGGAACCTATGTGTCGCCCACCCTTGCCTCCCACCTTCTCGCCGTCGAGCGACGCAAAGGTCCCACGCCCCTGCAGCTGTCGGACCGGGAGCGCGAAATCCTGGCCCTCGTCGCAGCCGGGGAACGAGACCAGGACATTGCCGAGCAACTGTTCATCAGCATCTCCACGGTGCGCTCCCACCTCGACCGCATCAGAGACAAGACCGGCCGCCGCCGCCGCCCCGACCTGACCCGGCTCGCAGCCGAGACAGGCTTGACCGATCCCCGCGCCGGTCGCTGAACCCCTGGGGGCGCCAGAACTGGCGCAGAGCACCGGACCTCGGCTTCAACCCCCGGCAGTCGTGCTCTTTCGCCTCGTCCATCTGCTCATAGTCCGGTTGTTCGGCTGGCTGGCGCTCCTCGCGCGAAGCGACGTTTCGAAGGACGCGGAGATCCCGGGTACTGCAGGACGAGGTCGCGGTCTTGCGCCGCCAGATCGCGCGCCCGAAGCCGGTCTGGACTGACCGCGCCGTCACCGCTGCCCTTACGCGACTACTGCCCAGGCGCCTTCTGCTGCACCGGATCGTGACGCCCGGCACCCTGCTCACCTGGCACCGGCGCCTGATCAGGAACAAATGGACCTGCCCGAACACCACCGGACGCCCGGCGGTCCCGATGAGATCTAGAAGCTGGTCCAGCGGCTGGCCAGGCAGAACCCGCGTCCGCACCGTCGGCTCGCACCTGGACCGGATCCGGGACAAGACCGGCTGCCGGCGCCGCGCCGACCTGACCCAGCTGCCCCTGCAGGCCGGCCTGGTCTAACTGGCCAGTAAGCCCGGCCCGGGCTCACGGCCCGGCCCGATTCCGGCTGTGGGTCATTCAACCCACGGCGAAAAGGGTAATCCGGCCCCTGCCCGGGAGGTACCCCGTCAGGGAGCCTATACCTGAGGCCGGAACCCCGACGGCACCGACAAGCAGGGGACGGCCGATGTGGGCAGATGCTCACGCGGAGAGACAAGAGGACTCCATGAACGGTGTAATCCGGGGAGCTAGCATCCTGACAGGTGGTACCGCTCTCGTCTTCGCCGCCGCTGCGTGCGGCGGCGGGCCACCCAGCACGACAAGCGGCGGGGCACCCAGCACGATAAGCGGCACGTCCGCGCCGCCCCAGGCCAGCAGCCCTGCCGCTCAGTCACCGGCATCTAGCCAAAGCGTCCCGATCCAGTTCACTGACGCGGATCCAACGGCGGGGGTTGGCAGCTACAAGTACAGCATCACTCTCGGTAACATCACCGAGCAGACCACGATCACCCCGACCGGGAACGCACCCATCGATGCGCCTCCCGGCCAGGTCATACTCGTGGCGACCGTCACGCTGACGAACTCCACGAGCCAGCAGGAGCCGGGAGTGGAGAGTAGTCAGTTGTGGGGCATTCCGAACCTCGTGTTTGCGATCCCGCAGAGCGCAGCTGGCTTTGACGGGATGAAGCTCATCACCTTCACTCAGGCCAGCTGGCAGAAGTGGAACGGCGTTTCGTTCCAGCCTCCGCCGAAGGGGCCGCAGTGCTATGTAAGCACACCGGCTCCGACTTATGCCGGTACTCCCGGTACCCTCGAAAAGACATACGGCGGCTACTGCGCTGCCGTGGAGGCCAGCGTGACTAAGCCGAACATCGCCCAGGCGTCCCCGGACGGCACTGCCGACGGGACTGCCCCGCAGCTCGCACCGGGTGGCTCCCAGCAGTTCACCTTCTACGATGGCCCGGTCCCGCAGGGCATCAAGGACGTGCAGGTCCTAGTGACCGACCAGAGTGGCATGAATAGCTGGAAGCTGCTCGGCTGAAGAAGGAATTGGGAGCGATAGTACCTGGGAGACTACAAATGGTAAGGAGAGCCAATGGCACCGAACATCCCACATCAAATTAAACAAGCGCATCCGAACCTTCCCCCACATATGCAAGCGATGATCGCTGCGCAACAAGGGCATCCACAACAGGGCCCGCAAGGACCGTCTCCGAGCGCCCCTTACGTCCCGAGACCGCCCAAGCCCAAGTACATCCGGCGGACCTTGCGTGCGCTCATCTTTGGCTTCATTGCTTACGCGTTCCTTTACACCGCGGTCATCAGTTACGAGCGTGGACATATCAAGGGGTACACGCCACTACTGCAGTGGTCGCCCGGCCATTACTCGAACCCGCTGCCGATGGTCATCATCGGGCTGTGCTTCGGACTGTTGACCGTCCTGCAGGCCGCCAAGATCATAAAGGTCGCCCGCTTGCGCCGGCAGTATGGCTAGGTCCCGACTCGCTCCTAGAGGGAGCATGTCAGTTAGAGGCGCCTCGCCGCCCCGAGGTCGCTCTCGCCGCTGGCGGTGGCCAGTCGCCTTGAGCATTCTCGCCGGCGCTCTCAGCGTCTGCTCGGGTTTGGGCTGCTCTGCGTCCGTCCCTTCGCCGAGCACCGTCTCCGCCGCCGCATCTCCCAGCCAGTGCGCCCCGTACAACGTGACGAACCGCCGCGGCAAGCTTCACCCGAGCGTCGAGGTCGCTTGGGACGCGCCCGCTAGCTGCGTCAACATCGTGCACTACAGCGTGGTTGAGCTTGGGCCGAATGGCACCGCGGGAACGACGGTCGTGACCGTCCCGGCGACGGCGCGTGCCGACGAAACCATCGCGGTGCCGAGTTGGTGCACCTATTACCGCTACGGCGTCGTCGCCGTCAGCGGCGGCCATCACCAGTCGGCAGTGGTTTTGCCACCGGCTCCGGTCTTTACCTCCTATACCGCCGCACCGAACCCTCCCGTAGTCAGCATTCTCATCCCGGGAGTGTCAAGTTCGGGTCCCGAGGATTCGTTCGACGCGCAGACGGCTGACTACTGCACCTCCAAATATGGTGAATTGCCACCGAAAGAGGGATATTCCAGCCTGGTGGGGTTGACCGACATCTGGCTCAACTACTCCAAGCAAAGCGACGGCTCGTACAAAACGGACCAATCGACGGCGGCCTCCGGTAATACCGTCAACCTGGTCGACTCGCTGGCGAGCACCGGCGGATATGTCTTGCCCTTCTCATATCGGGGTGCGACGGTCACCGGCACTCCGGACCACCCGGTTGTCACCGAGCATGCCTACACGTCCGATGACGTCGCGACCACCACCATCCAAGACGATGTAACCAGACTCAATACGGAGGTCACGCAGGTCCACGCGATGTGGCCAAACACTAAGATCCTCGTGGTCGGCCACTCCAACGGAGGCCTCATCGCCGAACAGTGGTGGCTAAACCACCGCCGCACTTCCGACATGGATGGTGTTGTTCAGGTCTTCTCGCTTGATTCACCCCTAAACGGGGTGTGGAGAGCGCGTCAATGCCTCAGCGGCGACATCATCGAGCAGCTATGCGCGACGCATGGTCCGGCCCAGCGGGCCCTGGATAAGTTCTATGTTCAGCTGTGGGACAATCAGGCGAGCAACGATCCAGCTTGGGTCGCGGAAGATAACCAAGACAAGATCTTCACGGCCGTCGGCTCCGTCGCCGACCCGCTGTACGACGGAGGCGATTGGCCGGCCACCACCATCTTTGGTGTGAAAAATATCGGCGTCATCAGCCAGGTCTACTTCACTGAGCCCGGTTGTGTCGGTTCCGGTTACGATCTCTCCACATCCAGCCAGTGCCGCCCGGCGGGGCGCTTTCTGAACGACCCATGCGTCCACCCCGGAGAGGATGGGCATGGCCCTGGCTTTGGCGCCTACAATCTACTCTGGCTGCATAGCGTGGTGAAAAACTGCCCTGACGTCATCGCGGGCATCATGGAGTATGTCCCCGCTGGCGCACCCAAGAACCCGCCGCCGCTCGCGGCTTGCACCACGAGCACGTTCCTGAGCGTGGTCGTGGGTAAAGGCTACGGCAACAAGATCGGCGCTCAAGGCCAGCCAACGTGTGCGAATGGCTACGCCCTGGAGGTCTTCACGCCCTACCCCGGTGGCCAAGCTGCCCAGTTCTTCTTTAAGCAAGCGGCGGATGGCAGCTGGAAGCTGATCGAGGGCGGCGATGCGCTACCGACCATCGCCTGCCAAACCATCCCGGTCCCAGTCTTGACTAAGCTAGGGGCCAGCTGTCCGCAGGCAGTCCAGTCGCCGTCGCCAACGACCGCCTCGACGGCGCCCGCCCCCGGTTGCCGTTCAGCGGTCTTCTTGCAGCTAATGCAATCGCAAGGCGCCACGGTCACGAGCACTGCGGGACCGCCCACCTGTCTAGCCGGCTACGCCGAGCAAGGCTTCAACTATCCGAAAGGTCCGACGGCCAACTACCCAACCTTTTTCTTCCAGCAGACAGCCAACGGAAGCTGGACGATTTTGGGAGGAGGCTCCATTGGCGACGCCATGAGGGTCTGTAGCGCGCTGCCCGCCAAGGTGCGCCAAGCGTTCCTCAAGCCCGCTACTGCCGACTCCGGCTGCCCCGCGGACCGAGGTTAGTCGCGATAAGCTCGAGCCACAAGTGACGCCGGTGGGCGCTCCGCTCCCCGCCGAGGGCTCGGCCTTGGTGAACTCGGCCACCGTGAAAGCAAAGGAGCACAACGGCCACACCAGCGGTGAGGATCATCAGCAGCGCGGCGACACCGGCGATTACACCAATCGAACGCGAAGTAGAAATCGATCGCCGGCTCGATGTTCGCGACAGTCGAGGCCGTCATGTCCGTCGTGCCGAACTGGCCGGATCTGAGGTGGTCTCTGCCCTGGGTCACCGCATCTCCCTCGGCCGGTTGCTGTTATCGCTTTGATTGTGGGCGCTGGAGACCACCTCCGGGATGCGGGTCCGTAGGTAAGGGCTCTGTCGCTGGGGAAACCCCGAGAGTTCCCAACCTCAAGCACTACAGATCGCCCTGGGCGCCGCAAGTGCCTGCGAGGCTGCCCCGGTATCCCGCTCACCTACAGGCGCAGCCTTCCCCAGACATTCGGCTTGAGGTCCCATTATGCGGTGGCTGAGCCCAAGAGTGCTCACACCCGCCAGTGCTCCCGAACGTCCTGATCTGTACGGTCGCCGCTCTACCTGAACTCGATCCCACGGCCGTCCCGAACGGGGGACTGTGCGCGTTCTCCCTGACTGCTCGTCACCCAGCGTGATGCTGTCAATCGACGTAACCCCGAAGCCGGTCTTCATACCGGCCCGGTGTGACTGGTCTGCCGGAAGCCACCGTCAGTCGCTGGCCGAGGTGCTTGTCGATACGGCACCCGGCCGCGACTCGGCAGCGCCCGGCCAGCACGAGGTTGGACGCGCCAGTGGCCCGGACTCACCGCATCTGCGATCCGGTATAGGCCCTCGCTGGGGCTGCCCGCGTACCGGCCCGACGCCTTCCCCGCCGCTGACGACGTGCCGGGGGGCGAAGGCTGCCGCTGCCAAGCAGCAGGCCACCCAGGACCAGGCCATGCAGTCCGGCCGTACCATGAGGCCACATACCCGGCATCCAGGCGGAGGGGGGCGAGACGAATGGCGGCGACCAACGCGTCCTCGCCGCTGTCCGGCGAGGCGGAACGCGCCGAGCTGACCGGCATCCTCTCGGGGTTCCGCGCCGCGCTGGAAGAGGAGACCGACACCGGCCGGCGTACGATGGCGCCTGCGGTCCGCGACGGCGCCCGCAATGCCCGATGAGCACCAACGAGTGGTCGGGCGAGGGCTGGACGGTTACCGTCACCGACACGGGGATGGCCCTGGCTCAGGCGTCGGGCGCCGTCACTATCTCCAGCACGAACGCCGCCCGGCTTGAGGTGAGGCGTCGGTGGTTCCGGTGGAGCCTCTACAACGACGGTCAGCCACTCGCCCGCCTCCGTGGCATTACGAAAACCGAGGCTGCCGCCCTCTCACGGACGCTGCGAGGTCTCGCTCTGACACCGGCGGTCGCTGACGCGGTCGCCTGGTACGCCGCCGTCACTCAGCTCCTCGCCGAAGCGCGCATCAAGCAACGATGGATCTCAACCGAGACCGTTGACGCGCTGCTCGCGACCCGTCCCGAACCGCGACTTCTCGACCGTGTCCATGCGGCCGGGTGCGAACCGTTCCTGACCGCCGATCCGCTTGAGGCGGTCGCTTTCCTGGACGCCAACCTGGAGTCGAAGGTCGCCGACTGCAATGAACGGATCATGGCCAGTGAGCTGTCCTCGCGGCGGCCGTTCTTCGACACCATCGAGAAGACCCCGCTCACCGAGGAGCAGGCACGAGCGGTCGTGTGCTTCGACAACCGGGTCCAGGTCCTGGCCGCCGCCGGATCGGGGAAGACCTCGGTGATGGTCGCCCGCGCTGCCTACGCTGTCAGCCGCGGGTTCGTCGCCCCTGGACGGATCCTGCTGCTGGCGTTCAATAAGGCTGCAGCGGCCGAGCTGCAGGAACGCGTCGCGGCGCGGTTTGCGGCCGCCGGAATCGACTCCTCCGGGCTGCGGGCCGCCACGTTCCACTCCTTCGGACTCGACGTCATCGGCCGGGCCACCGGCAAGAAGCCCCGCCTGGCGCGGTGGCTGGACCAGGGGGATGACGTGGCGATGGTCATGCGCATCGCCGACGAGCTGCGGGACGCCTCGGAGTCCTTCCGGTACCACTGGGACCTGTACCGCCTGCTGTTCGCGAACGCCCCGGCAGACCTCGCCGAGAACGAACCGGACGGCTATGACCCCGCGACCCGGCAGACCGGCTACTGGACATTCAACGGCGAGGTGGTCAAGAGCCACGGCGAACGGCTGATCGCCAACTTCCTGTACCTAAACGGAGTCGACTACGTCTACGAACGGCCCTACGACGTCGACGTCGCCGACGCCGCGCACGCGCAGTACCGGCCGGACTTCTACTACCCCGGGATCGGCGTCTGGCACGAGCACTGGGCACTCGACCGGGACGGTAAGCCTCCCCCGGAGTTTGCGGGCTACGCCGAGGGCATGGCATGGAAGCACCGCGTGCACGCCGAGCACGGGACGACGCTCGTGGAGTCCACGTGGGCGGACGTCATGTTCGGTAACGGCCTGACCAAGCTCAAGAACGAACTCACGCGGCTCGGGCTGAGGTTCGACTGGAACCCGGACCGTCCCGTCAGCAACGGACGCGCCAAGCCCATGAAGCACGACGACCTCGCGCGGCTCGTCAGGACCTTCATGACGCATGTCAAGTCGAATACCTGGACAGCGGAAGACCTCCAACGCCGGCTCGCGGCTGACCTGGCACGCCTCAACGGCTTCCGGACCCGGCTGTTCCTCGAGGTGTACTGGCAGATCCACGCCGAATGGGAACAGCGACTTGCCGCCGAGGGCAGCGTCGACTTCGAGGACATGCTGGTCCAGGCCGTCGGCCACCTCGAAGCCGGGAACATCGGCGGCGGCTACGACCTGATCATGGTCGATGAGTTCCAGGACGCCAGCCGGGCCCGCGCCCGCCTCGTCAGCGGCCTGGTGAAGACGCCCGGCCGGTTCCTGATGGCGGTAGGCGACGACTGGCAGTCGATCAACCGGTTCGCAGGGGCCGACCTCTCGGTGATGACGGACTTCGGGGCCTTGTTCGGCCGGGGACACCAGCTGGCGCTGACGACCACCTTCCGGTGCACGCAGACGATCTGCGATGTCGCCCGGACCTTCGTGTCGAAAAACCCGGACCAGTTCAGCAAGCCGATGCGATCCGCGCGCCAAGATCCCGGCCCGCCCGTCACGGTCATCCGGGCCGACGACCCCGCCGCCGCACTGGCCTCCTACCTCGACGATCTGTCCGCTGCGGTCGCAGGGGGCAGCGTCCCGGGCGGCCGCGACAGCACGGTCAGCGTCGACGTTCTCGGGCGCTACGGGTTCGAGCGCGACGTCCTCCCCCAGCACCGACCGGTAAACCTGCACGTCACGTTCCGCACCGTGCACGGCTCCAAGGGGCTCGAGGCCGACTACATCGTGATTCCCGGCATGACCACCGGCACGTACGGGTTCCCGAGCACACTCGCCGACGACCCCGTGCTCGACCTGGCCATGCCCGCGCCCGAAACTTTCCCGCACGCCGAGGAACGCCGTCTTTTCTACGTGGCGCTGACCCGGGCACGGCGGGCGGTCGTGCTTATCACCCACCCGCAACAGATGTCCCCGTTCGTCATCGAACTCCTTCAAGACCCCCACGTGACCGTCACAGGCAACAGTGACGCCCCGGTTGAGATCTGCCCAGGGTGCGGTCAAGGGACGCTGGTCGAACGCAACGGCAAGTTCGGCCCGTTTCTGGGCTGCTCGACCTTCCCGGCGTGCAAGCACACACGCGAGGTGCAGCAGCGGCCGGCCGGCGCCAGGTCGGCCGCCCGCAGACGGCACTGAGGCCAGAGCGCAGATGTGCCCGCCGGGTAATTCCCGGCGGACCATCTGGCTTGATCTGGTGCGCAGCAAACGGTCACCGGTGCTGGAGATGGGCGTGGCCAGCGCAGCGGAACTCGATGAGCTGGATGCGGCGGCCCTGGGCGCCGTGGCAGCCGAGCAGGCCGCATCGAGCATGCCCGCTAGCGTCGTGAGCGCGCATACGGCCGGGAAGATCATCAGCGTGGTCGTCGTCGAGGCGGCAGACCGGTCCTCGGACGTGGCGGTCGCCCTGGCCGTCGTTTCCGACGCGCTAAGGCGTCCGGCCGTGTCGCCCAGCCGCTGAGCGGACGGTTGTGGCCGACCTCGTGCGGGGGCTCGTAGAACCTGGTGTCCCGATGGTCCCCGGCGCTGCACGCCCCGCACCACAGCGTCACATGGCCCATGCCCCGCCCCTGTCTCTCGGCTTCGCGTGCTGGTTCGCAGATGCACGGAAGCCACGAGATTTTCTGCGGCATACCGGGAGCAAGCGAATGCCCGTACGGACAGCGCTCAGGTTGGTTGGCGAACAGTGGTGCAGGCATCCGATGATCATGCCCTGAGCTGCGAGTTTCAATCAACTGGAAGCACCCGTTGTCACCACACGGGAGACGATGGCAAGTGCCTTCAGACTTCCGGCCGGGCGGGCCGGGTGGCTAGCGGCCTCCTCGGTGTAAATCAGCTGGAAGAGGGCGTGTACGCGGTTGAGCGGCCAGGGCATCCCCTTGCATGACGTACCGTCAACGCGGAGGGGGAACACCGCGATGCTCGCCCGCATCAAGGGCCGGCGGCAGGCGGTTCACTGCTGCCGCGAGCGGTCCCCTTTGAGGCTCGTAGCCCTGCTGCGCATGGACGCCTGGCGTCGTGCGCGACCTGGACGTGACCGCCGCCTACGGAATCGAAGCTGCCTGCCCGCGTAAGGGACAGCGCGGCTGCCGGATTCCGGTCAACCGTCACTGAGCGCCAGCTAGATCACGTCCCGGCGATGCCCGTCCAGCCCACCGGTCAATGCGATCAGGGCAGCTGCCCGGCTTTCGTCCAGGTCAGCATCCAGACCCGCATGGGCCCGCTGGGCTCCTGCGCGCATCACATATGACACGAACTTCGCCGCGCTCGTCCTGGCCAGCTGCGACCGTACCAAGCACATCGGGAACCTGAAACCCCCCGGTGGACAGGAACCCATCATGAGCAAGATCCTGGAACCAGACATCTACCAGCAAGAATACGAACGGCATGAGGCTGCCCGGCTCGCCGGAGCGCCCATGGGCCAGCCCGGTACGTACGCCGTGACCCAAGGCAGCCGTGGACCCCGGACCAGCGGAAGCAGGCCAAGCTCGTCGCCGCCGTCATCGGCGGCCCGGCTGCCAGCAAGAGCGCCGACTCATGATCTGGACCAGGAGGACCGTGGTGCTGACGGCCCTGGGCGCGGTACTCGGGTTCGGCGTGCTAGACGGCGGCGCTGCCTACGCGATGACCAGCGGTCACAGCCAGGCTGCAGCCCCGCCGGCATCCTCGGCTACCAAGATCATCTAAAAGACAGCCCGGCCGAAGGCCACCCCCGCCCCAGTGCCCACCAAGACCGTGACGGTGACGCCGTCGGCGTCGCAGGCCCCGGCCCCGGCGCAGACCCCGGCCTGGCGGCAGCCCTCGTCGGCCCCGGCCCAGCCGCAGTTCACCAACGGCAGCGCGGTCGTCGACCAGTACTACCAGGACATCACCGACCACAACTACTCCGCCGCGTGGACCTGGGCGGCAGCAACCTGAGCGGCGGCGTCGGCTACGACGCCTGGGTGGCCGGCTACGGCACCACCTCATCGATCACCCTGTACGACACCAACTACTGGGGCTCGGGCGAAGTGACGGCCTACCTGAGCGCGCTTCAAAGTGACGGCTCCTACTACGTCACCAACGGTGTCATCACCAGCGCGAGCATCGCGCAGACCAGCTAAGGATCACTATGAACCGAACCTTCAGGAGCCTGGTGGCCGCGACCGCGGCCAGCGCGGCCCTGTCCCTCATCCCGCTGACCGCGGCCAGCGCATCAACAACCGTCCCGACGAGTACGACCCCGAACTGGGCAGGGTATTACATGACCAGGCCCGGCCCGATGACCTATCTCGGCCATCGGTACCAGCCGCGGCTCGACGGTGCCGATGCGATGTTTACGGTGCCGACCGGGCAGCGTGCCCACAGCGCCGGCACGTCCGTCTACGAGGGAGCCATGTGGGCTGGCCTCGGAGGCTACGCCCAGGTGCATGGCCGTCCCGAGTCCCTGGAGCAGGCCGGTGTCGTGGAACTTGCCGGGAAGACCGGGCCGCAGCGGTACATGATCTTCTGGGAGATGTACCCCTTCAACCACGAGCAGAATTTCAACAATCACCCGGTTTATGTCAAGCCGGGCGACAAGATCGAGGCTTTCATTCAGACGCCTTTGATGTCGGGGACCGGGCAATGGCGGTTCCAAGTGACCGTGAACGGCACGCAGTACACCCAGAATGTGCTGGCTAGCCGCTATCACACTGATGAGCCGACTACGGCCGAGGTCATCACCGAATGGGCCGGAGGTATTGCTGGGATCGGCCCGAAGGGCATCGCCGGACAGCCGGTCAACGGCATGCCGGACACCGGCACTGTTCACTACGCCTATGCCGGCGCGCTTGTCCAGTACACGGTGCCCGAGCCCGTGCCGGTGACCCAGCATCGTCTCGTCCTGGCGCGCACGGTCTGGGTGCATCAGTTGCTGGCCGGCTGGGTTCAGCAGAAGACCCTGGTCTTCCCGACCGCCGCTCAGCCTTCTCAGTACGCCCCCGGGCGGAACGCCTTCAACACGATCTACACCAGCGCCTGACAGGCAGCTGGTGACCACGATCCTGGCTCCCCGGTCGGCCAAGCGGGTGCCCCACCAGATGTGCGGCTTCTGCGAGGCAGGCTGGGGTCAGGACCCTGGTACGTGCCACGACCGCCATGGACGGTACAAGGGCACCTACTACGGTGCCGTCCTGCCTTTAATCTTGGCCGTGGCAATGGCCACGCTGTCCCGGGCGAGGGTCTCTTCGACCTGGCTAGGCCGTGGGCTTGCCTCCGGCCGCCGGCGCGCAGGCTGTTCCAGAGCGGTATGCACACCGACCCGGCGATCTCAGCCCCCATCCCCGGCGTCAGGTGATATCGGCGTCGGCTACGAGGTGCCGCCGGGCAGCAGGTTCGGGCCTGGCCTGTTGCGGCTAGTTTCTCCTTATGGCTGGGGACGTGGAGCTGGAGATCGGGAACCGGTCGGTGCGGATCTCCAATCCGGACCGGGTGTACTTCCCGGCCCGCGGCGAGACCAAGCTCGACCTGGTCCGC
>Ga0116216_10001809_pt1 | contig 14484 bp, 8 predicted proteins | sample Sb_taG_11_FD_89696 | JGI IMG/M metagenome (GOLD analysis project Ga0116216, IMG submission 89696) | Peat soil microbial communities from Weissenstadt, Germany - Sb_50d_3_AS metaG | ecosystem: Environmental > Terrestrial > Soil > Wetlands > Peat | place: Germany: Weissenstadt | collected 2010-09-21
CACCATTGTGGGCTTTCAGCACGAGCATGAGGCAAAGGCCTTCCTGCAGGACCTGCGGGAAAGAATGCGCCAGTTCGAACTGGCATTGCACCCGGCGAAAACCCGGCTGATCCGCTTCGGTCGCCACGCGGCCAAGCAACGTGAGGAACTGGGAGAGGGGAAGCCGGAAACTTTCGACTTCCTCGGCTTCACGCACTTCTGCACGCGATCACGCAAATGGGGTTCGTTCGTCATCGGGCGCAAGACGATCAAGAAGCGGATGCTGAAGCAACTGCAGGCGGTCAAGATGGAGTTGCGCAGACGAATGCACGATCCCATTGCCAAGACCGGGGCGTGGTTGAATCAGATGCTCAAAGGGTATCTGAACTACTATGCCGTTTCCGGAAACAGCCCAAGCCTGTGGTGGTACTTCAACGAGGTGCGATGGCGTTGGCTCAAATCGCTCAAGCGACGCAGCCAGCGTGCATTCATGAGCTGGGAAAAGTTCACCAGCACAACCGACCGCTTCTTCCCGTCGATCAGGATACTACACCCACTGCCATGTCACCGCTTCGACGCCAGAACCCGAGGGAGGAGCCCGGTGCGTTAGCAGCGCACGCCGGGATCTGTGCGGGGGGCGAGGAGCAATCCTCGTCCCTACCGCGACCCTTGTCGCCGACCGGTCGGAAGCCATGCTACCAAGTACCGGACGGAATCCGCAGGCGGCTGCGCGCAGGCATGATGAATGGGACGGTGCGATGAAACCGATAGCCATGGGGTTAGCAGTCCTGGCGCTGATGGCGGGCGTCGTCCCGGCCGCCGCCCGGCAGGCGTGCAACGTTCGCGTCGATATCACCGACACCGATCCCCGCGGAACGAATGTGCGCGCGACGCCGGGGGGCGCGGTCATCGCATCCCTGAAGAATCCCGGCGAGGGCTGGATCGACGTCCATATCACCGCCGAGGACGGGGACTGGTTTGAAATCGACGGCGCCAATCTTGTCGATGCCGACCAACCGGGCGGAAAAAGCATCTTCCGCGGCAAGGGATACCTGCACAGGAGCGTGCTGGGCGTCAGCGGGATGCAGAATGGCGGCACGATCTATGCCGATCACGACAGCAAGAGCCGCCCGGTCGACCCTCATGCATCGGGTGATCAGAGGGTAGACCTTCTGGGCTGCTGGGAAGAATTTCTCAAGGTCCATGCTCGGAAGGGCACCGGTTGGACGAAACAGGCCTGCACCAACATGAACACCACCTGCAATTGATCTGCAATTGGGTGCCATGGCGAGCGAACATGCCAAGCGGGCGCGCCGGGACCGGCTCCCCCAATTTTGAGCTGCGGCGGCGATCTCTCGAAAGCCGCCAGCGTTCCTCCGATCAGCGATTTCAGGCGGCATGGCCGGAGGCCATACCGTCCTTCCACTGCACGTTGGTCGTACCAGTGCAAACATTCTCGGAGCAACGCGCCGATCCCCTCACGACGGCGACCAGGGCAGCAGCACGATCTTGCCGCCAAGCCCGCCGGCATCGATGCGCCGGTGGACGTCGCGGGCCGCCGCGAGAGGCAGGCGCTCGATCACGACCGGATTGATCGCGCCGTCGCGCAGCAGGTCGAACAGCGTGGCCATGTCGGCCTTGAACTCGTCCGGTTGCGCCGTTCGGCGGGCGGTGATGGAGTAGAACACCGCGCGACGGCCGCCGAGCAGGCCGCCCAGTGCGCCCCACATCTTGATCCGGGCCAGGCCGAGCCCCGCGGCCACCAGGCCTTCGCGGCCGACCGCCATGGTCTGCGACCCGTAGCCGACGAGCAGCCCGTCGGGCGCGAGGCAGGCAAACGAGCGGCTGAAATGTGGCCCGCCAATCGGGTCGAAGGCGGCATCGACGCCGGCGCCGTCCGGGCGGTCGGCGGTGGCCCGGCGCACCGCCGCGACAAAGTCGCCGACGCGATAGTCGATCGCCATGGCGCCGAAGCCTTCGACCACATGCAGGTTCGCGGCCGAACTGGTGCCCATCGCCTTGAGGCCAAGATGGCGCGCCAGATCGAGAAGCGCCGTGCCGACCGTGCCCGACGCGCCGATAACGAGAATCGTGGCGCCCCGCGGCAGGCGGCAGCACCGCGTCAGCATCTGGAAGGCGGTGAGATAGGCGAGCGGGATGCACACCGCTGTGGCCGGATCGACGCCATCGGGAACCGGCACGAGAAAACCCGCGGGGCGGATCGCGTACTGGGCGTAGCCGCCGATGACGCAGAGATCGGCAACCAGCTGGCCCTCCCGCGGCGCGGTCACACCGGGGCCGTTCTTTTCGACAATGCCCACGAGATCGTAGCCTGGCGTGAACGGCAGCGGGCCCCTGAAGTCCGGGTAGCGTCCACGCCGAATGAAGGTATCGGTAAAGCCGGTGCCGGCCGCCAGCACCTTGATGCGGACCTCCCCGGGACCGGGGTCCGGGACGGTCGGCTCGTCCACGAGTTCCAGGACCTCGGGACCGCCGAACCGGGAGATGCGGATGTGCTGCCAAGTCATGGGACGACCATAGCGACGAGTCGGCATCAAGTGGGATGGTTTGTAACATACCGCATGTCAGCAGTCGCTCACGACGCGATCGCCTCGAGCCGCCGCCGGGTGGTCGCGGGTCCGAACGCGCCGATGACCACGCTCACGATCACCATGGCGCCGGCGATGAAGCCGAACACTCCCGCGGTGCCGTAGCGACCGAGCAGGAAGGCGATGATGAACCCGGAGAAGATCGCCGAGAACCGGCTCCACGAATAGACAAAGCCCACCGCCTGGGCGCGGATCCGCGTCGGATAAAGCTCGGTCTGGTAGGCATGGAAGGAGAACGACAGCCAGTTGTTGGTCAGCGTGATCAGGAGTCCGAATGCAATGACGCCGGCGGCGCTGTGCTGCTGCGAGAACACGAGGCCGAACACCGCGATGGCCAGGGCCGACCCGGCGATCTGCCACTTGCGCTCGAAGCGGTCGGCGAACCGGATGGCGATGAGCGGCGAGATCGGATTGGCGATGGCGATGATGAACGTATAGAGCAGCGACTTGGTGACGTCGATGCCTTGCGAGATCAGGAATGTCGGCACCCAGCTGGCAAAGCCGTAGTACCCGATGGTCTGAAACAGATTGAAGATCGTCAGCATAATGGTGCGGCCGCGATAGGCCGGGCTCCACATCTCGATCCAGGCGCCGGGCCGGCGGTCCGCCTCGCCGGCGATCATCTGCGGCGCCGGCAGCGGCCCGCTCTCCCGCTCGGCATGGCGCTCCATCTCGCTGACGATGCGGTCGGCTTCGGCGAGGCGGCCGTGCTGGGCGAGCCAGCGTGGCGATTCCGGCAGGCCGCGGCGAATCCACCAGATCAGCACCGAGCCGGTCGAGCCGATCACCACGACCCAGCGCCAGCCCTCCCACCCGAGAATGGTCAGCGGCACCAGCAGCCACGCCAGGAAAGCGATGACCGGCACCACCGTGAACATGATGAACTGGTTGTAGGCGAAGGCGGGCCCGCGCTGCTCCTTGGGGACCAGCTCGGAGATGTAGGTGTCGATGTTGACGAGCTCCACGCCGATGCCGATGCTGGCGATCAGGCGCCACAGGTCGACGCCGATGGCCGTGCTCTGGAACGCCATGATCACCGAGCCGATCGAGTACCACAGCAGCGAGAAGGTGAAGATCGAGCGCCGGCCGAACCGGTCGGACAGCCAGCTGAAGAAAAACGTCCCGATGAACAGTCCGGTGAACAGGGCGGCGATGAAGCTGGCAATGCCCTCGAGGTCGAACAGTCCCTGCGTGGTCGGCCTGAAGATGCCGCTCTTGAACAGCCCCACCGCGATGTAGGCGGTGAAGAACAGATCGTACAGCTCGAACCAGCCGCCGAACGAGATCAGCGTGATCAGCCTGCGCACATAGTGCGACGGCGGCAGGCGATCGATTCGCGCGGCGATCGTCGCCGCAACGGGCATTTCCATGACGTCCTCGTTCATTGCCGGCACACGTAGCTCCAAATGACCACAGGCTGGAGCATTTGACGAGGGCGCGACGCGCGCCTCTTCTCCCTCTCCCCGCTTGCGGTGAGAGGTGGTGGCGCGGAGAATCCACGCCTAATACCCGGCCGCGAGTGCGCCGCGGGTGCGCGGGTCGGCGGCGCCGATCAGGCCGTCGGGTGTCGACAGGATCGAGTTCGCCGAGCCCCATTTGGAGCGCACCGCCACGGCGTGGCCACGCGCCTCCAGCGCCCGGATCGTGTCGGCCGGCACGCTCGCCTCGGCCATGACCTGGTCGGGCAGCCACTGGTGATGGATGCGCGGTGCCGCGACGGCGTCGGCGATCGTCTGCTTGAAGTCGATCACCGCGGTGATCACCTGCAGCACCGTCGTGATGATGGTGCTGCCTCCCGGCGAGCCGGTGACGATGAACGGCTTGCCGTCGCGCATCACGATGGTTGGCGTCATCGACGACAGCGGCCGCTTGCCCGGCCCGGGCGCATTGGCGGCGCCGCCCACCAGGCCGAAGGCGTTGGGCGCGTCGGGCTTGGCGGCGAAGTCGTCGAGCTCGTCGTTGAGCAGCATGCCGGTGCCGTCCGCCACCAGGCCGACGCCGTAGTTGAGGTTGAGCGTATAGGTGTTGGAGACCGCATTGCCGTCCTGGTCGACCACCGAAAAATGCGTGGTGTGCTGGCCTTCGGCCGGGACCGGATGGCCGGCGTGGATCTCGCGCGACGGCCGGGTGCGGTCGGGATCGATCCCGGCGCGCAGCTCCGCCGCATAGGTCTTCGATGTCAGGCGCTCGATCGGCATGCTGACCATGTCGGGATCGCCCATGAACTCGGCGCGATCCGCGTAGGCGCGCTTCATCGCCTCGATCATCAGGTGCAGCGTCGCCGGTGACTGGTCACCGAGCGCGCCCAGGTCGTATCCCTCCAGGACGTTGAGCATCTCAATGAGATGCACGCCGCCGGAGGACGGCGGCGGCATGGACAAGATCTGGTAGCCACGATAGCGGCCGGTCATCGGCACCCGCACGATGGCCCGATAGTCCTTCAGATCGTCCATCGTCATCCGGCCGCCGGCGCCGCGGACGCTGGCGACGATCTTTTCGGCCACCGGGCCCTCGTAGAATCCGGGCGGCCCGGTGCGGGCGATCAGCTCGAGCGTGGCCGCAAGCTCGGGCTGCACCAGCAGGTCGCCGTCGCCCAGCGCCACGCCGTCGGGCTTGAGAAAGATTTTTGCCGAGCTCGGCCAGCGCACCAGCCGCGGCTGTGCCCGGGGCAGTGAATCCGCGAGCTCGTCCTCGACCGCAAAGCCATCGCGCGCGAGCCGGATTGCCGGCTCGACCAGCTGGGCGAACGTGAGCCTGCCGGAGCCGTAGCGCTGGTGTGCGAGCCACAGCCCGGCGACCGTGCCGGGAACCCCGATGGCGAGCCCGGAATCGCGGGACTTCCGCGGATCGGCCTGGCCCTTGTCGTCGAGGAAGACGTCGCGCGTGGTCGCCTGCGGCGCTGCCTCGCGATAGTCGATCGCCACGGTCTCATGGCGGTCCGTCAGGTGAACCAGCATGAACCCACCGCCGCCGACATTGCCGGCCTGCGGGTAGGTCACGGCGAGCGCGAAGCCGATCGCAACCGCCGCGTCGATTGCATTGCCGCCGCCGCGCAGGATCTTGACCCCGATCTGCGTCGCGCGCTTCTCCTGGCTCGCCACCATGCCGTGCGGCGCCGTGACGGCAACCGCGGGCGGCAAGGGTGGCACGCTCTGTCCGCGGAGGAGGGCAACGGCCGCCAGCAGGGTGACGATGGCGAGGAATGGGACACCCAGCCGATGAATCATGTCGTTGCATGCACCCTGGGAATCACGCGAGCAACCGGCTAGGCTCCCGCTGCCGCGACCCACGGCGTCGCACTGTCATTCGCGAAATGTCCCGCGTCAACACGGAGAGGCAAGATGCCGGCATGGACAGAATTTTCCGCAGATGTGGAGACCGGGTCTCGCCAGGAGGATGCGGCAGACATTGACTCTCGCCCCGGCGGGGCGGTCGGCTTCCGGTTCCCCCTCCTCGCCGTCCTCATCGGACTGCTGCTGTCAGGGTGCGGCATCAACAACATCCCGACCTACCAGGAGGCCGCCAAGGCCAAATGGTCGGACGTACAGAACCAGTATCAGCGCCGCAGCGATCTGATCCCCAACCTGGTCGAGACCGTGAAGGGCTATGCCAAGCAGGAGCGCGAGGTGCTCGAAGCCGTGACCGAGGCGCGCGCCCGCGCGACCTCGGTCCAGGTGACGCCCGACCTCGTCACCAATCCCGAGGCATTCAAGAAATTCGAGGACGCGCAGGCGCAATTGTCCGGCGCGCTCGGCCGCCTGCTCGCGGTGTCGGAAAAATATCCCGAGCTCAAATCGAACCAGAATTTTCTCGCCCTGCAGGCGCAGCTCGAAGGCACCGAAAACCGCATCGCGGTGGCGCGCCATGACTACATCGAGGCGGTGCGGGTCTACAACACCGAGCTCAAGACCTTTCCGGGCAAAATCTGGGCCGCAACCCTCTACCGCAGCGACAAGCCGATGGAAACCTTTACGGTTGCCGAAGACGTCAAGAAGACCCCGGAGGTCAAGTTCTGATCGCGAGGTGCCCGTTCCGGGCCCAGGGTCTCCACCTCACGCAAAAACGCACCGGCATCCTCATCAAGGCCGTAACCCCCTCACCCCACCCCTCTCCCCAGATGGGAGAGGGAGCCAGGCGTGCCGGCATCACGGCCCGACCCAAACGGAACAGCCGGTTATCGTGCCTGCTTGTGGTAGACCGAGTTCGGCCGCATGTCGGTGGCCGAGGCCACCCGGTTCGACATGTTGAAGAACGCCGCTACCGCGGCGATGTCCCAGATATCGCGGTCGGTGAAGCCGGCGGACCGCACTGCTTCGCGGTCGGCCTCCTCGATCGCCCACGGCGCGTCGGTGAGCTTCACGGCGAAGTCCAGCATCGCGCGCTGCCGGCGCGTGAGCCGCGCGGCGCGGTAGTTCATCACCATCAGCTCACCGAGCACCGGATCGCCGGACAGACCGCGCACCGCGGCGCCGTGCGCGGTCAGGCAATAGTAGCAGCGGTTCTGCGCCGATACCGCGACCGCGATCATCTCGCGCTCGAGCTTGCTCAGGCCCGACGGCGCCAGCATCAGGTCGTTGTAGATGGCGACGAACGCCTCGAGCTTGACCGTGTCGAAGGCATAGGCGCTGAGCACGTTGGGCACGAAGCCGAGCTTCTCCATGCACTTCTTGAAATAGGCGTCCATCGCCGGGCTCAGCGGGCCCGGGCTCAGCGCCAGCGCCGTGATCTCGGTGTCGTCGCCGGTCGATTGCGGCGGTGCCGCGACGGCAGCCGCCGGCCGCTCGTCGCGCGCGGCGGTCCTGGTGTCACTTTGCTCCGGTGGTTTGTGCTTGGCTCGATTCGCCACGATGTGCTCTCCTCCTGGCCGCGATGGGGCCAGTCTACAGGTTCGGGCGCAATGACGGGAATATCCGTCGGGAGTGATGCATGGCTGGCGAGGCTGTTCTCGATACCGAGGAAGCGCGCGGGGCGCGGCGGCTGGTCGAGCAGGCCGGCACCATCCTGACCGGGATGCACGGCGACATGCCGGAGAGCTTCGCGGCGCAGCTGTTCGCCCGCGCGGCGCCCGAGGATCTGGTGCGCTACGAGCCGCGCGAGCTCGCCGCGCTCGCCGCGGAGGCCTGGCTGTTCCTCAAGCAGCGCAAGCCGGGCGCGCCGGCCATCCGCTTCGATTCGCGCGCCGGTCCGATCGGGGCGGACCGCATCAGGACCATCTCGATCGTCGAGATCGTCAACGACGACATGCCGTTCCTGCTCGACTCGGTGATGGGCGAGCTGACCGAGCAGGGCCTCGAGATCCGCCTCGTGGCCCATCCGATCTTCTCCATCGAACGCGATCGCCTCGGGACCCTGATCGGATTCCACGGCGACGGACCGGCGATCGGCGCCGCCCGCCGCGAAAGCTTCATCCACATCCACGTCGAGCGCATCGACGACGCGGCGCGCCGCGACGAGATCGTGCAGGCGCTCGAGCCCACCCTTGCCGACGTCCGCGTCGCGGTCGAGGACTGGCACCCGATGCTGACCCGCGTCGGCGAGGTCGTCGCCGACCTGCGCGACAGCCCGCCGCAGCTCCCGGTCGACGAGATCGCCGAAGCCGTGCAGTTCCTGGAATGGCTGCTCGCCAACAATTTCACCTTTCTGGGAGTTCGCCACTATCGCTTCGAGACGGCCACCCGCGTGATCGAGCCGCAGTTCGCGACCGGGCTCGGCATCCTGCGCGCGCCCGACGCCCGGATTCTGCGGCGCGGCAGCGAGCTCGTCACCATGACGCCGGAAATCCTCGAGTTCCTGGCCGAGCCCAGGATGCTGATCATCAGCAAGGCGAACATGCGCTCGCGGGTGCATCGCCACATCTACATGGACTATGTCGGCATCAAGCAGTTCGATCCCGTGGCCGGAGTCGTCGGCGAGCTGCGCATCGTCGGCCTGTTCACCTCGACGGTCTATACGCGGTCGACCCGCACCATCCCGTATCTGCGGCGCAAGGTCGACGCCGTGATGCGGCGCGCCGAGTTCGATCCGGACAGTCATTCCGGCAAGGCCATGGTCAATGTGCTGGAAACCTATCCCCGCGACGAGCTGTTCCAGCTCGACGAGGAGACGCTGTTCCGCTTCGCCCTCGAGGTGCTGTATCTCGACGAGCGCCCGCGGGTGCGCGTGCTGGCGCGGCGTGATCGCTTCGATCGCTTTGTCTCGGTGCTCGTCTTCGTGCCGCGTGAGCGTTACGACTCGAGCGCCCGGATCGCCATCGGCAGCTATCTGGCGGGCACCTATCAGGGCCGCGTGTCGGCGTTCTTTCCGTTCTTTACCGAGGGTCCGCTGGTTCGCGTGCATTTCATCATCGGCCGGTCCGCGGGCGAGCCGCCGAACCCGTCGCGCGCCGAACTGGAAGAGGCCGTCACCGCGATCGTGCGCACCTGGACCGACGGACTCTCCGAGGCGCTGGCGCAGGTCCACGATCCGGTCAAGGCGCAGGCGCTGCTGCGGCGCTACCGCGAGGCTTTTCCGCTGGCCTATCGCGAGGCCTGCGTGCCGGCGGTCGCCGTCAGTGACATCCGGATGCTCGAGGGCCTGTCGCCAGTGCGTCCGATCGGCGTCGAGTTCTACGGGCGGCACGGCGAGAAATCCTTTGCCGGGCTCAAGGTGTGGAGCCGGGCGCGGCCGATCCCGCTGTCCGAGCGCGTGCCGATCCTGGAGAACATGAGCTTCAAGGTCGTCGACGAGCGCACCTACCGGATCGAGCCGAGGCTGGGAGAGGCGCCGGAGATCTGGCTGCACGACATGATCCTGGAACGCGCCGACCGCGGGGAATTCGACCTCGAGGCGCTCAAGCAGCGTCTCGAAGCCTGCTTCATAGCGGTGATCCGCCGCCGCAGCGAGAACGACGGCTACAACGCGTTGGTGCTCACCGGCGGCACGCAGTGGCGCGACATCGCGCTCATCCGCACGATCTCGCGCTACCTGCGTCAGGTTAGCATCGCCTACTCGCAGGATTACATGTGGACGACGCTGCGCCGGCATGCCGCGATCGCAGTGCAGATCGTGCAGCTGTTCCAGATCCGCTTCGACCCGCGGCTCGAGGTCGCCGGAGCCGAGCGGGACCGCCAGGAAGCGGGCGTCATGGCGGAGATCGAGACCGCCCTGCAGGCGGTCGACAGCCTCGACGAGGACCGCATCCTGCGCCGCTTCGTCAACGCCGTGCAGGCAGCGATCCGCACCAATTTCTATCAGGTCGATCCCCGTGGTCAGCCGCGGCCGACCATCGCGGTCAAGTTCGCAAGCGCCAGGATCGACGGCCTGCCGCTGCCGCACCCATTGTACGAGATCTTCGTCTACTCGCCGCGGGTGGAAGGCGTGCACATGCGCTTCGGCAAGGTCGCGCGCGGCGGCCTGCGCTGGTCGGACCGGCCGCAGGATTTCCGCACCGAGGTGCTTGGGCTCGCCAAGGCGCAGCAGGTCAAGAACGCCGTCATCGTTCCGGTCGGCGCCAAGGGCGGGTTCATCCCCAAGCAGCTGCTGGCCGGCGGCACCCGCGACGCCATCCAGTCGGAAGGCACGGCCGCCTACGTGCTGTTCGTCTCCAGCCTGCTCGACATCACCGACAATCTCGGGCCCGACGGCCTGATCCCGCCGGCAAACGTGGTGCGGCACGACGGCGCCGATCCCTATCTGGTGGTCGCCGCCGACAAGGGCACCGCGACCTTCTCGGACACCGCCAACGCAATCGCATTCGAGCACAAGTTCTGGCTCGGCGATGCGTTCGCGTCCGGCGGGTCGGCCGGCTACGACCACAAGAAGATGGGGATCACGGCGCGCGGCGCCTGGGAAGCGGTGCGCCGCCATTTCCGCGAGATCGACGTCGACATCCGGACCGTGCCGTTCACGGTCGCCGGCGTCGGCGACATGTCGGGCGACGTGTTCGGCAACGGCATGCTGCTCGATCCGAGCATCCGCCTGGTGGCCGCTTTCGACCACCGCGACATCTTCATCGATCCGAGCCCGGATCCGGCATCGAGCCTGGCGGAGCGCCGGCGACTGTTCGAGCTGCCGCGCTCGAGCTGGCAGGACTACGACAAGAAGCTGCTCTCGGGCGGCGGCGGCGTCTACCCGCGCACCGCCAAGGAGATCGTGCTCAGCCCCGAGGCGCAGGGCCTGCTCGGCCTTCCCGGCCCCCGGGCGACACCGCAGCAGGTGATCGGTGCAATCCTGCGGCTCGACGTCGACCTGCTGTGGTTCGGCGGCATCGGAACCTATGTGCGCGCCTCGACCGAGACCGACGACCAGGTGGGCGACCGCGCCAACGATGCGCTCCGGGTGAGCGCCGCCGAGCTGCGCTGCAAGGTGATCGGCGAGGGCGCCAATCTGGGCATGACCCAGCGTGGCCGGATCGAGGCGGCCCAGCGCGGCATCCGGCTCAACACCGATGCGATCGACAACTCGGCCGGCGTCAACACATCGGACCTGGAGGTGAACATCAAGATCGCGCTGACCGGCCCGGTGCACGACGGCAAGCTCGGCGCGCCGGAGCGCAATGCGCTTCTGGTCGCGATGACCGACGAGGTCGCAAGCCTGGTGCTGCGCAACAACTATCTGCAGACCCTGGCGCTGTCGCTGGCACAGCGGCGTGGGCTGGAGGATCTGGGTTTTCAGCAGCGCCTGATGCAGCAGCTGGAGACGCGCCACCTGCTCGATCGCGCCGTCGAGTTTCTGCCCGACGATGTGGCGATCGCCGAGCGCAGCCGCGCCGGCCAGCCCCTGACGCGGCCCGAGCTCGCCGTGCTCATGGCCTCCGCGAAGCTCTCGCTCTACAGCGACCTGCTCGCCTCGGCGGTGCCGGATGATCCCTATCTCGGCCGCGAGCTCGGGCGCTATTTCCCGAAGATGCTGAGCGAGCGCTTTGCCGACGCGGTGGCGCAGCATCGGCTGCGCCGCGAGATCATCGCCACGCAGCTTTCGAACTCGATGATCAATCGCGGCGGCCCGACGCTGGTGGTGCGCATCGGCGATCAGACCGGCGCCTCGCCCGCCGGTATCGCCGCCGCGTTCGCGGCGGTGCGCGACAGTTTCGGGATGACGCAGCTCAACTCCGACATCGATGCGCTCGACGCCAAAATCCCCGGCGCCCTCCAGCTCGAGCTTTATGCCGCCGTGCAGGATCTGTTGCTCGACCGCGTGGTCTGGTTCTGCCGCCATGTCGACCTGTCCGCAGGGCTCGCCGACGTGGTCGCGCACTATCGGGCCGGTATCGACCAGGTGGCGGCGGCGCTCGATCGCGTCACCGCGGGCGAGGCCGCCGAACAACGCGCCCGGCGCCTCGCCGAGTTGCAGGCCGCCGGCGTTCCCTCTGATCTCGCCCGTCGCCTCGCCGGCCTGCCGGCGCTCGCGGCGGCCGCCGACGTGGTGCTGGTGGCCGACCGCACCGGCAAACCGGTCGCCGACGTGGTGGAGACCTATTTCGCGGCCGGCGCCTACTTCCGGCTCGACCGCATCCTCCGGGCCGCGCGCGGCATTGTGGTCACCGACTATTTCGATCGCCTGGCGCTCGATCGGACGTTCGATTCGATCGCCGAGGCCGAACGCCGTCTCGCCGCCGAGATGCTGGCCGACGGTGTCGCCGGCGCCGGCGCCGTCGCGGCCTGGGTGGCGCCGCGGTCGAGCGAGGTCGAGCGCATCCGCGCCACCGTCCATGACATCGCGGAGTCCGGCCTCACGCTGTCGAAGCTCTCGGTCGCCGCCAGCCTGCTCGGCGATCTGGTGAAGCATTGAGCCCGGATATTGCTGGCGGGAACGACCGTCGCGCCTCGCGGCTGGCGATCTTTGGCTGGCTGTCGGTCGAGTGGGCGATGACGCCGTTCTTTGTGCTGATCACCACGTTCGTCTACGCTCCCTACTTTGCCGCCGGTCTCGCTCCCAATCCGATCGCCGGGCAGGCCCTGTGGGGGTATGCGACGAGCGCCGCCGGGCTCGGGATCGCGGTGCTCTCGCCGATGCTCGGCGCGATCTCCGACGAGACCGGGCCGCGCAAGCCGTGGATCGCGGGTCTCGGAGTGGCGCTGGTGCTCGGCACGGCCACTCTATGGCTCGGCCGGCCGGGTGATCCCTCGATGATCCTGCCGATGCTCACGGCATACGCCATCGGGTCGGTCGGCGCCCAGGGCGTTTCGGTGTTCGTAAACGCGATCATGCCCACCCTGGTGCCGGCCCGACGCCTCGGCCGGCTGTCGGGAACCGGATCGTCGGTCGGCTACCTCGGCGGTCTGTCGAGCCTGTTTTTCGTGCTCGGATTCCTGGCTGCGAATCCGCAGACCGGGCGAACGCTCCTGGGCCTGACGCCATTGTTTGGTCTCGACCCGATGTTGCGCGCCGGAGACCGCGCCGCCGGCCCTTTGACGGCGCTGTGGTTCCTGGCCTTCGCCGTGCCGCTGTTTCTGTTCACGCCCGATCAGAAACGCAAGCTCGGCGTGCGCGCGGCGACCCGAAAGGGGCTCGCCACGCTGGTCCAGACACTGTCGCAGGTCAGGCACTACCGCAACGTCTGCATGTTCCTCGTCGCCAACATGATCTACGCCGACGGGCTGGTCGCGCTGTTTTCCTTCGGCGTCATCTACGCGGCCGGCACGCTCGGCTGGGGGACCGTTCAGAATGGGATTTTCGGCATCCTGCTGCTGATCGCCGGAACCTTCGGGACGTTCGCCGGCGGCAGGCTCGATGACCGCTTCGGGTCAAAGCCGGTGATCATCGGCGGCCTCATCGTGCTGATCCTCGCCAGCATGGCCATTCTGTCGATCGACCGCGATCGCATCGCCTTCGTGGTGGCGGTGGCGCCGCCGGTCGCCGGCGGCGGCCTGTTCGCGGCGGCCGCCGAGCGGGCCTATGTGGTGATCGGACTTGCCATCGGTCTCGTGGTCGGACCGCTGCAGGCCTCGTCGCGCACGCTGCTGGCGCGCCTCGCGCCGCTTGATCGGCTCAATCAGTTCTTTGGTCTGTTTGCGCTCAGCGGCCGGGTGACGTCGTTCGTTGCGCCATTCGTCGTCGCCGAGGTGACCAGGGTGACCGCGAGCCAGAAAGCCGGCATGGCCGTGCTGATCCTGTTCTTCATCGCCGGCATGCTGGTGCTCGCCCGCGTCCGCGTCGGCCGGCCAAGCCAGACATTCGACGTCTGACACCTCGACAGACTAATGCCGGAAATGCCTGACCCCGGTGAACACCATGGCGATGCCGTGGTCGTCGGCCGCCTTGATCACCTCGTCGTCGCGCACCGAGCCGCCGGGCTGAATCACCGCGGTGGCGCCGGCCTCGATCGCCACCAGCAGGCCGTCGGCGAACGGGAAGAACGCATCCGAGGCGACCACCGAGCCTCTGGTCGGCGACTCCGCGAGACCGGCCTCGCGCGCCGCATCCTCGGCCTTGCGCGCCGCAATCCGCGCCGCGTCGACGCGGCTCATCTGGCCGGCGCCGATTCCCACCGTCGCTTTACCCCGGGCGTAGACGATGGCGTTCGACTTGACGTGCTTGGCCACGCGAAACGCGAAGCGCAGGTCGTCGAGCTCGGCTGCCGTGGGGGCGCGCCTGGTCACCGACTTGAGCTGCAGCTCGTCGGCCACCGCGTTGTCGCGCGACTGCACCAGGAACCCGCCGGCGACGGTCTTCATGGTGAGCCCGGTCGCGCCCGGGTCGGGCAGGCCGGCGGCGAGCAGCAGCCGCAGGTTCCTCTTGGCCGCCACGACGGCGATCGCCTCGTCGGTCGCGTCGGGTGCGATGATCACCTCGGTGAGGATCTCCGTGATGGCGCGCGCGGCCTCCGCATCGAGCCTGCGGTTGAGCGCCACGATGCCGCCGAATGGCGAGACCGGATCGCAGGCAAACGCCTTGCGATAGGCCTCGACCAGGCTCG
>Ga0116216_10001811_pt1 | contig 14483 bp, 12 predicted proteins | sample Sb_taG_11_FD_89696 | JGI IMG/M metagenome (GOLD analysis project Ga0116216, IMG submission 89696) | Peat soil microbial communities from Weissenstadt, Germany - Sb_50d_3_AS metaG | ecosystem: Environmental > Terrestrial > Soil > Wetlands > Peat | place: Germany: Weissenstadt | collected 2010-09-21
GAAGTTGTATGACGCAGCGCGGTCTTTAAAGCAGTTTGCTTATCGCGGACGCGTTGGGCAACGAGCAGGTACGCGTGAACTCATACTGGCGCCGCTTCCGTATATTGTCGTCTATCGCGTCCGGGAACAGATCGTTGAAATCAGCCGCATACTTCACACCTCGCAGGACCGGCCTCGCGAATCGACTGGCGCCTAAGACCGGCCTTCACCCCTTCGCCTTCATCTCCGCCCGCGCCTTGGCCACCACCGCCAGGTACAGCCGCGCGCGGTCCTCGATCACATCGAACCGCCCTTCGGCAATCGACTTGGCATCCACGAGTTCGCCGCCCACCGCGATAGCGCAGGCGCCGGCCTTCAAAAATTCGCCGGCATTCTCCAAACTGACGCCGCCGGTGGGAATCATCTCGATCTGCGGGAACGGGCCCTTCAGCGCCTTGATGTATTTCGGCCCCCCGACATTGCCGCAAGGGAAGACCTTCACCACGTCCGCTCCGGCCTCCCAGGCCGTCAGCACTTCCGTGGGAGTCAGAGCGCCCGGGCAAATGACTTTGGAATAGCGTTTCACCATCTCGATGGTGGACAGGCGCAAGCTCGGCGTCACGAAGAACTCGGCGCCCGCCAGCATGCAGATGCGCGCCGTCTCGGGATCGAGCACCGTGCCCGCCCCCAGCATGATCTTCCCGGCGAATCGGCCGGCGACCTTCTCCAACGCGCCCACGGCTCCCGGGACGGTCATGGTGATCTCGGCGGCACGCACGCCGCCGTTGTACAGGGCCTCCACGGCCTGAATGGCGGACTCCGCGCTCGAAGTGCGCACCACCGGCACGATCCCAACCTCGGTAATAAACGCAAGAATCTCTTTGGAATTCATCAGAATTACGCTATCATGCCGCGCCCCCTGCCGGCAGCCGTAAGATCTTGCACTTGTTGCGCGGTACCAATCGACTCCCCGAGCGTCACAAATATTCAGCCGTCACAAATATTCAGCCGCTGCCTTGAGGACACCAACTTGACGGAAACCTGCCAACCCGAGTTAGTGACCGCACAGTTGGAGCGGATTCTGACCCGGCCGCCCCTCGAGTCGTCACCCAGTCTATGCCGCTTCCTGCGGTACGTGGTCGAGGAGACCCTGGCCGGCCGCAGCGGCACGCTCAAGGAATACTCGCTGGGTGTGACGGCATTCGAGCGTGGAGAAGACTTCGACCCCCGCATGGACCCCATCGTGCGCGTGCAGGCGCGCAACTTGCGAGTTCGTCTGGGCCAATACTATGCCGGCCCGGGAGCCGCCGACCCCATTCTCATCGAATTGCCCAAACGGACCTATGTGCCGGTTTTCCGAGCCCGTGTGGAGGCCAATCCGGAGCCCTGCGCGGCGCTGGCCCCGCCTGCCGGGTTGCCGCCCACTGAAGCCGTCGCTGTTCCCACTCCAGCGCCCATCGTTACCACCGGGGTGGTGGCGGTCGCCGCCGGCGCCCGCGTGGCCGGGGCTTGGCGCCGTCCCGCGTTGGTGAGCGCCGTGGCGCTCGCGATCATGCTCGCAGGCGCGGCCTCGGTGTGGCAGGCCCGCTCGCACCAGGCACTCGCGAAATCCGTTCACGCGCCCGACCCCGCCGCCCAGGATCTCTACATTCGCGGTCGTTACCTCATGGACCGGCTCACCGAGCGCGCCTTGCACGAGAGCATCGACTGCTTCCGCCGGGCGATCGAGCGCGATCCCCAGTTCGCCTCCGCCTATGCCGGCCTGTCCGACGCCCACAACATCCTGGCGCAGCACGGCTACATCGCGCCGCGCGAGGGGATGGAGGAGGCGCGCCGCGCGGCCGAACACGCGCTCCAGATCGACCCCGCCCTGGCCGAAGGACACGTATCCCTGGCGGCCGTGATCGAAGCCTACGACTGGAACTGGTCCGCGGCCGAGCGCGAGTACAAACGCGCTCTGGAATTGAACCCGTCGCTGCCGGCGGCGCACCTGTGGTACGGAATGTTTCTGCGCGACCAGGGCCGGCTTCAGGAGGCCCTTCCGGAACTGCGGCGGGCCGCGGAATTGGAACCGTTTTCCGTGCTGACCAGCCTCAACCTGGCCAATGCCTACATGCTGGCCGGCAACTACGGCGCGGCCTTGGAACAGGCGCGCCACGCTGCGGAAGTCGCCCCCGACCTTGTTCCGGCGGAGGTCATCCTGGCCCACTTGTATGGCACCCAGTCCCAAACGGCCGAGGCCGAAGCCGCGCTGGCTCGCGCCCTGCAATTCTCCCAGGACGACCCCCATGCGTTGGCCGTACTGGCCCGCGCTTACGCCAGCCAGGGCAAGCGCGACGAGAGCGTCCGCCTCTTCCATCGGTTGGAAGACCTCGCCCGGCAGCGCTATGTGTCGCCCTTCGATCTGGGGACCGTTTCCCTGGTATTGGGCGACGAAAAACATGCGGTGGATCTCCTGGAGGAAGCCTTCCGCCAGCGCTCGGCCGGCATGATCTTCCTGCGGGATGCGAAGTTTTCCGGCGGCCACGCTTCTCCGCAGTTTAATTTGCTGATCGAGAAGATGCACTTCGCCGGTTAGAGTGCGAAAACCCGTTAGAGCGCGAAAAAGGGTCAGCCGCGCGCTATGCTATTGGCTTGACCCCGCAGAAAAATCAAGAACCGGAAAAACAGCCGCCGCGCGTGTCGGTGGTGGTGGTCTCCCACAGCCGCGTGGAGTCGCTGCGCCGATGCCTCGACTCCATCGAGAAGTCCGAGGGGCGCGAGACCCTGCAAGTGATTCTGGTCGACAACGGATCCTACGACGGCAGCGCGCAACTGGACTCCGACTTCCCCAAGGTGCAGTTCATCCGGCTCCCCAAAAACTTCGGGCTGACCAAGGCCCTCAACATCGGCTGGCGCGCGGCCGACGCGGAGTACGTTTTCTTTCTCCACGACGATACCGAGATCGAGCCGGGGACCGTTCTGCGGCTTGCCGAGGTGCTGGATGCCCAAAGCGATGTGGCCGCCGTCTGCCCGCTGTTGGTGGATGGCGAAGGCCGGCCGGCGCCGCAACTCGGTAAGCTTCCGCCGGATGGCGAGTGGCGTCCCGCGCAGTCTTCCGGAAACGAGCCCCCCGCCGGGAAGGAACCGATAGTCGTAGAGTACCCCCGCGGCGCGGCCCTCATGATGCGCGTCTTCCTGATCAAGGCGATCCGGCAAATCGACGAACGCTACGGCCAGTTTGGCAGCGATGCGGATCTCGCCACGCAGATCCGGCGCGGAGGCAAGAAGATTCTGCTGGTCCCCACCGTGCGAGCGCGGCACCGCGGCCGCGACGAGTACACGCCCTTCGAGCGCGCCGATTTCCGCTTGGGCATGGCCGTGTTTTTGGGAAAGTATCAGGGCTTCGGCGCCGGCCTGCGGGCGCGTCTCGCCGCCGTGTTCTCGCCTCTACTGTCGTTCCAATTTGGCGAGCTTAAATACACCCTGGCCGGGCAAAAGATCGACGGCACGCAGGGTTAGCCGCTACTTCCGTAACAACGACGGCCAGTTCACAATTACGTTTAAGGTGTTCGCGGGCTCCTGCTCGACCGGAACCACTGCCAGAAACGTTTTCCCGTCCGCCGAGACCACCCAGCGGTTCCGCCCCGCGGCGTTCAGGCGCACCTCGAACAACGCGTGAGGGATTCCGGGCACGATCGCGCCGTTCTTTTCCGCGATGTCCACCGCCATGATCTTCGGCGGTGTGGTTATTGAAGCATAGAACAGTTCGTTGCCATCGGCGCGCCACCGGGGCTCCGGTTCAGGTCATTGTACGCCAATCTCACGCCCACCGCTGACCGAAGAGCCCCGGCCGCCCCGGCCCCCCGGCCGGCCAAACGATCGACGGCACGCGGTCGTGAGCCGAGTCCGCGGGCGCCATTCTGACTCCTGACTCCTAATCTGTGACTCCCAGTCAAGCCCTTTGTTTTCAACATCGACTCAAACCGCCGAAAATTACCGCCGGAACAGGCAGCGCGAGCAAGGCGAGCCGCTTATCCCCAACCCCTAACCCCTAATCCCCAACCCCCTTTTCCCGGCGCGTCTCCGGAGTCGCAGGTTATTCAATCCGGCCCCCGCCGGGGGCAGAGCTGAGTTCTGGCTCCTCGCCCTCCCGGTTTGGTTGCGGCTATGCTGCTCTGTGGGGGGCAGCCAATCTTGGGCTGCCGCCGGCTTCAGCCGGCGCTCCGCAACCCGCGAGGTTTCTGCCACTAGAGACGTTCCCGAATCGTCACCCGCTCGTGTCGACGCCTGGAGTTTGGCCATTCTGTCGAGCCAGAGGTAGGCAGGCCATCGTTTTTTGTGGCCCGTCATCGGTCGGGCTTTTAGCCCGGGCCGCGCGGCTTTAGCCCCGCTTACTCCATCCAGCAACTTCTTTTTCTGTCGGTTTTTGTGTTTCCATATTGTTCTCCTATTCTGAAATCAACCCCAAAACCCCTGCCACAAGCCCCCCCCAAAAAACCCAGTCACAAAATTTCCGGGAAAATTTCCTGAATGATTTCAACAACTTCCGCCTCTCAACCGCCTGCGATGCTGACGACCACCAATTACATTGGAATTGAGAGGAAATCATGCATACCAACCCCTACTCCCGTCTCCTCGACATCGTCCAAACCGGCGGCACCTTCACCGCCTCCGATGGCCAAGCCTTCTTTCGCCTCCCCGAACGCGCCCTGGTCGTGACCCTCCCGCCCCTCCCCCCGGAGAGTCGCCGCCCCGAAGCCGTCTTCCTCGAAACCCTCCACCCGGCTTGGCCAGCCATCCTCGGAGCCCTCTGCTCCGCCGTCTCTCGCGCCTTGGCGAGCGGCACGGCCCTCAGTCGCATGCCCGCAATGAACCAGGCTACCGGACGTCACGCCAACGCCCTCGCCTGGGCCATGGCCGCCAGTCCTGCGCTCGGCTGCACCGAGGGGGAAATGCAGCTTGCCTTCGCTCCGCCGCCCCCGCACTCGCGCTTTGGCGAGCCCCATCCCATAGTCGCGGCCGTCCGCCATCTCTTCGAACAGCGCCGCTCCTTCACCGGCACTGCGGCCGAACTGTCGGACCTCCTCCGGCCGCTCCTGGACCCCCGGACGAGTCCCCAATCCCCACAAAGCGTCTTGCACCACTTCAAGAAGTGTGTGTTGACCCTCGCCGACAGCCGTATCGAATTGAAATTCCGGCGTTTACCTGGAGGCAACCGCATCATCGATCTCTCCACCGAGCCTTGTGACGATGATTTTCCACAAAACGACGAATCATCGTCACAAAATTCCGCCTCCCCTCCGCAACCCACAGAAACAGAAGAGGTTCCAGCCGCATGAATAAAAAATCGACATTCCCGCAAAACATCGTCACTCAGGTGTTTCACACAACCCCGGCCCCCGGCCCCAGGCCCCTGGCCCCATCCCCCCGGGCCAAGCCACCCTCTCGAAACCGCTCCCACCCGCCGATATGTGGACCAGGAGATTTTGTGCGCGCTCTGTTTTTGTCCATGGTTTGCGCCGGGCTGGCCGTGGCCGCCCCGGCGGCGGATGCGGTTGCTACCGCGCGGGGGCTGGCGACCGGTGGGAAGCGCCCGGAGGCGCTCGAGCTCCTGGAGAAGCGGCTGGCCGAGGAGCCGGCCGACGCCGACGCGCGCACCCTGCACGGCATCATTCTGTCCTGGGATGGCCGCTATGACGAGGCCCGCCGGGACCTGGAAGCCGTCCTCGCGCGCCACCGCGACTACGGCGACGCGTTGCGGGCGCTGATCAACGTCGAGATGTGGTCGGACCACCCCGAGCGGGCCGAGGCGCTGGCGCGGGATGCGCTGCGGCGCAATCCCAACGACACGGCGCTCCTGCTGGCGCGGGCGAAAGCGTTGCGCGCGCTGGGACAAAGCCGCGAAGCCCTGGCCACGGTGCGCCACCTCATCGACGTCGACCCGGGCAGCCAGGAGGCGGCCAGCCAGGAACGCGATCTGGGAGACTCGTTGCGCCATTGGACGGCCAGCTTCGACCATTCGAGCGAGTGGTTCAGCGACGGGCGCGCGCCGTGGCGGGAAGAACAGGTGCAGTTGAGCCGCCAGACCGGCCTGGGCAGCGTGATCGCCAGGTTCTCGCAGGCCGACCGTTTTTCGATCGTGAGCCAGCAGGTGGAGATCGACGCCTATCCCCACATCCGGCCGGGCACGTACGCCTACCTGAACGTGGGCTACTCGGCGGACGCGGCGCTGTATTCGCGCTACCACTTCGGGGCGGAGCTGTACCAGTCCCTGGGGCACGGCTGGGAAGGCTCGGCGGGCTTCCGCCAGATGCACTTCAGCAGCAACGTGAACATCTACACGCCGTCGCTCACCAAGTACTATGGCAACTGGATGTTTACCGGGCGGATGTTTCTCACCCCCGGATCGGCGGGCGCGTCGCGCTCGGCCGGATTCCAGGTGCGCCGCTACTATGGAGACGGCACGGACTACTGGGGGCTGCGCTACGGGCACGGCTCGTCGCCGGCCGAGACGCTAGGCATCTACGACCCGCAGATCCTCAACTCGACCTCCCTGACGTTCGAATTCCAGCGGGCGATGAGCCGGCGGCTGAGCCTGCAGTGCCGCTGGGGAGTCAGCCGCGAAGACCGTGTCTCGGCCAGCGGGCTGCGCCACTACCTGGCGGAGACGTCCATCTACTACCGGTTGTGAGCTATGACCTCCCCGCTCCATCCCCAGGCCCGCCCGCTGCCCGCCTTGGCCGCGACGCTCGCGCTCGGCATCTTCTATTGGGCATTGTTCCGCATGCCGCTCGGCGCCCGCGGAGCGGAGCTGAACCAGGAGGAATCGCGCCGCCTGCAGGAGGATAGCGCCGTAATGCGGCGTTTCGGCAAGTGGGACCGGGCGTTGAAGCCGACCCTCCGGCTGCATGCCGCGTACCCGGAGAGTTCCATCTACCTGGCGCAACTCGGGGAAATCTACGATCGCCTTGGTCGCTACCGCGAGGAATCGGCCGTGTGGGAGGAGTTCCTGGACCGCTCACCGCGGCCCATCGAGGGCTGCCCGCAGGCCGGCCAGGCATACGAGAAGCAAGGGTTGGAAAAGCAGGCCATCGCGACGTTCGAGCGGTGCCTGGCGCTCCTGCCGGGCAATCCGGATTCGATCTTTTACCTGGCGCACGCCCTGGAGCGAAATGGAGAGACGGACCGCGCGGCGGCGCTCTACGCGCAGGGCGCGGCGTCGCAGCCGGCGTACGCGGATCTGGCGACCGGACTGGCCCGCGTCCGTCTCCGGCAGGGCCGCACGCAGGAAGCGAGGCGACTGGCGGGCGCGATCGTCGAACAACATCCGGACAACGTGGATGCCCTGCTGGTGCTGGGGCTGGCCTGCCGGCAACTGGGCGACCGCGCCGGCGCGCGAAACTATTTGCGGCGCGGTGTCCAATTGGCCGACGGCTACGTGGACTTCCACATCGTGCTGGGCCGCATGGCGGATGAGGATGGCGATCTCGAAGGCGCGATTCTGCACTACCAGAAGGCGCTGGCTCTCGACCGGTCGAATGCCGAGATCGCCCAGCGGCTGGCGCTGCTGCGGAGGGCGGGCGAATGAGACGGCTGCTGCTTCTGGCCGCGCGCGCGGTTTTTACGGGCTATAGCGTAGCCACGGCTGTCTATTGCATGCTGGCCTATCTGCCGTTCACGTATCACCAGGTGCATGCAGGCGGCCTTCTTCCGGGTCTGGATGCGGCCGTCCGCATGCATCCCTGGCTCAACCTGGCGGCGTTGGCCCTGGTCCTGGTTCTGCTGGCCGAGCCGCTGCACAGGGGATTGCTGCACGGCGGATGGCCGGGCCGGTTGGCCGCCGGCCTCGGGATCTGGGAGGCCGTCTGCGCCGTCGCGCTGATCGTCCACCCGGTGCTCGCGGGCTTGCAGAATGACGGGAGCAGCCTCGCCTGGGGGATGGTGGCGCTGATTCCACCAGCGTGGCTGGCGGCGATCGACATCTGTGTCCATGCGGGCGCGATCGAGTGGGGGAACAGGCCCGCCAGAGCTGCGCACCTTGCCGCGGCCTGGCGCTCGGCGATTTTCGTGGCCGTGTTGTACGCGGCGGTCGCGCTGGCGCGCCCGGCGCCGCGGCTCACGCCCGCTGCGGCGGCGCCGGCATTGGGTTGGAGCCTGCTGGTGCACCTTCTCGTCTTTCTCGCGATCTTCCTGGCTCTCGACTGGCTGGCACGTGTGGCCGCGGTGTTTCGCACGCCGGCCAGGGTCGAGTTCTGGCTGTGCCACCTGCTGCTGGCGGGCGCCGTGTGGGAGGTGGTCGAGGCGGTATTCTGTCCGGCGGTGGGCTTCGCGGGATGGCCCTCGTCTGGGTTTGCGGCTGCCTTGGGAATCGTGCTGGCGTCGCAGAACGCCGCCGCGGCCTTGTGCCTGGGAGCTGGCCGGACTGTGGACGACGGCATCGGGCTGGCGGTTTCGGCGCCGGCCTTGGGACTGGTGCGCTCGGCGGGCACGGGCGCGGCCGCGTTGCTGGTGCTGGGGACGGCGGGCGCCTACGCGGCGGTGGAAGCAGCGGCGATGGACTGGAACTTCCTGCTGCAGGAACTGACGGCCGCAGCGCTGTGGCCGGCGAGTTTCGCCTGCTTTTACGGGATCGTCTCGCGGCGCGCAGCCGCGGGACGCGGCGGGTCGAACTCCCGTGGCATGGCTTGGATTCTTCTGCCGCTGGCATTCGCGGGCGCGTACCGCGGACTCGAGGCAAGGCCCGCGGCTGGGGCGGTGCTCGAGCGATGGGCCGGCTACGACGCATCCTTCCGGCTGGCCCGTGTCTTCCTGGCGAGACCCCAGGGCGACGGATCGCTCGATCGGTTTCTGGCCCGCAACACCAACATCCCGTCGTCGGTGCACGTCGATCCGGCGCCGGTGATTCTCGCGGCGAACCTGGCGCGCTCGCCCGCGCCTCCGCCCCACATTTTCATCTTCACCATCGACAGCCTGCGGCGCGACTATCTTTCGCCGTACAACCCGGCAGTCACCTTCACGCCCGCGATCGAGGGTTTCGCGCGCGAGAGCACGGTATTCCGCAACGCGTTCACGCGCTACGGCGGAACGGGCCTTTCCGAGCCGGCCATCTGGGCGGGCGCGATGCTGCTGCACAAGCAGTACATCACTCCCTTTGCGCCCATGAACGCCCTCGAACGATTGCTGCAGGTGGAACAGTACCGGATGTTGGTGAGCCGCGATTCGATCCTCGACACGATCCTCGCGCCTTCGACCGGCGCCGTGGATCTCGATCCGCCGGAAGCCGTTGCCAGCTTGGATTTTGCTCGCTCGCTGGACAGGCTCGCGAAGGAGATCGACCGCCGCGCCGGAGACGCCGCGCCGATCTTCGCCTACACCCAGCCGCAGAACATTCACATATCGGTGATTCAGCGGGAAGGCGCTTCCGTGCCGGCCGGAGAGAGCTATCCGGGATTCTACGCCCCCTATGCATCGCGGCTGTGGCGCGTCGACGCCGCCTTTGGGAAGTTCATCGGGTTTCTGAAGGCCCGGGGCCTGTACGACAGGAGCATCGTCGTGTTGACCTCCGACCACGGGGACTCGCTCGGCGAGGAGGGGCGATGGGGACACGCCTACACCTTGTTTCCGGAGATCGTGCGCATTCCGCTGCTGGTGCATCTGCCGCAGGAGATGCGCGCCAAGCTGGCGAGCGATCCCGACAGCCCGGCGTTTTCAACCGATATCACGCCCAGCCTTTATTACCTGCTCGGCCACCGGCCGGTCGAGCGGAACGAGTTGTTCGGAGCGCCGCTCTTCACGGAGAGGCCGGAGGAGCGCCGCCACGTCGAAGCCGGAGGCGCCGGATATCTGATTGCGGCCAGCTACGGCGCGGTGTACGGAATGCTCAGCGGAAACGGGCGCGTTTTGTACGTGGCCGACGGCGTGAACTACCGCCGGTACCTGTTCGACCTGGGCGTTTCACGCGCCGAAGAGCGGCCGGTGAGCGCTGCGCTGCGGCGGGAGCAGGACGAGCGGATTCGCAGCGCGATTCTCTCCATCAACCGGTTCTACCACTTTGGAGAGGCAGGCGAGGTGCGCCATGAGTGACACTACGACCTTAGCGGAGCGCCTGGAAAAGTTGATCCGCACGAATCACACCGCGGGCCGGCACCGGCCAGCGCGGCCGGGGCAGAATGGCCACCGGCCAGCCCGTACGGACGGGGCGCCTTCCGCCCTGGCGTCACTTTCGGCGGCGGTCGCATCCGCGGTGGAAGAGCGTCCTGAGGCGCCGCCGGCGGGCGGCCCAACCCTCGCGCCGCCGCCCGCTGCGCCGCGCGTGCTGGTGGTGGAAGCGGACCCACTGCACCGCCAGGTGCTGGCACGGCTCGTGGAAAACCTGGGTTACGCCGTCGATCCCACAGGCACGGCGGTGGAGGGTGTCGCGGCCTTCGAGCGCCGGCCCTACGCGCTGGTCCTGCTGGATTGCGACAGCGGTGAGACCCGCGGCCTGGAGACCGCCGCCGCCCTGCGCCACGCGGAAGGCGGCGCGGAACGGACTCCCATCATTGCGGTGACCGCCCATGCGGGACAGGAGGATCGCCAGCAGCGCCAGGCGGCCGGCATCGACAATTACATTGCCAAGCCGATCCTGCGCGAGAACGTGGAATCGGTGCTGTCCCGCTACGCGCCGGCCAGGCCGGAAAGGCCGGACACCGTGTCGCGCTACCTGGCGCTCGACCGGCACAGGTTGGAGGAACTGGAACAAGCGGCCGGCAACTCCGAGTTGCTGCGCGGATGGATCGCCATGTTCCTCTCCGGCGCGCCGGATCTGCTCGAACGCATGCAGGCGGCGGAGGAGGCGGGCGACGCCGGCGCCCTTTGCGAAGCGGCCACTCAACTGCGCAGCCACAGCGGACAGATCGGAGCGCTGCGCGTCCAGGAAATCTGCGGGATTGTGGCGGCACTGGGAGCATCGGGCAGCCTGGCGGGCGTCGAAGCCCTGCTGCCGGAACTGTCGATTGCCCTGGAGCGCGCGGTAGGAGAACTGCATGCGCTGGAAGAGGACATTCGCCGCGGCCGCCGGCTGGCCGCGGCCGCCTCGTCCGGGGATCCTCCCGCCCGGCCGAACCGAGTGGCGGCCGGGCGCAACCACGCGCTGCTGGCCGAGGCGGATCCGCTGATCGCACGCTTCCTGGCCAACAGCCTGACAGGGGCGGGATTCGCGGTCACACAAGTCTCGGGAGGGGCTGCGGCGATCGAGGCCTTGAGCGAGAAAGTGTTCGGAGTGGTGATCCTCGATCTGGACGTGTCGGAAGTGGACGGGTACAGCGTGTTGTCGGAAATCCGCATGCGGGCGGACGCGGCCACGCCGGTGATGATTGTCTCCTCGCGCCACCAGGAGCAGGATATCCTCCGGGCCTTCGAGTTGGGGGCGGACGACTACGTCACCATACCGTTCAGTCCGCTGGAGGTGGTGGCGAGGGTGCGGCGCCTGGTGAGGCAGGGAGCGTACATCTCGTGACCGGCCTGATCTACTCGCCCCATTTTCGCCGCATCGAGCCGCTTCTGGTCTCGGGCACCCTGGCCTGCTATGCCGCGTGCGTGCTGGCAGTGGCCGGATGGCTGCGCGGGGTGGACGACCCGATGGTGCGCTATGCGCTCGCATTCATCGTCGTGCAGATCGCCATACAGGCAGGGTTGATTCTGGGCCTGGTGGTGAGTAAGGACTTGCGGTCGCGCCGGGACCGGGCGCGCGCGGCGCGGAGGCGAAGCCTGGAAGAGCTTCTGGCGCGGCCGGACTCTTCCCGCGAAACTCTGGAGATGGCGGCCGAGTGGCCCGATGATTTCCTGTCAGTGGTGGAGAATGCCATGCACGCGCTGGCGGGCTCGGCGCGGCGGCGCATCGCGGAATTGCTGGAAGCCAGCGCTCCCTATCGGCAACTGCTGATCGAGGCCGCCGGGGCCAGCCCCGGCCCGGTCATCCGCGCCGTCAACCTGCTCGGAAGGTTGGAGAACCCCGGAGCCCGGGCCGCCGTCGGGCGCTGCCTGAAGCATCGCGCCGAGGCCGTCAGGCGCGCCGCCCGCAAGGCCATCGTCATCGGAGGAGAAGAGGACGCGCGCCGCCAGGTGCTGGAGGGCGTGTGCTCGCTCCCGTTCTGGGAGAGGATCATCCTGTTCCAACTGGTTCCGGCAGATTCGATGCTGCACGATTTTTTGGCGAAAGGGCTCGCCTCGGACGACGACGAGAGGATTCTGGTGGCGCTCGAATTCGTACTGACGCGCCAGCGGCTCCTGCTCTTTCCGGTCCCGGTGAAGCTGGCGCAGTCGCGCAACGTGGAGGTCCGCATCAAGTTCTTCCGGGCCCTTCCGTTCCTGCGGCTGGAGGAAGAAGTTGACTCCGTCCTCGAACCCGGATTGCACGACCCCGATTGGCGGGTCCGGGCGCTGGCGGCGCGGGCCTGCGGATACCTGCGGGCCGAAGCTCTGGTCTGGAGACTGCTCGAGATGTGCGCTTCGTTCGACGATCCGGCCGAGGCCGGACACGCCGCGCGCGCGCTTGCGGCTCTGGGCGGCGAAGGGTGGGACCGCCTCCAGGAGGTGGTGGCCTCGGGAAGGGGAACGGGGCATCGGATTGCCGCCGAAGTGATCGAGAGGCGCATGTTGGGCGGCCGGGAGGCGCCCAGGTGAATCCAATGCTCCGCCATTGGCTCGTGAACGCCCTGGTGGTGTACGAGTACTGGGTGATCTTCTACCTGTTCGCACTGAGCACCATCTACTTCATCCTGGTGGTGGTGGGCTTTTTCGAAATGGTCCGGCACCGCCTTACCCGCCGCGATGCGGAAGAGAACAGCGTGCTGGAAGCGTCGGCGCTGGTGTCTCCGGTGTCCGTCCTGGCGCCCGCCTACAACGAGGAGGCTACCATTCGGGAGAGCGTCCGCGCCCTCCTGATGCTCTCCTATCCGCAGTTCGAAGTCATTGTGATCAACGACGGCTCGAAGGATGCGACCCTCAAGCTGTTGATCGAGGAGTTTCATCTCTACCGGTCGGCACGGTACTACGAGAGCACCCTGCCCGCCAAGCCGGTGCGCGCGGTGTATGAATCCATGGATCCGATTCCGTTGATCGTGGTCGACAAGGAGAACGGCGGCAAGGCCGACGCCCTCAACGCCGGGATCAACGTGGCGCGCTACCCGCTGGTGTGCGCGGTGGATTCGGATTCGCTGCTGGAGCCGGATGCCCTGCTGCGCGTGGCGCGGCCGTTCCTGGAGGATCCCAAACGGGTGCTGGCCGTGGGCGGCATCGTGCGTGTGGCCAACGGATGTGCCACGGCGGCCGGGCGCGTGCTCAGCGTCGACCTGCCGCGCTCGTGGATCGCGCGCTTTCAGGTGGTCGAGTACCTCCGTTCTTTCCTGGGCGGGCGCGTGGCCTTCAGCGCCTTCAACTGCCTGCTCGTCATCTCGGGCGCATTCGGGCTGTTCTCCAAGGCGGCCGTGCTGGCGGTGGGCGGCTACCGCACTTCCACCGTGGGCGAGGACATGGAGTTGATCGTCCGGCTGCACCACTGGGCGCGCCGCAGAAGAAGAGACTACCGGATCGTCTTTCAGCCCGACCCGGTCTGTTGGACCCAGGTCCCCGAGTCGCTCAAGATTCTCAAGCGGCAGCGCAATCGATGGCAGCGGGGCACGCTCGAAACTTTTTGGCTGCACCGGTCGATGATCGGGCGGCCCAGGTTTGGCATTCTCGGACTGTTCGCTTTCCCGTATTTCATATTGTTCGAGGGGTTGGGTCCGGCGGTCGAGCTGACCGGATACCTGCTGACGATCGTGGGGTTCTGCCTGCACCTGTTCGACTGGCCGGTGGCCCTGACCTTTTTCCTGGCCACCATGCTGTACGGGATGGTCCTCTCGGTGGGTTCGGTGGTGCTCGAAGAACTCTCCACCAGCCGCTATCCGCACGTGCGCAACATGCTGCTGCTGGTGGCGGCCGGAATCCTGGAGAACCTCGGGTTCCGGCAGTTGCTGACCGTGTGGCGCGCGCAGGCGTTCTGGGACCTGCTGCGGGGAAAGAAGCACTGGGGCGTGATGGAGCGGCAGGGATTCGGGCGGCCGGTTCCGAAAGCCGAGGTTGCCAAAAAAGAGGTTGCCGGCCGCGTTTGACGCGTACGGAGAATTACCGTACACTGGAATCGGATCGCCATGCGCCGTACCGCCCCAACCATCAGCCCCAAGAAGCCGCCCAGCCGGCGCGCCAGAATGTACCGTTTCGACGCCCGGCTCAATCGGGACCAAAAGCTGCTCATCCAGCGGGCCGCCGACCTGGAAGGCCGAAGCATGACGGACTTTGTGCTTCAAAGCGCCGAGGCCGCGGCGGAACGCACTATCCAGGAGCGCGCCATGCTGGTTCTGTCCGCTCGCGACTCCCTGACGATTGCCGCTGCCATTCTCAACCCGCGCGGGCCAGGCCAGACACTGCGAAAGGCTGTTCGTCAATACGCAGTGGCCATGGGCAGGAAGTGAAAGTAGAACCTCTCGGGCCTTCCCACAACC
>Ga0116216_10001812_pt1 | contig 14483 bp, 15 predicted proteins | sample Sb_taG_11_FD_89696 | JGI IMG/M metagenome (GOLD analysis project Ga0116216, IMG submission 89696) | Peat soil microbial communities from Weissenstadt, Germany - Sb_50d_3_AS metaG | ecosystem: Environmental > Terrestrial > Soil > Wetlands > Peat | place: Germany: Weissenstadt | collected 2010-09-21
ACAACGGCGAGCAGGATCGACCAGATCAGCCTGGTGATCGTCCCGTCGACCGACCAGGATCGGTCGATCGAGTTCTACGAGAAGTCACTGGGCTTTGAGAAGCGCACCGACATTCCGTTCGGCGGCGACTATCGATGGGTCGAGGTCTACCCGCCCCACGGCACGACGGGCATCGCGCTCGCGCCGCCGCGGCCGGGCGAGGAGGTCAAGCCGGTGGAGACCGGAATCGCGCTGACGACGGACGACATCGACGCGACCCACGCCCACCTGCAATCCAAGGGCGTCGACGTCGACGCCGAGGTCTCCCGGATGGGCGACCCCGTGCCGCCGATGTTCTGGTTCCGCGACCCCGACGGCCACTCGCTGATGGTGGTCCAGCAGGCCTGAGCGCGAGGGTCGTCGCTTGACGGCCGGAGCCGGGAATGCCACGATCGCGCGAAACTTGTGATTGTGGGCGGTGCGTTGAGCCGGGCGGTCCGCCTCTGATTTGGAGGTGTCTGCGTGGTTCGGATCGTCTGTGCCGTCCTGGCCTTCTCGGCGCTGGCCGTCCTTCCGGCGGGAGCGCTGGCCGACAGCGGCGGTCACGGCCGCGGCGCTGCGGCGGCATCGTTCGTCGCGCGCGGGAGCGCTGAACAGGCCTATGTGACCGGTCTCCGTGGCGGCGAGCGGCTTGTGCTCGTCAACCGCCGCGGTCGCCGGGTCCAGTCGAAGCGGGCCGATGCGCTCGGCGGGATCGTTTTTCGCAACGTCAAGCCCGGAGCCGGGTATCGCGTCCGCGTCCCCGGGCGCGGTGGCGCCGAGTCGCCCCCGTTCACGGTCATCTCGCTGCGACCGGCTCCGCCGAGCACGAGCATCTTTGACCAGACGCTGCCGACGAGCGGCTACGGCTATCTCACGACCCGGGACGGAACGAAACTGGCGATCGACGTGCGACTGCCGAGCGGCAGCGGTCCCTACCCGACCCTGATCGAGTACGCCGGCTACGGCTACGCCGACCCGGCCGGTCCCGATAGCGGCATCGCGCAGATCGCCAATCTGCTCGGCTTCGCGGTCGTCGACGTCAACATGCGAGGCACCGGCTGCTCGGGCGGGGCCTTCAACTATTTCGAGCCGTTGCAGAACCTCGACGGGTACGACGTGATCGAGACCGTCGCCCACCAGCCGTGGGTGATGCATCACCGCGTCGGGATGATGGGTATCTCCTATGGCGGCATCAGCCAGCTGTTCGTCGCCGCCACCGACCCGCCGGACCTGGCGGCGATCTCGCCGCTGTCGGTGATCGACAACACGGCGACCACCCTGTATCCGGGCGGGCTGCTGAACACGGGGTTCGCATTGTCGTGGGCCGAGGACCGCGTCCACGACGCCCTGCCGGCGTCGCCGACCGGCGGCCAGGCGTGGGCGTACAAGCGCATCCAGGATGGCGATCAGACGTGCAACGCGAACCAGGTCCTCCATGGAGAGGCGGTCAACCTGATCGCCGACGTCCACGCCAACGCCTACTACCGCCCGTCAGTGGCCAACCCGCTGGCGCCCATCACGTTCGTACACAAGATCAAGGTTCCCGTGTACCTCGCGTGCCAGTGGACCGACGAGCAGACCGGCGGCCACTGCGCGGACCTCACCCAGCACTTCACCGGGACGAAGCGTAAGTGGTTCACGTTTACCAATGGCGTACACGCCGACTCACTCGACCCGGCGACGTTCACGCGCTGGTTCGACTTCCTCGAGCTGTACGTCGCGCAGGTGGCGCCGAGGATGTCGGACACGATCAAGGCACTGGCGCCGACGCTGTACCAGGAGGCGCTGGGAATCCCCGGGGTGAAGCTGCCGGATGACCCGATTCAGTCAGAGCCGAGCTACGCCGCGGCGCTCGCCGCGTTCCAGCGGCTGCCCCAGATCCGGATCCTGTTCGACAACGGCGCGGGCGGCTCGACTCCGGGCAGGCCGGTGCCGGCGTTCGAGCAGTCGTTCTCGCGGTTCCCGATTCCCGGGACCCGCGCTGAGTCCTGGTATCTGGCGGCTGGCGGTGCGCTCGTCTCCCGCCCGCCGGCGAAGCGAGGCGCCGATCAGTTCACGTGGAACGCCCACGCTCTACCCCCGACTGACTTCACAGGCAACACCGGCTCGGCGCCGGGCGGTCTGTGGACGGCCCTGCCCCAGTACCAGTGGGAACAGAATCCGCCGGGCACGGCGCTGTCGTACGTGAGCGCGCCGCTGGCCGCGAACACCGTCGTCGTCGGCGGCGGAGCGGTGCAGGCGTGGATCAAGGCCTCGGCTCCGAGCGTCGACCTGCAAGTGACGGTCTCGGAGGTCCGGCCCGACGGCAAGGAGACGTTCGTGCAGTCCGGGTGGCTGCGAGCCAACGAGCGCAAGCTCGCCTCCTCGAGCACGCTGCTCCAGCCGGTGCCGACGTTGCGCAAGGCCGATGTCAGGCCGCTCCCGAGGGGTCGCTGGACCGAGGTCACGATCCCGCTGTATTACGAGGGCCACGTCTACCGGCGCGGCTCCCGCATCCGGGTCGTGATCGCGGCTCCCAATGGCGCCCAGCCGATCTGGGCGTTCGCCGACACGCGGCCGAAGGGGCAGGCGACGGTGAAGCTCGCCTACTCGCGCAGGACCCCGTCACGATTGGTGCTACCGGTCGTGTCCGGGATCAACGTGCCCACTGGGCTGCCTCCGTGCCCGGGGCTGCGCGGCGAGCCGTGCCGCACGTATCAGCCGTTCGTCAACCACACTGCGTAGCGGCGGCGTTGCGCCTCACGCCGGTTCGAGCGCGCGGTCCAGCAGTGCGAACAGCTCCGTGAAGTGACGCTCGCAGGCGGCCTCGTTGAACGCGGCCGTGTCGGACATCGTGTATCCGTGACGAGCGCCCTCGTACACCTCGGTGCGGTGACGGACGCCGGCATCGTCGAGGGCCCGCTCGAGCGCCTCGATCTGCTCGGCGGTCATGCTCGGATCCTGGTCCGCATGGCCGAAGTAGAGCTCCGCGTCCAGCTCCCCGGCGGACCGGTGCGGGCTGTCCGGGGCGTCGGTGACAAGGCCGCCGGCGTGGAAGCCGCCCAGCGCCGCGACCCGGTCGGGGTATGCCGCGGCGATTCGCCAGCCGACCCGCGCGCCCATGCAGTAGCCCGTGATCGCGACCGGGCCCGAGGCCTGCTCGGCGAGCACATCCAGGTACGCGGTGCCGTCCCGTGTGATGTTGTCGGGCGTCAGCTGCTCGATCATCGGCCGGACGGACTGCATGAATCCGGCTCGGTTGTCGGGATCGGTCAGGTTCGGCACCGGCAGCACCGGCGCCCGGCCCGAGCGGTAGAAGAAGTTGGGCGCGAGGACGATGTAGTCGTTCGCCGCGATCCGGTCGGCCATCTCCTCGATCCGCGCTCGCAACCCGATCGCGTCCATGACGAACAGCACCGCGGGGTGCGGACGATCGTCGTCGGGCCGCGTCAGGTACGCATCGGCCACGCCGTCCGCGGTCGTGACATCGATTTTCGAGCTTTGCATCAGGCCAGCATCGCACGTCGCCCGCGTGCCGTACTCACAGCGACGCGAACTCCTCGAACATCGCCCGCGCGGTCGCTGTCCCGAGGGGGACGTACTCGACGAGCAGCCGCTCGTTCGGCGAGTGGATGTTCGCGTCCGGCAGCGAGAACCCGGTGATGATCGTCGGGATCCCCTTGGCCGCGAGCGCGGGGACGATCGGCAGCGTCCCGCCCGATCGGATCAGAGCCGGCCGCACGCCGAGCGTCCGCTCGAACGCGCCCAGGCCCAGCTGCACGGCCCGCGCGTCGGGCGGGACCATGCCGGGCGGAGCCGATGAGAGCGCCTGCACCTCGAGCTCGGCCCCGTCGGGCGCCGCTTCGCGGATCAGGCGGTGGAACTCGGCCGCGATCTCTTCCGGATCCTGGCCCGGGGCCAGGCGGATCGAGACGTTGGCCGCGGCCGTGACCGGCAGCACCGTCTTCTCGAGGTACGGCGAGCCGCTCTCGATGCCGTTCACGTCGAGCGCCGGCTCCGCCAGCGTCCGCACGTAGTACTCGTCGGCGGCGTGGGCGTCCATCGGCTGCGCGCCGAGCTCGGTGAGCTCCTCGGCGCCGGCGGGCAGCGAGCGCCAGCTGTCGAGCTCCTCCGGAGCCGGCGGCTGAATGCCCTTGCGGAGCGGCTCGGCCAGGCGGCCATCGACCGCGATCAGCGCGTCCAGCGTCCGGATCAACGCGTGGCCGGCGTTGAGCGCGGCACCGCCGCACAGCCCCGAGTGGAGGTCTTTCTCGCCCGTACGCATCGTCACGTGGAAGTACACGAGTCCGCGCGTCGCGATGTTGAACGCCGGACGGCCGCGACGGATCATCCCGCTGTCGAAGATCACGGCGACATCGGCGCCGCGCTCATCGCCCTCCAGGAACTCGACGATCGAGTGCCCACCGGTCTCCTCCTCGCCGTCGCACGCGAACCGCACGTTGACCGCCAGCTGGCCCGCCTGGGCGAGCTCCCGGGCGCCGGCGAGCAGCAGGTACAGCTGCCCCTTGTCGTCGGCGACGCCCCGGGCGTATAGGTGCTCGCCGCGGATCTCCGGCTCAAACGGCGGCGACTCCCACAGCTCCAGCGGGTCCGGCGGCTGCACGTCGAAGTGGCCGTAGCAGAGGACCGTCGGCGCGCTGTCGGGCTCACGCGAGGCCCGGAGCTCGCCGATCGCGAGCGGGTGGCCGTGCCAGTCGATCAGCTCGCACTCGCCGCCGGCATCGCGGATCAGCCCGCACACCCACTCGCCGGCACGCTCGACGTCGGCGCCGTGGGCGGGGTCCGCGCTGATCGATTGGATCCTCAGGAATTCGGCGAGCTCGTCAAACCAGTCGGGCACGGGCGACGAGCCTACTTCACCGGGCCCGTCTTCCCCGTCACGGTCGAGTGGGCGACCGGCTTCTCGAACACCTCGACGCGATCGCCGGGCGTCATCCCCGCTCGCTCGTAGATGCGGAACGCGCCCGGGTTATCCGAGGCGACCTCGAGGCGCGCCTCGTGCAGCCCGGCCTGGGCAAACGCCGCGAACGCGGTCAGCAGCAGGGCCGTCCCCAGTCCTCGCCCACGCTCTGACTTCTGCACAGCGAGCAGGTCGACGTAGCCGATGGCCGGGCCCTGCTGCCGGCACAGCGTGAACCCGGCGACGGCGTGGCCGCGGCGGGCCACCCGGCTCAGCGAGGGGTCGAGCTCGGGAGTGTCGAGGTGCTCGTCATAGAACGCGGAAAAGCTCTCAGGCTCGTAGTCGGGATTGTCGGCGAACGCTGCCTCGTCGGCCGCGTGCACGGCGTGTCCGTCGCGGGCGACGTCGAGCACATCCAGCGTGATGCCCGGCGGCGGCGCGGGCAGGGCCGGCGGCGCCCCGAGCGCCCGCACCATCTTCACGACGCTTCGAGCCCGGCGGTAGCCGGCGTCGGCCAGCAGCTCCTGCGCGCCGATGTTCCTCTCCGGGAGGGGCTGGCGATGGGTTTCACGTCCGCGCTCGAGCGCGCGGGCTTCGACCCACCCCAGCAGCGCCGAGCCGATGCCCCGCCGCTCGTGGCACGGGTCGACGAACGCCAGTGCGCCGGGCTTGAACAGCGCGCCGTAGCCCACGACCACCCCCTCGGCGTCGGCGACGACGGCATCGGCGGCCGGTTCGAACTCCCCGACCCGCCACTGGTCGACCAGCATCTCGCGGGTGAAGCCCTCGCCGTCGAAGTCTCGGGAGTCGCGCGCGGCGATCACGCGCAGCACCGCCTCGGCGTCCTCGGGGCTCGACGGGCGCAGTCGGAACACATGGGAAGTCTGCCATCGCCGCGAGGAGCAATAACCTGCGGTGGATGGAGCGCGAGACGCGACTGGCCAGTGCTCAGCTGCCCGAACTGGAGCGCGCGACGATCCACGCCTACGAGGATGGGGTGCCCGGTCCGTTCTTCTACCAGCGGATGGCTCACCCGGTCGGGGCCGAAGCCGAGCGGTTGCTCGGCGAGCTCGAAGGCGGCCAGGCGCTGCTGTTCCCGTCGGGGTCGGCCGCGACCACGGCGCTCGCGCTGGCGCTGCTGAAGCCAGGGGCGACGGTCGCCGTCGCCGATGGCGGCTACTGGGGAACGGTCGGCCTCCTGCGCGGCGAGCTCGGTCGATGGGGCGTCGAGGTCGTCGGCTTCGACCAGACCGCCCCGCCACCACCCGCTGACCTCGTGTGGCTCGAGCCCTGCTCGAATCCCCTGCTCACCTTCCCGGATCTCGACGAGGCGATCGCCACCGCGCACGCGGCGTCCGCGCGGGTGGTCGTCGACAACACCGTGCTGAGCCCGTTGCTGCTCCGTCCGCTCGAGCACGGCGCCGACTTCGTCCTCCACAGCGCGTCGAAGATCCTCTCCGGGCACCACGACGCGCTCCTCGGCGTGGTGAGCTGCGCTCGGGCGCAGGACGCCGAACGGCTGGCGGCGTTTCGGACGGCCTCGGGGATCGTCGCCGCACCGGATCCCGCGTGGCTGCTGCTCCGCGGGCTGAAGACGCTCGCCCTCCGGGTCGAGCGCCAGTCGGCGAGCGCGCTCGAGCTCGCCGCCCGGCTCGCGGATCACCCCGCCGTCGAGCTCGTGCGCTACCCGGGCCTCGGCGATCCGGTGGCGGAGCGCTACGTGACGGCGTTCGGCCAGCTCCTCTCCTTCGACGTCGCCGACGCTGACAGCGCCGCTCGCGTCGAACGCTCGCTGCGGCTGATCGAGAACGCGACCAGCCTCGGTGGGGTCGCGTCGACGCTCGAGGCTCGCGCACGCTGGGAGGGCGCGCGCATCCCGCCAGGACTGCTCCGGCTTAGCGTTGGCCTCGAGGACGTCGAGGACCTGTGGGCCGACCTGGATCAGGCGCTCGGGAGCAGGTGACGGACGACGGCGCCGCACTCGGCGGCCAGCCACGCGGCGATGATCGACCGGTGACAGGCCTCGGGGTCGCGTTCGACGCAGAACAGCGCCGCCGCGCCCGCGGGCGGCAGCTCGGCCACCAGCGGCGCGAGGTCGACGCGGTCGAGAATTTCGCGCGTGTAACGGTCGCGGTAAGCGGGCGCGAGCTCCACCCGCGAGCGCTTACCGACTCCTCGGCGGGCGTCCTCCGCATACTGGAGCTGACGGAGCTCGGTGGTCGGCGCGAGCTCGAGGTGATGTGCGTAGGCGATTTGCTCCTCGGCCAGCGCGATCTGGAGACGGTTCGCGTTGGCCCAGGTGTACTCACGGCCGCGGACACCTCGGCGCTGGCGCACGTCGAGCAGCAGGCGGACGTCAGCTTTCCTAAGTGCGCTGAGGAAGCCGGAGAGGTCCCAGTCGTAGACCCCGATCGTGACAACGTCTGGGAAACGCACTGGCAACGGATGATTGCGACTCTTCGGCTCAGGGATAGGAAGGGGGTAATCGGATGGGCCGAGATCACGCGGAGCGGACTGTGCTCACGGTTGGCGGCGAGTGCTACGAGTTTATGCTGGCGGGTCCGTGCGTCCATGAGCGCGCACTGCTCGAGGAATTGAGCTTCGTCCGCCGCGAGGCTCAGGCCGAGGCCGACGAGGCCTACCTCGATTGGCTGGTCGGGCCGAGCAGCGAGGCGTACGCCGTGTACCGGGCGGCACAGGACCGAGCGGATGCCGCGCAGGACGACCTCGCCGACTGCGCGCGGCGAGTCGCCATGTAGCGGCTGGGTTGCGCCCCAGTGCTCGTGCTTCTCGGGCCGCTGCGCCGTCTGTAACTGATCAACGCCCGAGAGTCCTGACGAGCTCGCGGGCGAGCGCTGGCAGCGGCGCGATCAGCTCGCGGGTGCGCGACAGGCCGGCGCGGAGCTCCGTGTCCCCGACCTCGACGGGAAGCATCGAGTCCTGGAGCTCGGAGATCGTCTCGTCGGCGGTGCGGATCTCGTCGGCGGCGCGGTCGATCTCCTCCCGGGGGCCGGCGGGCAGGCCGGGCGACGGCTGTCCGAGCTCGCCGGCGGTGATCCCGTAGCGGGCGGAGAACTCCCCGTGCGTGCGTCGGGCGAGGCCGTAGGCGGCCCCGAGCGGACGAAACAGTTGCTCCTCGAGGCGGTCCGCGGTCTGCTCGTCCAGCAACTCGTAGGCCTCGCTGAGGCGCGCGACGGCCGTGCCCAGGTGCTCCGCGGCGCTCGCCAGCTCATCGAGAATCTCGCGGCGGCCGTCCGCCGTGCTGTAGCTCATCGCGCGATTCTCCCAAGCTCGGTAAAGGAACGGTTTAGCCTCGCCGTCTCGTGGGCATATCGCGGGAAACGGTTGAGGAACTGCGCCCCCACTTCCTTGACCACTCCGGGAGGACCCAGATGGAACTGGGTCCTCCCGGAGACCTCTCCTCATAATTTCCTGCGCGGCTGCTACCGTCGCCGCGTCTCGTGCCTGAGCAAACCGTAGACGCACCTCGATTCCTGGAGCGGGCCCCCGCGCGCCACCATGGACGCCGGCGGCGCTCGCCGGGGGTCGAGCTGGCCTGGAAGCTGCGGTGGGTGATCGGGGCCGGCGCGGTGCTCGTGCTCGCGGTGGTGGTCGTGCTGTGGGCCAGGACCAGACCGGGCTATGACCCGTTAGGGTGGCTCGTCTGGGGCAACCTCACGATCCACGGGAAGCTCGACACCAACGGCGCCCCGTCGTGGAAGCCGCTGCCGTTCATGTTCACGGTTCCGTACGCGCTGATCGGCCACAGGGCGATGTGGTTGTGGATGATCACGTCGGTCGCGGTCTCGCTGAGCGGAGGCGTGTTCGCCGCGCGGATCGCCTACAAGCTGGTCGATCCGCCCGAGGGCTACCGCTGGGCCGGTTGGATCGCCGGCGCGTTCGCTGCGGCGGCGCTGTTCGGGATCGACTACTACACCCACTACATCCTCAGCGCGCAGTCCGACACGATGATCGTGGCGTTGTGCCTGGGCGCGATCGACTGTCATCTCTGCCGCCGCTACAAATGGGCGTTCGCGCTCGGGATCCTCGCGGCGCTGGGCCGGCCGGAGACGTTTCCGCTGATCGGCATCTACGCGATCTGGCTGTGGCTGAAGTTCCCGAGGCTGCGCCTCCTGGTCGGCGGCGGGCTGCTGCTGCTCCCGGCGATGTGGTTCGGGATTCCCGGACTCACCTCCAAGAGCTTCTTCACGGCCGGGAACATCGCGCTGAAGTCCCCGCGCGCGCTTCACCAAAACAAGCTGTTCGGCGAGCTCGACCGGTTCTTCGACCTGCACGAGACGCAGGTCTATCTGCTGGCGTTGCTCGCGGTCGGCCTGGCGGCGCTGCGCCGCGACTTGACGACATTGGTCATCGCCGGCGCGGCGGCGCTGTGGGTGATCGTCGAGATCGCGTTCGTCCTGCATGGGTGGCCGGGGGTGCCCCGCTACCTGTTCGAGGCCGGTGGCGTGGTCTGCGTGCTGGCCGGAGTCGCGATCGGCCGGATCCTGGTCGACCTGCCGCCGCTCCTCAGCCGAGTCCGGATCCCCGTCGCCGTCGGGATCGCGGGGGCCCTCGTGATCGTCGTCGCGATCTCGGGGTCGCTGCTGCCGGCGGCGAGGACCCAGGTCCACATCGAGCGCGCGGACCTCAAGACCCAACGGGCGCGGACGAAGTTCGTCGATCACCTGCCGGGCCTGATCGCCAGACTCGGAGGACCCGCGAAGATCTTCGCGTGCGGCCAGCCGAGCTCCCCGATCGGCGACCAGAGCCTGCTCGCGTGGGACCTCGGATCCAACGTCGGGCAGCTGTTCTGGACTGCCAAACTCGGCAAGGTCGACCCGCGCCCGGTCGTCTTCTTCCAACCGACGCCGCACGCGTGGAAGGTGACGACGATCGACACCGCGCCCGCCAAACGGGCCGAGTGCAAGAGCCTGAACGTCGTCAGCCTCGTTACCTGAGGTTGTGATTCGTGCCCGGGCGGGTAGCGCACGAGCATGACGATCTCCGAAGTTCCTCAGCCCGCCGAGCCGGTCACGCCCGCCGTCCCGGACGCCCCGGTCACGCCGGTCGACCCCGACCCGGGAACGCCGGCGGATCCCGAGGAGCCGGCCACGGTGCCGCCCGCCGACGAGCCGGCTGAGCCCGTTGTGCCGGAGCCGTCGCCGGACGAGAGCTGACCGGCCCCGGCTCAGCGGTGCGGGGCGGCGGTGGCCACGATCATGTCCGCCAGCCTCGCGGAGTTCTGCAGGTGGAGCAGGTGCCCAGCGTGTGCCATCACCTGCACGCGGGCGTCGGGGATCTGGCCCTCGAGTTGGACGATCGAGTCGGACGGGATGACGTGGTCGTCGCTTCCGGCGACGATCGTGGTCGGCGCCCTGATCTCGCCCAGCCGCTCGTCGAGGACGGGGAGGTCGCGGATCAGCGCGCGCTGCTCATAGGTGAAGGCGCGCCACGCCGACGGCGTCAGCAGCCGCCGCCCGGCGGTGCTCAGGTAGCGGTCGTCGATCGCCAGGCCGCGGGCGATCCGCCGGCGCAGGGGCGCCGCGGTCAGGGCCGCGCCGGCGCCGCTCAGGGCCGCCGCGCTGGCGAGGTAGCCGACGACCGGAGCGGCGAGCCATCGGTCGACCTCGTACAGCGAGGCCACGTTGGCCGCCGGCGCCACGAGCACGAGCTCCTCGACGCGGTCAGGGTGGTGGACCGCCAGCCACGCGCCGACGGCGCCGCCGAAGCTGTGGCCGACGACGATCGCCCGCGCGAAGGCGTGATCGTCGAGCGCGCGTACCGCGGCCCGGCAGTTGCCGGCGAGATCGGACGCTCTGCTCGTGCCGTCCCAACCCGGGCGGTCGATTGCGACCGCCTCGAGGCGGCCGCCGATGGCCGCCACCACGCCGTCCCAATCCCCTCCGCTGCCGGGCTGGCCGTGCAGCAGCAGAACGGCTGTCAACTCGTGGAGGGGGCGCCCGGGGGTCCGGCGCCGCGCGGATCGTCTCCGACCGGTTGGCCGTCGCGGCCGACATAGCCGTCCTTTCCGCCAACGACCACCAGGATCGCGTCCCCCTCGCCAACGTTGCGCATGCCGCGATGAGTCTTGGCGTCGACGCGGGCGACGCCGCCGGCGCCGAGGAGATGATGCGAGCCGTCGCCGAAGCGGAACTCGACCTCGCCCCGGTGGACGAAGTAGGTCTCCTCCTGCTCGTCGTGGTAGTGGACCCCGGTCTCGTAACCCGGCGGCAGGACGATCGCGTTGATCCCGAAGGCGGTCACGCCGACCTCGTGGCGGATTTTGCGGAAGCCGTAGCCCTCGCCCATCTGGTCGAGGTTCGAGACGGCGTAGCCGTTGCCTTGGATCGCGTCACCCATCGTTGATGTGAATGCTATTGCCTGTCGCCCTGGCGCCCGGTTCGGACTGCGAGGGGAGTCCGTCGGGCGGCATACTAGAGCGGTGTCCTCAGCGCTCCACACCGAGGCGCTCGCGCCAGTGCGCTTAAACCCGTCCCGCTCCGCGATCCTGCTCGACATCGATGGCACGCTGGCGCCGATCGTCGAGAACGCCGCCGCCGCCCAGGTACCGGAGGCGACCCGTCAGCTGCTGATCAGGATCGCCCGCCGCTACCACATGGTGGCCTGCGTCAGCGGCCGCCAGGCGTCCGATGCCAGGGCGATGGTGGCGATCGGGACGATCACCTACCTCGGCTCGCATGGGGCCGAGCTACTGCGCGCCGGATGGACCGAGGCCGAGGTCGATCCCGCGCTCGAAGATTGGGCCCGCCGGATCCACGAGTTCGGCCGCGAGGCCGACACCACCGATCTTCACCGGCGTCGCATCCGCATCGAGGACAAGGGGCCGATCGTCGCCTTCCACTGGCGCGGCGCACCCGACGAGGAGGCCGCGCGCGCGGCGATCGACGCGGTCGCAGCCCGCGCCGAGGCGGCCGGTCTGCGCACCCACTGGGGCCGCAAGGTGCTCGAGGTTCGACCGCCGGTCAAGATCGACAAGGGCGCCGGGATAACGAAGCTGCTAGCCGATGTCGAACTCGACAACGCCCTGTACGTCGGCGACGACGCCACCGATCTCGACGCGTTCCGGACCCTGGTGCAGATGGTCGAGGACGGCCGCCTGCAACGGGCGATCAGGGTCGGTGTGCGCTCCGACGAGGGGCCATCGGAGATCACCTCGCAAGCGGATATCGTGGTGGATGGAACGAGCGGCGTGGAGCAGCTGCTGTCGCTGCTCGCTGCGGACTGATGCGATTTCCAGAGTTCCTCCGTACGACCGTCCTGGTCTGTGCCGCAGCCGCGACCGTGCTGGGCGCGGTGACGCTGGCCGGCGCCAGCGGCGCGGACGACGACCTGCTGCTGCCGTTCGCCGCCGGGTGGTGGGCGTTGGCCGGGGTGATCGGTGTGTGGCTCGGGCGCCGTTCCAACACGTCCTCGCAGATCGCGGCGCTGTTGGCCGGCGCGCGCACGCAGATGATGCTCCCCGAGCTCGACCCCGGGCGGACCGTGCTCAACCGGCTGTGGCCGCTGCTGGTGGTGACGGTGGGCGCCGGTGCGCTGGCGTTCCTGGTGCCGCAGGTACCGGCCGTCGCCACCGGCTTCGCGATCATCTGGGCGCTGGCATGGCGCCGCCAGGCCTCGGCCGTGACCGCGATCGAGGAGCGCGACGGCGCGCGCTTCTACGTGGAGCGGACGTCTCCGCTGCAGCCGATCCGGCTGGTGCGCACGCCGGGCTTCCGCTCGAACCTGTTCGAGCTCAACGGCCACTCGGGCCGGCGCCCGGCGCAGCCGCGCACGTAGGGCGTGGCCCGCACCGACGTCCTCGTCGTGTCGGTCGGCGCCACGACCGGCTGGCGGGCCGCGGTCGACGAGCTCGTGGCGTCGATCGCCCGTGCCGGGGCGACGGTCGAGCTCGCGGCGGCTCGTCCGGCCCCGCGGGTCCGGACGATGGCGCTCACCGATTTCGTCGAGGCGCGGCTGGCCCGCGAGGCGTGCCTGCGCGGGATCGCCGAGCACGATCCGGCGGCGATCATCTACTGCTCGATCACGGCGGCGCTTCTGTGGCCGCGGCCGGGGGCGATCTCGCTCGACTCAATCGCCGCCGAGAACCGGCCCGGCCGCCACGGAATCTGGCAGCGCGCGGTCGAGCGCCGGCGGCTGACGAGTGCGCCCCTCGTGCTCGTGTGGAGCGAGCGGTCGCTCGATCCGCTGCGAGGCGAGCACGCCGACGTCGTGCTGGCGCCACCTCCCGTCGACGGCTGGGCCGGGGAGGGGACCCGCGACATCGCCGCGGTCACGTATGCCGGGGACCCGATCAAGCGGCGGCTGGACTTCGTGCTCGAAGCCTGGTCGCGGGCGCGCCGGGGCGACGAGACGCTGGTCGTCACGGGGACCGACACGATCCGCTCTTCGGACGGGGTTGAGGTCGCCGGATCGCTCAGCACGGCGGACTTCCGGGCGCTGCTGCGCCGGGCGCGAGCGTTCGTGGCCGCGCCTCGGCGCGAGGACTTCGGCATCGCCGCGCTCGAGGCTCTCGCCCACGGCTGCATGCTCGTCACCACCCCCTCGCTTGGGCCGTACCCGGCACGGGATCTGGCGAGCGAGCTCGACCCGAGGCTCGTGAGCGACGACCTGGCGGCGGCGGTGCGGATCGCGCTCGACGATCCGGCTCCGGGATATGCCCAGCGGGCGGTGCCCCTGCTCGAGCCGTTCCGCCGCGAAGTCGTTGACCAAACAATCGCACAACACGTCCTAACCCGGTTGGTGCCAGGATTCAGGGCCCGATGACCGCGTTCATTCCCAGTCCGTCCGCCAACGGCTTCTACATCGGGCCGCTGTTTGTGCACGCGTACGGCCTCGCCTACGTGTTTGCGGTGCTCGCGGCGATCCTGGTCACGCGCCGGCGGTGGGAGGCGCTGGGAGGCAACCGCGAGCTCGTCTACGAGGTGGCGATGTGGGGCTTCCCCGCGGGGCTGATCGGCGGCCGGATCTACTTCCTGATCACGACGCCCAGCCAGATCCCGCCGCACTGGTGGGGGCCGTTCGCGGTGTGGAAGGGCGGCCTCGGGATCTGGGGCGGCGTCGCGGCCGGGGTGGCGGCCGGCCTGTGGGTGCTTCACCGCCGCCTCGAGAAGCCCGACGTGTACCGGTTCATGGACTGCGCCGCGCCGGCGCTGCTCGTCGCTCAGGCGATCGGCCGGATCGGGAACTACTTCAACCAGGAGCTGTTCGGCAAGCCGACGACGCTCCCGTGGGGACTGGAGATCTCCCCGACGCACCGACCGCCGGGGTTCCTCGAGTACGCGACGTTCCAGCCCACGTTCCTGTACGAGATCATCTGGAACCTGTCGCTGGCGAGCTTTCTCGTGTGGCTGGGCCGTACGCGTAAGGTCCGCGCTCCCGGCCTGTTTGCGTTGTACGTCGCCGGCTATTCCGGGTTCCGGATGTTCGAGGAGACGCTTAGGATCGACTACTCCAACCACATCCTCGGGCTGCGGCTGAACTTCTACGTTGCCGCGATCCTGTGTATCGCCGGGCTGACGTGGTTCGTGGCCATCCAGCGCGG
>Ga0116216_10001820_pt1 | contig 14464 bp, 9 predicted proteins | sample Sb_taG_11_FD_89696 | JGI IMG/M metagenome (GOLD analysis project Ga0116216, IMG submission 89696) | Peat soil microbial communities from Weissenstadt, Germany - Sb_50d_3_AS metaG | ecosystem: Environmental > Terrestrial > Soil > Wetlands > Peat | place: Germany: Weissenstadt | collected 2010-09-21
CAACTGCAAGAGCGCGACGGCCCGCAGGACGACCCGCACCTGCTGCACACCGCCGCTCAACAGTTTCCTCAACGCCTTCTGGTCCTTGCTTGTGACTTCGATACGCAGGGCTGGACGGGCCATGGCTCCTTCTTATTCAACTGACCGTAAGTTCAAGGCGACAAGGAACAGCAGTCCCCGGCAGCTTTCGCAGGTTTCCTAACCTCTGGTCTGCTTGACGAGATAGGGGAGGCTCTGTCAACTGACCGGTCGGCCTGAATCGCCAGCAGAACTTGCCTCTCGGTGTCGGGAGAGAGCATGCCGCGCCATATCCTCCTGACGGTGCCATTCGAGTCAACTAACAACACCGTCGGCGTGCCCCGAACACCGATTCCCGGAAGATCGATCTCGGAGAGGGTTTGAAGGTTATTCATAGACGCCGGTATTTCGCCCGTGACCTGCTGAAGCTTTTCCCCGAACACGGCGACGAGATGAGCAGCTGTGGCCCCCCTCCTCTCCATTTGTTCAAGCCGGTCATAAAAAGCCATGCTGGCTCTGCAGTATGGACATCCGACACGCAGTGCCAGCACAAGGCTCGCCGGGTGCGCGCGCCAGGAATACCCAGCCAGCGGCGGCAGATTGCTGCCTTCCACAATCTTGGCAACCGCTGGGCCATCGATTTGGTCAGCCATTTGTCGGCAGTGCCGTAATCTTCCATCAGGAAATAATCGCAGCCGATCACCTTCAGTTCGAGCGCGCCCGGCGCGCGATACCGTCCGCCCGCCATATATTCCTCGATCGACTCTTTTGGTTTTTGTTCTTTGAACAGGACGTAGGCCAGCAGGTAGTGTGCGTCCGCGGAATCCCCATTCGCGTCCAAATACCGGCGCACAGTGCTCTCGGCGTCGCTCAATTTCCCCTGATCCAGGAGAGCCTACGCCTCTTTGAGCGGGAGAGGCGCCGGAGCCGCTGGCAGCAACAAGGCCCCAAGAAAGACAACCGCCAACATCTACTAGAGTGTAGAACAGGGCCGTAGGGGTCGGGCACTGCCCGGCCCTGTTCACAGGCTAGAAACTAATTTGGAACTGCGCCTGCCCTTGGCGTTGCGTGTTGCCCTGGCTATTGATGGCCTTGCCGAAATTCGGATCAGCGAGCAGATAGAATGATCCCGGAAAACTCCCAAACACCACGCGGTTGAGCAGGTCGAAATACGAGAAGCGCAACTCCGCCCGAATTCTTCCTTCGGTACCTAGCGAGAACCTCTTGGAGAGAGAAACGTTCTCGTTCAAGTTCCAGGGAGCCCGGAGCGGAAGCACACGGGGTTCGGTTCCCAGCGTCCAAACGCCGGGTGCGGTAAATGCCGCTGAGTTGAGCACGGGCATATTCTGGTAAACGTTGCTCCAAGAGAACTGCTGCTGAACTCCTGGGACGATATTCACGCGGTTGCACGGCGCGCAGCCATTGCCAAGTGGATCGCCCGGCGCGACGACCGTGCCTCCAGTGCCACTGAATTGACTGCCGCTCCATAGCGGAGATCCAGTGGCATATTGAAGCAACGGGCTAATTTGCCAACCGCCGAGAATGTTGGACACCATGCCCTGGTTTCCCAAAAACTGCTTGCCTTTGCCGATCGGCAGTTCGTAGGTCGCGGCAATGTTAATCGCATTGGTCTGGTCGTTGTTGTCTATAGTCCATTCGGACTTCTGGTTGTTCTTGTTGTAATCTGTGGCCGCGAACGAAGTGAAACCAGAATTAGTGTTCGACATCATCTTCGATAAGTTGTACGAGACCAGGAAACTTAGCCCGGTCGTGTAGCGCTTTTCTACTTGCACTTGTAATGCGTTGTAGAGCGAAGACCCGGTGTCATCGAAATTGTTGAAGATGCTGGAGTACTGCGGGTAGGGCATGAGCGCCTGCAACACGGTAGCGCTGCTTCCGAACTGATTGACGAAATTTGCATACGGAGCGTTCACGCCCGCCGCAACCGCCGCCGCACTGGTAACTGGCAATCCCAGTGTACTGCCCAGCGTTAGATACTTCTGATCGAGCTGATTGATCGGATTCAACGCGGCCGGCAAGCGATTTCCACGGTTCCCCACGTACGCCGCCGAAACGAACATGTTGTATGGCAGTTCGCGTTGAATTCCGAGGTTCCATGCAAGCACGTACGGCGCGATCCCATCCTGGCTGAGGTTAAAGGCATTCACGCCGGCCCCCGTACCTAGAGTTGGGCTGAACGGAACGGCGCCGGGAAGTGGAATTATGTTGCTGTCCCAAGATCCGAATCCAGGTGTAGTACTTCCCGTGGAGTTGCGCTGGAAAGAACCATCCAGCAGGTTCCCGTAATTGACGGCAACCTTGTGCGTCCCGTACTCGTAGGCGCCGCCGTCCAGATAATTCTGCGCAAAGCCTCCCTGGATCACCGTTTTGTTGTTCAGCCCGTACGAGAAACCAACTCGCGGGCTGAAGTGGTTCCAGTGAATGGCCGCCCTGTTCACACCAGCGCATCCGGCGCAGCTCCCCAGCTTCGTCACTGCACCAGGCAGATTGTCGGCGGCAGCGTTCGGTACTTTGGAGTCAAAATAAACAACCAGGTTGTTCAATTCAGTGAACGGCACCATCACGTCCCACCGGACGCCGACGTTGATCGTCAGATTTGGCCGGATCTTGATGTCGTCCTGAATGTAGGGTGAGAAGTCGAAATTGCGCAGCCGTAGTTCGTTCGTCCCATATCGGTTTGCGCTGTCCACGCTACCTAAGAGGAAGCTAGCGAACGCGTTTCCTGTAGTGCCGATGTTGTTGGGGTCTGCCGTCTCCGCGTTGCTAAAATTGAAGCTGCCCGCGCATCGCTGGCACTCGTTATCGTCCTGGTAAGTACGCCGCATCTCCCAGCCGATATTGAACTGATGCTTTCCCTTGATCCACAAGTAGTTGTTCTCGATCACCCAACCCAGCTTCCTGTTGACCGATTCAATCCAGGGAGACCCAAAGTCGGTTGGCGCCAGAGGACCATTGAAGTGGATGTCCGAAAGTTGCGGCGCACCAGGCGCGGCTGCAAAGTTTTCGCCCTTGTTGATACTGATTTGATTGTTCAATTCCCCCAGCCAACTCGCTCCCGCGGTCATGACAAGGTGTGGAGTGAGGGAGTTCGCGTAGTTCAGGATGAACACGGTGCCCAAATCGGGTTGGGTGGTGGAACTCCCTAAAGGACCTTTCAGGTGTGAACTGGTTTCCGTACCGGTGGAGGTCCACGGATCACGCCATTCGCTCCAGTGGATCGATTGCTTGTCATTAATCACGTGGTCGATGTTGAAGCCCCATGGGGTTTGCCGCGTGGGAGTAACGCCGATATTTGATTGGAAATTTTGTGAATACCCAGGACCCGTGGGATCTGGCATCAATGGAATCAAACTGGCCGATAGCGGGCTGAACCGGTTCTGCGGAATTGAGTCGTTAGGAAATGGCTTTCCAGTTGTGGGGTCGAAGATCGTTAGGCCCGTGGCGCTGAAATTCCCTTGCTTCTCTGCAGCCGTTGGCAGGGACATGAAGGTGAGATCGGGCGTATTCCGGCGATACCACTCCACGTTGAAATGGAAGAAAGTCCGGTTCTTGCCGTTGTACAGTCGGGGAATCAGGACCGGCCCGCCGATCGTGAATCCATAGTTGTTCTCTCGATCGACTGGCACCGTGGAATTGTAGGCGCCACGCGCGTCAAACATGCTGTTGCGGAGGATCTCGAAAACATCGCCATGGAAGTCGTTGGTTCCAGAGGCGGTGTTATAGGTGACCACGCCTTGCGCCAATCCGTATTGCGCCGAAAATGAGGATCGCAACACATTGAATTCATTCACCTGCTCGAACGGCGGGTTCCAAATCGTCTGAAAGCCCTGCGTTTCCGATTGCGCCATCGGTATGCCGTTGAAAACAACCTCGCTCTCGAAATCCACACCGCCGTTAATTCGCTTGCTGAACGTTCCGCCGGTGACACCAGGCGCCAAAAAGACAAACGCGTCAATCTGGCGGCCGCGCCCGTCGCCCGCGTCCAGCTCAACCGGAAGGTTTTGCACCACTTTGTTCTCGATCGTCGTTCCTAGTTCCGGCTGTGTGGTGTTCAAAGTGATGACATTTTCAACAACTTCAACGCTCTGCGTCACATTGCCGGTTTGCAGAGCCACATCCACGCCGGATTGACGTGCTACCTCGACCAGCACGCCCGTATGTACGGCGGTCTGAAAGCCGGAGATTTCCACCTGAACGGTGTAATTTCCCGGAATTAAGTCGGTTAGCGTGTAAGTTCCGGACGAACTGGTTGTCGTGTGGCTGGCAACCTGTGTTGCCGTATTGGTAACGGTCACTTTTGCGTTCGGCACCACAGCGCCGGTTGCGTCAGTAACGGTTCCCGTGATTCCGCTGAGCGTTTGAGCGTACAACCCAGCCGATACGGCCAACATCAGCAGGCAGACTGCGAAGAATTTCCTCATGGTTTGTTCGAACTCCCTATCAACTCGGATTCGGATCGAAAACTAGTACCTATCATCTAGCGCCAATAGCACAGATCTAGTAGTGAAGAAACTGTGAAATCCTAGTGAAATCTTTTGTGCCCAGAGAGATATGGGAGTGTGTAACGTGTGTTTCTGTACATTGCAGTTGGAGTATAATCAACTCCATGCTTCAGGGAGGTGACGGGGCCCTGGCGGGTGGTTCCCCTTCCGGAATGAGACTGGGTTGGGTCTCTACTCCAATTGAGGGAAATAGCGCCGGGCCAGCAGCAGGGGTGTCAGCGGGCAAATCACCGCAGCGTATTTACCGTTGCGAGGATGTCGACATTGATGGCCTGCTCGGCTGTGTGAAGCGCGATGGCCAGGAACAATATCTCCGTCAACAGTGCTTCCACGTATTGGCATACCTGGTAGAGCGGCGCGATCGCATCGTCGGAAAAGAGGAGCTCATTGAAAACTTCTGGCGCGATACGGCCGTCACGGACAATGCGGTAGTTCAATGCATTGCGGAGATTCGAAGGGCTTTAGGTGACGACCCGCGCGGTCCACGATTCATCAAGACCATTCCCAAAGTTGGCTATCGTTTTATCGCTGCGGTGACCGAGGAGCTGCCGGTCGCGGAGCTGGAAGCAACCACCAGTGCTCCGGCGCCTAAGGAGACTGCCGGCGGCAGAGCCTCGCGATGGTTGAGGTGGATGCTGCTCGCTCTGGGGATTTCAGCCGCGCTGGCCGTCACGGTCTGGACACTCGCCCGACGCTTCGGGAATGATCGCGCGCCGCACGGTTTGCAGACGTCGAGGAAAACGCTGGCGGTTATGTATTTTGACAACCAGAGCGCCCGGCCGGAATTGAACTGGCTGAGCGAGGGTCTGGCGGACATGTTCATCACCGACATGGCGCATTTTGATCGCCTTTCGGTACTGAGCCGGCAACAGCTCCACTTGTTACTCGAGCGCACGACCCGCAAGCATCCCAACGAGATTCACTTTGACGAAGCCATCGAGATCGCGCGCAAGAGCCATGCCGACGAAGTGCTGCTCGGCAGTTTCATGACGCTGGGAGATAAGCTCCTGATCAACACACGGTTGTTCGACACTGGCAACGGACAACTGATGGCAGCGGATCAGTTCGTGGTGGACCAGCCCGCAGACATCGTGACCCAGGTTGACCTGCAAGCGCCCAAGCTCGCCGCGCGCCTGGGAGCGGCGCCTAACGACGCCAGCCAGAAAGCCGGATTGGCCGACGTAATGACGAAGAACATCGAAGCGTATCGGTACTATTCGCTCGGGGTCAGCAAGGCGCAAGCGTTTCAGAACGCCGAGGCCATGGCCCTGCTACGAAAGGCTATTCAATTGGATCCGCAGTTCGCGATGGCATATGCCCGAATTGGATACGCTTATTCGGTAACGGATTTTTTGCCCGATAAAGGCAAACCTTTCCTCAAAAAAGCCATCCAGTTATCCGACCATTTGACGGCAAAGGATCGGCTCTCCGTGATGGCATGGGATGCGATCGCCCGGCAGGAATATTCCGAAGCCATACAGATCCTGGAGAAAATTGTCGACCGATATCCTCTTGAAACCGAGGCATATACGCGCTTGGCGCGGCTTCTCTACTCCGAGGAGCGACCGGAAGAAACAATCGCGGTGGTCCGCCGCGGTCTGGCTGTGGATCCGGACTACGGCGACCTGTACAACGTGCTAGGCGTCTGTTTCCTGGGGCTGGGACGGTATGACGAAGCCATCGCGGCGCACGAGCGCTACGTGCAACTCGCACCCAACGAACCGAACGCTCACGACAGTCTGGGCATGTCATTTCAGCAGTCCGGAAAATACGAGAGAGCCATGGCCGAGTACAACGCCGCGCTGGCTCTGGACCCGGAATTCGAGCCAGCAATCATTCATTTAGGCGACGTTTACTTCCAGCAGGGACGCTATCGAGAAGCGGTTGCTCAGTACCAGCGCTACGTCCAAGTGACCAGGTCCGACACGGCGAAAGCGATCGGCTACGGCAGCATAGCCAAGGTCTACGCCAGCCAGCATGATTACGGCCGGGCGGAACAGGCCGCGCGCAACGAGCTCAAGTTGGAGCGGGGAGCTGTGTGGAATTCGCTGCTCATTGCCATGGAGCGCGGGGAAACGGCAAACGCGGCCGCGCTCAAGGCAAGTCTGGTTCGCAATGTGCCGTATCCGGGGCGAGGGTCCAGAAGCGAACTGCGGAGCTACGACTATTACCTGGGCGTGCTCGCACTTCGGGACCAGCAATCCGAACAGGCCATTGCGCATTTCAAGCAGGTGCTGCATCATTTGCCGCCGAGCTCGGGGATCGATCTTTACGAGGATTGTCTGGCCAACGCCTACCTCCAATTGTCCCGCGTGGATGAAGCCATCCTCGAGTACCAGCGGATTCTGCGCCGCAATCCGAATTACCCTCTAGCGCAATATCACCTGGCGCAGGCTTACGAGCGAAAAGGCAAAGCGCAGGAAGCTCGCTCCGCCTACGAGCAGTTTCTGCAGAATTGGAAGAGCGCGGACGCGGGTATTCCCGAAGTCCGCCAGGCGAAACGAGAGCTTACGGCGTTGGCGGGGAAGCCAAGCTAGAGATTCTCGACCCGGAGAAACACGATGGCCGCGCCGTCGTGTGACAGCGCCGGATCCGCGTATGTTGCCTTCGAGCCCTCGGTAAGACTGATCGGTTCTTGACTCTGCTTCCTTATCGTTAAGTTATGTCCGGTGGAGTTTACAGACACGAGAGTGCCCTGAAAGTTCAGCCATCCTCCAGCCAGCGCCCCTCTTATGTAGTCTTCGTCGCCTGTGTCCGAATCCAAAATATCGAAGGTTCCGTCCCAGGGAGAGAACAAACCGACCGACCGTTGTGTCACCACTACAACTCTAGGGTTGTTGGCCGCGCCCAGTTCGAATCCAACCAAGCGGAGCAGATCCGGCGGTGCAGAAGCGGCTCCGGTGGTCGAATGATCGTTCAGCGAAACCCAGACCAAATTCTGACCCCGGATGGCGAGAACCTTTTGGTCATCCGGCGTGAAGACGGGAGACCGATACCCTCCATCGAAAGTCAGTTTTTCTTGAGTCTTGTTCCTGCCGTCGGCTGACACTATCCAGACGTCCGCGGCCATGGGCTGACCCACACCCTTCAGACCGCGCGGTGTGGCCGAGATCCCGGTCAGCCGCAGGATCCGCGTGATGAGGGGTTCCGTCTTGGGTGGTTGCTTCTTCGGCTGTTCTTTCTTGGCTTGAAAAGCGCGGGCGCCCGACGCGCAGAGGGCCGCCAAAAACAGACGCCGGTTTGTCATTTGGGCACCCGGAATAGAGCGAACGAAGGGAGGTTAGGGGCAGGACTGACGATTGCGTGTTGGTTGCCGCCAGTGAGTTCTTGCACGCGCTGCCCGATCCACGCACCTAACTCCTGCCACTGAACCACCCCGACATGATTGTGATCAGCCTTACCTTGCAGACCTTCCAGTAGCGCCAAAGTGAAAGCTCCATGTCCCCATTCTTTGCGCTCCGCCGATTCCTCCTGGTCAGTCGAAGCGGCGAATGTGACCACGCCGTAGTACTGATTCTGCAAGTCCTTGATGATTTGCGAAAAGGTCTTGTCGTTCCGTCGCTTCTCGCCGGTCACGGCCGCCGCACGACATGTATCGACGAAGAGTACGACCTTGCTCCTGGCGGAATTGAGCCGATCCATAATCACGTTCCAGGATACGTCGTCGGCCTCCGGATCCCCGTGGAGATCGTGCTCGCGAGAGAAGAAATAGTAATTCTCGCCCAACAGTCCGCCATGGCCTGAAAGGAACAGGATCCGTATGTCGTTCTGCGTGCCTTCGTGGCTCAACCATGTAAGCCCCTCCAGAATCTCCAACCGATTCGCTCGCGTCTCCGGAATCAAACGAGTCTTCACTTCCCGAAACAGATCCTTGGCGAGGGTCTTCTGGCTCTCGAAGACCTGTTGCATTGCCAAGGCATCAGCATGGCCGAAGCCCAGGTTCCAGGCGGGCTTTTCGTAGTGAGAAATTCCGATAGCGAGCATGATGAGAGCCGGCTTATTGCGATCCGGTGCACCCGATTCGTAGCGAACTCTTCGCGTCTCAGGATCGGACATGGCCTTCTCGTTGGCGGCGATTACGGAAATGACGTTCTGGCCTTCCGCCAGTTGCACCACAGCCTCAACCCTGCGGCGGCGCGGATCACCCTTGGATAAACCGCTCGAGTTGTTGGCCTGGACGCCGTTCAGGAGAATCTTTACATCGGTGATGGGCAAGGTGTTCGAAAGTGCTTCGGCCTTCACCGTCAATTCCGGCTCACGGACCGTGCTGTCCTGCTCCGGCGCGGAGATCGAAATCATGGGCGGAAGGCTGGCAGCTACGCTCGCGGGGCCAGCCAGAGCCTCGTTGGGACGCTCAGGGACACTTTTGAGAGCCGCCCGGATGTCATGGGTTCTGAGATATTCCGCAATGAGAGCAGGCCGGTAGAATTGCTTTTGAAACTGCGTTGCGGAATAGAACTCGGCCGGTTGATCCACACCCCGGTTCAACTGCCAACCGATGTATTTATCTCCGTTAACGCTGGAAGTGTAGTAGCCCTCGGGTGTCCAGGCAACCCACTCCTGATCTTCGCCTACGAATACCGATAGCAGGTTTCGCCCTGACGGGATGTCCCACAAGCGGACCGTCTGATCGTCAGAGCCAGATACCAGTGTGCGCCCATCCAGCGACACGGCCACCGCCCAGACATCGGATGTGTGCCCCACGAGTTGCGCGAGAATCTTACCGGAATCGGTCGAGTACAGCGTAAGAAAGCCATATGCGCCGCCGCTTGCGAAATACTTACCTTCTGGCGTAAACGAGTAGCACGTATGCCACTGGCCGGACGTGGAGTCCCGTTCGATACTGTGGATCGCGGCTTGGCCCTTGGTGATCTCGAGAATGGCACGGGGCCAGACTTTTCCTGGCTTGGTCTGGAACTGGAGGTTTCCTACCCGATCTAGCGCGCGAATGAAGTTTACCCCGGATGGCGGCGGCCCTCCCAGGCTTACAGGCAATTCTCCAGACGCGTGAAGCAGGAGGGATTGCTCCAAGGGCCCCCGATCGTTGGGCCCGTTGTAATTGGAGATGTTGCCAAACGCGATCGATTGCCCGTCCTTGGCAAAAGCGACCGACCTGACGGGCTGCCCGGCGCCACGCAACTCGCGCTGAACTTTGCCCGACGCGATGTCCCACAAGAGAATCGCATTACGATCGCCGCCTCCGGTAGCGGCGGTCCGGGCATCAGGGGAAATGGCGGTTGCCAGTACGATATTGTCGTGCTTCGTGAAACGGGTCACAGGTTTCCCAGTTGGGAAATCGTATGCCGTGCACGTGTAGGGGTGGCTGACGGCGCCGGCGAGTAGCCGCGTACCGTCCGGACTGAACGACAGACCCTGAATCTGTGTCTCCGCCTTGGCGAATTCTCGTATGAATTCGCCAGTACGTCCGTTCCACAGGCGGATTGACTTGTCGTACCCTCCGGACACAATGTATTGGCCGTCTGGAGAAAACAGGACCGACTTGACCTCTGCCTGGTGACCTGTCATGCTACGGACCAAACGACCTGTAGCCGTTTCCCAGAGCCCCAACGTACGATCATCACTTCCTGCCACCAGTAGCTTTCCATCCGGCGAGAAGGCCACTGCGTATACCGCACCTTCGAAAGCGGGTTTCAGTTGTCGTGAAGTCTTGGTTTCGACATCCCCTACGCGTACCGTATTATCGAAGCTTCCCGACGCGAGATGACGATTGTCGGGCGAGAATGCCAAGCTTTCGATTACGTTCCCATGCCCCGTCAGAAGAGCAAGCACACGGCCAGATTGAAAATCGTGGATCCGAATTGTGCCGGTGTTGGCCGCCAGCCAACCCCCCACAGCGAGGTAGCGATTGTCCGGCGAGAGCGCCACCGCGTAGATTTTGCCCTCGCTGCCATCGCCGATCTGGCCGCGCAGCACCCGCGCAACGCGCCCAGTGGTCACGTCCCAGACGCGCACTGTTTTGTCGTCGCCAGCGGAGACGAGATACTTGCCGTCTCGGGTGAACATTACAGACTTAATGGTTGCCGTGTGCCCGCCGCTTTCGATGACCAGTCGTGGGTCTTCGGCATGTGCGGCGACCACCAGCAGGAATGCCACGGAGAGAAGCCTGGTCATTGGTCTGCCTCAAACAGCACGCTGAGAATTCGATCGTAGCCCACGATCTCGGTCTTCTTGATTTCTTTCTTGTCGATGGTGATCAGTGTCCGCCTTTGTTCGGGAGCAGACTTGAGATCGGCGGACGCGGCCAGAAAGACAACACCCTCTTTGCCTTCCCAGATCCTCCACGCCTTTCGTCCCGGCGGCAACGGATCCTTGCCGTCCAGGCTCGTGACTTGCGGCGCCTCCTTGTTTGCGATCAGCACGCCGAAGGTCACGGGCATGAAGAGGAACTGGATGACGACCAGAGCCGCAACCAGCACGGTGCCGAGACTCCATCTTGCACCTTCGCGCTGCCTGGCCAGCCACCATAGACCGAGGGTGGCGAGACATGCGCCCAGCAACAGCGCGAAATAGATCTGCTGGGAACTCCCGTCCGAGTCGAGCAGAATCCAGTGCGCCATCCACCACGGGTCTGGCAGAGTCCTGGCCAGCAGAAGATTCGAAAAGTTGAAGCACTGCCGAACGACAAACTGAATCCACAGCGTGGAGAAGATTACTGCAACCAACAGGAGCTGATTTGGCCGGTCAGCGAGCTTCTGGAAGGTGCTCCACCAAGTCCGGCGCAGCGCGAACAGAAAGAGCGCGGGAACCGAGGCGAGCAGAATCATCGTGGGAATCGTGGCCACCAGATAAACGAGGAACTGCGCACCGGCGAACAAGTATCGCTCGTCGAGTACCGCCAGATCTGTGCTGATACCAAAGGCAGTGAGGTGAAATCGGAGCGTGAGGTAGCCGAAGAAGTAGAGAATAAAGGTGCCGAGCGCGGAAAATACGGCCAATTTCCCGCTCAGCTCCTTTTTCTTCTCAGCGGATTCGCCGAGCTTCCCGGAAATCTCATCCAATCGTTCGCCAATGGTACTTAGATCCGCCAACGACATAGTCATTCTGGTCCGATATTAGTGAGATTATAGACTAGACCTAGCGTACTGGTGGTGAAATCAAATCAGCATCGCCGCTCGCTATTCGGACGGCGCTTTCGTTTTGACGCGGCCATCGCATCACTGTTCCGGTTGGCGCACGTCTCGATTGTCGCCGGTTAAGATCTTTCGCGGGCCGCAGAGAGCAGCCGTCAACTGTTCCGTGCGAGCGAGATTAGCCGCCCGGGTGGGCGCTGCCCAATGGGAACAGGAACCTGTGGCTCCAGCGGTATCATCGTTCACCAGGAGTGGATTTGAGTATGGAAGTGACACGACGGGTTTTCTCCGCGGCGGCTGTCGCCACCGCATTTGCTCCGATTGGGAGAGCCAGATCTCTGGAGCCGCTGTCTCCCGGAATCAAGATTTCGATGCAGGTCGACGAAAGCGTCAGCGATCAGGATCTGATCTGGATAGAGCAGGTGGGAGTGGACTACTTGAACGTTCAGACCGGAAAAGGACGCGCTACCCTGAGAATTTTCTCGCGATCAAGAAGCGCGCCGAAGCGGCCGGCTTAACGGTCTGGAACATATCCAACGATGACAACCGCAACATCGAGGAGATCACGCTCAACCTTCCCGGCCGCGACCAGAAAATCGAGTGGCTAAAACAGTATATTCGGGACACAGGCAAAGCTGGCATCGGCTACATCACATACGCGCATATGGCGAATGGCATTTGGTCGAGCCCGCCAGAAACCACACGCGGCGGCGGCAAGTCGCGGTCTTTTCACTTGGCCACCGCGAAGGGCTTTTGGAACGGCAAGGTCTACGAGGGGCCGCTCACGCATGGACGCAAGTATTCGAAAGAGGAACTCTGGGACAACTACACATACTTCATCCGGCAGATTGCCCCGGTTGCCGAGCAAGCAGGAGTGCGTATCGGAATCCATCCTGATGATCCTCCGGTTCCCGAGTTGGGTGGCATCCCGCGGCACATCTTCGGGACGTTCGACGGATATATGCGGGCTCTAGAAATTGCCGACTCGCCAAATATTGGAGTCTGCCTGTGCTGCGGAACGTGGATGGAGGGCGGAAAGGCCACTGGCAAGAATGTTTTCGAAGCAGCGCGAGCCTTCGCGAAAATGGGCAAACTCTGGAAAATCCATTTCCGCAACGTGACCGCTCCCATTCCCGACTTCGTCGAAACGTACATCGATAATGGTTACACCGACATGTGGAAGGTGATGAAGACGCTCTTGGATGTGGATTTCCGGGGCAACCTCATCGCCGATCACGTACCCACGATGGCGGGTGGCCGCCAATCTGCCTGGTCGTACAGCATGGGTTACATCCGCGCGCTCTACAACTCCGCGCGGGAGGAGAAAGCCAGCTGATGCAGGGAAACGGTCGCTGAGGGCCTCGAATCCGGCGGACGCACTATCGCTTTAAATCCGAGGTGAGTCCGATTGTCCTTGCGCGTCTCCACAGTCCACTTGATCACGCGGACGTTCCTCTACTTACACGGATTGTCACCTATAATAGTCCGCAATGTTGTTCCCCTACAACGCGCAACTCACTGCCGCTGTCCAAACCACGGTGCAGTCAATTCCAGGGGTGCTGCAGGTCCTGCAAACGATAGACGCGACGTGCGTAGACGGCGATGGCCTGAAATGGTTCAACTGGCTCTACCTAACCGTGACCCAGGCCGTGGAAAATCGCGTCGCCACCGGGGGGTTCAATGACTCTCCGTGGCTGGCGGAACTCGATGTGCAGTTTGCGGCCCTGTACTTCAGTGCGCTTCGCGCCGCGCTTACCGGCGCGCCGTGCCCCGGCAGTTGGGAAGCCATGTTTTCGCGTCGTGACGAGACCGAAATAGCCCGCATTCAGTTCGCACTGGCCGGCATGAACGCCCACATCAACCACGACCTGCCACTTGCCATCGTCGCCACGTGCAAGGACAGGAACACCGTGCCGCGACACGGGACACCGCAGTACAACGATTACACCGCGCTCAATGCTACGCTGGACGGCCTCATAGAGACGGCCAAGAAGACCCTCAACGTTCGGCTGCTTGGCGGTCCGCTTCCTGTCGTCTCGCACCTCGAAGATCTCATCGCGGCATGGAACCTCGCGGACTTCCGCGAAGGGGCGTGGAGACATGCAGAAAGCATCTGGCAGGATTCCGCGCTTGCAGTGGATATTCTCGAGGGCACGATAGAGAAAGTCACCGCATTCGCCAGCGAAGCCCTCCTGGTACCAGTGCCCTGAGTTTTTCGCGCGAGCCTGCGAGCCTCATGGATCCCGGATAATGCAGCATGCAATGGCAGACTATTGAGGACGCGAAGGCCAAGGATCGGGTCGAGGACTGACCGGCAGGTACGGACGGTGAGTTGAAGATTGGGATTGTCCTGTCGGATCGTCCAGCGACGGGCTATCGGAATCGCGAGTCAACCCGCGACGTTGTACTCGATGGCCGTCACTTCGAAACGGGCATAGGCGAACTCCACGCCGTTCAGTACCCATGCCACCTCGACGTGTCCGGGTACGCGCTGAATTCCGGTTTTGCCCCGAACGGCCTGCTGGCTCTCGACGTTAACTTGTCGGGTCCGCAAATGAACGACGCATACAACAAGAAATTCTTCGCGGATGCCCTCGATCGCGTGCGTGTGATTCCGGGTGTGCGCTCCGCCGACGCCGTCAGGTGTCCTCCTCTCGAAGGCGCATGCATGGGCTGGACGACACCCTACTCCGCTGAAGGCCGCCCCGAGCCGCCGGAGACCCAAAAGCCCTGGACGTTTGTGAACATGATCACTCCGGGATACTTTCAGACGATGCAGATTCCCCTTCTCGCCGGGCGCTATTTCACCGCGTCGGATGATGGCCGCTCGGG
>Ga0116216_10001821_pt1 | contig 14463 bp, 11 predicted proteins | sample Sb_taG_11_FD_89696 | JGI IMG/M metagenome (GOLD analysis project Ga0116216, IMG submission 89696) | Peat soil microbial communities from Weissenstadt, Germany - Sb_50d_3_AS metaG | ecosystem: Environmental > Terrestrial > Soil > Wetlands > Peat | place: Germany: Weissenstadt | collected 2010-09-21
CCGGGCACTCAAGATCAAATCAGCCGTACCCGCACGGGGAGTCGAACCCCGGTTACCACCTTGAAAGGGAGCCTCGGGCCACTTTACGGTGGGTTGCGGGGGTGTCGCTGAGGGCCGTTTTGTATTCAGAATCGGCTGTGTTGGTGTCGGCGTGGGTCGGTCGATGTTGCCCGATGGTGCCGAGACGGGCAACAAAATGGCAACAAATCCGGGGTCAAGAAATTCCTACCGGGCGCGCCCTTTTCGAGCCTTGGTTGTGATCGGCGTAGCCGCTTGTCGAAGAGCGCGAGGTTCGCGTGTGAATAGCGCGGGGTCCATCTCGGCGATGTCGGCAACTTTCTCGTCAAGCCGCGCCTGATCCTTCTGGTTGCCAGGGTGGCGTGGCGGCTTTTCCATGACTATCGCACGGCGGCGAACTCGCGCTCGACCTCACCGTCGCCGGTACGCTCGAAACAGACGAACAACTCCTCATCCAGTACCGCGGCGATCTTCCGCAGAGTCAGCAACTTGGGCATGAACGTTCCCCGTTCCATCCGAGAGATGTTGGTGTGCGACGTCTCCACCGCCTTGGCGACCTGCTCCTGGGTGAGTCCGAGTTCAAACCGCCGCTCCCGGAGATGGGCTGCAATCGGGTTGGCCTTGCGAAGCTCCCGGATACGCGCATATTCGTCTCGGGCAGCTCGGTACTCCGGACTCCGCTCGGACCGGGTCTGGGCGGCTTCGGCCGCGGTGCGGCCCACGGGGCTGGGTGCTGGATTCTTGGCCATGCGCCCAACTTATCACGAATGATAAGTACGGTCAAGGGCGCCTGCGGGCCTTCGGCGGCGCATCATGGCCGGCTGCCCGCGGAGGAACACGGGGCTTGGCGTCCATCCTGGTCTGAAAGTCAGCGAACCGCTCCTGCGCCTTCGCCTTGTCAGAGGTGGATACAGCGCCAGTGTTCTTCTCGAACGCATGGAGCAGGACGACAAGGTTGGCCGATCGCTGATACAGAACCCGATACCGGGTCTTGGCGAAACGCACGCGCAATTCCCGTAGCTCTCCCTCGATCTGGGAGGTGATCGGAAACTCCGGCTCCGGGGCCGAGGGGCTTCGCCCGTTGAGGTGCTCCTCGACGTAGTCGTCGATCTTGGCGCTCGCCGCGGGGGACGTGACCAGGAGTTGTTCAAGGAAGTCGTTGACGGGTTCGCCGCCGCGCTTGTCTCGGTAGTAGATGGCCTGTGTGTGCCCCTTCCACACCGGTGAGGCCGTGGCTGGTGGGTTCTTCTTTGGTGGCACCGCGGCCAGTCTAAGGAGGGGTCGGAGAGCTTCGGTCGTCAATCCAGCGGCGCAGCGCATCCCGCGGCACACACCCATCCGGGCGACGTAGCCGGGCGTTTCAACCCGACTCCCTCAAGCAGATCCGCGAGAAGGACCTCCAGATGTGCCCGTTCGCGCCGACTCTCCGAGACGGCCACGGCACCATCCGCAAACCGGCGGGCTGGCGAAGCCGTTAAAGCGAAGACCCGCCGAAGCGGGTCTTGCACCCACCCGCCGAAGCGAGTGGGGGGATGTGGAGATCTTACACCCCGGATCCGCGACGTCCCGATCAGCGCTGCGTCGCGACGACGTCGTCCGCGTCGGGAGGTTTCGTCAGGCACTTTGTATCGATCCAACGCTGTAAGGCATCGCGCGGCACCCGCAGGACGCGGCCGATCCGGATGATCGGGATCTCGCCGGAGCGCAGCAACTCATAGGTTCGGGTGCGGCCAAGCTGGAGCTCAGCTTCCACATCGCGCACGGTCAGCAGCATCGTTCCGCGGCGGGAGGGGGGCTCGCCGTCGTCCACCGGCTGCGCGACCGGTTGGGGAAGAGAAGCAGGTGCCACTCCCACCGAGCACTCGGGTGCCTCGCTTCGATCGGCATGGCTTCGGCGCGCCGCCTGCGGCAGGCGCATATCAGGGTGGCCCCATGGCTGCTGCGCCAAGTCTTGCGACTGCATCAGAAGAGCCTCGGGGTGCCCGCACGCAGCGACACGTCGATGGTGAGCATGCCCTGAAGCATGCCAGGAATTTGCTCACACAACGCCTACAGTTTCGCCGCGCAACACTGCCGCCGGAGAGCACCCGTACAACGCATCCCGGGCCGGGTAGCGGGTCAGTTTCGTCGCCGCGGTCAGGCGCAGAGGTTCGCACGGCCTTCCCTTCTGCGATTTCCGAAAGTGCTTTCCCACCAATGGAGAATCATTTGATTGTGTCTAGCATCTATATGCTATGGTCCTCGCATGCCCCCATCCAAACGAGACGTGGAAACCATGGTCACCGCCCTCTTCTCGCTTACCGCCGGGCTAGATCGTGCCAGGCGTCAACGCAAGGGCGCGAGTGCTCTCAGCTTGCTGCAGGTCGTCGCTGCTCAGCCGGGAATTCGGCCATCGCAGATCGCCGATCAACAGCAGATTCACCCATCGCTGGTCACCCGGCAGCTTCAAGAGTTAGAAGACGCCGGCTTTGTGGTCATTGCGCAGAGTTCGGGGGACCGACGCTCGTTCTTGGTGACGCTGAGCCCGGCAGGTGGCGAGGAGCAGCGTCGTCTGACTGCGGTGGGCCTGGACCGGTTCGCTCGTTTCGTTGCTGATTGGGAGCCGTCCGAGGTGCAGGCGCTGGGTCAGTTGCTCGAGAAGCTCAAAACGTCGATGGCTCGCACCTCAGTACGTGAGCGACCGGCAAATGCTCGTCGCGCGCGGCGGCCGATCGCGTGACGTCGCGTTGTCTAGCGGCCCGTCTGCAGCACGGTGACGGGAGGACCACCCGCACCCCTGTCGCCCGCAGCTTCGCACCGACGACGATCGAGCACGGGGAGTTTTGGTCATGACCGACGTCCACCAACTCCCCAATCGCACCGGTGGCCCCGCTCCAGAGAGCAGCCGTCACATGTTCGAATGGGGTGTCGTCGGCGTGGTCGCGCAAGTCGTCTTCACGGCTGGGTGGGTTATCGCCGAGACCTGGCAAGGGCCGAGGTACGGTCTCATCCAAGACACCATCAGTGACATGCAGGCGCGCACTGCCCCGCACGTCTGGTTTCCGATCGTCTGTTTCGCGGTGGGCGGGCTTGGCACCTTCGGCTTCGCGGTGTTCGGGTTGCGACCGGTACTCTCCGGTGCGGGGAAGTTTGTCGCCCTCTCCCCGTGGCTGATCGGCATCTCCGCGCTCGCTTTGGGCAATTCCTTCCCGCTGATTCCGTGCCGATTGTCTGACCCCGGATGCACAGCTACTGTGCAGCTCTTCAGCCCCGGTGGGCTTACCGATGCGGTCGTCGCTGGCCTCGCCTTGTTTGTCCTGGCATTTACCCCCGGCCCCCTCGGCCGCCGGCTTGGAACGCTGCCCTCATGGCGACGGGTCAGGCCGGTGATGATGGCCGCGCGCGTCGTGTGCCCCGTGTCCTACCTGCTGCTCGCCGTCGCTTCGAGTATCGCTTCGATGCCGGCGGTGGGACTCATCGAGCGCCTCTTGGCAGCGAGCTGTTCGCTCTGGATAGGCGCCCTCGCCGCTAACCTGATCATCGAGTCACGCAGGCACGTTTCAGGGGAGCTTCCAGTCAGCGTGGTCTCGAAGTTTTGATCCCGCTCGGTCTCGGAGGGTTGACTTCGCACGCTGGGTCCGCCAACCCGGTCGGCCGGACCTGCAGAGGATCTTCCGGGAGGCGATGGAGAATCTGAGGGACGTGCTCGCTTACCGCCCCCGTGTGACCACTGCCTTGCGCAGGGCTGGCCTCGCAAGTGGCCAAGTAGCGAAAAATCGCCAGATAGTGGCCACCTACTGTCGTGCGTCTGAATCTTGTTGAGGGGTGGCGTCGACGCTCGCTGCTCTCACAGACGTCGACTCGACCACAAGCGGTTCAGCGCGTCGAGTTCGTCCTCGGTCGGGGCGTCGATGCCAGGGGGATCACGGTGGGTGGAGAGGCAACGTTGCGAGATCCGTCGGAGCAGCCGGTCCTCGACGCGCATCACGGCATCCATCCAGAGGATGGCGGAGGTGGGGTCACTCGACTCTCCACGTTGGAGCGCGGCGTGCCAGCGACGAAGCGCCTGGAGCGCCGCCACGACCCCCTCGTGTTTGTGCCAGCAGCTCGGGAAGCGCTCTGAAAGACCGAACGCACGGGCGAGCCAGTCGACCCAATCCACGAACGACCCGAGGGAATCGCTCGGCTGCGCGCACTCGGCCGCGGCGGGGCTCCCGCCCGGCTGGGGTGCGGCGGCGTTGCTGAGATCGCCGACCCGGGTCCGTAGCTCGGCGACCTCTCCGGCGACGGACGCAAGCCCGACGTCGAGCTGTGCCGCCCATTTGGTGAGCGCTTCGATGCGGCCGGCTGTGCTGGTGCTCTTGGGCCTCACGCCGCGAGCTCCGGTCCGATCGCGGGCGCGAGCGCCTCTGCCTCGAGCAGCGCGTGGTATGGGTTGAGCAACGCCTTCGCGGCCTCTAATTCATCCGGGTTGATGCCCGGCGATAGAGGTGCCTGATCGGCGCCGTCGGGCCGCGCGTCGCGGGTGTGGCTGATGAGCTGCTGGAGCCGGTCCTCGGCCGCGTCGGTCTCGCGCAGCCACTGGTCCAGCCCCGTTCCCGGAGGCTGCTCGGACCAACGTTCGATCGCCAGCGCTGCCTCGAGCCGGGTTGCGAGCTCGCCAGGATCAGGAACGCCGAGGTCGGCAAGGGCGGCGCGCTGCGCTTCCGTCGCGGGCGCGTAAACGTCGAGCGCCGAGGGTGTGTGTTCTCGCTCGGCATCGCGATACCGGTCCGGGTAATCGAGCGCCGACTCGTTCTGCAGCGAGCGCTCCCACGAATGCACGATCCGCTCCTCTGTTGGTTGCCTCGGTGACGGGGCATGGCTGACGCCGAGGCGATCACGCTCGGGCGGGTGGGTCACGGCGTAGTAATGGGTGGCCTCGCTGCCGCGGGACATCGCCGTGTACGTCCACTCACGAGTGGCGCCGTCCGACCCCACGACGAGGGCGACCTCGGCGGTCATCCCCTGCGCCTTGTGGACGGTCATCGCGTAGCCGCGGTCGATCGCGTCGTACCGCGTGGTGTCAATGACCACCTGGCGATGATCCCCGCGCTCCAACATGAGCTTCTGCCGCTCGACGTCCACCGCGGTGACCGTCGCGCGGGTGCCGTTGCTCACGCCGTTGGCGCGGTCGTTGGCAAGGCAGAGGACCCGGTCGCCCGCTTGGTACTCCTTGCCGTCGACGGTCAGCGCGGGTCCGTGCACACGCCCGGCCTCGGCCGCGCGTGCCCGGGCGAGCTCGTTGAGGGCGGCAACCTCGTCGCGCCGCTGGGCCAGGATCACCGCGTCGACGCCCCGGTCCTCGAGCCGCGCATGCTCGGCGACCACCTCGGCGCGCTGGTCGGGCACCGACTCGGCGACGTGGATACGGCCGTGGCTCAGATACAGCTCGTAGGCGGCCCGGGCCTCACCGTCGCGCACCAGCTGGAGCGCTGCTCGCTCCCAGGGCTCCTTCTGGCGCACGTTCTCGGTGACCAGCACCCTGCCGATGTGCTCTCCCAGGGTGCGCATCGGTGCCCCTGCGCCAATGGGTTGGAGCTGCGAGGGGTCACCGACCACGACCAGCTTGGTGTTGTCCCGTGCCGAGAGGGAGACCAGCTCGGCAAGCTCGCGGTCGCCGATCATGCCCGCCTCATCGACGACGAGCACGCCGCTGGGTGGCAGGTGATCGACCTGGAGCTCGTGGAGCATGCCGGTGACCGTCCAGGTGGGGATGTCCGCGCCAGTTTCGAGCACATCTGCCGCCCTGCCCGCCAGCGCGCAGCCGACGACCTGGATGCCGGTGGCCTCGAACGCCTCGCGGCACACGTCCAGCGCGAAGGTCTTGCCCACCCCGGCGGCACCCTCGACGACGACCACCGCGGCCGGGCTCTGGCAGACGGTCCGGACCATCGATCGTTGGTCGGCAGTGAGGGTCGGCCGAGCCGCGATGGCTGCCTCGGTCTCCCTAGCGTGGGCGACACCGACGCACGCTCCCGATCGCTGCTGGGCGGTGGCGATCATGCCCCGCTCGATGCCGAGCATCTCCGGGGTGGTGTAGCGCAGCTCGTGGCCGGTGTCGACCCACCGGGCGATCGCGTCGACGTCGCGTTCTCCCTCGAGACGATGCGGCACGAGCGGCTGCACCGCGTCACGGTCGGCGAGGATCGAGTCGGCGGTGGCCTCGAGCTGGGCGCGACTCATTCCCAGCGGCGAGTGCGCGGCGACGCTGCGGATGACGTCGCGTCGGGTGAAGGTTGCGTACTGGGCGGTGAGCCCACGCTCGCCGAGCAGCTCGCTGCTGCGCTCCACGTCGAGCCGGCGCGGCTGGAGTGCCGCGGCCTCGCCCGCCAGCAAGGCCTGGATGCTGGCGGCATCGAGGCCCACGCCTGTGGCGCGATCCCGCCATTGGGCAAAGAGGTTCTCGGTGGGGGCGACCTCGTCCTTGCTCTCGCGGGTCGACACCACCGCCAGCTTGTGGCCGTAGGGTGAGTCGATGCCCAGCTGGCGCTCGAGCGCCTCGATCTGCTGAGTGCGCCGGGAGAACTCACGGCGCTGCGCATCGGTGATGCCGACGATGGAGAAGCAGCCCTTGCCGTCCACCACAGTGGAGATGCCGAGCTCGCGCACCAGACGGTCGCGCCACTCCGCCTGAGCGATGGCACCGGCGGCCGCGGCGTGCTGGTACAGGCTCTCGCTGTACAGCTGACTCCAGCTCCCATCCGGTCGCTGCACCCACGTCGGCACCGTGACGTGCGTGTGCAGCTGCGGGTCAACCGTGACCCTCCCGGTGCTCGGATCGGTGACCGGCCGCGCTGTGCGGTGCACGAATTCGGGCATGACCAACTTGGCGCGCACCGCCTCGGTCGTCCTGGTCTTCGGGTTGAACTGTCGGGCCCAGCCGGCGTTGGCCTGGAGATAGTCGGCGGCTGCCTGGACTCCCTCGGCGTGGATGCGCAGGATGGTGGCGCGGGTGCGTTCGTCGCCGAGTGCGTACAGGATGCTCACGTCCTTCGGTGCGGACACAGCGACGTCGAACGCGACCACTGACTGCGTCCGCCAGTGTTTGCCGAGATCCTCACCCGTGCGTGGATGTGTACCACTGAGCACCGCGGCGAAGTCGGTGTCGATCACCTCACCGCGCAGTCCGAGCGCCTCGGCGCCGGCGCCGTTCCAGCGTCCCGGCGACTCCCCGCGAGCCGTGTAGTACTCGAGCTGCTGGTGAGCGATGGCCTCGCGGAGATACCGCACCGCGTGCTCGACGCTGGTGAGCTTGCCGATGGAGATCATCGCGAGAACCCGTGTTGCACGAGTACCAGCGTAGGGGCGAAATGCCTACAGGCCGCTTACATTTTCGCCGTGGAACACTCGCCGCCACCACAGGTGTAATTGTCTGCTCGTGAATGCTGGGTGAGTGACTTCGGGATCGAGGGAAGTGAAGGCTGTGCGGGGTGAGTCCGGTGGTGGCGCCAGGCGATCGGGCGCAGAAGGCAAAAGCGGGTACGCATTGGTTGGGCGGCGATTCTGCGGTGATCGACATCGCAGCAATCCTGCGTCCTGCTGCAAGGGAGATCGTTGATGCCCTAACTAACGCCACGCCAATAGACACGACGAGACCAGTCGAAAGCGGCGTGACAGGTAACCCAAGCGCCCTGGCTCCACCGCTAACCATCTCGCCCGATCCATGAGCGAATCCAGCGTGACCGCGACCCGGAGCGGCTCAGCGGCTCGTCGATTGCCCGGTTTGCTCGACGTCCAACACGTCGGCGAGACGCTGCGCAGCGACATCGTGCATCCCCGGGATCACGTGGCTGTAGGTCGCAAGCGTGAACGCCACGTTGGCATGCCCCATCCGCTCCGAGACGAGCTTGGGGTGCTCGCCGGCCGCAAGCATCAGCGTCGCCATGCTGTGGCGGAGGCCGTGCAGGCGGATTCGGGGCAGGCCCGCTTGCTCCAGAACGCGATAGAAGTGATCCCGCAGCGTGGCGCCCAAAACTGGCCCCCCGACGTCGTTGGTGAAGACGAGATCGCGGTCCATCCACGTCGGCGCCGCGAGCCGGAGCTCGACCTGGCGCGACCCGTGCTGTCGTAGCTCCTCCAGCAGCTGGGTTGGGAGCGACAGCGGACGCTCCCCGCGGTGCGTCTTGGTCTCCTTGAAACGTGGAGTACCGTCCTCGGCCGGCAGGTCAAGCGCCTGGCGGACGCTCAGCCGGCCATGGTCCCAGTCGATATCGGACCACCGCACGGCGAGGAGCTCGCTGAGCCGAAGACCACAGAGCAGGGCGACCCGCAGCGGCAGTTCGTAACGCTCGGAGCGCAGGGCACGCAGGAGGACGCGCGCCTGATCCGGAGTGACCGAACGAATCTCTGTTCTCGGGATCACCGGTCGGTCGACGCCGTCCACCGGATTTACGGCGATGGCCTGCCACCGGACGGCGTGCGCCATTGCCCGATGAAGGACGGCGTGGACCTTCTGCACCGCAGCAGGTCCGAGCCCGCCTCCCGTGCGTCGGTTGCCCGAGACTCGAAGCTGCTGCTCGAGAGCGATGATGTGATGCGGCCGGAGCTTCTGGAGGGGCAGCTGGCCGACGAACGGGATGATGTCGAACTCAACGACTTCCCGGTACCGTCTCTGCGTGCTGAGGGCGAGCGAAGGCTCGACGTAGTCGCGGAACCAGCGACGGAGGAACTGCTCGACGGTCTCCCGGGTTGGGTCGCCGAACGCCCCGCCTGCGACGGCGGCGACCTGGGCGGCCGCAGCGTGCTCAGCGTCGCGCTTGGTGCCCCGAACCGTGAAGGTCCGTCGCTCCCGCCTCCCGGAACGCGGGTCGCGCCCGAGCTCCACGACGACCTCCCACGTACCCGTCGAGCGTCTGTGAATCCTGGCCATGAGGTGCCCTTTCCGTGTCGCGGCGTGCCGTTCGTTGTCAGCTCATGCCGCTCGGTGCGGCAACAAATGGGCAACAAATGCGGCTCGTTCGCGCTACTGTAACACAGCCACGAGGGCATTTCGAGATCAAATCGGCCGTACCCGCACGGGGAGTCGAACCCCGGTTACCACCTTGAAAGGGTGGTGTCCTGACCGCTAGACGATGCGGGCGCGACCGCCAATCTTAGGTTCGTGCGGGCACGCCGCAGCCGACTGCAAAGCGAACTGAGCGCGCCGGTATACTCGCGGCATGCCGGTCCGAGAGATTGTTGGCAAGACCGTGGGGTTCGGCCTCGTGGCCGCCGCGCTGATCGCGGGCGGCATCCTGGACCTGCTCGGCGGCCACGTCTACAACGACTACCTGAACACGGCGCTCGGGATCATCCTGATCGCCATGGGCCTGGCGACCGGTGGCCTCGGCACGTTCCTGATCGCAGGCATCCTCTATGAGGACAAACTCCGCCGTCAGGACGAGGAGGTGCACATCACGCCGCGCGGAACGCCGCCGGCGCCGCCTCCCCCGTGGGGCATGGCCGACGTCGGCAAGCCGCCCGGCGTCGTCCGCGTCGGTGACGCCGCCACAACGTCAGGTGGCGGAGGGTCCCCGCGCGTCATGGCCGTGGTGGTGTCGAACCTCGACGCCCCGATGCTCATCGTCGGTCTGCTGGCATGGACGATCCTGACCCTCGTGCTCTTCGCGCCACACTGAGCTTGTCCTAGTGCCCGACGCGCGGGTTCGCACCCGTTTCGCGCCCTCACCCACCGGCGCGCTGCACTTCGGCTCCGTGCGCACCGCCCTCTTCGCGTGGCTTGCCGCCCGGCACGCCGGAGGCGACTTCATCCTGCGCATCGAGGACACCGACCAGGAACGCTACATACCCGGAACCGAGGCGCTCATCATCGAGACGCTGAGCTGGCTGGGGCTCGACTACGACGAGGGCCCGGAACTCGGCGGGCCGCACGAGCCGTACATCCAGTCGTTGCGGATCGATACATACCGCGAGCATGCGGACCGGCTCGTCGCCGGCGGCCACGCGTACTGGTGCACGTGCACCCCGGTGCGGCTCGCCGCGATGCGCGATGCACAGCGCGCCCGCTCGGAGCCGACCCGGTACGACCGGCGCTGCCTCGCCCGCCAGAACGAGGTCGCGCAGGAACGCGCCGGCGGCATGGCCGCGGTGGTGCGCCTCCGGATGCCCGAGGGCGTCACCGAGTGGGACGACATCGTCCGCGGCCGGGTGAGCTTCAACAACGCGGACATCGACGACCAGGTGCTGCTCAAGTCCGACGGGTTTCCCACGTACCACCTCGCGGTGGTCGTCGACGATCACCTCATGGAGATCAGCCACGTGATCCGCTCCGACGAGTGGATCCCGTCGACACCCAAGCACCTTGCTCTGTACGGGGCTTTCGGATGGGACGTCCCGCGGTTCGCGCACGTTCCGGCGGTGCTCGGCCCGGACCACCAGAAGCTCAGCAAGCGCCGCGGCGCCCGCAACGTCCTCGAGTACGGCGAGCTCGGGTATTTGCCGGCCGCAATCGTCAACGCAATCGCGCTCCTCGGATGGTCGTCGGGCGACGAGCAGGAGGTGTTCAGCCCCGAGGAGCTCTGCGAGCGGTTCACGCTCGAACGGGTCAATGCCGCCGCCGCTGTCTTCGATCCCAAGCGCCTCGATGACCTGAACGGGATCCACATCCGGCGCATGGCAACCGACGACCTTGTCGAGGCGCTCGAATTCCACCTGCCCGGTACCAGCAAGGAGACACGGCGGGCGCTGATCCCGATGCTGCGCGAGCGGATGGTGACACTGGCCGACGCGACCCGCCTCTGCGCGCCCCTGCTCGGCGAGGTGCACATTGATCCCGGAGTCGCATTCCCGCCCAAGAAGGTCGATCAGGCCACCGCCGTCGCCATGATCGACGCGTGCGTCGAGGCGGTCGAGGCAGGGGACCTCGAGAACCACGACGCCATGCTCGAGAAGGTCCGCGCCGTCGCCGACGGTGCCGGCGTGAAGTCCCGCGACGCCTTTCGCGTTCTCTACGTCGCGATCCTCGGGACCCCCGCCGGACTGCCGGTGATCGAGGCCATGGCGTTCCTCGGCAAGGACAAGACGCTGCAACGGCTCCGCGAGGCACGCGCCCGGCTGGGCTGACTCCGGACGGCGGTGGTCACAGACCGGGGCCGTCGATCCTCGAACCGGCATGACGCTCGGCGACCGAGGTGCGGTGTCTCCGGACGGGACGACGCGCCCCCGGCGCCTGCGCCTGCGGGTCCCGCCGCACCCTCGCCGCCGGTGCGGCGGAGGCGTGCGCTTCGCGACGAGGCGCTGACGGGGCGGGCGCTGACGGGGCGGGCGCCGACGGGGCGGGCGCCGCGGGTTCGGGCAACGACGGCGCGGGGGCCGCGGGTTCCGGCTCGGGATGGGCGTGGCGATGCGAGGCAGCGCCGATGCGTTCGACGAGCCGCTCCGCCAGAAGCAGCGCGGTTCGATCAAGTCCGGTTGCGTGGCCCGCCACCGCGACACCGATCACCACCGCGCTCACCGGCCAGAGCGCCGCGAACAGCGAGAGCCCGGAGAGCACCCCGAAGGCTGCAAGGATTGGATGGCGGCGGACGTAGGACGGCGGTGCGGCGGCCGGAGCGGGGGTCGTGGAACGGTCGTCTGTGATGGTCATGTCACGAGGCTATGTGAGGGCGCGGGACAGGTCGCGGACCAAACAAATTCAGGTCTGACCTCGCCGTTCCGGTGTCGTTACCACGCTGTGACGCTCCCGTGGACGGGCGCGGCGTGATGTCGCGACACAATCGACCTGCCGGTCGCGGGGGCTGACCGTGGACGTGGAGTCGACAGGAGGTCGTTTTGCGAATGTTCAGGGGACAGCCGCGTCGTGACGTGACATGAGCGAGATGTCGGTGGCGCATCCACCGATTCTCGTGGCACGCGCGCGCGCCGGCATCGGCCGGCTCAGCGGTCCCCAGCGACTCGCCGTCTTCTCCGCCTGCCTCGGACTCCTCGGTCTGGCGCTGTGGCTGTTTCCGCTTCGCGACGTGCAGCGAGTCACGGAGATGGGCGCCATCCCATGGTGGGTCGAGCTCGCCGCCTGCTACGTCACGAGCCTGCTGTTCGTCCAGGTGCGCGTGCACCGCGAGCTGTCGACGCTCTCCCTCACGGAGATCCCGGTCGCGATTGGCCTCTTCCTCGTCGACCCGCACCAGCTGCTCGCCTGCTACGTGGTCGGTGTGCTCCTCGCCAGCTGGACACGGCAGCGGCGCATCCGCTGGGTCAAGGACTTCGCCAACGCGATGCTCGACGTGGTGTACATCGGCGTTGCCGTCCTCGCCTTCGATGCGGTCGGACCCGTGGCCGCCAACCCGCTGGCGGTGCGCAGCATGGTCGCCTTCGCCGCGGCGATGATCGTCGCCGGGTGGTTCGTCTACCCGATCGCACTCAACGCCGGGAGCATGATCGCTCAGGGCCGGCTCAATCTCGGCGAGGTGGCGCGCGCGTACCTGTTCCAGGTCGTCGCAACCACCACCAACGCCTCACTCGGGGTCGTGGCGCTCCTCATCCTCACAACGCATCCATGGCTCGCCTTTGCACTCGTGCCCCCGGTGGTGCTGGTCCTCGCCGGACAGATCGCCGCCGGCGAGAGTCAGCGTCGCGCGGATCGCAACGAGTTCCTCTACCGCACCACCGAGATCCTGCATTCGACGCGTCAGGTCGGCGAGCGCGCCGGCGAGCTGCTGAACGGCATCACGACGATGTTCGGCGTCGAGCGAGCCGAGCTCGTGGTCATCCCGGAGGTGCGTGGCCCTGCGGTGCGCTTCAACTCCACCGGCGATGACGTACACGCGCAGGCGACCACGTCCGAGCTGACCTTCGCAGAGCAGGAGGTCCTCAACGAGCTTCGCACCACGGCGATCCTGAGCGGTACCGTGACGCGGGATCAGTCGTTGGGGCTCGCCCTCGCCGAGCGCTCCGCGACCGCCGGCACCGTGGTGGTGCTCCGCGGGCGCGAAGGCCCGCAGGGCATGCTGCTCCTGCTCAATCCGATGCGTGGCAACGGCAAGCTCGGAGCGCATGAGCAGAGCCTCCTGAACACCGTCGCCGGCCTCATCAGCGTCGCCCTCGAGAACGGCCAGCTCGCGGAGGCGATCAGGGCGATGTCGGTGGAGAAGGCCGATCTGGCCCGCCGAGCCTTCTACGACCCGCTCACGCAGATCGCGAACCGGTCGCTGTTCATCGACACGATCCGGACATCGCTGGCCCAGCTGCCGACGACGCAGCGCCCGATCGCCGTGATGTTCATCGACCTCGACGGTTTCAAGGAGATCAACGACACGTTCGGGCACGCGGTCGGCGATCGCGTGCTCAGCGAGGTGGCGGCTCGCCTGCGCGTGCAGGTTCGCAAGCTCGACATGGCGGCGCGCATCGGCGGCGACGAGTTCGGCATGCTCCTCGACGGCATGCGCCATTTCAGCGACGCAGCCGTGGTCGCCGACCGGATCATCGAGACGCTTCGGCGACCCATCCCGCTCGGCGATGCCGTCGTCACCATCGGAGCGAGCGTCGGCGTCGCCGTCGTCGAGGATGCGGCCGACGCGCCCGAACCCGAGGAGCTCATGCGCCGCGCGGACATGGCGATGTACCTCGCCAAGCGCCAGGGCAAGGATCGCTACGTCGTCTTCGACGAGACAGCGCGGTCGCCGGTGATCGCAAGAGCCTCCTAGGTGTCCGACCGGGCGCAGCCCGAGAGCACCGCCGGGTGGATCTACGATGGGCGGGTGACACCCCCGCGCTGCCTGACGATCGCGACCTCCGACTCCGGTGGGGGCGCGGGGATCCAGGCGGACCTCAAGGCGTTCGCCGCCGCCGGCTGCCACGGAATGACCGCAGTCGTCGGTGTCACCGCGCAGAACACGACGGCGATCCTGGCCACGTATCCGCTTCCGATCTCGATCATCACCGCGCAACTCGAGGCTGTCTACGACGACATCGGCGTGGACGCGGTGAAGACCGGCGCCCTTCTCCAGGCGGCGATCATCGAGGCGGTCGTGGACTTCCTCCGGCGCCACCCGACCCCACTCGTGGTCGATCCGGTGCTCCGCGCAAGCACGGGGGCGGCGCTGCTCGATCCAGAAGCGGTCGAGGTGCTGATCCGCTCCCTGCTGCCGCTGGCGACCGTGGTGACGCCGAACCTCGCCGAGGCTCGCATGCTCGCCGGCCTCGACGGCGACCGGCGGACGCTGGCGGAGCGGATCGTCTCGCGAGGAGCCCGGGCGGTGTTGATCACCGGGGGCACGGGTGAGGGGTCGGACCTGCTCTTCGACGGCGCCGAATACCTGGAGATTCCGGTGACCTGGGTCGAGGGAGGCGCAACCCACGGCACCGGATGCACGCACTCGGCCACGCTCGCCGCTGAGCTCGCGCGCGGCGCGTCACTCGCCGATGCGGCCCGTCATGCCGCCGATGCCACCGCGGCCGCCATCGCACAGGGCCTCGATGGCATCGGCG
>Ga0116216_10001824_pt1 | contig 14459 bp, 8 predicted proteins | sample Sb_taG_11_FD_89696 | JGI IMG/M metagenome (GOLD analysis project Ga0116216, IMG submission 89696) | Peat soil microbial communities from Weissenstadt, Germany - Sb_50d_3_AS metaG | ecosystem: Environmental > Terrestrial > Soil > Wetlands > Peat | place: Germany: Weissenstadt | collected 2010-09-21
ATTCGACCTCGTGAAGAACCACACGGCTCCTGTTGGGTTGTTGTCAGCGTTGTTCCCCAGGATAAAGGTGTTGCCATCCCCGGAAATCGCCACCGCCTCGTTAGCGCTCTCAATTCCCTGGTAGCCCGAGCCCACCAGTTTGGGGCCTTGCTGGCTCCAGGTCCCATTGCTCCGCGCGAAGACCCAGGCGGCCCCATGGGGCGGGTCGGCCAAGGCTGACGATACCATGGTGTTGCCGTCCGCCGAGATGCTGGTCCAGGAGCCCTGCCCGCCGCCTACCAGGGACGGGCCTGCCGCGGAAGGGTTGTTAATGGTACATGTGCCCAGACTTTTTGCCGCCCCGGTGCCTACCAGTTTTCCGCCCTGCTGCGTGAACTGCGCCTGCGCCAAGGCAGGCAATAAAACGTAAAAGATTCCTTTAATGATTCCCATCGTCATAGCTCCTAGTGTATTCCTGCCGTCGCCGCCGCCTGCCACCCCGAGTTGGCGGTGGCGCTGCGGGCAGCCAAGTATACCACCTGGTTGCCTGAGAACCCCTGCGTGAACGCGATGGGCAGCGTCACGCTCAGCTTGTTGCCTCCCGCGCTCACCAGGCTCCCCGCGCCCGCTATGCTGCACTGAGTGTTCGATACACTCCCGTTGCCCGGCACCACCATCCCTGAAAACGGACCGCCTGCGTCTCCGGCATCATCTACGAGCAGGACCGATACCGAAGCGGCGTTGATCGGCACCAGCGCCATGAAGCACCCATGCCGGCCGTCGATGGAGCCGTTGATCAGGACGTTGGCAACGGCAATATCCTGGAACCCGTTGGTGCCGGTGAAGGTGAAGGTGTCGGTCGTGGTGAATCCGGTGCTGTGTGCCGGAGTCACTCCGGTCACACCAGTCCCAGTCACCGACGCCCCCGCCACACTTGCGGCCGCCAGCGGGAACCAGCCGGAATTCGCCCCGGTATCCTGCGCCGATAGATACACTACCTTGTTGCCTGCAAAGGCCGGCGTGAAGGTGATCGGCAGAGTCAGGGTCAGTGAGTTGCCGCTGGCCGACACCTGGCTGCCTGCTCCCGTGATGCTGCACTGACTGTTGGAGACACTTCCGGTTCCCGGCAAAGTCATCCCCGAGTACGGACCTCCGGCATCGCCGCCATCATCCACCAGCAGGACGGAGCCAGAATTCGGACCAGACGGAACGAACGCCACATAGCAGGCCTGGCGTCCATCGAGCACGTCTCGGATGAGGATATCCACGACCTGGAGGTTCTCCCATCCGCCGGTGTCGGAGAAGCTGACCGTGAAGGTCTGGGTGTTGCCGCCGCCCGATGCGGTCGTCGCTGACGTGGGGGCGGGGACCGGCTCCGGCTGCGCAAACACCCAAGTGGCTCCGTGCAGTCAGCGTCCGCGGGTCCGCCCAACGCCAGGGTACTGGCGTCAGCCGACAGCGCGACGGCGACGCCTTGAAAGGCCGGGCCGACCGCACCCGTGCCGACCAGTTTGCCGGGTTGCTGAGTCCAGACGCCGTTCGATCTGGTGAACACCCACGCCGCGCCGGTATCGGTGTTGTCCGCGAATCCCCGCATGACGAGCGTATTGCCGTCGCGTGAGAGCGCAAGAGTCGCTGCACCCAATGAAAAGGCGCTTCCCGCGATGTTGTTGCGGACCAGCTTGCTGCCCTGCTGAGTCCAGACGCCATTCGATCGCGTGAAGATCCACACCGCGCCCATAGCGCTGTGTTTCGTGGCGGGGTCGTAACCATCGCCGGGGCCACTCTCGGGCACCGTGTTCCGTCACCGGAGATGGCCACCTGGCTGCCCTGGCCGACGTCAGCGGGGCCCACGGCGCCGGTGCCCACCAGCTTATTGCCTTGCTGGCTCCAGACGCCGTTGGTCCTGGTGAAGATCCACACCGCGCCCGTTCCGAGAGCGCCATCCGAGTTTCCTCCCACGACGGCCGTATTCCCGTCAGCGGATATGGCTACAGACTGACCTTGGAATGCCCCGTCGTTGGCGAGGCTGGGCTCGAAAGGGTCCACTCCGGAGCCCACCAGCTTATTTCCCTGTTGGCTCCAGACTCCGCTGGTGCGGGTGAAGATCCACGCTGCTCCGGCAAGGTCCAGGCCATTGTTAAAGTCGGTCGGGCCTCCCGTGATGGCGGTGTTGCCGTCGGCGGACAGGGCGACGGAGAAGCCCTGCTGTGCTGCCCCGGTACACGCGACCTTGCAGGACGAACTGGTGGCGCCGGTACCGACGATCTTGGGGCCTTGCTGGCTCCAGACGCCATTCGACCTGGTGAAGAACCACAGGGCTCCTGTTCCGCCGTTGTCTTCGCTGATCCCCATGACGGCGGTGTTGCCATCCGCGGAGATCGCCACCGGCACATCGCCGGCAAAGGTTCCCTGGGCATTCGAGCCCACCAGCTTGCTGCCCTGTTGGCTCCAGGCGCCATTGCTGCGCGTAAAGATCCAGGCGGCCCCAGCGGGTAAGTCGTCGCCGGACGACTCGATCATGGTGTTGCCATCCGCCGAGAGGCCGACGTAGTAGCCTTGGCGGAAGTCCGACAGTATGAGGCCCGAGGAACCCAGGGCAGTGGTACACGTGGCCTGAGTTTTGGCCGCGCCCGTGCCTACCAGTTTTCCCCCCTGCTGTGTGAACTGCGCCTGCGCCAGGGCAGGCAAAAGAATGCAAATAATCTTCCCGATTCTCATCGACTCGCTCCAATCCGAGATTGCTTACCTGAATACCGCGTACCTCTACAGATGACAGCGACAAATTTTCGGGAAATGCTTCAAATTTGGCTGGTGGGGTTGTGTCATTCCTGCTCCTTGCGGATGTAGTGGCAGTTGGGGCTGATGTAGCCGAGGTTGCGGCAGTTGGGGCAGTCCTCCAGACGGGCGGGGTGGCCGGGAAGGGGTTCGCCGGAGTTGGGGTGGGTCTTGCGGATACAGGGGCACTGGTCGCCGATATAGCCGATGACGCGGCAGTGGGGGCAGTCTTCGGGGCTGGCCGGATGGGCCCAGAGGGGGACGCCGCGGCGGCGCCGCTCGGCGAAATCGGGATTCGAAGCCGATTGTGGAGTTGGGGCTGCGGTTTCAACGGGTTGCGGAGCGGGAGCGGGAGCGGGTTCGGGAGAGGGAGCGGGTTCGGGAGTGGGTTCGGGTTCGGGCGCGGGTTCGGGCTGGGGCTGGGCGGGTTCGGCGGGGGGCGGGTCTGCGAGGGGGCGCTGGGATTTGAGGCGGTCCAGGCGGTCCAGGTTGCGGTGGAAGGAGCGCTCGACGGAGTTCATGCGGCTCTGGAGGTGGGCGAATTTCTGGCTGGCGATGCTGTAGACGTGGCCGAGGGGGGCGGCCGGGTTCAGGTTTTCGGTGGCACTCATTTCGTGTTGGGTGAGCTGCGCTTCCAGGATGCGGAGGCGGCGCATGACGCAGACCGCGAAAACGGTGGCGTCGAGCACGTCGCGCTCTTCGGGAGTCTGGGGCTGGTGGCGAAGTTCGTATTCTTTTTGGAGCACTTTGACGACGGCGGGATCTTCGCCGGGAAGGACGATGGATTCGGAATCGATGCCGGTTTGCAGGGCATTGAGGCACGAACGGGCTTTGCCCTCGGCGGAGCGCGGGCCCGTGGACTTTTGGGAATTGAGGCGATTGGCCTCGGTTTGTCTTTCGGTTGCCATAGTGTGGACCTCAGGGTCAATAAAAAGCCCCTCGGCGGAGGCCGAGAGGCTTGCGGGGAGGCGTGAAATCCTCCCTAATTTGACGCTAGCACGCGATCACGGGGCGGGCGTGGGTTCGGAGGGGGGAAGTTGTTTAGAATCAGTGCGAAAAAAAAGTTCCAAGTGCCGGACTGGGAGAGTTGGAGCTGCCCGGTTGCGAGGGTTCAGGAGTGCACGATGGTCGGAGCATCCCTGGCGGCAGAAACCTCCGTGATCGAGGAGCGCCGGCTGAAGCCGGCGGCAGGCTGAGGCCTGCCCCACCAAGCAGGTCAGAATCAGTGGGCTGGTCCAGGGGTTTCTGGAAAGCCCTGTGCCACCGGCTGAGCGAACCTACTTCAACAGGAGATCTTCGGTGAGTCATTTTCTGGTAATCTGTCGCTGCACCTGGCAGGAGGCGATTCATGCTGTTACGAAAACGAATGCTCTTTGCGGGGGCGGCTTTGTGGCTGCTCTCCGTAGCCGTTCCCAGCGCGCGGGCGCAGTTTGTCCAGCAAGGTGGCACACTTGTGGGGACCGGGTCCTCGGGGAAGGGCACCAGCGCATTTGCAGCAATCCCGTGCAACCTCAACTTTACCCCAGTCTGCCCACCGGAAGAAGGGTTTTCGGTTGCCATCTCCGGCGATGGGAACACCGCCGTATGGGGGGCGCCGGGCGACAGCCAGAACAATGGGGCAGCGTGGGTCTTCACGCGCAGCAATGGGACCTGGAGTCAGCAGGGCGGCAAGCTGGTGGGCAGCGGCGCCAATGGTCCTGCCGACCAAGGCTACGCTGTTGCTATTTCCGGTGACGGGAATACGATCATTGTCGGGGGACCAGGTGACGACACCGTGTGCTCACTCGGTTCAGGTTCGGGCTGTTTCGGCATTGGCGCGGTGTGGGTGTTCACGCGCAGCGGCGGTGCGTGGACCCAGCAGGGCAGCAAGCTGGTTGGCACGGGCTACGCCGTCAAGCCGACGGCGTCGTCGGACCAAGGAGTCTATATCTATGCTCAGGACTCCTACGTGGGCCAAGGCGTCGCAGTGGCGCTGTCCGCCGACGGGAATACGGCCCTCGTGGGGGGGCCCGGGGACGGCGCCGTCGTCTCCAGCGGGGCAGCTTGGGTATTCTCGCGCAGCAACGGTGTGTGGACCCAGCAGGGCGGCAAGCTGGTTACTCGCGACCAGATCGACCTTCCTCTTACTTATCAGAATGGCAATGGCATTCAGCTCGCTGCTCAGGGTGCTGGCGTGGGAAGCTCCGTGGCGATCTCAGGGGACGGGAATACGGCCATCGTTGGCGGGCCCGACGACGCAGTGGCTGTTAACGGTGGCCTGGCGGAAAGGGGCGCGGCCTTCGTATTCACCCGCAGCAACGGTGTATGGACCCAGCAAGGCAGCAAGCTGGTGGGCACGGGCGACGGGTTCCAGCCAGTCCCGCCCGGCAATTTCCTCGCAGGCGTCTTCGACTCACTACAGGGTAATTGGGTTGCCCTATCGGCGGATGGGAACACGGCCCTGGTGGTAGGGGGGCAAGATGGTTACGGCGGAGGCGCGCAGACCTGGGTGTTCACCCGCAGCAACGGTGCGTGGGCCCAGCATGGCAGCAGCCTCCCCGGCGCCAGCGGACCGGCTTCGCTCTCCACTGACGGGAATACCGCGCTGCTGGGCAATTCGCTCTATACGCGCAACAATGGTCCCTGGACGCAGGCCGGCAGCATTCCGCAATCCGGTGCATCGGCGCTCTCCGGTGACGGGAACACGGCCATTTTAGGTTACCCTTACAGCGATGACGTGGGCGGGGCGGAGGTGTTCGCGCGTGGCGCGGCAAATGCGCCTTTCGCCACCCAAGCCAGCCCGGGCGGGGGAAGCGCAACCTCGCAGACATTCGTTTTCACGTTCCTGGATAACGGCGGCTACCAGAATCTCACCGTGGTGGACGCCCTCATCAACAGCTCCCTCGATGGACGGCACGCCTGCTATGTAGCGTTCGTTCCATCGGGGGCAAACTCGGGGTCGGTGTTTCTGGTGGACGATGCGGGCGATGCGGGCGGGCCATACCAGGGAATGGTGCTGCCCGGCAGCGGAACGGTGCAGAACAGCCAATGCACCATCGCGGGATCGGGCAGCTCGGTGTCCGGCAGCGGGTATACGCTGACCCTGACGCTGAACGTGACGTTCGCGGCAGGATTCGCGGGCAACCGGATCGTGTACCTCGCGGCGGCGGATGCATCCGGGAACTCGGGATGGCAGGCTTTGGGCACGTGGCAAGTGCCAGGGGCCACGACGTTCCCCTCGCCAGCCGGCGTGACCCCGGCCCGGGGCGCGGGTCCTGCCTATCTTTTCAGGTTCACCTTTACGGACACGAAGGGCTACCAGGATCTGGGCGTGGTGAACATGTTGATCAACAACTTCCTGGACGGCCGCCAGGCGTGCTACCTGGCCTACAGCCAGCCGTTGAACGTGCTGTACCTGGAGAACGATGCGGGCTCGGGATTATCGGCGGGCGTGACGCCGGGCGGATCCGGCGCCGTCAGCAACAGCCAGTGCTTCCTATACGCGTCAGAGGCCACGGCCAGCGGCAGCGGGAACACATTGACTCTCACGCTGAGCATCATATTCACCACGGGCGCGTTCGACGGCAACCGGGTGATCTACGCGGCCGCGCGCGACTCGGCCGGCGCCAACAATTCCGGCTGGCAGGCGATGGGGACCTGGCAGGTGCAGTAACCCAAGGCGGGCAATCCCGTGAGTCATTTGAGGGAAATCTGTCGCTGCACCTGGCAGGAGGCGATTCATGCTGCTACGAAAACGAGTTCTCTTGGCGGGGGCTGCTTTGGGGCTGCTCGCATTCGTCGTTCCCGGCGCGCGGGCGCAGTTTGTCCAGCAAGGCGGCACACTGGTGGGAACCGGGTCCTCGGGGAAGGGCACCAGCGCATTTAACTCAGAACCGTGCAACAACACAGCCGTCGTCTGTGCGCCGCACGAGGGCTTTTCGGTTGCTATCTCCGGCGATGGGAACACGGCCGTATGGGGGGCGCCGGGCGACAGCCAGGGCAATGGAGCAGTGTGGGTCTTCACGCGCAGCAATGGGACCTGGAGTCAGCAGGGCGGCAAGCTGGTGGGCACCGGCGCCAATGGTCCTGCTGGCCAAGGCTACACCGTTGCCATTTCCGGTGACGGGAATACGATCATCGCCGGGGGACCCGCTGACGATACCACGTGCGCGAACACTTCGGGCTGTTACGGCGTGGGCGCGGTGTGGGTGTTCACGCGCAGCGGCAGTGCGTGGACGCAGCAGGGCAGCAAGCTCGTTGGCACGGGTTACGTCCCCGATCTTATGGGCCAAGTGGGCCAAGGAACCGCTGTTGCCCTATCCGCCGACGGGAACACGGCGATCGTGGGGGGGCCCTTTGACAGCCCCAACTCCGCCCCCGGCGCCAACGGCAGCGGGGCAGCTTGGGTATTCTCGCTCGGTAGCGGTGTGTGGACCCAGCAGGGCGGCAAGCTGGTCACTCGCGACCAGGTCGCCGGCTCCTCTCTTGTTCATAGTGCTGACGTGGGATCCTCCGTGGCGATCTCCGCGGACGGCAATACGGCCATCGTCGGTGGACCTTACGACGCAAACGCGGTCGTTAACGGGGCCACGAAGGTCGCGGGTGCGGCCTTCGTGTTCACCCGGAGTAACGGTGCGTGGAGCCAACAGGGCAGCAAGCTGGTGGGCACGGGCCAGGCTGCCTTTGTGCTGGCAGGTTCCGGGGTGGCCCTTTCAGGGGACGGGAACACAGCGCTGGTGGCAGGGTCTACCTTCTACGAGTACGCCCAGACCTCGGTGTTCACCCGCAGCAATGGTGTGTGGACCCAGCAGGGCAGCAGCCTCATCGGCGCTGCCGGACCAGCTTCGCTCTCCGCTGACGGGAACACCGCGCTGGCGGGCCATTCGCTCTATACGCGCAACAATGGTCTCTGGACGCAGGCCGGCAGCATTCCGCAATCCAATGCATCGGCGCTTTCCAGTGACGGGAACACGGCCATTTTAGGCTATCCTTTCAGCGATGACCTGGGCGGGGTGGAAGTGTTCGTGCGTGGACCGGCAAATACGCCTCTCGCCACCCAAGCCAGCCCGAGCGCGGGAAGCGCAACCTCGCAGACGTTCGTCTTCACGTTCATGGATACCAGCGGCTATCAGAATCTCACGGTGGTGGATGCGCTCATCAACAACTTCCTCGATGGACGGCAGGCCTGCTATGTGGCGTTCGTTCCATCGGGGGCAAACTCCGGGTCGGTGTTTCTGGTGGACAACGCGGGCGATGCGGGCGGGCCGTACCAGGGAATGCTGCTGCCCGGTAGCGGAACGGTGCAGAACAGCCAATGCACCATCGCGGGAGCCGGCAGCTCGGTGTCCGGCAACGGGTATACACTCACCCTGACTCTGAACATTACTTTCGCGGCAGGATTCGCGGGCAACAAGATCGTGTACCTCGCGGCTGCGGACGCATCCCGGAACTCGGGATGGCAGGCATTAGGCACGTGGGGAGTGCCGGGCGCTACCACTTTCCCCGCGGTAGGCGGGGTGACCCCGTCCCGGGGCGCGGGTTCCGCCTATGTTTTCACGTTTCCCTTCACGGACCCGAAGGGCTACCAGGATCTGGGCGTGGTGAACATCCTGATCAACAACTTCCTGGACGGCCGCCAAGCGTGCTACCTGGCCTACAGCCAGCCGTTGAACGTGCTGTACCTGGAGAACGACGCGGGCGCGGGATTATTGCCGGGCGTGACGCCGGGCGGAGACGCCGATCTGAGCAACAGCCAGTGCTATGTAGACATCGGCGTATCCTCGGCCAGCGGCAGCGGGAACACGTTGACGCTCACGCTGGCCATCTCCTTCGGGCCATTCAGCGGCAACAAGGTGATCTACATGGCTGCGCGCGACTCGACGGGCGCCAACAATTCCGGTTGGCAGGCGATGGGGACCTGGCAGGTGCAGTAGGAGATGTAGCGATGCCAGACAGGCCGGGAGGCCTGTCCTACTTCAACAGCAGGTCTTCGAGCAGGTAATAGTCGCCGTAGGTCAGTGTGACGTCGCTGGGACGCGTGCCGCAGCCGTGGCGAAGGATGCCGGTCGAAGTCAGATAGCGATCGACCAGTGACTGCAGAATGCGCTCGCCTTCCCGGCGGTAGGCGGGCCCGCGAGCGCTGAGATCGGAGAGGCGCAACAATCCTCCGGCGAGAATCGCGGCCGCGGAGGAATCGCGGTTGCGGAAGAAGACACCCTCGTCGGAAAAGTCGTACCAGGGCACGCCATCTTCGGGGAGCCGCTCCAGCGCGAAGTCAGCGGCCTTCTCGGCGGCGGCCAGCAGGCGCGGCTGGCGCGTGGCGCGGAAGGCCTCCGCGAAACCATACACCGCCCACGCCTGCCCGCGCGACCACGCGGAATCGGCGGAGAGCCCCTGGTGGGTGTGGGTGAACACGACCTCGCCGGGCGGGGTGTGGTTGGGGAAGTCGAGCACCTTTTCGCTGGAGGTGAAGCGCTGGCGGTTGTCACCCGGGTTGTAGTGCACGGATTGAATGGTGGAGCTGTCGGGACGCACCAGCCATTCGGCGGCGCGGAGGGCGTGCCTGCGGCCCAGGCCGCTCCATTGCGGGTCCTTGGTTTCCGTGGAGGCCCACCACCAGATCTGGAGGTTCATCAAGGTGTCCATGATGGTGTCGTCGCCATTGACTCCCCACGAGGAGACGAGCTCGGTGAGCGGATTGAACAGCTGCTTCAGGCGCTCGGCCCCGCGCAGGCCGCCCGCGCGGTACTTCGGGTCCTTAGTGGCCTCATAGGCAAGCACCGAGGAGTAGTAGTTGAGGAAACCGGTGTCGTGGTTCTGCTTGTTCTCGTTGCCGATGAGGCGCGAGGTCCACAGCTCGGCCCATTTGCGGTATCGCTCGTCATGCGTGTAGCCGTAGAGCTTCCACAGTTCGCCCGGCCAGAAGGAGCCGGTCCAGAAGTAGCCTTTCTGCGGGTTCCACTGGCCGGTTTCGTTGTTTCCTTCGGTGAAGAATCCGCTGCCGGTGAATTTGTCGGCGGCGCCGGGTTGGGTCGCGGTGATGAGAGGTTCGTACTGACGCGCGGTGCGATCGGCGGCCTGGCGCAATAGCTCGATGGCTTGCGCGAACCTGCGATGAGTGGGGGCGAGGGTGTCCGGCGGGGCGGATTGCGGCGCGGCGGTCTTGGAGAGCAGCTCGACGGTGGCGGGCTGCGCGAGACGCACGCTCATGGCGTTGACCCAGGCGATGAATCGCTCACGAGTGGGGCGCGCGGTGTTCGCGGGCGCGATGGTGCCGCCTCCGTTGCGGTCGGCGGGAGTCTGGGTGTTGACGATCAGCGCCTCGGCGCCTTCCTGGTCCCACATCGCCGCGGCGTACCAAGTGGCACAGGCATTCTTGCCTGTGTTCTTCGGCGCAAGCTGGAACAAGTAATTCCCGGCGTCACTGACTACTCCGGAGGACTCACTCTTGCGGATGAGCACGGCGATGCCGAGATTCTCGTCGGGCAGCAGGCGAGTTCCCGCCTTGGTTCCGGGCTCGACTACCTGGTGGCCCCAAGTGGCGACGGATTGCACGAGCGCATTCGGGGCGGTCTCCAGCTTCTCGACACCCGGGTTTTTCGGAGCCGTGGCCACGAGCGCGAGTCCGGCGGGGTTGCTGACGGTGATGCGGTGCTCGAAGCCGTGCTCGCCGGCCCACTGGGTGATGCGGCTGACGAGGTCCACGGTGCGGCCGCCGATCTTCCAGGCTTTGTATTCCAGCTCGCCGATGGAGCGCACGGGGCCGGTGGTGAGGACGCGCCACTTGCGCTCGGCCACCTCGGCCACGGGCTGCGCGGCGCCATCCACCAGTGCGCCGACCGACCCGATGCCGAGCGACGGCGGCACCTTGAAGATGTCGCGTCCGAGCGGCACTTCGAGGTGGTAGATGTACTCGGGCGATGCGAAGAGGTCGAGATACAGGCCGGGACGGCGCTTGCCCCAGAGGTCGATGGCGTTGCGCTTGTCGAGGTAGATGCGAAACGCGTTCTCCTCGGATTCCCAGCCGAGGCCCTCATAGCGCGTGGCGAACTTCGCATCGGTGCGCTTGGGATAGCGGCTGCGCAGCCGCAGAATGGTGGACTGGTCGCCGTAGGCGATGGTGACGATGCGGGTCTGCCCGGGAGCGAGATCGATCTGGAATGCGAGCTCGTCGTACTTGCCATCGCCATCCAGGTCGTCGGCCTGCGACGGGAGCTCGACGGTCTGGAGGGTTCGGGCATCCCGATCGAGCGTGGCGGCGTCGCTGGTGGTCACGATGGCGTTGCCGGCATTGAAATCCGGTGCGATGCGCTTGAGGTCGGCGACCCGCACTACGACGTTCTCGGCGGTGCGCGCTTCGCGCGAAGGGTTGGCGACCGACAGCTTCAGGACTTTGACTTGTGGGGCGGCCAGCGCGGCGGCTGCGACAAGGAGCGAGAGCAGCAGGCGCATAAGTTTATTTTCTGGCAGACTCAAGGCCCGACCCGGCCGCCGCGTACTCGGGCTGGACATTCACGGCGCCGAACTCGCGGTCGGTGACTTCGCGGTGAGCGGCCATCATCCACAGGAAATTGATGGAGCCGCCGGGCGCCGCCACATTGGGGTGGAAGCCTTCGGGCATGACGACGCAGTCGCCTTCGCGCACGGCGGCGACCAGCTCGGGCTCCCGCGGATCGGTGTAGACGAGCTGCAGGCCCCATGCAGGCGCGGGCATGTCGATGTAGAGGTAGGCCTCTTCGAGGGTGGCGCTGTGTTCATGCGGCGGCCACGAGGTCCAATTGCCCGGCTCGCTGAAGGTGACACCGGCGAGGATGCGGCCGGCCTCGACGTTCTTGCCGATCAGAATGTTGAGGTCGCGGCGGCAGTTGGGGCCGCCGGCCTGAAAGTGGAGGCCAGGGTTCTGCCGCACGGCGGCGAAGGGAACGAACTGGACGGGGTACGCGCCGGAGACGGGCGCCGAGATTTCGGCGAGATCGCAGCCTTCAGGCGAGGGAGTGATCAGCACGGTGGAATCTCGGGGGATGTAGAGCGCGTCGTAGCGCGTGAGCGAGAAGCGGTTGGCGGCGACATCGACGGCGGCCGTTCCGCGCAGGCAGATGAGGCCGGTTTCGTGTCCCGCAGTGGAGAACTCGAGGGGCTCGGCACTGGAATCCAGGATGATCCGGCCGTAGTGCAAGTGGCGCACGGCCGCGGTTTCGGGTGTCAGCCAGCGGGTGCGTCCCTTCTGCCCGTGTGTGCCGCGGATCAGGCAGCTTTCGGAGGTGATGGAAAGCGCCATCGTGTGGTTCGCATCGTGAAACATGATATTCCGCATTCCGCTACTCAGTTTATGAGGATTGCACCCACGGTGTCAATCCGGAAGGCGACGTAATTTGAACCATACTGTACTACAATGTGAAACGATGAAGGAAATCGCAGTGGAACCCGGCGGTGTGCGGGTACTCCACAAAACACTGGACATTCTGGAAACGATCAAGGCCACGGAATCGGGGTTCCGGCTGGCGGACCTTTCGCGCAAGGTGGAGCTGCCGAAGGCCACGGTGTACCGGATTCTGACCACGCTCGAAGGGCGCGGATACCTGGATCGCGCGCCCGACGGTAGCTATCGGATGGCCAAGAAGCTGTTCGACCTGCAGCGCACGGAGCCGCTGGAGCAGATCTTGAACCGCGTGGCGCAGCCGCTGATGGAGCGGCTGGCGGCGGCATCGAAGGAGACCGTGAACCTGGGAATTCTGGACGCCGGCGAAGTGGTGGTGATTAACACGGTGGAGAGCCCGCAGGCGGTGCGCATGTCGTCGAAGATCGGCAACCGGCGGCTGCTGCACGCGACGGCGCTGGGCAAGGTGCTGCTGGCGGGCAAGCCCGATAAAGAAGTGGCGCGGCTGATCCGAATGAAGGGGCTGGCGAAGCTGACCGAAGAGACCCTGACCACCAAGGCCGCGGTGATGGCGGAGATCCAGAAGGTGCGGCATCAGGGGTGGGCGCTGGACAACCAGGAGAACGAGGAGGAGGGCCGGTGCATCGGCGCGCCGGTGATGGGGCCGGACGGGCTGGTGGCGGCGGCGCTGAGCATCTCGGGGCCGGTGTTCCGGATGGACATGAGCCGGGCGCGGTCGCTGGTGCCGGAGTTGAAGGCGATCTGCGAGGAGATTTCGCGGGGGGTGCGGGCGTAGGGGCCGGCGCAGGGGCGTTAAAATAGGCCGGCTGTCCGAAATGGCCTCAGATGCGGGTGGGTCCAGCTTCGGGCATCCTTTTGGCTGCAACTTCCCAGAATTTCTGGGGAACTTCGCCAGTGTGAAGGGATTTCGCGCCAGCTATCGCCTCGCAGGAGCACGCCTCCACAAACCGTCCTGAGACGGTTTGTGGTAACGCCGTTTTATTGCCGTAACCGACCAACGGAGGTCATTCGATTCGAGTCCCAAACGGCGCCATGGCCCCGGTCAGTACGGTCTTCGGAAGCTCGCCTGTACCGCAGATTTTGAATGTGCCAAAGTCCTTGTACCAATCACCTGCGGGCGCGGATGGACCGGCATTCACCCAGTCTTGCAGCCGGCGAAGATCCTGGAGAGAAATCTGACGCTGCTCGACGCGGGCGAGGAGGTGCGTCCAGACCGGTCGCGGAAGACTAGAGAATCGAATCTTCGGCAATGGCATCCCTCCCGAAGATTGCCCTGATCAGATCCTTGCCTGCTTCGTCCTTACGTTCCGGATTGGCCTCGGACATGAACCGGCGATACGCGGTATTCAGACTCTCGCGTGCGGCCGCTTCAGCCGCCACCCCGCGCTGCGCCAGCACCACGAGCGCCCGGCTCATCGTTAGATGCTTCTTCCTGGCCACACGCTCGACCTCAATTGCAAGTTGTGCCGGAATCGTAACGCTTTGGCGGACGGATGACGCCCTTTGGGTACGGGTCTTGGAGGGCCTTGCCATGCCTCCCATGATATCAAGCGCACCAGCCTGGTGCAGTTGGCGCGGCAATGTCCGGATGGCCGGCCAGTCGCAAACAGCGCCCACGGCCGCCGGTATCCCCGTAGTTTCAGATATGTGGGGTTACCGTACATTGCGATCCCGGTCGGCGGTCGGCGTGGCGGTCATTCTCCAATAACGTTTTGTAGCCGTTAGCGGAGAGAACGCCATTCTCCAGAGCGACGTCGCTTGGCTTGAACGCCGTCGTCACGGCTTCTTGATGCACCGGAACTTGATGATGATCGGCTTTTGCGGGAACGCCGAGAACCCACACAGATCGCCATCGAAGCAGATTCCCCTGTTCTCTTCCGTTGTGCTGATCAGTCTTCGTTCATAGCCGTCCAGACAGTTCACGTAAACGACCTCGCCTCCGGTCATCCAGTGTGGCGCATACTGGTCTGCCGGGATCAGCGGAGCCTTGAACGCGGCATCTTGCGCCTCGATCATCAGGCGGCGGGCCGCATTGATGGTGACATCATACGCGGCAACTTCCTTGGGCTGGAATTTAGCTGCTGGTGCATGCAACGCTTGTTGGCCTGCAGGATCGATGGCGTCTACTGATTCGACGCCAAGCTGTACGTTTGTCCGATGGTATCCGCTCTGCGCGGGGAAAAGAATGCCCTTCACCTTTACTTGATACCCCACCAATCGCTCTAGCCGGTCGCGAAGCGCATCCGAAGCCTCGTCGCTGCCGTAGACCCCGGCTTGAATCTCGCGGACTCCAGTTTCCCCACGCTCCCACTCCAAGCCTTTTCGG
>Ga0116216_10001832_pt1 | contig 14414 bp, 13 predicted proteins | sample Sb_taG_11_FD_89696 | JGI IMG/M metagenome (GOLD analysis project Ga0116216, IMG submission 89696) | Peat soil microbial communities from Weissenstadt, Germany - Sb_50d_3_AS metaG | ecosystem: Environmental > Terrestrial > Soil > Wetlands > Peat | place: Germany: Weissenstadt | collected 2010-09-21
CAAAAGTAAGTTGGCCTTGACATCCTAGACAGAACAAGCAGAAACGTGCCTCGAAGCACCCGGCAATTTTCTTTGGAGCGATTGTCCTCGCGTTGCTCTCCTTCGTGATCGGCATCTATTATGCCCTGCCACATGTCTATCACATCTTCGTGAGCGGTACGCATCCCCCGTTGGACCCGCAGCCCACCCATGTTGTGCTCTTCATAGGGATCGCCGTTGTGTGTATCATTGCCGCCCTCGTCACGCGTCCCACATCTTCGCGCTAAAGGTCTTTTGCGGATAGGTGCGAAACCCGATACAGCGCTTCCAGATTTTTCAGGAAGAGAGGTGCTCGTGCAGGTGGGCATCGCTCTTCTTCTGGTCTCGGCTCCTGTAGGAGTCCAGGCACAACCAGGTGCAGCTCGCCAGCAGTCTGCTGCCACACATGCGAGACCCAACCTAGAGCCGTAGCCACATAAAGCACGGACTCATAAAAATTCAGGCAGACATGTGGTGTTTCCCACATGTGCGGTACTTTTTGTTTCCTTAAGGCGTTGCAATCTCTGGTCTAGCAAGAAGAGAGAAAGCGTGAAGTGTAGATTCAAACATCACGGTGGCTGGTGATGGGAGAGAACAGGCGGTCGAAACCAAAAAGCCACTCCTTTATAGATACGTCACATGAAAGGGGCTGTGTGCTTCATGGCGAATGAAAGAGCAATGACCGCAGAAAGTGTCAATCATGTGTTGAATCTGGCTCGCATGAGATGACTGAGAGGGCAATCAGAGCGCGCGATAGATCAAGTCGCGAAAAAACTACCAACAGGCCCCATCAGGTGCGGCAGCTCACCAACTCACCACGAAAATACTACCTGAAGAACCGATCAAAGTATATCGGCCAGTACGTGCGATTTTGACCAAAAGATACGATGTGCCATATTACTACGCATAAAATGTAAACGAAGTGGCTCTATAGGCTGGCGAATATACCTTGGGAGCCTTCTTCTCGCGTTCAAGAGGCAAGAGAGCGATCTGAACCATTTCCAGGCAAACAGGCTCCCTCACAGAGGAGAATTGTTTTACGTACATGAAAGGGAGAAACAGGTCAAACTCAGCTTCAGTTCTAAGCACAATGTACCTTGTTCTCAGGAAAACACTGCTTGGCCTATAGCATGTATCGCTTGGACCTTTCTGTACAGATACTGATTGAGGATGCACAGTCTGCCTCATGCAGAATCAACGAAGACATCAGGAATGGGAGATCCTCTCCCACAACGATTGGTTGCTCCTCAAAGGCCTTCCCACCGAACAGACTGCTGTATCCCTCCTGAGGGGCAAGACACTGTTAGAACATGCACGATAATCTGTTCCTCACTCTGTATGTGTTTGTAACAGCATTTCAGCTAGACTGACTATCCTCCCTTCACACGTTTCTCTTGGTGCGGGAGCAAAATCAAGGCTCGTGATCGGGAACACCTTCTCGAAGGTTCCCAGATTGTGCAATCCCTGCAACTGGATCTTGCCCGTCCAGAGAGCCAGCGTAGGGTTCTGGATGCCGGTCCTGGTTTTGACAAACGTTCTCCGGTCTTTGAACGATCACCAGGTCAGCACTCGCTGCCCTCCCTTCACTAATGTGGCAGCGACCACCTGCAACGTGGAGACTCCGGACGCCTCCATCCAGGCCAGAACATTCCATCACTGCGGTCAAGTGTGTCTGTGCGGCCTGTTCACGATCCATGTTCTGCGCAAAGGAGGCTATAAAGTCAGACAGCGCATTGATGTGTTTGCTCCGGGCCAGATAGTAGAGTATTGCACTTCATCCAGAAGCGCAGTTGCATAAAGTGGTTCCCGGTGTGGCTATAGCAGCTCTCCAGCATTAGGAGGACACGCACCCAGCCAGGGCCTACCAGTGGGAGAAACACAGGACGTTCGAGATCAGCCTCGCTCAGTCCGGCGACCGCATCGCGGATGGCCTGGCGGCTGGCCCACATCTGCTCTAGACACCGCTCTGGGATCGTCGCGGTTGGGCGCTGTGTAAGCGTGATTTCATTCCAGGCTTCCTGCCCGACCTCGGTACGCAGAAACTGCTCGACGGTTTGCACATTTGGCCCGCGCGTTTGATGGCAGTGACGATCACTTCACGGTCGAAGTAAGCCAGGTGTTACGGTACGTCGGGAAAGTGGAAGTCGCCGGCCATGCTTGCCCGACCAGTCATCAGGTCCGAGAGTTCCTACTCATTCGTCAAAGCAATGCCAGCGCTCTTCGAGATCGGCGAGGAGCGCGGCTCGTGTGGTTGGTGCAAGCAGAGTGAACGTAAACATAGTCTTCTCCTCTAGGAAAGTCACATGCGATTGCCCTGAACCACAGCGAGGAGATTGCCCTCGCTCTCTTTGAACTAGGCCGTCTTGTCTGGCCCTATAGTCGCACTACTCAAGACGGTCTTCAAGTCGGATGTATCATACTCTTCAAAGGCGCCCCTCGGGCTTTGAGAAAGGACGCCAGCGGTACACATGAACTTCCATCAGGCCGAGGTGATCACGTAATGGAACAGATTCTCCTGTCGGTAGCCTCCGCCTGGCGTCTTGAATGGTGCCAAGGAAGCGAGGACCGCCTGTTTGATGGTCCCTTCACCGGCAGCTCGGACAGCTGCCGCCAGCGGGCCGGAGGAATTGATCGTCTTCCACGCCGTTTCGTCGTCGGGATACGCAAAGGGGCACGAGACATCGCCACTTGCGCATGGAGTCAGCCCTGCCTGTTCCATCAATGCTTCCATCTTTCCCGGCTCTGAGAGCGCGAACGTCCCTTTCGCGGAAGGTGCCGGCGGCGGAAGGCAAGTCATCACTGCTTTGAGGGTCGTGGCGAATTCGCAGTCCTCTGCCCTTCCCCATGCCACCATCGCGACATACCCACCCGGTTTGACCACCCTTCTGGCCTGCCGAAGTGCATTCACCGGCTCTTGTGCGAACTGGAAAGAACTAAATCCGGTGACCACATCAAATGAGGCGTCTGCATAGGGTAACTCTTCCATTTCTCCACAGCGAAAATCGCCGCTGGGGACGCGCTCGCGCGCAATGACGAGTTCGGCTTCGGACGCGTCTATGCCTGTGACGTCCGCGCCCAACTTCGCGGCGAGCTGCACCGCCATACCTGTTCCACAACCCACATCCAGCAGGCGCGTCCCTCTACCCACATTCGTCTTGTCCAGGACAACGTGGTACATCGGCAATTGCATTTTTTCCATCAGGTCTGCCCAGTTCCGTGCCTGTACGCCCCAGAGCTGGCCCTGTGCTTGTGCTGATCCCATTGTGTTTTCTCCTTGTCACGTGTCTGCTCGCTCAGGCATTCCGGCTCGCGCCCTGGAAGTCGAAAAGTACGCAAGGCTCATCGCCGACGACCCAGGCATCATGTCCTGGTGGGGTAATCCCGATATCACCCGGCCCAAAATCGTCTACGGTGCCGTCGTCCAGCACCGTGCGAAAGTGCCCGGAAAGAACGTAGGTAAAATGGGCTCTCTGACAGCTGTCCGTGCCTGCGATGGGTCTCATATGCTCTGTCCACTTCCAGCCTGGCTCACAGGTCATTCGCACGATGGACATATCGCCAAAGTTGACGATTTCCATCTTTGCCTTTGGTGGCGTGCGCGTTTCGTCTGGAGTATTGAAGCTCTTCGTTTGGGATGTAGACATCGTACCTTCCTTTCGTGTCGCTACTGGTCCTCGAACACGAGGAGAACCACTACCAGGAGTATAGCCTGCCAGTGGTACGAAACACATCGGCTGAACAGCGCATTTCTCTTCGAGCTAGTTTCAGTCTTTCCAGGCGATTTTTGTGAGTGACTACGCTATATTACCTACACGTTGTTTCCCTTTTCGTAAAGAGAAGCAAGCAGAGTATTTGAGAGGCATACTCGGGGGGAGCAAGGCATCGCGAGAGAGGTCAGTCCAGGTTGTGTTCGATGGCATAGCGCGTGGCGGCGCTGCGTGACGTAATGCCGAGCTTGCTATAGATCGAGTTGAGATGCGAATGGACGGTACGGGGGCTAATGACCAGCCGTTCGGCCACCTGAGCATCGGTGAGCCCCTGCGCTACAGCACGTAAAACCTCGATCTCGCGTTCGGTCAGGTCATGATACTTTTCAGCCACAGCTCGATATGCCGGTGGCTGTTTTTCCAGTGGGTAGGATTGCAGGGCCGACTGCAAGAAATGCTCTCGCAAAGCGGTTTCATCGATTGTCGCGGCCAGTTTGAAGATGATTTCGCGGGCCTCGCTCCACTCACGTTGCGCCTGCTCCTCACGCTTGAGCCGGTGGTAGACCTGCCCCAATGAGCGCTGGATGCGCCAGAGAGTCGATGGAGCTTGACGCTGCTCCGCACCCAGTTTGGCGTCTTCCAGCGCCCCGGCCGCTTCCTCCAGGTGTTTTAACGCGAGCAGCGCCTCGCCTTTCAAGGCCAGCAGATGAGGGATTGGCTGCGGGCGTGCCTCGCCTGGAGCCGATACAAGCAAGTGTTCTGCAATGCGTAGCGCGATGGCAGGCTCACCTTGTGCCAGCGCAAGTTCGCCCCAGGCACGGGCCACCTGTCGCTCAAAAAAGTTGCCGGGCTGCTGTTCGCGCGGCATAATGGTCTTGAGCGTTTCTTCTGCGCGAGGAAACGCTCGGCTCAGGATGTAGGCCAGCGCAAGGTACGGCGTCAGATATCCGGTCCAAATCATCGAGCCAAGCCGCTGTGCGCCTGCTATCCCGGCTTCCAAATAGGAAACTGCCCGGTCAGGTTCCAGCAGCAAGAGGTACACGCGTCCCAACGCGCCGTTGGTGGCGGTGATCCACTCCTGGTGCTCAATGGCTGTTGCGATGTGCAGCGCCTCCTGTACGTGAGTAAGCGCGGGACCAAATTCACCAAAGGAGGCCAGGGCCAGTGCGGTTGCCATTTCGATAAAGGCCTGTCCTGATGGTGAGCTCGTCTGACGCGCCAAAAGCCTCGCCTCTTCAGCATCTTGCATACACTCATCGCGCGTTCGGAGCGCGCTGAAAGTGGTCTCAATCATCTCAGGAGCTGAGTCTATGACTCGTGCTGCAAGGATGGAGGGCAGGCTTTGACGGTCGCCCAGGCTACGGAACAGCTCAATCACTCGTCCAAAAAAAACCTTCACCGCCCTGGCCGGGTCTCCAGTTAAAAAATAGGCCATGCCAAGCTCTCCAAGCGTGTCAGCCATACCCTGTCTGTCGGCTCGCGTTTCAAACAGGCAAAGCGCCTCCTGGTGTGCCTCAAGTGCCTCCTGGATGTGTCCTGTATTCTGCAGCCAGTTGCCAAGACGGTTGAGACTCCGGGCGCACAGCGTGTAATCATTAAGTTCCCTGGCCAGCACAAGCGCCTGGCGAATCCACATTCCCGCTCGTTCATAATCGTGTCCGGTCCACAGAAACCCGAGGGCTTCCATGCTCTGCCATTCCATTTCGTTATCATGAACGCTGCGGGCAGCATCGAGCCCTCGTTCATAATCACCGCGTGCGCGCTCAAAGTCGCCCAACCTTTCATAGGCCTGCCCTCGTGCCAGGTAGATGTGTGCCGACGGCGTCTGGGAGAGCTGATGTGCTGCCTCCACAGCGCGTGTAAAGTGATCGATGGCTGTCTGCTGCGCGTAGAGTTTCAAGGCCTTTTCTCCAGCCTCTTGCGCGTAGGTCAGGGCTTGCTCCCACGTGCCCGCTTCAAAGTAATGATTGGCCAGGTCTTCTAGATACTTTTCTCGAATGGTTGGGGAAGAGGCGCAAAGCTGCTCCAGAGTTTCAGCAAGGCTGCGATGCAACCCTTGTCGTTCTCGCAGCAGCAATTCTGCATAGATGGCCTGCTGGGTCAGCGCGTGGCGAAAGGCAAACTGGTCTACCCCCTCTTCCACCACGAGTTGGGCGGCTATCACTTCTTTGAGCAGGGCCAGTAACTGCCCTTCATCGCAGCACATCACCTCCTGGAGCAAGGCGACGTTGAAGCGCCGCCCGGCCACCGCCGCCAGCGTGACGAGGCGTTTGGCATCCGCGCTCAAGTACATAGTGCGCAGCTCGACGACTTCCTGGACACTGCGAGGTACGGGTGTCCGCTGTGCGGTGCGCTTCCAGATTCCAACGACGTAGACTAACGCCCCGGTGGTCATGAGTGATGTGAGCAGTTCTTCGACGAAGAAGGGGTTGCCCTCGGAGCGAGTGGAGAGCGTTTCAAGCAGATCTGCATCGATCCCCTGCTTCGACTCCAGCATAGCATGCAACATGGCCGCCACCTCCATAGGAGAAAGGCGTTCAAGTGCACATTCCTGCGCCAGGCGTTCCCGGTCAAGCAGGGCCAGCCATTGTCTCAACGCTGGCTGAAGCTCATCGCTGCGATAAGTCACGAGTAAGAACAGTGGCACCTGCCGGCAGCGGCGTGCGAGGTGCAGCAGCAAGTTCAGGCTCAGATCATCACACCAGTGGATGTCCTCCACCAAGAGGAGCACAGGGTGCTGTGCGGCTTGCTCCGTCACAAAATGGGTCATAGCCGCGAAGAGTCGTCGCTTCTCCTCTTCTGGCTCGACAGCGGGTGGCGTGGGCAAGGTCGCCAGGTCGGGATAGAGCAGCGCCAGATCGGGCAGCAGGCGAACAAGCGTCGCGGCGAAGGAGTGCACAGGGTCTGGCAGAGAGGTCGGAGCCCAGCGAGCGAAATACGCGCGGAAGAGGTCAAGTAGCGGCGCATACGGGGACGCGCTATCCGCCTGGAAACACTGCCCCTCCAGGAGGAGAAAGCTGTGAGCAGCGGCATATGCTTTTGTTTCAGCAACCAGGCGTGATTTCCCAATACCCGCTTCTCCCGAAACCAGGGCCACCTGCGCCGTTCCGCTATTGACTCGATCGACGAGCGAACGCAGAGTGGTAAGTTCCTGCACACGACCGATCACGACCGGGCAGGTGAATGGGGAAAGAAGCCGGGCCTCCATTGTCTGCTATCCTTTCAACAGTTTCAGCTTCTCTTTCGCCTGTGCAAGACTCACCTGGTGTAGCGCACCGCCGTCCGTATAGCTAGTGTGCCTGAGAATCCGCAGCTGTTCCCAACGCGTAGCGGAACGTACGTTCCGCCACGGCTTTTTGCCTTGAGTTAGTGTAGCAGCCAGATGGGAGAAATGCAAGTGAGATGTCAACCGAGACAGGGCTTTCCAATACTAATAGACGGAATACGAGCCAGAGAGTATGAGAGCTAGCGCTTGCTCAGGATGAGCATCAAAGTAACGCAGAGGCCTCGCGACATTGCGCACACCAGACTGATCTATGAGACTTAAGACGGCGCTATTGAGCTGAGCCAGCAGGCCAGGTTCAGGTGAAGTCGCGTGTTTGACAGGCATCCTCGCCTAAAGAGCCGTCACAGCGATGGTGCAGCTTATTTTCGATAGCCCAATGATTTCTGACCAATGACAGCATGCATGCTTGGGACGCTTGGCACATGGCAAGACTGCTCAGTCCATAGACCACCTCCTGCTCGATGACGCCTGTCTTGAGCATGCATCGAGTTCGTTGGAGGCGAAAGACCTGCTCAATACCCTGCCACTGATTGCCAAATCAGTCGATGCGCGATCAGGGCTACAGGTGATCTCGCGATGCTCCAATCGCCCATGCCATTACGCCCAGGTCTCCGCCTGTTTCCACCGACGACAATCTGGGGAACGATACTCAAACAGATCGGCGATATCCTCGTGCAGCGTCGGTTGATTGTCCTTGGCAATCAGGATGTAGTCCCCTGCATACCGATGGATCTGAGCACATAGTTCCGGTTGGATATGCATGGCATCCAAGGTGAAAATGCGCCCTTTCATCAACGGCGGGGTCAACAATGGCTTGAGCGCGCTGATCTCATTCTCTTGCTCCTATACATTGCAGTGCCACAAGACGATGCCCGTGGCCACCTCATAACAACTGAGCTGATGCACGGGTTGAGGCTGCCTGCGTGGTGGCTCGCAGCGTTATGCCATCGATCGCCAGATGAGCATGATCCGCTTGTCCTAGTGGCGTGTGTAAGCGTCTGGGTTCGGCTCCACAGCGAGGCTTTGCTTCCCATCTCACAAAAAATATGGCCAGGATCTCGTCCAGATGTTAGGCATCCACGCGCGCTAGCACGTTGCAGTACGTCATCTGGCACGGCATGCCCGTTCGGCGCAGTCCAAACTGCTCTGCCAGGACAGCAGCACGATGGCGAATCCACTCGGTCGCGCTACTCAAACTCGTTTCTCCCGCCAGTTTCGCTCGCGACCAGCAGACACAGGATCAGCAGCAAGCTATAGAGTTTCCCCTTGGTCGCGCCGCACATCAGCAAGCTGTTGAAAAGCTTTTTACAGTGAAGTCGTCGCACCAGGTTCAAGTTCCTTCCGCAAAACGCTGGGGGTGGGTCATGTTGTCTAGTCCATGCAGAGTTCTCCTCGTAGATCTATAGTTTTTTGTATTCTACTAGGAAAACTCTTCTTTTTCACTCCCCTCTCTAGGCTTGGAAAGCCCTGGACAAGTGATACTCTCGCTTGTTTCTTGTCAAGAATAATTGTATACTAATCTCAGCCATATAAACATCAGGGTTGGAACAAAGAGTGAAAGGGAGAGAGGTGGCATTACTCTACATAGAACTGCTTAAAGACTCCTCAAAGTCCAGCCCTACGAGTATTGAGAGGTAATGTATCATGCGTTTTGGTCGTGTATTTGCGTTATGCGCGATAGCATTTCCCCGCCTGGCAGGGATCTTTGTCTGGGTGTTCACCGATAAGGTCACAATCGCATTCGATCAGACGAAGCTTTTGCCCATCCTGGGAATTACATTCTTGCCTTTTACTACATTGATGTATGTACTCGTTTATAACCCTGTTACCGGAGTGTCTGGTTGGGCGTGGTTCTGGGTCATGCTGGGTTTCATTCTGGACGTAATTGATTATTACGGTAGCGCATATACCATTCGAATGAGGTGGAACTACTTCTTTCGTGGAGGCCCTAAATATTAGGGGTAGCTCACACGTTGTTCATACACGGTCGAACTCTCAACCGCGCCACTCGTCGCTTGCAAAAAAATCGGTTGCAGACGTTCCCAAGTCTGCGCTTTGTAATGCTCCGCATGAGAACATCAGAGCTGTCCAATTCTACTAATTCTACTGCCAGCGCTTTGGTGGCGGATAGACATAGCGGGCAATGGTCGTGGACACCCAGCCAATGCAGAAGCCGAAAAAGAGCACCAGGGTAGTCTGCACCTTCTCGGTACTTCCAACCGTCTGCACAAGCACGAGAACAATCGCCCAAGCGATGGCGAGACCAATGCTGTAGACCTAATAGTTCCTGTACCAAGGCATTTTCGGACCTCTCTTCTTCAGATACACTACGCTCAACAACTTGATATGTATATGCTAACTCATCCTATGTAGAATTGGAAAGCCCTGTCAACCGAGAGGGAGCAAGATCTCGCCGTCGCTGAGAGTGCTACAGTATTACGGTGCACTTCATGTCAGGGTCGTACCATTATGTCTGTGAACGTACTCCCGGTTAGAAACCGGGAGCTTCTACGTCGTTGCCGACGTGGGCCGCGTCCCGACCACAAGATGCTTTCGTCCGAGCGCAAGAATGTTCACCGCCGCATTGGTATCCCGATCCAGTTCGGTGCCACATGCACAGGAATGCCACCGGTCACTGAGATCTTTTTTGACGATGGTGCCACATCCTGAGCACGCCTGCGAGGTATGTTTGGGGTTCACAAAGATGACCTGCCTCCCGGCCCATGCTGCCTTGGTAGCAATCATCTCAGTGAAGGCTCCCCATCCCGCGTCGAGAATAGATGTGTTGAGTCCGGCTTTGGAGGAAGCCCCATTGGGAAGATTGGCCCCCGTTGCTTCATCCTGCCTGGGGGCTGGCGCTTTCGTCAGGTTTTTGGTCTCTACATCTTCAAACGCGATCACTTGATAGCGATTGACCAGTTGCCGTGACGCTTTATGATGAAAGTCTTTTCTCTGGTTGCGCACCTTGCGGTGTTGCTTTGCTAAGTGCTTGACCGCCTTAGCACGCCTATGGCTCCCTCTCTTTTTCCGTGAGACCGCTTGTTGTGCAGCTACGAGCTTCTTTTCTGCTTGCCTGAAATAGCGCGGGTGATCGATGAACTCGCCATTGGAGAGGGCCGCAAAGTGGGTCACCCCCAGGTCAATGCCCACATCTTCATAGGCAATCGGCAATGGCTTCGTTGCCACCTCGCAGGTGAAGATAGCGTACCAGTCTGTTCCTTCGCGCTTGATCGTCACCGTCTTGATACGGCCCTCGATCTGGCGATGCAGTATGACCTTCGCCGTTCCAATCTTGCTGAGATGCAGCAGAGCCTTCCCTTTGCCTCTCTTCTCATCGGGCGCTTTTCCCACTTCTAGTTTCCACCCTGCGCCATCAGGGTAAGTAAACGAGTCGTACCGATGGCGTCCCTGAAATCTAGGGTGCCCTGGTTTCTCTCCATGCTTGACCCGACGAAAGAAGTTGTCGTAGGCCTTTTTCACGCGCAAGATCACATCTTGGAGCACGTGGCTGGCAATCTCCTGATACTCTGGCCTGATCTGCTCTTTGATCTCGACCAGATCGCGTTTTTGTGCGTAGTAGGTGATTGACTTGCCTGCCATCCGATAGGCTTCCTTGCGTTCGGCAAGGGCAGCATTGTAGAGTTCCCTTGCTCGGTCAAGCACCCATTGCAGAGTCTCTTGTGTCGCCTTATTCACCTCTATTCGGTATTTGTAGGCTTTGATGCTCATCGTTGCTGCTTTCCTGGTGCACAGGGCAACGAGCTGTTTGCTTGCCCGTTGCCCCTGCTCTCACCTGTCTCTTCTTTTACACCTCTCGTAAAACGGTCATGTGTTCCGATGGCACTGTGCATCTATACACGTCCAGTCTCACAGCTGTTCTCGGAGTATGGAAGAGTTGTTGGGGCGGCCTTACCCCCAGATGAATCATGGGGGGATGCGGCTGCCCATTCCTCTAGCCCTTGCTCTAATGGAGTGATTCCTCCGACACCAATGCTTAGTGTGGGACGATTGGGGCAAGACCAGACTCCCAGATCCTGAGCGGAGATGTGGTGGGGTAAAGTGTCGAGACTTTGCGATTGCCGTCTGCCTGTACTAATCATTCCTATAAGTTATGTATTTGATAAGAAATATATATTGGACGAATAACACACGTTGGGCTACACTATGAGAAAGAGGTCTTTGATCACCCATGAGAACATAAGGACAGCATCGAATGAAGGCAACAGAGGAGGGAGACAACCTGGCTTTAAAGGAGGGTACTTCCCACCAATCACGCATCCCGACACCAGAACAAGAAGGAAAGAGCTCAGATACCCCATCTGAACGGCGTCAGGTCGCACTTTCTGAGAAAGAGGAGTTTACTGCAAAGCTTATCGGATGGATCTTGCAGGGTGGGGTCATACTCAGCGCAAGCATCATCTTGATAGGCTTGCTCATGCTCCCACTGCAGCAAGGAGGCTTGTCGGTACAGAGCCTGCTCTCTTTTCCCCACACGTTGGGCCAGGTGTGGTTGGGATTGCTGGTGTTGCAGCCGCAAGCCATCATCGCGCTGGGAATACTGCTGCTCATTGCGACACCTATCTTGCGCGTGGCGGTATCCATCGTGGCATTTGCGCTAGAGGGTGATCGCCGCTTCGTGGTGATCACCGCGCTCGTACTGGCTATACTCTTGCTCAGTAATGTCCTTCTCGGAAATATTGTAGGCAGCACGAGCCACACCACTCTGCAACATCTCAACTTTTCCCTGGTGATCGTCCTGCTCATTTTTGGCGGATCGATTGCAGCAGGAGTGCTGGGTTCGCTCATAGGACTGGGTGGGGGCGTGCTGATTGTGCCCCTGCTGACGCTTGCTTTCGGCTTGCCGATTTACGTCGCTATCGGTGCGAGTATCGTCTCAGTCATTGCGACCTCAAGTGGCGCTGCGGCGGCCTATGTACGGGACCATCTGACCAATCTGCGGGTTGGTATGTTTCTCGAACTGGGGACGACAACCGGGGCAATTACAGGTGCGTTCCTGGCGGCACTGCTCGCTCCCAATCTGCTCTTTGTGCTTTTCGGGGTCATCTTGCTGATTTCCTCTGTCCCGCTGGTATTCAAGATCGGCGAGGAGTTGCCGCAGGGAGTGAAGAACGATCGCCTGGCAACCTGGCTGGGCCTCGCTGGCACGTATCCGGATAAACGCCTGGGACGACAGGTTTCCTACCAGGTGACCCGTACACCGCTTGGACTGGCAATGATGTATGTGGCTGGCATCATCTCAGGCCTGCTCGGCATCGGCAGTGGTACCTTCAAGGTGCTGGCACTTGATACCGCGATGCGGCTGCCCATGAAGGTCTCCACCACGACCAGCAACTTTATGATCGGCGTGACAGCGGCTGCCAGCGCGGGCATTTACTTCTCACGCGGCGATGTCCTTCCACTCGTAGCTGCTCCAGTGGCACTGGGTGTACTGTTGGGAGCGTTTCTGGGGACTCGTCTGATGACTCGCTTGAGCAACAAAACGCTGCGCCTGATCTTCATCCCTGTCATGGCCATCATCGCGCTCGAAATGGTGCTGCGTGGATTGGGTATTGCACCCATTTAATATACGTGTGAAACACTGAGTATGGGAAGGAATTGGAGCTATCGATGGGAAATATCTCCCTGTTCGCATCTGTCATTGATTGGGGCTGGTTGCGTATCGGTCCGCCCTACATCTACATCAATATCGATCCCGTCATCGTCCATATCGGTCCGTTAGCCTTGCACTGGTATGGCTTGATGTACGTTGTTGCCATTCTCGTGGGTTTCTTTGTGGCCCAGCGGTATGCAATACGGAAAGGTATTACCCAGGCGATCATCTACCGTACGCTCTGGTGGTGTATTGCTGCTGGTCTTATCGGGGGACGCCTGTACTTTGTCATACAGCAGCCGGACTTTGTGTCCTACTATCTTGTGCATCCCCAGCATATCCTCGCCACGTGGGAGGGCGGCATGGCCTTCTTTGGCGCCATCTTCCTGATCATTCCCGTGCTCATCTGGCGTGCGCGCGCCGAACACATCAATCCACTGGTGCTCATCGATGCAGGAGTACTCTTTGCAGCGGCCGGACAGATCTTCGGGCGCATCGGTAATCTGATCAACGGCGATATCATTGGCTACAGCAGTACCCTTCCCTGGTCGACCGTCTACCAGCATCCCGCGAGTTGGGCGTGCCAGGTTGCAGCGACCTGTCGTGTGCCCGTACAGCCAGCCGCTGGGTATGAACTGCTCACGAATGTCGCGTTGCTGGCGCTCATGCTCTACCTGGCGCGTCGGGTGCGCAGACCCGGGATCCTGATGCTCGTGTATCTGTATGGCTATGCGCTCACTCAATTTATGCTCTTCTTCGTGCGCGACAATCTCATTGTCAGCTTCTTTGGCCTCAATTGGGGCTTGAAGCAGGCCCAATGGACATCGATCGTCGTGCTCATCGTACTCATTCCCATCACGTACCTGGTGTTACGCTTTTCTCAACCTGTACCGGACGGTGAAGTGGCTGCTACCTATGGAATTCCACAAAAACCGGCGGCTAAAGGTGAGGTCGGTAGCGAAAAGTCAGCGGCAAAGATAGCAGTGACCACTGAAAAGGAAATGAGTGACTCTGAGCATGTGACCCATGAAACGTGAACGGCCCTTGAACGAAATCTCCACTTGATCGAGAACGCACGGACCTGGTCGACTCGGCCGCTGAACCCATCCATTGGATGACTATTTCATGACCGACGTTTAAGGCGTAGAGACTCATTCTGTACAGCTGACTCATCCAAAAAGCAGAGTGATAAAAGAAAGGACAAGATGATCTCACAGCTACTACAACTCAACTACACGCTTTTTCAAGATATGAATGTCCATGCGGGGACAGTTCCTTTGCTGGACATGCTGATGGTCTTTTGCGCCAATTCCCTGATTTTCTGCTGGCCGCTATTTCTGCTTCTTGTATGGGGCAGGCCGCTTCACAGGCGAAAACGAACGTTGCAGCCAGGTGAAGTTGAGATGGTACAGAAGAGGCGTGCAGTGGTGGTTTGGGTCGGGGTCGCGTGCGTTCTTGCCTATCTCTTGAACCTTCTGCTTGAGCGTATGATCTTCGAACCCCGTCCATTCGTCAACCACAGCATCCATCTGCTGTTGACGCATCCAGCGGATGCTTCCTTTCCCAGCGACCATAGTGCGTGGTCATTTGCAGTGGTGGGCATGCTGCTCTTTCTTACTCTTCCGTTGATGGTTTCTCAGTGGCGTAGGCGGGATCAGGGATGGCAAAAACAGCGCTTTGGCGCACTCAGTGTGCCACTGTTTCTTTTAGTGGGATCGATGGTCATAGCATGTACGATTGGTCTGGCACGGGTCTATGTTGGTCTCCATTATCCCGTGGATATTCTCGGTGG
>Ga0116216_10001833_pt1 | contig 14412 bp, 12 predicted proteins | sample Sb_taG_11_FD_89696 | JGI IMG/M metagenome (GOLD analysis project Ga0116216, IMG submission 89696) | Peat soil microbial communities from Weissenstadt, Germany - Sb_50d_3_AS metaG | ecosystem: Environmental > Terrestrial > Soil > Wetlands > Peat | place: Germany: Weissenstadt | collected 2010-09-21
GGGATCAATGCTTGAAAGGGCTCCGAGCTCGGCCAGCGCGTCGAGCTCGGTCCTTCGCAAATGGGTGCGCTTCGCGAGGTCCGCCAGGCTCGAAAACCCCTCGCGCGCCCGTTCGGCCTCGATCCTGCGCGCCGCCTCCTCCCGCATCCCGATCACGTAGCGGAGACCGAGTCTTACTGCGGGCCCACGGACGGCGTCCGTAGGTCGAGCATTTCGTTCGGCGGCGCCTTGCGGCGTGGTGCCCGCGGACCGCGGCCCGTCGTTCTCGAGCGTGCACTCCCACAGCGAACGCGCAATGTCGATGGCACGCACTTCGACGTGATGGCGCTGTGCGTCCTTCACCAGTGTCGCTGGCGCATAGAAGCCCATGGGCTGTACGTCGAGTAGCGCCGCGAGGAAGGCCGCAGGATGGTGGGCCTTAAGGAACGCAGAAGCGTAGGCGAGCAGCGCGAAGGACGCCGCGTGCGACTCCGGGAATCCATAGAGCGCGAAGGATGTGATCCCGCGCAGAATCTCGTCTTGCGCGAGACCGACGATACCCCGCGCCTCCATCCCCAAACGCAGACGTGCCTCGAGCCTGCCCATGCGTTCCGTCGAACGTTTGAACCCCATGGCGCGGCGCAACTCCTCGGCCTCACCGCCGCTGAAGCCGGCCGCGGTCATGGCGATGCGCAACAGCTGTTCCTGGAAGAGAGGCACGCCAAGCGTTCGTGCCAACACGGGCTCGAGGGAGGGATGCGGGTAGACGACGGGCTCCTTTCCGGCACGACGTTGTAGGTAAGGGTGCACCATGCGCCCGACGATCGGCCCCGGCCGGATGATGGCCACCTCCACCACGAGGTCGTAGAAGCGTTCGGGCTTCATGCGTGGCAAGGTCGCCATCTGGGCGCGACTCTCGATCTGGAACACGCCGATCGTGTCGGCGCGCCGGATCATGGCGTAGGTAGCGGCATCATCCGGAGGGAGGTGTGCGAGGTCCACCTCCACACCCTCGTGTCGCTGGATCAGGGGGATCGCTCGCTCCAGCGCGGCCAACATGCCAAGACCCAGCAGATCGATCTTGATGATCCCGAGGTCTGCACAGTCCTCCTTGTCCCACTGGACGATGTGGCGGCCGGGCATGGCCGCGGGCTCGATCGGCACAACCTCATCGAGCCGGCCCGCCGCGATCACGATCCCGCCGGAATGCTGGCCCAGATGGCGGGGGAGTCCCCGCACCGCCGCCACGAGCTGCAGCAGGAGATTCACGCGCGGCTCCTCCGGCGCCACACCGGCTTGGCGCAGCAGCTTCGGCAATGGCTGTGGGGACTCGTCGTGCTCCCACGAAGAGAGCAGCTTCGAAAGACGGTCAATCTCCTCCTCGCCGAAGCCCAGCACCTTGCCCATTTCGCGCACGGCCAGGCGTGTTCGATAGGTGATGACGTTTGCCGTCATAGCCGCACCATGCTGGCCGTAACGCTGAAACACATATTGAATGACGCGCTCGCGCTGGTCACCGGAAGGCAGGTCGAGGTCGATGTCCGGCCACTCGCCGCGCTCCTCCGAGAGGAAACGCTCAAACAGCAGTTCCATGCCCACGGGATCGACGGCGGTGATGCCCAAGGCGTAACACACGGCGCTGTTTGCAGCCGAGCCACGCCCCTGTGCGAGAATGCCTCCTTCTCGTGCAAAGCGCGCGATATCGTGCACGATCAGGAAGTATCCGGCGAGATCGAGCTTCGAGATGACGCCGAGCTCATGTTCGAGCTGGGCGCGGGCGCGCTGGGGCAACGGATCGCCGTAGCGGTGTCGCGCACCCTCGAAGGTCTCGCGCCGTAGCCACGAGTCCTGTGTCTCGCCCGAGGGCGCGGGAAAGCAGGGAAAGCGATAGCCCAGATCTTCGAGCGTGAACACGCAGCGCTCGGCGATCTCTCGCGAAGCGCGAACCCAGGCCGGCTGGTCGGAGAAGCGCGCTGCCATCTCCTCCGGTGAACGCAAACACCGCTCCGCGTTCGCGAAAAGACGTCGACCTGCCAGGTCGAGCAGGGTTCTCTCTCGCAGACATGTGAATGCGTCGAGAAGGCGACGGCCGTCGGCCGTCGCCGCACGCACATCATTCGTCGCTACGATCGGTACACCTTCCGCCTCCGCGATGGCGACGGCACGACGCAGTGCAGCCTCGGCGGCTCGCTCGCGCGGACGCGAGACGTCCACCCACAGGTGATCCCGTCCGAAGAGGGCATGCACACGCGCCAAGAAGCCGGCGTCGAGCGTGCTGTCGCCTCGCGCGAGCGCAAGCAGGCCCGGGGCGTACTCCTCCAGCCGCGGGAGCGCAACGCACGGCGCGCCACGCGGGGAGCCCAAGTGAGCCTCGGTGAGAAGGCGGCAAAGATTCCGGTAGCCCTGGCGCGATTCCACGAGCAGCAAGAGGGATCTCGTCCCGGTGCTGGGTTCGGCCTGCACCGTGACCTCGGCGCCGACGAGGCCGCGCAATCCGGCGCGGCGTGCGGCTTGGTGGAAGCGCGGCGCACCGCAGACTCCATGACGGTCCGACAGGGCGAGGGCGGGGTAGCCGAGCGCTGCCGCGCGGTCGATCAGGTCCTCCGGGTTCGATGCACCTTCGAGGAAGGAGAAGGCGCTGCGGCAGCGCAGCTCGACGTAATCGGAGGGCACCTCTCCAATTTCGTCTTATTTTCGCCTCTCGTCAACTTGGCCCATGCGTCGGCCGGTCATCGCCCGCGGTATGCTGCGGCGTGTGGGAGGGGAATCAGGGGGCAGGGGCATTCTCGTCGCCGACGACGAGCCCCTTCTGCGCCGACTGATCGATCGCGTGCTCCGTGAACGGGGCTTTGAGGTCACGGCGGTGGGGGACGGCAAAGCGGCGGTCGAATGCATCACGGCACCGGGGGGCGAGAGGTTGGCGGTAGCGGTGGTGGACGTCGGGATGCCACCCCATGGCGGCGCCGTAGCGCTCGAGGCGATGCTCGCCAAACGCCCCGATCTCGGGGTGATCGTGATCAGCGGCGTTTCGCCCAACCCGGCCCTGCGCGAGCTGCTGACGAGGTGGGGCGGCGTCTTCTTGTCCAAGCCCTTCGCGCCCGACGAGCTCGTACGAGCCGTCAACGACGCCTTGGAGCTGAGCGCAGCCCGGCGACGCAAGAGCCCGAGTGCTTCGGGTCTGAGTTCGGGGGAGTAGATGGGCGCGATCGTTGTGATCGGCGGAGGAATCGCGGGGCTCACCTGCGCCTTCCGTCTGCAGCAGGCGGGTCATGACGTTGAGGTCTTGGAGCGCGAGCAAAGCGCGGGCGGACGCATGCGCAGCGAGCGCCACGGCGACTTCATTGTCGAGCGCGGGGCCCAGTTCATCGCAAGCGGCTACCGAAACCTCCACCATGTGGCTTCCGCCCTCGGCATCGACGATCGCATCCGACCTCTCGTCCGGGCGCACAACGCCGTGCTGCGCGCGGGCCGGCTCGAGCCCGCCGACCCGGGTGCTCCGCTGCGCTTGCTTGGCTCGCGGCTTCTCTCCGTCTCGGCCAAGGCCCGCTTACCACGCCTCCTGTTCGAGCTGTGGGCGAACCGGCGACTTCTCGACCCCTACCGTCCCGAGCTCGCCGCGCGGATCGACCGAGAGGACATGCCCACCTATCTGCGTCGCACCGTCGGGGAGGACGCCCTCGAGTACCTGTTCTCACCGGCCTTCTCGTCGACTTTCGACAGCGAGCCCGAGGATCTCTCGGGGGTATTTGTGCTGCTGGCCCTACGCGTTCTGGTCAATGGGTTCGAGCTCCAGTGGTTTGAGGGTGGCAATGGACTGATCACGCGCACGCTGGCCCAGCGCGTGCCGGTGAGAACGGGTGCGCACGTATTGTCCGTGGAGACCGAGCCGGACGGTGCGAAGGTGCGGTATCGCAGTGCGAGCGGAGAGCGGAGCGTGCTTGCCGACGCCGCTGTGGTGGCCATACCCGGGAGCTTCGTCCCGCAAGTGTGTCCGAAGCTCACGCCAGCCGAGCGGGCGTTCTTCGACGAAGTGCACTACGTGCGGGGTCTCATAGCCTTCCTGCTCCTCGACCGTGCTCCGGCCACGCTGCCCTACTACGGCGTGGCATTTCCCCGCCGGGAGGGGATCGACCTGTATGGCATCGCCGCGGACCACCACAAGGAAGGTGCGGCGCCCCCCGGAGCGGGACTCGTAAACGCCGCGCTCACCGAACGCGCCGCCGCACGTCTTTGGGACGCTCCGGAGGCCGCCGTGGTAGAGCACGTCGTGGACGAACTCGCGCGCACGCCGGTCGGTCGACTCGCGCCGCGGGAGACGGTGGTGCACCGCTGGGACGCGATGCTTCCACAGTTCCGCGTGGGCTACACCGCCCGACTCGCCGCCTTCCTTTCCCGCACGGACCGCTCTCCGCGTCTCGCGTTTGCCGGCGACTACCTGGTCGGGCCGTACGCGGAGGCGGCCCTCACGAGCGGGATGCGGGCCGCGACGGAAATCGCGCGGACCCTCGACAAGCGCTGAGCCTCGCCCCTATCGCTGCCGGAGAGCGCGCACGAGCGCCGCAGCGAGCCAACCGTGCAGCACGAGCCCAGCCATCGGCAGACCGTAGCGAGGCTCTGCGTACACGACGGCCTGCTTCGGATCCCGCGGATTGACGTGCACGACAATTTCGCGCCCGACCGGATACTCCGCGATCAGCGCTTCGGTGTCCTCCCGGGTGCGAAAGCGCGGGCTCTTGGTGTAGGTGCCGCAGCGGTGCACGGCACCGCCGCTTTCATACTCGTACTCGAAGCGCCACTCGCTCCTGCCCTCACCCTTTTCCGACCGCACAACGCGCGCAGCGGTCGGGAGCCACGAGGGAAGGGCGAGCTGCTCCCGCAAGAGCAGGACATCGCCCACAAGACCTATGGCGAGAAGCAGGGCCGAAAAGGCGAGTCCTGCCCGGAAACCACCCGCGTAGCCGGAGAGAACAAGGGCGGCGAAGGCCCCGATCGGGAGCGTCAGGAACCACAGCACCTGCCAGGGCGACACTCGCCAGCGCTCAGCTGCGGAGGGACGAGGCCAGGGCCTCCGCCTCGGCCACGAGCCCCTCAAGGAGCGCGAGTCCCCCATCCCAGAACGCGGGATCGGTGATGTCGAGGCCGAGCTTTCCGAGCAGGCGCGGGGGCGTATCGGAACCACCCGCCGAGAGCAGCGCGAGATAGCGCGGCGCGAAGGCGGGCCCCTCCTCGTCGTAGCGGCGCAAAAGCGCAAGCACGAGGAGCTCGCCGAAGGCGTAGGCGTAGCAGTAGAACGGAGAGTGCACGAAGTGGGGGATGTACAGCCACCAGTAGCCGTAGTCCTCGGACAGGTGAACGGAATCCCCGAACATCGGACGATTGGTGGTCAACCAAAGCTCGTTGATGCGCGCGATCTCGAGCTCGCCTTCGCTCCGCCGGGCGCCGTGGAGGCGCTCCTCAAAGCGCGTCATGACGACCTGGCGGAAGACTGTGGCGAACGCATCCTCGAGCTTTCCGCACAAAAGAGCGAGCCGGACGCGCGGGTCGCTCTCTTCCTGCATCAGCCGGCGAAACACCAGCATCTCGCCAAACACGCTCGCAGTCTCGGCCGTGGTAAGCGGCGTGTCCTGCTCGAAGAGGCCTTGTCCTCGCGCCAGCCACTGGTGCACGCCATGGCCGAGCTCGTGGGCAAGCGTCATCACGTCGCGCAGGTTGCCTGTGTAGTTGAGCAGCACGTAGGGGTGGAGGCTTGGCAGCGTCGACGAGCAGAACGCACCGCCGCGTTTTCCAGGGCGGAGCTCGGCGTCGATCCAATGTCGTTCGAAGAAGTCGCTCGCGATGTTCGCAAGCTCCGGTGTGAACTCGCGGTAGGCGCTCAAGACGATCCGCTTGGCCTCGGCGAAGGAGCGTGAGCCGCTTTCCCCCGGCAGGGGCGCGTACCGGTCGTAGTCCTCGAGAATCGGCAGGCCGAGGAGCCGCGCCTTCAGGCGGTAGTAGCGTGCGACGAGTGGATAGCGCCGGTCGCACGACGCAAGCAGGGCCTCCACGCTTGCGGGCTCAATCTCGTTCGCCAGGTGGCGGTCTTGCATCGGGTTGGGGAAGCGCCGCAGACGGTCCTGCACCGCCTTGTCTTGTACGAGTGTATTGAAGATGAAGCCGAGCAGGCGCGCGTTCAGACGCAGCCCCTTGGTGAGCGCGACTGCAGCGGCGCAGCGCAGCGCGCGCTCGGGCTCGTGGAGCTTTGCCAGCACCTCCTCTTCGGAGAGCTGTTCCGTCTTGCCGGCATGCTCGAAGTGAAACTGGAGCGAGCCCATCACCTCGTCGAACAGGCGACCGAAGGCGCGGCGGCCCGTATTGGCCGTCTCTTCGAGAAGCTTTTCTTCAGGTTCGGAAAGCACGTGCGGCCGGTAGCGCCGAAGCGACGCCAGGAAGTGCCGCCGGCGTGCGAGCGCCGGATCGGAAAGGTGCTTGTCCGCCGCGTCCTCCTCGAGGGCCACCCACTCGAGCTCGAAGAAGACGACCGTGTTGCGAATCTCGCTGGCGCGCTCCTGCACGCGCTGCAGCAGGGCCCCCCGTTGCGGGTCGCTCGTGTCGGCGGCGAAGAGCAGCCCCGCGTAGGACACGGCGCGCGCCAGGGGCTCGTTCAACCGCTCGAGGGCGTCGACCGCCTGCGCGAGGTCCCCTGCCGAAAGGGCTCTCACCTGGCCCCGGTGTCTGCGTTCGAACGCCCGTGCCGCCTCGAGGGCGCGTTCGAGATCCCCCTCGAGGGCGGGGTCGCGAGGGCCGGAGTAGAGATCACAGAGGTCCCAGCGAACGCCCGCCGCAGGGCCGGCATCGTGCTTGGTCTCGGGAGCGGGGTGCGTCACGGCGGGGCGAGTCTAGCCGCGCGGCCACAGGATGAGCGAACCGCGCCTCTCTCACCGAACGCGTAGAGCCTGGCACCTGCAGGGTTCCATGCCGAAGCGGGGATCGAGCGTTTTGCGGCTCTCCCCGCCGCAGGCGGGTCGGAGCCGTTCGGCGAGAATCCGCTCAGGACGCGAGGATCAATGCATCGGTACACCCCTGCGGATAGACTTCGCGCATGCGGGGCGGCCCCCACGAGATCAAAATCGATGCGGGCGGGATGCAGTTTCGAGCCCTCGAGTGGCCGGGGGCCGGTCCCCCCGTGCTGCTGCTTCATGCGACGAGCTTCTGCGCCGACGTCTGGGGTCCTGCGTGGCTCGCGGCGTGCGCAGTGGGTGCTTCGGGTCGGCGCGCCCTGGCCGCCGATGCGCGCGGCCACGGTGGGACGAGCGCCCCCCGAGAAGCTCAGGAATATGTTTGGCCGCGCTTTGCCGACGACATCATCGCGCTCGTGGAAGCGTACGCGGCAAAGGAGGGCGCGATCCTTGTCGGGCATTCGAGCGGCGGCTCAGCGGCCCTCGTGGCTGCCGCCAGGAGACCGGACCTCGTGCGCGCGGTGGTCGCTGTCGAGCCTGTGCTGTTCGACGCTCCGGCCGCCGGTGCCGAGCTCGACTCGTTCGCCGGGAGTCGCGCGATGGCGGAACGCACGCGTCGGCGCCGGGCGAGCTTCCAGAGCCGGGAAGACGCTCGCCAAACCCTCGCCGGGCGCTTTCCCTACTCAGGCTTCGCGACGGCCGCTTTGGATGCTTTCGTGGCCGGTGGTCTTGCCGTGCGTGAGGGCGGAGTCGAGCTGCGCTGCTCGCCGGAGATCGAGGCATGGATCTATGAGGGCGCCTCGGCGCTCGACCTGTGGCGTGAAGCGGCCGAGATCTCCGTGCCCGTACTTCTCTTGCGCGCCGAGCACAGCGCAATCCCGGAGCCCCTCGCCCTGCGACTCGCGAGCCGCGCAAGGTGCCTTGAGATCCAACAGGTCGTGGCGGCCACGCACTTTGCACCGCTCGAGCAGCCCGAACAGGTGGGCCGGGCGATCGGCCAGTTTGTGAGGGCTGTTGCCGGCGGAGCGCGATGAGCGAAACGCGGGCCGAGCTGGGGGGCCGCCAGGAGCGCGTGATCGCCCACGCCGATATGGACGCCTTCTACGCATCGGTGGAGCAGCGCGATCGCCCCGAACTCCGGGGCCGACCCGTCGTCGTGGGGGGAGCATCGCGTCGCGGCGTCGTGGCTTCGGCGAGTTATGAGGCGCGGCGCTTCGGCGTGCGCTCCGCAATGCCAGGGATCGAGGCGCGGCAGCGCTGTCCGGATGCCGTGTTCATCGCCGGAGACATGAAGCGCTACACGCGGGAGTCGCGGCGGATCTTCGAGATCTTCCGTCGGTTCGCGCCGCGCGTAGAGGGGCTCTCCCTCGATGAGGCCTTCCTCGACTGGACGGGCACCGAGCGCTTGCTTGGCCCTGCGGCTCACGTCGGTGAGCGACTGCGCATGGCGGTACGCGAGGAGACCGGGCTCGCGGTCTCGGTCGGGATCGCGCCGGTCAAGCTGTTGGCGAAGATTGCGAGCGATCTCGCCAAGCCCGATGGGCTGATCGAAGTGCGCCCGGGAGAGGTCGAGACATTCCTTGCACCGCTCCCGGTCGGCAGGCTCTGGGGCGTCGGGCCCGTGACGGAGGCGCGCCTGGTCGCCGCCGGATATCGAACCGTGGGTGACTTGGCGCGCGCCGACCTGACGGGACTGCACCCCCTGCTGGGAGACTGGGGTGCCGCGTTCGCACGGCTCGCGCGGGGACAAGACTTGCGCGACGTGGAACCTTTCCGGGAGGCCGTGAGTCTCAGCGAGGAGAACACGTTCGAGTACGACGTCGCGGACCGCGGGGTGCTCGAAACCACCCTCCTCGTGCATGCGGAGTCGGTGGCCCGACGGCTGCGCAAGGAGAGTTTGGTCGCCCGGACCGTCGTCTTAAAGCTCAAGCTCGGGCGTCGGCGCGCTCCCGGTCCAAGGGGCTTCGCGCTCCTCACCCGTCGCGAGACACTGGCCTGCGGCACGGACGACGGCGAGGTGATCGCCCGCGTCGCGCGCGCGCTTCTCGCCCGGACCGAGCTCCGAGAGGCCGTTCGCCTACTGGGCGTGGGGGTGACCAATCTGGCAAGCAGCAGCGGCGGACAGCTCGATCTCTTTTCGGTGGAACACGAGGAACGTCGCATGCGACTCAACCAGGCCGTCGACGCCCTCGCGGCACGGTTCGGCCCCGGGACGGTCACGCGAGCCGGCGCCACAGGCGTCGCACGAGCCGGCCTTTCCCATCAGATCAAGCGCGGGGAGATGGAATAGCCCTCGAGTCCCCGAAGAGGTCGTTAGGCACCGGATGCAATCGGCTGATCCCAGCGATACACGCGCATCGGGGGCACGTTCAAGAGCTCGAGCTGCACGCGGGGCTTGCCAAACACCTGCCGTCCGAGCACCTCCACCCGGTCGCGCGCCTGGTAGGCCACGAAGCGGCCGCCGGGCGCCAGCACGTCGTTCACGCGCTCAAGGATCGTGAGGCCGACCTCGCGGGGGATTGTCGAAAAGGGGATTCCGGAGAGCACAAGATCGGGCCGCTCGAGCCCGCGGGCGCCCAGGGCCTCGGCAATTTCAATCGCGCTGCCCTCGTGGACGTGGAGGCGCGGGTCGTGCACGGTGGCGCGCACCAGCGACACGAACTGAGGCACGATCTCGATCGCGAGGAGCTTCGCCTCGGGATGCATGGCGCGAAGCAGCGTGCGCGTGCTCCCTCCCGTCCCCGGTCCAAGCTCGACGATGGTCCGTGCCCTCGCAACATCGGCGAACCGCACGATGCGGCGCATGAGGAAGCGGGAACTCGGAATGATGGAGGCCACTTCCTTGGGACGCTTCAGGAAACCCTGGAGGAAAAGCAGCGGATGATCGGGCGGCGGACCAGTCTGAACAGGTCGGGGGCTCATCAGACTCCTCTCTCTATTCTCTGCTCGCGTTCTAGCGATCGTGCGGTAGAGAAGCAAGCGGGATTGGCCAATAGGCCATTTTTTTCGAGCGTTAATCATAGATGGCATCCACCTGCCATACGCAATGCATGAGGTCGAAGCGCAACCGTATGACGTTGCCGTCTCCAGTCCGGGCATCGAAGCTGTCGAAGGCAAAGCGGCGCTCCGGGGACCACCAACCGCCTGTGGTGCGCCAAGGCCCTGCCAGCCCCACGATGGGACCATTTGCCACGGCGCTGCGGATCCACTCAGGTCGTCCTCGTGGTGCTCTCACCTCGGCGGGTACAGGCGGACGTAGGGCACGCAGGGCGGCGATGGCGACACCGGGCCTGAGAGCGGTCTTGGGTGCGCTGCGTGGCAGCGCAAAGGGAGATTGTGCGAAGGCATCGGGATGCGGGTCATCCACGAGTAGCGGCGCGCCGACGCGCTCACTCCCGCACAGTGCCTCGAGCTCCGCAAGCGTGCGGCCGAGCGCCGAAGGGGTTGGGCCGGCGGGGTGGAAAAGATCGAGCTGATCCGTGCGCACCGGCCGGCCCTCGGTCGCGAGGGCGATCCCTTCGACCGGCGCTCTTGGCAAGGGGTGTTCGAGCGCAAGGCGCAGGACGCCGAGCAAGGTGCGCGGATCGCCGTTGGGTGCCGACACGGCGACGCGGCGTGTATCGCGCCCACCCCCTTCAAGTCTCAGCTCAAGGTCAAGATCGCCGCAGACAAGACTGCGCAGCTCGAGGCGCTCGGCCAGCCGTGCAAGGAGACCGCGCAGGATGAAGGAAAGCGGTTCCAAGTTTTCGATCGGCCACTCGAGGTCAACCCCCTCTTCTACGCGCGTTTCCGCGGCGCCGGGAAGCGGGACGGTGTCCTCCTCCCCATGGGCAAGGGCAAGCAGACGCAGCACACCCGGCCCCAGTCGTGTCACGAGGGAGCGCCGAGGCAGGCGCGTGAGCTCGCCCACGCGCCGGATGCCAAAGCGTGTAAGCGCTTCCGCCAGCACGTCCTCCGGGTCGAGCAGGTCGATGGGCAGAGGGTCGAGGAATGTCGCTTCCTCCGCGGGCACGAGCACGAGAACCGTGCCTGCACCCTGTGCCTCGTAGGCGGATTTTTCACCGGCCGCTTGGAACTGCTCTGCCGCGCTCCGCGCGTCTTGTGCTCCCTGAAGGTCGCGGGCGATGCACCGTGCTGCGAGCAGCGAAACGCCGCGCGAAGAGGCTACGGCCACCACGGCCGGGATTCCTGCGGTGCATGCGCGTGTCGTGAGTGCGGCTGCGAAACCCTCCTCGGAGCGAAACAGCAAGCCCACACCGGAGGCGTCGAGATACACAGCCGCCTCGGCCGCATACACACCGCTGCATCGTGGCGCTGCGGCGACACGGGGGGAGAGCGAGCGTGCGACGTCGAGCAGCGTTTCGCACGCTGCTCGCTCGAGGGCGGGCGAGGCCACACGCACGCGCAGCGCTGGACAGATCGAGCGGGCGTGGACGACGGAGAAGGTGGGGCGCACGCCAGCGCGCGCCGCCTCGGCGGAGATCGCGATGACCTGCGCACGCGGCCCCACACCCGAGACGATGGCGAGGGGCAAACCTGCGAGCTCTGGCTGCGCCCGCAGCACGGCAGCGAGCGGGAGATCGGCTGCGAGCAGGCACGCGATGCGCACAGCAAATCCCTCATCCTGCTCCGCACGCCGCGCTCATGCCGCCGAGCCGAGAACGTGCAGGCGAACCGAGGCGGCACGCCCTGCCGCGCCACAGAGACCGGAGCGTGTGCGCGCGAGCACGGCTTGCACCTCCAGCTCTTCGAGCAGCGCCGGCATACCGACAAAGCAGGCGCGGCAGGGCTGCATCTCCAGCGCGAGCTCGGCCGAGGTGCCGGCGAGGCGCCGACCTGCGAGCAGCACGAGCGCCGTCTGTGCGCCCGCTGCAGCCCGCGCAAGGCGAGACCAGACCGTGGGGCTGCGCGCGTCGCGGTCCTCACGGCCCACGAGGTCGACCAGGATCAAGGGAAAGCCGCGGGCCTCGAGCAGGCGCTCCACACTGCGCAGGGCTGCACGGACGTGGGGCGCACGTACCCACAGCACGCGCTCGAGGGTGACGCCCGCGGCAACGGCCGAAGCCGCATCGAAGGCGTCGGCGGCGTCGACCACGGCCGCGACCTGCCCGGCACGGGTGGTCTCGGCGAGAAGGCCGAGCGCCAGTGCGGTCCGGCCCGAGGAAGTAGCCCCTGCGACCTCGCTGAGATGCCCGCACGGGAAGCCCCCCCCGAGGAGCCCATCGATCGCGGAGATACCCGTCGGGCAGCGCGGGGGTGGAAGTGCCGGGAGAGCCCCCCGCCGGACCTGGGGTCGGAGGTCGCGCAGCAGGCGCTCGAGGCGGGAAGCGTCCACGGGAACGGGGGAGATTGGACGAGGCGGGGGCATGCCCCGATCTTCGTCTTATTTTCGCCTCTGGTCAATCAGGTCGATGACTGCTCCAATACGGCCTCGAACAGTTTCAGCCGCGGATGTCCCACGAGCACGCCCTCGGGCGTCCGCGCCTGGCCGTGCGCCTTGCGAAACGCCTCCGAGCGCGTCCAGGCCTCAAACGCGGCGCGGCTCTCCCAGGTCGAGTGCGAGATGTATATCCCCGGTTCGTCGCCCCGCAGCAGCGCGAAGCTCCGGAAGCCGGGCACTTCCTCGAGGTACGACTTGCGCCTTCGCCAGTGCTCCTCGAACTCGCCCGTGCGCTCGGGATTGACCTCGAACTGGTTCATCGCGATGAACAGCGCCATCTCCGTTCCTCTCCTTCTGCGGCTAGAATGTTCGCCATGCGCCTGCTCCATACCATGCTTCGTGTGAAGGACCTCGACGAGTCGCTCCGCTTCTACTGCGACGTTCTCGGGATGAAGCTCCTCCGCAGGAACGATTACCCCGAGGGCAAGTTCACGCTCGCCTTCGTCGGCTACGCTGATGAGTCGGAGACTGCGGTCGTCGAGCTGACCTACAACTGGGGGAAGTCGGACTATGTCTTGGGGGACGCCTTCGGTCACGTAGCCATCGGTGTGCCCGACATCCGTACAACGTGCGAGCGCCTGCGCTCGGTCGGTGCGCGGATTGTGCGGGAACCGGGACCGATGAAGCACGGCAGCACGGTGATCGCATTTCTCGAAGATCCCAACGGCTACAAGGTCGAACTCATCGAACAAAAGCCCCGCGCTAGGGTCTGATTCGCACGCGCCGACCTTCGATCACGAGGCGTCCGGCGGCGAAGAGCCGGATGGCCTCGGGAACCAGCCGGCGCTCGACCGCCTGGATCCGCGTGGCGAGCGTCTCGGGCGTGTCCTCCTCGAGCACCGGCACGGCCTCTTGCAAGATGATGGGCCCGTGGTCGTACTCCTCGTCCACGAAGTGTACGGTCGCTCCGGAAACCTTCGCGCCCGAAGCGATCACTGCCTCGTGTACGCGGTGGCCATAGAACCCCTTGCCGGAGAAGGCCGGGATGAGTGCGGGGTGGGTGTTGATCGCGCGCCCCTCGAAGCGGCCGCGCAGCTCGAAGGGAGAGAGGAAGCCAAGGCACGCCACGAGGTCGATCTCGAAACGCCCGAGCTCCGCGTGGATGGCGTCGTTGAACGAACGGACGTCGCCGAACGCTTTGCGCGCGACTAAAAGCGCCGGGATGCCTCGCCGGCGCGCGCGCGCCAATCCGCCGGCCTCGGGTTTTGAGGACAGGACGGCGACCACGCGCGCGGGAACGGAGCCTTCGTCGATGCGCTCACACAGGTTCTCGAGGCTGGTCCCCTCCCCGGAGAGCAGAACCGCAATCCGCAGCGCTGCGGAACCAGCGTTTTCTGCGATCCCTGTCATGCGCCGAACAGGCTCGCGTGGATGCGTCGGGTCGCAGGCGACTGGTTCAACGTATAGAAGTGGAGACCCGGCGCGCCTCGGTCAAGGAGTTCCCGACACTGCGCAGTAGCCCAGGCGACCCCCGCCTCCAGCGTTCGGCCCGGATCGTCCTCCGCGCGTTCAAGTCTTGCGGCAAGTTCAGGGGGGATGCGCGCGCCCGAGAGCGCGGTGATTCGGCCGATATTCTGTCGGCTTACGACGGGCATGATGCCCGGTACGATCGGAACCGTGATCCCAGCGGCGCGCGCCCGTTCGACGAAGGCAAAGTAGTCGGCATTGTCGAAGAAGAGCTGGGTGACCAGGAAGTCGACGCCCGCGGCCACCTTGCGCACGAGATGCCCAAGGTCGGCCTCGGCACTCGCGGCGCGCGGGTGCGTCTCGGGGTAGCACGCGCCGCCCACGCAGAAGTTCCAACGCGTGCGGGCAAAGGCCACGAGTTCGCAGGCATAGGTGAAGCAGCCCGGCGTGGGTCGGTAGTCGGGCTGGTCTCGCGGGGGATCGCCTCCCAACGCGAGCAAGTTCTCGATTCCCGCGGCGGCCAGCCGGTCGAGAATTTCCCCGAGCTCCTCCGTCGTCGAGCCGACGCAGGTCAGGTGGGCCATGGCCGTGATGCCAATCTCTTGCTGAATGCGGGCCACCAGCTCGACCGTCTGTCGCCGCGTCGAGCCC
>Ga0116216_10001834_pt1 | contig 14411 bp, 11 predicted proteins | sample Sb_taG_11_FD_89696 | JGI IMG/M metagenome (GOLD analysis project Ga0116216, IMG submission 89696) | Peat soil microbial communities from Weissenstadt, Germany - Sb_50d_3_AS metaG | ecosystem: Environmental > Terrestrial > Soil > Wetlands > Peat | place: Germany: Weissenstadt | collected 2010-09-21
ACCATCGCGGGCGCAGCGGATCCCAAGGAAGGCCTGCCGGAAGCGACGGCGGTAGAAATTTCGGAAGCTCGTCCGCACAAGACTGCGGTCGGTGAACCACGAGCCGCCGCGCGAGACGCGGTGGTCGCCGTCGAACCACGCCTCCGAATACTCTGGGTACGGATAGGGAACAAAGCCGGAATAGCCGCGAAACGGCGACGACGTCCACTGCCAGACGTTGCCGATCACGTCGTTGAGCCCAAGCGCGCTCCCGTTCTCCGGGTGCGAGCCGACAGGCGTCGTCCCCCACGCGCGCTCGCCAAGGCCCGGCGCGACGGGATCGTCCCCCCACGGATAGCGTCGCATGACGCCGCGTGCAGGATCCCAGGCCGCCGCGATCTCCCACTCGGATTCGCTCGGCAGTCGCTTGCCGCGAAACGCCGCATATGCCTCCGCCTCGAAACACGAGACACCGGTGACCGGTGCGTCGTCGCGCAACGCGGTCACGGCGAAGAAGCCGCGCTCCTTCCAGGGGGCGCTCGACCAGTAGAGCGGCGCGACGGCGCCAGCAGATTCCTTCCAGGCCCATCCGTCGTCGCTCCACAACGAGCGATTCGAATAGCCGCCCGAGCTGACGAATTCAGCGTATTCGACGTTCGTCGTCAGGTCGCGATCGATCGAGAATGATGCGACGTCGAGTGCGTGCTGCGGCAGTTCGTTGTCATAGACGAAGCCTGCCCCTGCGACGCCGCCGATCTGCGCGCGCACGGCCGGCACGAGGATCTCAGCTGCCGGCGCGGCCCTCCGCCCGTCCAGGGGTGCAGGTCCGCGCTTTTTGCTTGTCAGCGGCAGTGCTTGAAGCACGAACGCGACAGTCTCCTGATGCTGCAATTCGTGCTCGAGCACGAGATCGAGCGCATAGCCAGGGGTCAGCGTGCCGTTGTTTTCTTTGGCATCGAGGTCAGCGGATTCCAAAAAACGTTCGACGCGGCGCAAGGTCTCGGCGAGGTATGCCTCGATCTCGCTGCGCGCGGGCAGCACCTTGGCCTCCTCGCGCGGCGTCTTGATCGGGTCGAAGTGCACGTCGTAGGTCGGGTTGATGCTGGGCTGTCCTGCACAGCGCTGCAGCACCCAGTAGTTTTGGTACACGCCGATGTGGGCAAGATGCCATAACAGCGGACGAAAACCCGGCATCGGTTCGGACCGCAGGACTTCGTCGGAGGTCGCCCAGTCGAAAAGTTGAAGCGTCAGCGTCCGTATCGATCGCAGCGATTCCCGTCTCGCGGGCGCGAGGCTCTGCGTGCTCATCGAAGGACGCTTATCTGATGCAACAGCCGAATCCTCGAAGCTCTCATGCATCGGCGACCCTCGCCCCGGATGCGCTTGACCTTGACGCGGCCTGCGCCTACATCCAGCGCAACGCCAAACCGCGTTCGCAGTGGCGTATCGGCTTGGAGTACGAGCTGATCGGTTTCGAAGAGCGCACCCTCGAGCGCATCAACCACGCGCGTGTCCAAGAGCTGCTCCGTTCGCTCAGCGCGCGCCACGGCGTGCCGTCGCTTGAAGACGGCTCCATCATCGCGTTGCGCATGCCCTACGGCGACGTGACGCTCGAGCCCGGCGGCCAGATCGAGTTCTCCGGATTTCCGGAAGCGACGCTTGCCGACAACGAGCGCGGATTGCAACGCTTCATCGCCGATCTGCACGAGCACGCGAGCGAGCGTGGGATGTTCTTCGTGGCGCTCGGCTTCGATCCGCTGCGCAATCTCGACGAGCAATCGTGGATCGAGAAGCGACGTTACAGGATCATGCGGCCCTATCTGCGCGGTCGCGGTGGTCACGCCTGGGACATGATGACGCGCACCGCTTCGATGCAGGTCAGCGTCGATTACAGCGACGAGCAGGATCTAGGCCGCAAGTTCGTGTTGGGCAATCGGCTTGGCCCGATCATCGCGGCGATGTTCGCCAACTCGCCCTTCGCGGGTGGTGTGGAGACTGGGCTCAAGTCGACGCGCTACGCGGTCTGGCTCGATACCGACCCCGATCGCACGGGTCCGGGCCCGCTCTCGCTCGCAACGGCGTTTGACCTGCGCGAGCACGTCAAGGCAGTGCTCGACATCCCCACCTTCTATCTCGAACGCGACGGCGAGCTCTTGCCGCACGCCGGCCAGCGCTTGACGGAGATCGACGACGCGCGCATCGGTGACTTCCGCGCTCTGCTCAGCATGGTCTTCACCGAGGCCAGGATCCGTGAGTACGTCGAGATGCGCAGCGCCGACGGCGGCTCGCCGCGCGACGCGCTCGCGCTCATAGCATTGTGGAAGGGCCTCACCTACGACTCGAACGCGCTCGACGAGGCGTTGGAACTTGCGCCGCGTCTGGATCGTGCGGGATTCCGTTCGCTGCAGATGGCGGTCGCACGCGACGCGCTTGCGGCTCGCTGTGAAGGGGTCGACGTCTTGGTCACGGCACGCGAACTCGTCGCTCTGGCGACCGCAGGGTTGTCGAGGATCGCGCCCGCCGACATGTGCCGGCTCGACGCGCTGGCGCAAAACGTCGCCGACGGCGTCTCGCCGGCGGACATCCTCATCAAAGATAGCAACTTCGACGTGGCCCGCGCCATCCGCGCGAGCTCGGTGGCCTAAGACCGGCGCTTCAATCGAGCTTCGCGACGAGGAAGGGCTTCGTGGTCGGCGTCTGAGAGCCGCCGGCCTTCTCCACGGTGATGGCCACGATCGCGCCCTTGACGGGCGTCTCCGGAATATCGACTGACCCGGCACCGCTCGCGTCGCCTGAGAAAGCCGGCTCCGGTTTCGGCGCCCCGCCCGGCGCGATCAACCAGGCTTGATACTGTTTGCCGGCGGGCAATGGCGCAAGGCCTGTTATCTGCATGCGCAAGACGCCGCCCGCCAGCGTCACCGTTCCGCTCGCATGACAGGCGATAGCACCCGGAGCGCAGGTCGCAGCCCAGCTCTGCTGCGCGGCATGGTGGGTGTTCCACCACAGGCCCACCGCGATGAGCACTGCGGCAGCCGCGACGGCCGGGACGAACCACGAGCTGCGCCGTGCACGTTCGATCGGGACCGGCTTGGCCGGCAATGACGCGAGGATGCGATCGCGCAAGGCGGCCGGCGGGCTCTGCGCCGCGGATAGTCCGATCGCGGCGCTCGCCGCCCGCGCGATCTTGAACTCTTCGCGGCAGATCGCGCACTGCGCGAGGTGTGCGCGGACTTGGGCGCACTCGCCCGTGGTCGCGTCGATCGCGCCGACGGCGTAGGCGGCGACGAGGTCGAGCATCGCGTCGTCGTGTGGTGTCATCATGCCATCGCCTGTCGCTGCAGGGTCTCCCACAGCCTGCGCAGCCCCGTCCGGATGCGGCTCTTCACCGTTCCGAGGGGCGCGCCGACGCGGGTGGCGACCTCGCTATACGAAAGTCCCTGAAAATACGCCTTCTCAATCGCATCGCGCTGGTCGTCAGGCAGCGTGCGCAGGGCCTCGACCACCGCGCTCGACTGCAGCCTGGAGAAAACCTCGTCCTCGAGATCGTTATCAGACGCGACGTCGCCGGGCATCTCAGGTTCGCGGGTGCGGACGGCGGCGCTGCGCACGATGTCGAGCGCAGCATTTCGTGCGACGCGAGAGATCCACGCCGCGAAGTTTCCGCCGCCAAACGCTTCCGGTTTCGCCCACAGCATGGTGAAGACCGATTGGGTCACGTCCTCGGCCTGCGCCGGATCGTTGAGGATGCGCCTGGCGATACCATAGACGAGCGCCGCATGCCGGTCGTAGAGGGCGGTGAAGGCGGCTCGGTCGGAGACCTGCATGCGTGACATAAGGCTGCGCTCGTCGCTCACGGCAGGCGACGCTTCTTGCGCCCGTACGGCGAAGCCTTGCATGGAGTGGAAATGCCACGAGTGGCGCGCGAGCGCGAGGGTTGTCACAACTAGGTAAACGAATCGCCAGGGCATTCGGCTTGACCGCGCCCTAAAAGCCTCGGAGGATCCACGATCAGCGATGCCGTTTCCATGCCGCACACCCGCCCGGGAGCTGGTCCTCATCCTCACCCTTGCTGCGCTCGTGCCTGCCGTGACAGGGTGCAACAACTCCTCGAGCACGCCGCTGCCCCCTCCTCCTCCGCCGAACTCATCGGGTGGGATGTTCATTACGGATTTCACCAACAACTCGATATCCGGATATGGCCAGTCGGCGAACTGCAACTGCGGTCCGAGCATTTTCATCCAAGGCGGCAACACCGGCATGTCTGGGCCATTGGGGATCGCCATCGACAAGAGTGGTAACATGTACGTCGCCAACGAGAACGTCGGCACGATCACAAAATATCCGGGCGGGGCCAACGGCAACGTCGCACCGAGCTTCGCCATCGGCGGTCTGGCAAGCCCCATCGGCGTCGCGGTCGATGCCTCGGGCAACCTGTACGTCGCCAACAGCGCAGCGTCCGGCGTGGGCACGATGAGCATACAGGTGTATGCGGCGGGTTCGAGGGTGCCCAGCCAGACGATCGCAGGCCCGGCTACCGGCCTGTCAACGCCGGGATTCATCGCGCTCGATGCCGCTAGCGACATCTGGGTGGCGAACCAGACGGGCAACACCATCGAGGAGTTCGCCAACGCGGCCAACGGCAACGTGCCGCCGATCGCGGTCATCTCAGGGTCCAACACGGGCTTGAGCACGCCGCAAGGCTTAGCGTTTGCTCCCAACGGGCAGCTGTACGTCGCCATCAACAACGCCGTAGGAGTTCCGGATGCGGTGCTCGTGTTCACAAAGCCGCTGGCCGGTAACCTTTCCCCGGCGAACATCCTGTGCGGACCGAACACCGGCGTGAACAATCCGACCGGCGTGGCGGTCAACGGCCAGGGAACGCTATTCGTCGTCAACTCAGCGTTCGGAGGGACGGCCGGTTACGTGACGACGTTTCTCTCGAACAACATCGGTGGTGGAAGCAGCTGCAGCGGCCCATTCCCCAACGGGGTCGTGGGCGGGGTCAGTACGTCCCTGCTCAACCCCACGGGGATAGCGCTCCTCAAGTAAGTGACCCCACACTGAAATAGTCCCCAAGACGGGACGCCCGGCCTGATAACACCGTCCCTGAATGCCACGGACCGGCAGGGGACTCGTCGAATATGTCCAGTCCTGGTGCGCGTGATATACGAGGCACTCGGGTCCCCAAAAAGCCACCTGCCGCCCCAAGAAAGCCCATACCCGTCATGCGCCGCCACCCAACCCCCAAACCCGCTCTGCAGACGATGAGCAACGGTCTGCGCGTCATCGCCACGCGCATGCCAAACGCGCGCAGCTTGAGCATCGCGCTCGCCGTACGCGCTGGTTCCGTCTACGATCCGCCCAAGGCTGCCGGCCTAGCGCACTTCCTCGAGCACCTCATCTTCAAATCGACTCAGGACTTCTCGCGGCACGAACTGGCAGCCACCATGCAGCGGTGCGGCAACCGCTTCGATCCGACGACGAGCAAGGAGCTGATCTCCGTGTCGGGCACCGTGCCCGTGCGCAAGTCCGACGACGCGCTTCGCCTGGTGGCGAGCGTCGCCCAACGCCCGCTCTTCGATGCGGCCGATCTTGAAACGGAGCGGCAAGTCGTCTTAGAGGAGCTGCGCGACTGGGAAGTCGATCCGAGCAAGCGCATCGAGGCTCTCGCCGACGAGGCGATGTGGGGCAGCCATCCGCTCGGTCGCGACACGGGCGGCTCTCGCTCGAGCGTCCGCGACATCACGCGCGACCAAGTGCGCCGCTATCATCGTAAGTATTTCCATCCGGCGAACGCCGTGCTCAGTCTGGCCGGTCCGCTGACGAGCGACGACATGTTCGCCGCTGCGCAGCGTCATTTCGGTGACTGGAAGGCGTCGGCGCAGGCCGGTTTTCCCAAGCGTCCGATCATCACAGCGGGCATGCCGGCGTTCCGTCAAGGGCGCCGCTCCAAAGTGCTGCGCCGGGCGGACACGCAGCAGGTCTGGTTCTCGATCTCGACGACGACGCCGTCGTATCCAGATGGCTATCACGCCGTGCTCCAGACGCAACTCGCGCAGACCCTCATCGGCGACGGGGATGGCAGCCGGCTGTGGGATGGTTTGCGCGAACGGCTCGGGCTGGCATACGAAGTGTATGCGACGCTCGATTTCTACTCCGATATCGGCGTGATGAGCGCCATGGCGGCGGTCGGACGGGGCCGCGCCGCCGCGGCCGTGCGCGAGACCAAGCGCATCTTGGGCGACACGGTCGAACGTGGGTTCACAAAGGAAGAAGTCGCCCGCGGTAAGGACGCTCTCGCCGCCCAGATCGATCTCATCGCCGAGTGGAACGCGTTCAATGCTGCACGCTACGCCGAGCTTGCCCTCTTCGATCAGCAGCTCGTTACGCCAGCGCAAGAACTCGCCATGCTCGAACGCATCAGCGCAAAAGAGTTCAACGCATTCTTGCGCGACCGGCTGCGTTGGGATTGCGCTGCCGTCTGCGCCATCGGGGCAGGTCCGGCGCTCGCGGCCGTCAGGTCCTAGACCGGCGCGAGACGGTTGCCGGCGGCGATGATCAGCTCGGCTGCCGCGCCGGGCGTCAGATGTTCCGTGTTGACGATGATGTCATAGAGGCGCGGGTCACGCCAATCCGCGTTGTAGTACTGCTGCATGTAGGCGAGGCGATGCTGATCTGATCTTTTCACCTCGCGCGCAGCGAACTCCGCACTGCAACCAACCCGCGCCTGCAGGCGCTCAACGCGCACCTCAAACGGTGCGGTGATGAACGCGCGGATGGCATCGGGGCGGTCGCGCAAGAGCATCGGCGCTCCGCGTCCGATGACGACGAGCGAATGGTTGGCGGCATGCTCGCGGATGATGCTCGCGGTGAGCTCGACCATGCGCTCCTCCGACCAGTCGGGCAATCCTTCGGCGGCATAGGCCTCCGGATACGCGCTCGTGATGACGCGGAAGAGCCGGTCCACAAAACCTTCGACGTTCTCGTCGCGCGCTTCTACGTAGGACGTCGGCGCGCCGAGCCTGGCGGCGACCAGATCGACGATCTGCTTGTCGAGCAGCTCGACGCCCAGGCGCTCGGCGATCCGCTCGCCGATGTCGCCGCCGCCCGAACCGAGCTCGCGTCCGATCGCGACGATCATGGGGTCAGCATCGAGACGGACGCGGAGGTCCGTCGCCACATCGTTCGGCCATCAGCCCAGTGCCAAAAGGTCGGGAAGGTCGGGCAGCTGCGCGAGACGCTTACCACCCTCGCGCTGCAACGTCGCTGCCGCGACCGCGCGTGGGATGCGCGCGGCATCACAATCGAGGGCGACGATCCAGCGGAGGTCGGTGCGCACGTTGTCGCCGCGCTGCGGCGCGCGCGGCCGGCCGTCTGGCCCGATGGCGGCGACGATGATCGCGCTTGGGTCGATCGCCTGGTTACGAAACCAGTCGATGGCGCCAGTCGCGTAGCGCATAAGCGAAAACGAAGCCGCTACGTAGTTGCCTTTGTGCATGGCCGTGCACAATTGCGCCAACGCCTGGCCACGCCCTGCCGCGCAGCAGCGGAGGGCGCGCTTTTGGTGGCATGCAGGAGAGGAAGAGCCCCAGCTCCGTCCGGAACTGTGGGGTTCTGACGCTTTCGTGAAGGATGAGCATGACGAAGAAGACGCCGATCACGGTCGCCTACGGCGATGGCATCGGCCCGGAGATCATGCGCGCCACCATCGATATCATCGACGCCGGCGGCGCGCAGCTTGACATCGAAGAGATCGAGATCGGCGAGAAGGTCTATCTCGCCGGTAACCCGAGCGGCATCGCAGCCAGCGCCTGGGAATCCCTGCGCCGCACGCGCGTCTTCCTCAAGGCGCCCATCACCACGCCTCAAGGCGGCGGGTACAAGAGCCTCAACGTCACCACACGCACCGCGCTCGGGCTGTATGCCAACGTGCGGCCGGCGGTGGCCTACTATCCGTTCGTCGAGACCAAGTATCCGGGCATGAACGTCATCATCGTGCGTGAGAATGAAGAAGACGTATATGGAGGTATCGAGTACCGCCAGACCCAGCAGATGACCGAGGCGCTCAAGCTCATCTCGCGACCAGGCACCGAGAAGATCGTACGCTTCGCGTTTGAGTACGCGCGCGCCAACGCGCGTAAGAAAGTCACGTGCTTCGCCAAGGACAACATCCTTAAGATCACCGACGGCCTGTTCCACAAGATCTTCGACGAGATCGCCGCCCAGTATCCCGACCTCGAGCACGAGTTCTGGATCGTCGACATCGGCTCGGCCAAGCTCGCCGATACGCCCGAAGCCTTCGACGTGCTCGTGCTGCCCAATCTCTACGGCGACATCCTCTCCGACGTTGCAGCCCAGATCGCGGGCTCGGTCGGGCTGGCTGGTTCTGCCAATATCGGCGACGTCGCCGCCATGTTCGAGGCCATCCACGGTTCTGCGCCGCGTCGGGCGAACCAAAACCTGGCCAACCCTTCGGGCTTGCTGCAGGGCGCGATCCTCATGCTCGTCCACATCGGGCAGATCGAAGAAGCCACGCGGGTGCAAAACGCCTGGCTCAAAACGATTGAAGACGGCGTCCACACCTACGACATCTATAAGGAAGGCGTGAGCCGCGAGAAGGTCGGCACGAAGGAGTTCGCGCTCGCGGTCATCGCGCGCATCGGCCAAAAACCTGTCACGCTGCCCTCGGCGAGGTATCGAGCGGCCGGCTCGACCAAAGCAGTGGCGGCGGCGACCAAGGTGCTGGCTCCTCAGGTGAAGACGCTCGTGGGGGTCGACGTCTTTTTGGACTGGACCAAAGGAAAGCCTGACGACCTCGGCGCCGGAATCTCCAAGCTCGGCGGCGACCGGATGCGCCTGCAGGCGATCTTCAACCGCGGCACGGTCGTGTGGCCGGGCGGCCTCCCTGAGACGTTCTGCACCGACCACTGGCGCGCACGCTACCTCGCCAAGGACGGCACCAGCCTCGAGCACGGCGACCTGCTCGCGCTTCTCGGACGCATCAACGGTGCGGGCTACGACTTCATCAAGACAGAACATCTTTACGACTTCGACGGCCTCCCCGGGTACTCGGCGGGACCCGCCGGAGGCTGATGCAGCAACGGACCTCTGAAGCAACGGACCTTCAGGTCCGTTAACCCCAAAAGGGATCACGACGATGGACACGTTCAAGACAAAGGCGAGCCTCGACGTCGGCGGACGGCGGGTCTCGTACTATAGCCTCGCGGCGCTCGAAAAGTCCGGCGTCGGCCATCCATCGCGGCTCCCTTTCTCGCTCAAAGTGCTGCTCGAGAACCTGCTGCGCCGCGAGGACGGGCGTTCGGTCAAGGCCGAGCACATCAAGGCGCTGGCCGCTTGGGATCCCGCATCGCCACCCGAGATCAATATCGCTATGCAGCCGGCGCGCGTGCTGCTGCAAGATTTCACCGGCGTGCCGGCGGTCGTCGACCTCGCCGCGATGCGCGACGCCATGGCAAAACTAGGCGGCGATCCCAAACGCATCAACCCGCTGCAAGACGTGGAACTTGTCATCGACCACTCCGTGCAGGTCGATGCCTGGGGCAACGCCGACGCCTTCCGCGTCAACGCCGACCTCGAGTTCGATCGCAACCGCGAGCGCTACGAGCTCATCAAGTGGGCTCAAGGAGCGGTGAACCGCTTCGCCGTGCTGCCGCCGGATACGGGCATCGTGCATCAGGTCAACCTCGAGTATTTGGCGCGAGTCATCTTCGAAGAGCGACGCGACGGCGAGACGCTCGCCTATCCCGACACGCTCGTCGGCACGGACTCCCACACGACGATGGTCAACGGTCTTGGCGTGCTGGGCTGGGGCGTCGGCGGGATCGAAGCAGAAGCAGCGATGCTCGGCCAACCGCTGACGATGCTCGTGCCCGAGGTCATCGGCTTCCGGATCACCGGCAAATTACCGCAGGGTTCCACCGCGACCGATCTCGTGCTCACCGTCACCGAGATGCTGCGCAAACGCGGTGTGGTCAACAAGTTCGTCGAGTTCTTCGGCACCGGGCTCTCCAATCTCAGCGTGGCCGACCGCGCCACGATCGGCAACATGTCGCCTGAGTACGGATCGACCTGCGCCATTTTCCCGATCGACGAAGCGACGCTCACCTATCTCAAGCTCACCGGCCGTTCGCAGGAACGGATGGCCCTCGTGCGCGCCTACGCCCTAGCGCAAGGGCTCTTCCGCACCGACGCTTCGCCCGATCCGCTGTACACAGACGTGCTGGAGCTCGATCTGGGGACGGTCGAGCCGTCACTTGCCGGACCGAAGCGCCCGCAAGACCGTGTGCCGTTGCGCATAGCGAAGACAGCATTCGAGTCCGCTCTCCGTGCTTTCGAGCAAGGACGCGGCCCGGCCAGAGCGCCTGCGGGTGCCGTCGAAGCGATGGTAGCAGAGGGCGGTGGCGTCGTCACCGTCCCAAGCATCCGGCGCAAGGCTAAGTACGTGGGCGCCAACGGCACGAACGTCGAGCTGCATGACGGCGCGGTCGTCATCGCCGCGATCACAAGCTGCACGAACACTTCGAACCCAAGCGTGATGGTCGGCGCAGGACTCCTGGCCAAGAAGGCGGTCGAACGTGGCCTGCGCGCAAAGCCGTGGGTGAAGACAAGCCTTGCGCCCGGCTCCAAAGTGGTCACCGATTACCTGCTCAAAGCCGGGCTCACGCCATATCTCGAGCAACTCGGATTTTTCACGGTCGGCTACGGCTGCACGACGTGCATCGGCAACAGCGGTCCGCTGGACGAGCCGATCGCGCAGGCGATCACCGATCACGAACTCGTCGCCTGTGCCGTGCTCTCGGGCAATCGCAACTTCGAAGGCCGCATCCACCCGCTCGTGCGCGCGAACTACCTGGCCTCGCCACCGCTTGTGGTGGCGTACGCGTTGGCCGGCACGATGGACATCGATCCGCTGACCGAACCACTCGGCCACGACAGCGCCGGCAAACCGGTCCTGCTCAAAGAGCTGTGGCCGACGTCGGCGGAGATCGACGAGACGATCGCGTCGTGCGTGGCCGAATCGATGTTCCGGCGCACGTATGCCGACGCGTTCGGCGGCGACGAACGCTGGAAGGCGCTGCGGGTTGCGGCCAACGAGCGTTTCCGTTGGGACAAAGACTCGACCTACGTCAAACATCCGCCGTTCTTCGAAGGCATGACGGCCCAGCCTGCGCCGCGCCGCGACATCACAAACGCACGCGTGCTCGCGCTGCTTGGGGACTCCGTCACGACGGATCACATCTCGCCTGCGGGCAGCATCGGCAAGACGAGTCCGGCTGGCACCTACCTCATCGAACACGGCGTAGGCCCTTCCGACTTCAACTCGTACGGCGCGCGACGCGGCAATCACGAGGTGATGATGCGCGGCACGTTCGCCAACATACGTCTGCGCAACCGTCTGGCTCCCGGGACCGAAGGCGGAGTCACACGGCACCTGCCCGATGGCGAGCAGATGACGATCTTCGCGGCGTCGCAGCGCTATCAGGCAGACGGTGTGCCGCTCATCATCCTCGCTGGCAAAGAGTACGGTTCTGGTTCATCGCGCGACTGGGCGGCGAAGGGGCCGCGCCTGTTGGGCGTGCAGGCGGTCATCGCCGAGAGTTTCGAGCGCATCCATCGCAGCAACCTCATCGGCATGGGCATCCTGCCGCTGCAGTTCGAGCAGGGTGCGAGTGCGACGTCGCTCGGCCTGACGGGAGAAGAGGTCTTCGAGATCACGGGGATCGCAGGCTCCCTCAAACCCGGCGCTCGGCTGAGAGTGGTCGCGATTGCACCCAACGGCACAAAGGCCGAGTTTGCTGCCCTCGCCCGGATCGATACCCCAGATGAAGCTGAATATTTCCGTCACGACGGCATCCTGCCGTACGTCCTGCGCCAGCTCATGTAGGTGTCAGTTGCAGGCCGTCCCGCGCGGCGCACAGAAAAACTGGCCCCTGAATCGGGCATCGCTGCCTGACGACAACTAATGCTGAACTACGCTATACGCCGTCTCCTGCAGGCGATTCCGCTGCTGATACTCATCAGCATTATTTTGTTTACTATTTTGCATTACATGCCGGGTGGGCCGCTTGCCCCCTACATGCAGAACCCCCATATCACCGCGGCCGACATCGCGCGCCTGCGGCACAACTTCGGGCTCGACCGGCCGGTGCCCATCCAGTATCTGTCGTGGCTGGGCAAGTATCTGACGGGCGATTGGGGCTGGTCGACGATGAACTCCACCACCGTCACCGAGGCGATCGGCGAGCGGCTCCCGGCCACGCTCTTGCTCATGGGCATCTCGTACGCAGTGGCGATCTCCGTGGGACTCATCCTGGGCATCGTCGCCGCCGTGCGCCCCTACTCGCTCGTCGATTACTTCGTGACGACGTTCGCGTTCTTCGGATTCTCGATGCCGGTGTTCTGGCTCGCCCTCATGCTGCAGATGATGTTCTCCGTCCATGGGCTGCACTGGCAGGCGTTCGGTTATCAGGTTGACTACAGCCTACCGTCGGCCGGGATGACCGACACGGAGGGGGGCGGCATCGCCGACCGGATCAGGCACCTCGTCTTGCCCGTCGTCACTCTGGCCCTGCTGCAGCTGGCGAACTGGTCGCGGTTCACGCGCGCGTCGATGCAAGAGGTGCTACACACCGAATACATGCGCACCGCCGCGGCCAAGGGGTTGCCGTTCATGCGCATCCTCTTCAAGCACGGCTTGAAGAACGCGCTCATGCCGGTCGTCACCATCACCGCGCTCGCCCTGCCAGGTCTCTTCAGCGGCGCGATCGTGACCGAGTCGATCTTCGCCTGGCCGGGAATGGGGCGTTTGTTCTACACCGCTTTGCAGCAGCAAGACTTCGCGCTGCTCATGGCCTTCCTCGTCGTCAGCGCAGTGCTCGTCGTGGCGTTCAACCTCATCGCCGACCTTGCGTATGGCTGGCTCGACCCGCGGGTGAAATACGACTAGATGCAAGATGCTTTCGCAGTAGACGCCCTCGCGCAGCCCGCAGCCGGGCCCGTCTATGATACGGATGAGTTCGTCCAAGCACGTCACCAGACGTGGCGCAAGTTCAAGCGCCATCGCCTAGCGATCACCGGCGCGCTCGTGCTCGTCCTCACGGTGCTGGGCGCGATCTTCGCTCCCTGGCTCTCGCACTTCGATCCCAATGCCATCGACCCGCACTGGCAGGGCCAACCGCTGGCGCCGGGGCAATTCGGCCATTGGCTGGGCACGGATGAGATCGGACGCGATCTCTACACGCGTATTCTGTTCGGCGCGCGCATCTCGCTGACGATCGCGTTTTCGGTGGTCATCATCGAGGTCATGCTGGGGACGCTCGTCGGGGCGGTCGCCGGTTTCTACGGTGGTCGCGTCGACGGGCTGCTCATGCGTCTCACCGACGCGTTCCTCTCGATACCGCTCCTGCCGCTGCTGCTCGTGCTCTCCGGCATCGTCGCCGCGACGTCGAGCAAGGCCTCGCTGAACTTCTTCTCGATCGTCGTGATCATCGGTCTGCTGTCGTGGATGAACGTCGCCCGTCTGGTGCGCGGAGCTTTTTTAAGCTTGCGCGAAAAGGAGTTCACCGAAGCGGCGCGGGCCATCGGCAGCGGCGACGCACGAATCGTCATCAAGCATCTGTTGCCCAACGCGGTGGCTCCGATCGTCGTCCAGGCCACGCTTGACGTCGGCGGCGTCATCCTGCTGGAGTCGGTGCTCTCCTACCTGGGCTATGGCATCCAACCGCCCACGGCTTCATGGGGCAGCATGCTCGCCAACGCGCAGGAGAACATCACCATCGCGCCCTGGGCCGCGATCTACCCCGGCCTTGCGATTTTGGTCACCGTGCTGGCCATCAATTACATGGGTGACGGCCTGCGCGATGCGATAGATCCAAACGTCCAGTAGCAGCGGCCACATTGACCGCTCGCGACTCTTTGTCGTAAACTGCTCTAGTCGGTGCGCCCAGGTGGCGGAATTGGTAGACGCGCTAGTTTGAGGGGCTAGTCGGATAAAACCGGTGCAGGTTCGAGTCCTGTCCTGGGCACCAGTCACACAACAGATGCGCTCGGTTTACGGCCAGTCGAAGGCGGACGGTCCGGAGTTGCGAACGTCCTTCGCATGGAATTCGCCATCGGCATCGACCTGGGCGGTTCACACACGGCCGCCGGCGCCGTCACGCCCGACGGCGCGATCATCCAGCAGGCCGAGCGAGATCTCGTGTCGCTCGAGCCGGCCGCGGTGGTCGACGAGATCGAGCAAGTGGTGCAGCAAGTCCTCGCCGCCACGGGCGAAAAAGACTGCACCGGCATCGGCGTCGGATCGCCCGGCAACATCGACGAGAAGACGGGTACGGTCAACTTCTCTCCCAACTTCCAGTGGGTCGACGTGCCGCTCAAAGCGATGCTCGAGAAGCGCATCAAGCATCCGCTGC
>Ga0116216_10001836_pt1 | contig 14398 bp, 14 predicted proteins | sample Sb_taG_11_FD_89696 | JGI IMG/M metagenome (GOLD analysis project Ga0116216, IMG submission 89696) | Peat soil microbial communities from Weissenstadt, Germany - Sb_50d_3_AS metaG | ecosystem: Environmental > Terrestrial > Soil > Wetlands > Peat | place: Germany: Weissenstadt | collected 2010-09-21
CGTGCTTGCGGTCGGTGCTTTCGCGCTCTTCCGCACGATGAGCGCGTACCAAGAGACCGTGGTGTCAAGCGACCTGCGCATGCGTGGCGCTAGCATCGTCGAACGCGAGACCGGCCGCCTCGGCGAGCGCATCGCAACCATTGAGGGACTGGCGGCGGAAACGGCCATGGGAGGGGATGGATTTTCGCCACGGGAGTTCGAGCGACTGGCCCGGGCCGCGATGCGTCGCGACCCCGCGCTCGTGATGGTCGATTTCTTCAATGAGAACGATGTGCATGTTGCGCACATCGAAGCACGCGGTCCGGACGCGCTCGAAGCGCCCGCCAAGAAAAAAATCACCAGTGTATCGCGCGACGACATCCAAGCGGTCGAGCTGGCGCTCTTCGACGCGGAGCTCAGCCGCGCCACCTCGGTATCCGACGTGCCTCCCAAAGCGTCTGCGCCGCCGGATTCGCCGGCGGCGGACGGCCATTTCTGCCTGGCGACGCGCGTCGTGCGGCGCCAGCGCGAGATCGGCAGCATCGTCGAGTACCTCGACGTGCGCGAGCTCATCGTCACCGACCTCGCCACCAAGGCGCCGGCGGCCTTCGCGCTGGATGATGGGCGCGGGCGCGCGCTGCAAACGGCCTCGCTCCCCATGCGCAACGAAGCGGACACGCAGACGTTCCCCATCCCCTTCGCCGATCGCGTCATGCAGTTGAGGCTCGCCGCACCGCCGCACAACGAAGCCAACCTGTGGTGGTTCGTCTTCGGCTGGCTCGCGCTCGTGCTCGCCGTCGTCTTGCCCATGGAAGCCGTCGGCCACATGAACCGCCGCGTGCAAGCGCTCAACGAAGAGCTCGAGACGCGAGTCGCGGCACGCACCCAGCAACTGGAAGAAAGCCTCAGGGAGTCTCGCCGTCTGGCCGTCGTGGTCGAGTCCGCGCGCGAAGGAGTGATGGCGGTGGGCGCGAGCGGGTGCATCCGATACGTCAACGATGCATTGTGCAAAGAGCTGCAGTGCACGCCGGCCGAGCTCATCGACAAACCCGTCGACAGCATCGCGGCCATCGGCATCTCGCAGCAGCAGTTAGCGAGCATTCGCGAAGAGATCAGCGAGATGGGATTCGTCTACCGCGAGATGGAGCGGTCGCGCGCCGATGGAACCACGTACATCGCGGGCGTCACCTTCACGCGCCATGCGCTCGAAGACACTAATGCCATCATCGCGGTGTCGCGCGACGTGACCGATCGCCGCCGGCTCGTCGACCAACTGCTCGAAGCCAAAGGCAGGCTCGAGCGCGAGATGCGCATGCGCGCGGACTTCATCGCCACCGCGAGCCACGAGCTGCGCACGCCCGTGACCACCCTGCGCACGCTTGCCGCATTGTTGCTGGAGAAGTTCGGACCGCGTGACGCCCTGCCGCCGGACGATAGCCGGCTGCTCGAGATCCTCGACCACGAGTCGCGCCGGCTCGCCCATCTCGTCGAGGATCTCTTGAAAATCGCCAAGATCGATGCGCCCGAAGCGGCGTTGGCCGAGGAGCTCATCGATGTGCGTTCCGTCGTCAGCGCCGAGGTCGACGAGGTCAAACGGTTCGCCGATGGCGGTCCTGCGCTCGAGCTGCAGCTGGCCGATGCGCCCGTCATGGTGCGTGGCGACGAGGAAGCGCTGCGCAGCGTCATCGACAACCTCGTCGGCAACGCGCGCAAGTTCACGCCGCCGCAGGGGCGCGTCGAGGTCAGGGTGGAGCGCGACGAACGTCATGCCCGGCTCGTCGTGAGCGACAGCGGTGTCGGCATCGCCACCTCCGATATGCCGCACATCTTCGAGCGTTTCTACCGCGCGCCGGACACCGCGTCCAAAGCGCCCGGCGCGGGTCTCGGGCTTGCCATCGTGGCACGGCTGGTGGAGCTGATGCACGGCACGATCTCCGTCGCCAGCCAGTTCGGCCGGGGGACGACGATCACGGTGGAGTATCCGCTCGCCGTAGCTCCCGCCGATGCCGCTGGCGAGCGGGCGGTGGGGTAGCGCGAATGGCCTGCGTGCTGCTGGTGGACGACGAGCCGCTGTTGCGCTCGGTGCTGTGCGAATATCTGAAGTTCTCGGGTCACGCCGTCATCGAATGCCGCGACGGCGACGAGGCGCTCGAGCGCTTGCGCGAGGCCCACGTCGATATCGTCGTGTCCGACGTGCTCATGCCTGGCATGGACGGGCTCGCGCTGTGCGGTGCGATGCGCGCTGATGCACGCCTGGCTTGCATCCCGGTGTTGTTCGTCACCGCGCGCAACGTCGACGCCGAGATGCAGGCCGAGATGGATCGCATCGGGGACGGCAGCATCTTCAAGCCGTTCGAGCCTGACATGCTCCTCAAAGCCATCGACACCGCCATCGAGCAGCACACGACGACGTAGTGCGGCCGCGTCGTTGCGGGCTCGCTCGAGCACGCGCACCACGAGCCGCTCGGAGGGAACATGCAGAAGCTCTCGCTCCCTGGTATGGCCATGTGGTCCGTCTGGCAGCCGGATCGCGCCATGTATTTCAACTCGTTCTTCCTCCAACGCGACGATGGCAATATCGCCGTCGATCCGCTGGCGACGAGCGAGGATGACGTCGCCTATCTGCGCAGCAATGGCGGCGTGGCCTGGGTCATCATCACCAATCGCGACCACGAGCGCAAAGCCCGCGACCTGGCGAGCGCCTTCGGTGCCAAGATCGCGAGCGGAGAAAAAGAAGCAGCTTTGCTCGGCGGTCCGGTCGACCGCGCGCTCAAAGATGGCGAAACCTTTACCGCCGGTATCGAGGTCATCGCGCTCGAGGGCGGCAAGACCCCGGGCGAGATCGCGTTGCAGCTGCGCGGCAGCAAGGCGGCGATCGTCGGTGACGCCGTATGGGGAGATCCTGCCGGCAGTTTGCGCCTGCCTCCTGATGACAAGTTGATCGACCCGGCCACAGCGGTGCTGTCGCTGCGCCGCATCTGGGCGCTGCGACTGGATGTGCTGCTCGTGGGCGACGGTGCGTGCCTGTTCGGCGACGCGGACAGGATCATCGGCGATTGCTTGCAACGGCGCAGCGACGTCTACGTGAACCGCATCAACATCGACGAGCTCTACGCCGAGCATTTCTCCGAGGGCCTGGGACGTTACGAAGGCGTGTACGAGGAGATCGGCCTGCTCATCGGTGCGCGCAAGCTTGGATACCAGATCACGACACTGCCGCCGGGCAAACGTCTGTGCCCATTGCACGTCGAGGATATGGAGGAGGAGATGTTCATCGTCTGGGAAGGCGAGGCTGTGATCCGGACGCTACGCGGTGAGTACACCTGCCGCAAGGGCGACGTCATCGCGTTTCCGGTAGGGGACATCGGCGCGCATCAAGTGATCAACACATCCGATAAGCCTTGCAAGGTGTTCATGCTTGGGATGGAAGACCCGAACTCCGTCGCCTATTACCCAGATTCCAAGAAAGTGCTCATCGGGTCGCGCAAGCGGCTGATCCTGCGTACGGAACCCGCACTCGACTACTACGACGGCGAAGTGTAACGCCTGCCTGCGGTCGGCTAGCGTGGGTGCGCCATCGCGTAGCGCCAGAGAATGCCATTGAGCGTCGCCGGGTCCGCTGCGTCCGCTTCGCGCAGATCCAGCGCCTGCGAGGTCTTCCCGTCGGGGTTGGGCGCATTGACGTCATTGAGATTCACAAGCGGCCGCTGCGCGACCCACGGCTTGACGTCGGGCTCGTCAGCCTGCAGCCGGAACATCGTCGTCGCGCCGGCATCGTACTGGCTCATCGGCGGCAGGCCGAGGATCTCTTCGATCGTGCGCAACACGCTCGACGTCGTGTAGTGGGTGTGGTCGACCAAGCCTCGCTTCACGCGCGCCCCGATGACGAGCACCTCGGCGCGATGATCGCTCACATGATCGGGTCCGGATTGCGCGTCATCCTCGACGCAAAAGATGATCGTGTCCTTCCAATACGGGCTGTGGCTGACCGCGTCGACGAGGCGGCCGACGGCGTAGTCGTTGTCGGCGAGCATCGCATAGGGCGTCTTGGCACCCGGTCGCGTGGCCGCGGTGTGATCGTTGGGTAGACGAACAATCTCGAGCAGCGGCAGATCCTTGTGGGCGACGTAGCCGTCGAACTCGCGCTGCCACTCCGTGACGCGATCCTGATCGGTATAGCGCAGATCGAACCCGCGATAATGCGGATCGATCACTCCGGCGAGCGAGGGCGTGGAGGGTATCGCGAGACCGTCCTTGCCGAGGGTGACGAACTCCCCGTAATCGCGGATGCTCACGCCGTTGCGGCGCGCATCGTCCCAGAGATAGCCTCCGGGGGGCGATGCCGGGCCTTCTTGCTCGTAATCGTAGACCGAGTGCCCGTCGACGGTACGCCGATCCGAGTAGGTCGCAGGCCAGAGCTTATCGACGTAATCGCTCGAGTACGCCGCAGTACTCCAGTTGTGCCCGTCAGCGCTGACAAACGCGTCGCAGTCGAAGTTATCGAGCAGCACGAAGTCGTCAGCCAGCTTGTGGATGTTCGGCGTGATCCGTCGCCCGAAGATCGCCAGCTGCGCATCGCCGTTGCCGCGGGGATCATCGCCCAGCACCTCATCGTACGTGCGGTTCTCTTTGATGATGTAGATGACGTGCAGACCCTCGGGCGCCATGCGCGTGAAACTGTTCTTCGGAGCGTAGGCGGAGTTCCAGCGCACAGCCGAGAGACCGGCGGCCAGCACTGCGCTATCGGGGAAGTTGAGCATCTCGATGTCGCCGGCCGTGTTGGCGACGTAGTACTTGTAATCGTCAGGCGTCGCCGTTCGGACGACGTCGCTGTGGATGAAGGTGGGATTGGCGTGACCCGCGATCCCGTTGCCGTCCAAGATGAAGAGCTTGCGGCCGTCGGCGCTCGCGACCACGTCCGTCGGGAACCAGCCGGCGGGCACAGCGCCGAAGACCGCGGGCTGACTCGAGGTCAGATCCACCGCGACCACGGCATTCTCGCCGGCGTCGGCGACGAGCAGAATCTTGCCGTCGCGCGAAAGCGCCAGGCCATCGGGTATCGCCCCGGGCAGCGCCTGCGGGAAGATAGCCGTCTGGATCGTGGCGCGCACGCTGCCGCTGGCCGTGTCGATGACACGCACGGTGTCGTCATTCGCGCACGCGACGAAGAGCGAGCTGCCATCCGCCGAGACGAGCTCGGCGTTCGGATGGGCGCCGACGGCTATCGTCTGTTTGAGCGCGCCGGTCGCGGCGTCGACCACCGATACGGATGCTGACGTCCAATCGCTCACGTACAGCGTGCTTTCGTCTTTCGACGTCACGATCGCATAGGGCCACGTGCCGACGTGAGCGGTCCAGGCGACCTTGCCGGTCAGGTCCAGGGCTGTGACGGTGTCGTGCGCGCCATCGGCCACGAAGATGCGATGTGCCGTCGCCGCAAGGCCAGTGACGCCGAACGCATTCGATGTTGCACCCACGGGTCCAGCGTCTGAGATCTGTCCGCTGTTCGAGACCGTGAAGCTCTCCACGCCGAACGCGGTTGACGCGTAGAGCGTCTGACCGGAAAAGGCCAGACCATAGAAGGCCGCCTTGACTGGAGCGCTCGACACGACTTGGCCCGACGCCTCGTCGACGATCGAGATGGAGAGCGCGCCGAAGCCGCCATCTGAGATCGCAAGAAAGCGTCCGTGCGGATCCTCGACCATGTGGAGCGGCAGCGTGCCGAGCGGCGTCGTCGTCCCAGCGGGCGTCACTTGCCAGCCATTGGGCAACCTGATGCTCGTCGCGTGCGGCCCGGCGGCGCGCACCGGCAGCACCACAACCACACAGAGCAGGGTCGCGAACAGCCACACGGCGCGCCAGGAGTTCATGACGCTTATTTAGTGCGCGCGCGGGCTCCCGCCTTCATGCTGGGATGGGGTGGCAAAGACAGGGCAGAAGACGGGCCTTCATGGCACGACGAGTGGTCATCTTGGGCGGTGGCTTCGCCGGATTGAGCGCGGCGCAGCGGCTGGGCTCGTCGGAGCTCGACGTCACCCTCATCGACCGGCGCAATTTCCACCTCTTCCAGCCGCTCATGTATCAGGTGGCGACAGGGTCGCTGTCAGCCGGCGAGATCGCCGCTCCGCTCCGCTCGGTGCTCAGCCGGTATCAGAACATCCGCGTTCTGCTCGGCGAGGCTTGCGATCTCGATCCGGATCGTCGCGTCGTCATGCTGCGCGATGGTGCGTCCCTCGAATACGACTTTCTGATCGTCGCGACCGGCGCCGATGCGTCGTATTTCGGGCACACCGAGTGGCCGCAGTTCGCACCCTATCCCAAGACCATCGAAGAGGCGACCGCCATCCGCAGCAAGATATTCTACGCCTTCGAGGCCGCCGAACGCAGCACTGACCTTGCCGAGGTGACGAGCTGGCTGACCTTCGTCATCGTCGGCGCGGGTGCCACCGGCCTCGAACTTGCCGGTGCGCTGGCCGAGATCGCACGGCAGACGCTGCGCCACGACTTCCGCTCTATACGGCCTCAGGAGGCACGCATCGTTCTCATGGATGCGGCGCCACGCGTGCTGCCCGGATACCCTGAAGATCTCTCCGCCAAAGCTGAGCGACTCGTCAGCCGCCTCGGGGTTGAGGTCATGACGGGTGCAGCGGTCCGTGACATCGACGAGCGCCAGGTCGTCTACGAGCGCGCGGGTGCCACGTATCGCATCGCGACGCGCACGGTGATGTGGGCGGGCGGCATCACGGCGACCGAGTTCGGCAAGAAGGTCGCCGAGCGAACGCACGCGCAGGCGGACAAATCCGGACGGATCAAGCTCGATCCCGACCTGACGATCCCAGGTTATGCAAGCATCTTCGTCACGGGTGACCTCGCGCTTTGCCTGCGACCCGATGGACGACCGCTGCCGGGAGTCGCGCAGGTGGCGATCCAGCAAGGTGCCTATGCGGCCAAGGCCATCCGCGCGCGCGCTGCCGGCGCAACGGCTGTGCCGCCCTTCCGCTACTTCGACAAGGGTGACATGGCGGTCATCGGCCGAGCCGCGGCGGTGGCGAACATCTTCGGCGTGCACGTCTCGGGCCTGCCGGCATGGTTCATCTGGCTCTTCATCCACCTCATGTATCTCGTCCAGTTCCAAAGCCGCGTGCTGGTCTTCATCCAGTGGGGGTTTCTCTATCTGACATTCAGCCGCGGTGCACGACTGATCACAGGCACGAAGCCGCCCGATCGCTGAAACGCGTTAACGTTTGGCAGCGAAGCGGTGCCAGTCGCCACTTTCGATCACGGGCATGCCCGATGTCGCGCGGTTGTAGAGATACACCCATGCTTCTAGGATCGATCCATCTGCCGCGTGGACGTCGCGCATGACGCGCAGATACTCGCTGTGCTGCGGATCCGCTGGATCGAATGCTTCCACGTCATCCAGCGCCTCGAGGCTTGCCGCCGGGTCCTCGAGTCTGTAGAGCTCGCCCGCCACGCGGCCGTCGCCGTCGCGCAAGCCGGGATACTGGCCGACGGCGACGAGCGTACCGCGCGTCCAGCCCTCGCTTGTGAAGACCGCGCCGGCCATGTGATGATGGAGATCGAAACCGCGCATCAGCAGGCCGTAGACGAAGATGAGCGCCGTCTGCGGCGATGACTCGTTCGCCAAGGAAGGTCTCGTGGCCACGGGCAAGCATTCGAGTCCGAACGACGCATTCCACCTCGCAGGCGACCGATGATCATTCGCGCTAACCATCTCACCAAGACCTTCCGCACCCGCAAACGCGGGGACGGCGTCATCGGCACGCTCAGCTCGCTGTTCTCGCGCGAGTACGACGACAAAGTTGCGGTGAGCGACGTATCGTTCGAGCTTGAGGCGGGAGAGCTCGTCGGCTACATCGGACCCAATGGCGCGGGCAAGTCCACCACCATCAAGATGCTGACCGGCATCCTCGTGCCGACGAGCGGAGACTGCGTCGTCAACGGGATCGTCCCGTGGCTGGACCGCACTGCCAACGGCCGGCAGATCGGGGTGGTCTTCGGACAGCGGACGCAACTGTACTGGGATCTTCCGCTGCGCGAGTCGTACGAGTTGCTGCGCGCCATCTACGGCATACCCAAAGACGTCTATGCCAAGAACTTGCGTGAGTTCAGCGATATCCTCGGGCTCGATGAGTTCATGCGCACCCCGGTGCGGCAGCTGAGCCTCGGCCAACGCATGCGCGGCGATTTCGCCGCAGCCATGTTGCACGAGCCGCGCGTGGTCTTCCTCGACGAGCCGACGATCGGGCTCGACGTGGTGGCCAAGGAGGCCATCCGCGGCTTTATCGCGCGTACCAATCGCCAGCGCGGCACGACCTTCATTCTGACCACCCACGACCTCAACGACGTCGAGAAGCTGTGCGAGCGCATCATCCTCATCGATCACGGACAGAAGCTCTACGACGGCAGCGTCGAGGCCATCAAGCGGCGCTACGGCCGCGAGCGCTTGCTCACCGCCGAGATCGTCGATTACGATCGCGCGTGGGACGTCGTCATCCCGGGCGTGCGCTTGGTCTCGGTCGAAGGCAACCGGATCACATTCGAGTTCGACCGGACGAGCGTGCGTGCCGACCAGCTCATCGTCGCGCTGGCCGCACGCTATGAGCTCAAAGACGTCACCGTGGCCGAGCCGCAGCTCGAGACCATCATCCGCGAGATCTACGTGAAGGGCATGGATGCCCAACCGCTCACTATCGAGGCGCTGTCGTGAGGCCGGCCCGCCGGATGCTCACCGTCGTCGTGCTGGCCGTTGTCGCCTTGTGCGCGAGTCCGAGCCTGGGACGCAGCGCGGGCGAAGCACGCTTGCGCAACGCGACGCCCGTACAGACCCCCTCTGCATCACCATCGCTTGAGCCGCAGCCGCAGGCGACTGTATCCACGCCGGCCGCATCTGCGTCGCCCGAGCCGACGCCGACGCCGGAGATCATCGAGCGCGATGCGCCCGATCTTAATAAGGGCGTCTGGGTGCGCGGCCCCAACTTGCCCTCGGCGCGTCAGGACGTGGCCGCAGCAGTCCTCGCCGGACGCATCTACCTCATCGGCGGCTTTGGTCCGCACAATCAGCAGATGGATTCGACGCTCGTCTGGGAGCCGCAGGTCGCTCCCGGTGCGCCCCATGGCGAAGCCGAGCGCGCCGGGGCGCGTCTGGGCGTGTGGACGTACGCAGCGCGCATCCCCGAGCCCGTGGATCACGCAGCGGCGGCAGTCGTCGGCGGATACATCTACGTGGCCGGCGGTCGCATCGAGAATCTCGTCACCAACAAGTTCTGGCGCTACGACGCCGGCAACGACAGCTGGACGCAGATGCCGTCGCTGCCGATCCCGCGATTCGGACCGACGATGCAAGCGGTCGGCGACAAGCTCTACGTGATCGGCGGTGCCGTGTCGCACGGCAACGACGCGACGAGCATGATGGTCTATGACATCCCGACCGCGCAGTGGAGCATACGCGAGTACGCGACGTCGTATGCACGCATCGAGCCGGAATCGGCGCTGATCGGCGAGACGATCGTGCTGCTGGGAGGGCGCGATGATATCGACCGCAACTTGCCGTTTTGCGATCTGTACTATCCGGCGACTGACCGCTGGCACACGTGTGACGACCTGCGCCAACCGCGCTCGGACTTCGGACTGAGCGTCGTCGACAACAGGCTCGTCGCGGTCGGCGGCGATGACCTGCACGCCGCGCCCACGCAGACGATGGAGCTATCCGAGCCCAACATCAACGGCTGGCTCAGCGGGCCATGGATGCCCAGTCCTCGCCATGGCATGGCGCAGGTCACCCTCGGCAACGTCGTCTGGGTCATGGGTGGTTCGCCCACCGCAGGCACCGCGCCCATGGCGAGCGTGCTGCGCTACATCAGCCCATTGGTCAAAGTCAAGTTGAAGAAGGGCCAGAGCTAGATTGGCCGCCGGCGCCTACGTCGAGTTCGCCAAGCGGGCGTTCTCCCGCGAAGGCACGTACCGGCCGCAGGTCTTCACCCACATCGGCTCGGTCTTGTTGCGCGTCTTCTTGCTCTCGACGCTGTGGACGGCGCTCTACCGCAATAACGGTGCTCAGGCGGGCATCTCGTTGGCCTCGATGATCACCTATGCGACGCTGGCGCTCTTGCTCGACCTCATCTACGGCGTCAACGGCGCCTACATCATCCGCGAGAAGATCCGCGAAGGATCGATCGCCATCGACCTCATGCGACCGATCTCGGTGCCGCTCTACGTGTTCGCCGATACCGTCGGCCAGACGTCGTTCGCGGCGCTGCAGATCATCCCGGCGCTCGCCCTGTCGCTGCTGCTCGTGCACGTCGACCTGCCCGCGTCGCTCGCCGCAGGATTCGCCTTTGTCGTGAGCGTGGCGCTCGGCTTCATCGTCAATTTCTTCCTCGACCTCATGATGGCCACTATCACCTTTTGGACCTTGGAGATATTCGGCGTCCAGCTCATGGTCCAATTCATCGCGTCGTTGCTGTCGGGCTCGCTCGTGCCGCTGTATTTCTTCCCGCCGGGTTTGCTGCAGCAGCTCGCGCTCGCCTCGCCGTTCGCCGCCATCTACAACGCGCCGCTGTCGATCTACATCGGCAAGGTCGATGCGGCGCAGATCCCCGCCATGCTCGGCTTTCAAGTGATGTGGGCGGTGATCTTCGGCGTCTTCGCGTTCGCGCTCTGGCGCATCGGCGAACGCCGCGTGGTGATCCAAGGTGGCTAGCCGCTATCTCGCGACCTACCGTCAGTTCTGGCGGCTCAACACGCTGACGCTGCTCGAGTACAAAGCGAATTTCTTCATCTGGCTCGCCTTCACGATCGTGTACCACGGCATAGCGGTGGGGACGATCTGGATCATGATGTCGCGCTTCCCGTTCATGAACGGATGGCGCTGGCAAGACGTGTTCTTCCTCTACGCCCTGTATATGGTCGGCCACACGCTCAACAACACGTTCTTCTTCACGGTCGGCAGCGTGCCGGACCACGTGCGTGACGGCGACTTCGACCGATTCATGGTACGGCCGCTCGATCCGCTCTTCCAGGTGCTCTCACAGCCCGGACAGATCTGGCCCGACGAGCTCGTCGTGGCCCTGATCTTCTTCGCGTTCGCGCAGGGCGTCGTGCACCTGCAATGGTCGCTCGCCACGGCCGCCCTGCTCGTGCTCGCCGCCCTCGGCGGCGCGCTTATCGACTTCGCGGTGCAGCTGGCGGTGGCCACGCTGTCGTTTTGGGTCATCCGCCTGGACACGCTGCGCTGGGTCGTGATGTCGCTGGAAAACGACTTCACCCGCTACCCGCTGTCGATCTACAATCGCGCGGTGCGCATCATGCTCGCCTACGTCTTCCCGTTCGCGTTCATGAACTATTTCCCGGCGACGACGCTGCTCCACAAGACGGCGCAAGCGGGCTACACGATCAATCCGCTGCTCGGCTGGCTCACCCCGGTCGTCGGCCTCGTATGGTTCGCCGGCGCGTACGCGTTCTGGCGGCTAGGTCTGAACCACTACAAAGGCACAGGCTCGTGAGCGCCCTTACCAGGGCTTGATCGAGGCGAGCAGCTCCGGGTATCTCATAGCCCTCAGCGAGCTCATCGGTTAGAAGCTGATGCGATCCATCAGCCAGCGGAAATACGCACGGCGCGGCGTCTCGCCCGAACGGGGCCAGAGCAATAGCCCGCACAGCCGGCAGGCGAGTTCCGAGTCCCCGTATCCGAGCGTGGGATACCAGTAGTTGCGTCGCTCCATGTTCGGCGACGCACACTTCGGACAGATGTGGGTGAGGATCGACTCGGCAAGCACGCCGTCCCCTTATTTGAGGTTTCCGCGATTTCCTTGGCGAACGGACGACGGCAGAACTCGGAGGTTGCATGGAATTTCATACCATCATCGAGCCATTCCGCATCAAGATGGTCGAGCCGATCCGCATGACCACGCGGGCCGAGCGCGAGACCCTGCTGGCTGCCGCCGGTCACAACGGCTTTTTGCTGCGTGCGGAAGATGTGATCGTCGACCTGCTCACCGATTCCGGCACGGGCGCGATGAGCGCCGAGCAGTGGGCGGGCATGATGCGCGGCGATGAGTCCTACGCCGGTGCGCGCTCCTACTACCGTTTCGCCGCCACAGTGCGCGACATCTTCGGTTTCGCGCACGTGCTGCCGGTCCATCAGGGTCGCGCGGCCGAGCGCATCTTGTTCTCGACCGTCTGCACGCCCGGAGACGTCGTCCCCAACAACACGCATTTCGACACGACGAGAGCCAACATCGAGCACGTCGGCGCGAGCGCGGTCGACCTCCCCATCCCCGAAGGCCGGGTGCCCTCGGTCGAGCATCCCTTCAAAGGCAACATGGACGTCGGCGCGCTGCGCGCCCTCATCGCTCGCGTCGGCCGCGAGAAGATCCCGCTCGTCATGCTGACCGTGACCAACAATTCCGGCGGCGGTCAACCGGTCTCCATGGAGAACGTGCGGGCGGTGCGTGCGGTGTGCCACGAGTTCAGCCTGCCGCTGTACATCGATGCGTGCCGCTTCGCCGAGAACTGCTGGTTCATCCGCGAGCGCGAGCCTGGCTACGAGCGCACGGCGGTCAAGGACATCGCCCGCGAGCTCTTCTCGCACGCCGACGGTGCGACGATGTCGGCCAAAAAAGACGGACTGGTCAATATCGGTGGCTTCTTGGCCACAAATGACGATGCGCTTGCCAAGCAAGAAGCGCGCCTGCTCATCCTGACCGAGGGTTTCCCGACGTATGGCGGCCTTGCCGGACGCGATCTGGAGGCGATCGCCATCGGCCTGCGCGAGGTGCTCGATCACGACTACCTGCGCTACCGCATCACCTCGACCGGATATCTGGGCAAGCATCTCATCGAGATCGGCTACCCGATCGTGCGGCCTCCTGGCGGACACGCGATCTACATCGACGCGGCCGCGCTCTTGCCGCACATCCCGCCCAGCCAGTTCCCCGGTCAGGCGCTGCTCGCCGAGATGTACCTCACGGGAGGCATCCGCGCGGTTGAGATCGGGAGCTTGATGTTCGGCTCCACGGATCCGCGGACCGGCGCTGAAAGCCAGGCCGCGATGGAGCTCGTGCGCATGGCCATCCCGCGCCGAGTGTACACACAAAGCCACATCGACTACGTCATCGAGGTCATGGCCGACGTCTTTTTGCGGCGCGACAAGATCCGCGGTCTGCGCATCGTCTGGCAATCGCCGCCGCTGCGCCACTTCACCGCGCGTCTCGAACCAGTGGCATGAGCGAGCCGTTCAGCATCGAGGAGTACGTGCGCTGGAGCGACGTCGACGCCGCCGGCATCGTCTGCTACGGCGCCTTCGTGCGCTTCGTCGAAGCGGCCGAGACGGAGCTCTTCCGCGCAGCCGGCATGCCCTATGGCAAGGTCTTCGACACCTTCGACTGCTGGCTGCCGCGCGTGCATTTCTCCGCAGACTTCCACGCCCCGGCGACGCTGGACGAAAAGTTGCGGGTCAGCGCGTTCGTCAAAGCCTTAGGCAATACGTCGGTGACGTTAGGGTTTGTGATCGACAACCAGACTGGCGTGCGCATCGCCGAGTTTGAGATCGTGCTCGTCTGCATCGATCGCACGACCTTCGCAAAACGCGCTCTGCCGCCCGAGCTGCGCGCTGCGCTCAGTCGTTTCGTGGTTTGACGGATTCGTCGGACGTGCCCACGCAGAAGCCGCACGGCTCCATGCCGACTTCATGCGCCTGCGCCTCGGTGAGATTCAAGACCGTGCCTCGCCCCTCGAGCTGCTTGTGACATACGCCGCCCGGTGCGTGATAGACCCGATCGCCGATGATGCAGACGACGTCCATGGCTCCTTGGTTTCAACAGGTCTGGGCGCGAGCCTTGGGCCGCCCCTAGAACGGTCCGGTCCTAAAAATGGCGCTATCTGGATGCGAGATATGGTGAAGAACCCGACAAAGGCGCCGATAACGGTGGTACAGGTGACACGATGATCCTTCAGACGCTGCCGGCCACGGGCCGTTGGAATCTGTTCAAGATCGAGGGGCAGTTGGATTTCGCAGCCGCCCCCACGGTCCAGACTGCGTTGTTGCACGCGGCCCACATGGGAACGAGCGACCTGCTCATCGATCTGGAAGACCTCGCGAGCGTGGATGAGGTCGGCGTCGCCAGACTCACAGGCGTGGTGCAGCGCCTCGTCGCCGAACGGCCGTCGCTGCAGATCGCGTTCGTGGCGAAGGACTCGTGGCTCGCCGACACGCTCAAGCAGGCGCGCCTGCCCAAATCCGTCGTGATCTTCCGCAACGGGACCGAGGCGCTCAAGGCCATCGGCCTGCACGCAGCCGCTTAGGCCAGCGCGCCCAACAAGAAATCAAAAGGATGGCCACGGCCGTCCTTTTTGAGTTCTATCGCCGCATACGTGTGGCCAGGGCTCTTGCCGGGTC
>Ga0116216_10001839_pt1 | contig 14390 bp, 13 predicted proteins | sample Sb_taG_11_FD_89696 | JGI IMG/M metagenome (GOLD analysis project Ga0116216, IMG submission 89696) | Peat soil microbial communities from Weissenstadt, Germany - Sb_50d_3_AS metaG | ecosystem: Environmental > Terrestrial > Soil > Wetlands > Peat | place: Germany: Weissenstadt | collected 2010-09-21
GCCATGGCGCTGCCGGTTGTGTCGCACTTCCGTCCGGACGCGATCGTGGGCAGCGGCGGATATGCTTGCGCTCCAGCCGTGCTCGCCGGTGCGCTCTTGCGCAGGGCTGGGCGTCTGCCCAAGCTGCGCATGATGCTCATCGAGCCCAACGTCATGCCCGGCATGGCTAACCGTCGGCTGGCCCGCTACGTGGACGAGGTCTGGGGCGGCTATGCCGACTGCGACACCGCGCAACATTTCGGCGACAAGTTCCGGCTGACCGGGATTCCCGTGCGTCCCGACCTCTACACCCCCATGGCCAAAGCCGATGCGCGGCGCAGCCTGGGGTTGGACCCGGAGCGTTTCACGCTGCTCGTCTTCGGCGGCAGTCAGGGAGCGCGCAGCATCAACGTGGCCACGAGCGGCATGGTCGCCCGGCGGCGCCTGCCGGCGGACTGGCAGATACTCCATCTCACAGGCAAGCGGGACTATGACTGGATGGTCGCGGAGCGCAAGAGAGAGCCAAACGACAACCGCTACACGATGTTGCCCTATCTCGACACGATGGCCCTGGCATACTGGGCGGCCGATCTTGCGCTGTGCCGCGCGGGCGCATCGACGCTGGCCGAGGTGTGCACGGTCGGCTTGCCCGCCATCTTCGTGCCCTATCCGCACGCGAGCGAGGATCACCAGCGCGCGAATGCCGCCTACGTCGTCGACCGCGGAGCGGCACTCACCATCACAGACGCCAGCCTGACGCCGGATTCGCTCTACTGGATGCTCGTCGACTCGGCCGAGCCGCAGAAGTTGAACGCCATCACGGTCGCATTGCGACGCATCGCACGTCGCGACGCGGCGGAGACCATGCTCTCGCGCCTGCTCGACACAGGGCCAACCTTGACGCTCGCCTAATCGCAGGAGCAGATGAGACGTACGCATCGCCACGTGCACTTTGTGGGTATCGGGGGCATCGGCATGAGCGCGATCGCCCGCGTGCTGCTTGCGCTCGGCGTGGGCGTTTCCGGCTCCGATCTTAAGATGACGGGCACGCTCGAGAAGCTGCGCGGTCTGGGCGCCACCGTCACGCTCGGCCACGCTTCCGAGAACGTGCGCGGCGCGGATGCCGTGGTCATCTCGTCGGCGATCCCAGCTGACAATCCCGAGGTCATCGCCGCGCACAAGGCCGGCATCGTCGTCATGCAGCGCGCGGAGATGCTCGCCGAGATCATGGCCGATAAGCGCGGCATCGCCGTCTCGGGCACGCACGGCAAGACGACCACCACCTCCATGGTGGCCTCGGTGCTCGACGCGGGCGGCTTCGCGCCGACCGTGCTCATCGGCGGCGAGGTCAACGATCTCGGCGCCAACGCGCGGCTCGGCTCGGGCGACATCGTGGTCGCCGAAGCGGACGAGAGCGACGCGTCCTTCCTGCGGCTGAAACCCACCTGCGCCGTCGTCACCAACATCGAGAACGATCATCTCGGCTATTATCGCGATCTCGAGCATCTCGTCGAGACGTTCAGCGCATTCCTCGACCGCGTGCCGCCCGAGGGGTGCATCGTCGCTTCCGCTGATTGCTCCGCGGTCAGCGAGCTGCTGCGCCGCTTCCGGCAATCGCCCAGCCTGCTCGGCGATCCGACGATCGTCACCACCGGCTTCGATGCGGCGGCCGACATACGCGCGATCGAGCCTGAGCTTGCCGACTTCGGTTCGTCGTTCACCGTGCGCGCCGGGCCGCAAGAGCTGGGCGAGATCGTGTTGCGCGTCCCCGGCCGCATCAACATCTCCAATGCGCTCTCCGCAGTGGCGGTCGGCCTGCGCTTCGGCGTGAGTTTTGAGGCCACCGCGCGCGCGCTCGCCCGTTTCCGCGGCGTCGCGCGGCGCTTCCAAGTGCTGTATGACAGCGAATCGCTGCTGGTCGTGGACGATTACGCTCACCACCCCACGGCAGTGCAGGAGACGATCGCCGCAGCACGCGCCTATTGGCGCGGGCGCATCGTCGTCGCGTTTCAGCCGCACCGCTATAGCCGCACCGCCTACCTCATGCGCGATTTCGCACGCGCGCTCATGCGCGCGGATGAGATCGTGGTCGCTGACATCTATCCGGCCGGCGAGCTGCCGCTGCCCGGCGTGCGCGCCGAGTCGATCGTGGACTTCATCCGCGATCTCGAAGCCGACAAGCCGGTGACGCACTTGCCCAAGCCCGCCGACGTGCTCGCCTATCTGCAGCGCACGATCAAGTCCGGGGACCTCGTCCTCACGCTGGGCGCCGGCGACATCGGCGGCGTGGCCCACGAGCTCGCCGCCGGTCTGTCCGCCGCAGACGCCGGCGTGGCGAATCTCTAGCGCCGGCCAGACCCATCGTGAGCGCCGCGTCATCGATCCCAGGGCGTGCGGTGACGCCGTCACATCGCGAGCAACTGCGCCAGCTGTTGGGCGCGGCCGTGACGTTCGACGAGCCGCTCGCGCCCAAGACCTCGATGCGCATCGGCGGTCCGGCTGCGGCCTATGCGATCGTCAGCGACGTTTCCAACCTTGTCGCCCTGCTCGCCTGGTGCACTCGCGACAACGTGGCCTGGACGATTTTGGGCCTGGGCAGCAACGTGCTGGTGAGCGACGCCGGATTCGCCGGGGTCGTCGTGCGTCTGGCCGGAGAGTTCACGCGCATCTCGGTCGTGGGGACGACGGTGCGCGCCGGTGGCGCTGCACCCATCGTCGCGGTCTGCCGCGAAGCGGCCAAAGCCGGTTTGGCCGGTGCCGAGGCGCTCGTCGGCGTGCCGGGGACGGTCGGCGGTGCCGTGCGCATGAACGCCGGCACCAAGGTTGAGATCGGCGACCTCGTGCGCCGCGTCGAGGTGGTGGTGGCGGGCGAAGCGATGCAGACCTACACGCTGCCGCAATTCGCCTACCGCAGCTCGACGCTGGATCGCCGGGCCGTGGTCTGCGCTGCGGAGCTCGAGCTGCAGGCCGGCGACACGCGCGGCGCGCAGGCGGAGCTGCTGCGCCATATCGAGCGGCGCAATGCCACGCAGCCGCTCGAACTCCCGAACTCGGGAAGCATCTTCCGCAATCCGGCCGGCGACTACGCCGCGCGGCTCATCGAAAGCGCGGGCTGCAAAGGCGTGCGCATAGGCGGCGCGCAGGTCTCAGAAAAGCATGCCAACTTCATCGTCAACCGCGGCGGCGCGACCTGTGCGGATGTGCTGGCCCTCATCGAGGAGGTCCGCGAGACGGTGCGCCGCGAGCACGACGTCGACTTGGAGCTCGAGGTCCAGCTCCTGTGACCGGCATGACGCGCTAGTGCCGGCCAAACCCGCCATCGCCGTGCTCATGGGCGGCAGCTCGGCGGAGAGCGAGATCAGCCTGCAGACGGGCGCTGGCGTCATGCAGGCGCTCAAGGCGCTCGACTACCCGGCCACGCGGATCGATCATGGCGAAGGCTTCGTCGACGAGTTGCGCCGCGTGCGACCGGCTGCGGTCTTCAACGCCCTGCACGGCGGTGACGGCGAGGACGGAACGGTGCAAGCCGTGCTCGAGTGGCTGCGCATCCCCTATCAAGGTTCGGGAGTACGCGCATCCGCGGTCGCGATGGATAAGTGGGTCTCTAAGGCGCTGCTGCGCGCCGAGGGCTTGCCGGCACCGCGCGGCATCCGCATGACTGCGGGCGATGCACGCTCGTTCTCGGTCGCCACGGCCTTTGGACTGCCCTGCGTCGTCAAGCCGCGCGCGGAAGGATCGGCCGTCGGCGTGAGCATCGTGCGCGAGGAACGTGAATGGGCAGATGCGGTGCGCGATGCGACGATCGGCGCCGGTGAGATCTTGATCGAGGAGTACGTGGCCGGCCGCGAGTTCACCGTCGCCATCTTGGGCGATCAGGCGCTGCCCATCGTCGAGATCACGCCGCACGACCGCTTCTATAGCTACACGGCCAAGTACACCCCCGGTGGCAGCACGCACACGGTTCCTGCGCGGCTCGACGCCGACGTCGGCGCGCAGATGGAGCGGGCGGCGCTCGCGATGCACGCAGCGCTGGGAGCACGAGACTATTCGCGGGTCGACATCATGCTCGCGGATTCGGGGAGCTTGGCCATCTTGGAATGCAACACGCTGCCCGGGCTCACCCCGCTCAGTCTCTTTCCTGACGCCGCCCGAGCCGCCGGGATATCGTATGAAGCGCTGGTCGAGCGGCTGCTGCTGTGCGCCCTATCACGCTCCCGTCCCTGACACGAACGTAATCTGCCGAAGTATTATAATGTAGCAACGGACCTTTAGGTCCGTTTCACGGAAAGATACATGCTGGGAGATTTCTGGTCAGAGCTTTTCGGCAGCGTCGGCACGCTGCTCAACGGACTGACCCAAAGCCGGGATCGCGAGTTCGTGTTCGTGGACCAAGGCGACGTATCACCGAGCGCGCTCGGCGGCGGCATTGCCGCGCAGCCGACGCCTATGGCTCCCCCCATGTGGGTGCAGGCCAAAGCGCAGCTCGAGAGCCTGCAAAAAGCCGATCCCAATTTCCTTGAGTCGACATTTTTGACGCAGGTGGCGAGAACGTACTGCGCTGCGCTCACGGCCGAAGGCACGCTGAACGCCGATGCGCTCGCGGGCACCGTGACGCCATCATTCTTGACGTGCTTCACGCAGCGCATCGCCCAGTGGCGTGACGGCGGGTTCACGCGCGTCGTGACCGACGTGAGCCTCGATCCGCCGACGACGTTCAAGGTCACGATCGGAGGCGACATCCAGTCGATCACGGTGCGCTTCACCGGCACGGCTCGGCGCTTCACTAAAGAAGACATGACCAACCTCGTCACCGAGGGCAGCGCACAACCGCAATCGTTCACCGAGTTCGCGACCTTCGTCCGCCCAGCCGGCTCGACGACACCGAAAAGCACGGCCGACGGCGGCCCGCTGCACTGCCCGTCGTGCGGTGCGCCGGCGACCGATGGCGCCCTTAAGTGCGCGTTTTGCGGCGCGTCGCTCTCAGGCACGGGCGGCACCTGGCAGCTCGACCACACGAGCATCTCAGCCTACACCTAAGACGCGAGAAGCCCAGGTTTTCAGCGCGCGCGTCGAAAAGACGCATCTCCCCTCATGCGCATCGGCAAGATCTTCGGCATCGACATCGTCATCAACCTGAGCTGGTTGTTCATCTTCGCGTTCGTGGCGTGGTCGCTCGCAGACGTCGGACCGTTCAGGCTCATCAGCGTCACGCCGTTCCAACGCATGACGCTCGGGATCATCACCTCGGCGTTGTTCTTCGCAAGCGTGCTGGCGCACGAACTTGCCCACTCGCTCGTGGCGCGTCGGCGCGGCATCCCGATCAAGCAGATAACGCTCTTCATCTTCGGCGGTGTCTCGAGCCTTGAGGGCGAGCCGACGACGGCTCCGGTGGAGGCCTGGATCGCGTTTGTCGGGCCGCTGACGAGCATCATCATCGGTGCGCTCTTCTTCCTGACCAGCATCGCGCTCGGGGCCAAGACGCCACTGGGCGTCGCGACCGAGTACCTCGCCGTCGCCAACCTTGTGATCGGCGTCTTCAATCTGCTTCCCGCCTTCCCGCTCGACGGCGGCCGCGTGTTGCACGCACTCGTGTGGCGCTGGACCGATAGTCGCTTGCGCGCCACGCAGGTCGCCGCCACGATCGGCCGCATCCTGGCCATCGGGCTTGTGGCGTACGGCGCGTTTCGCACGCTCTACTACACAGGCTCGCTCGGCGGCCTCTGGCTGATCTTCATCGGCTGGTTCTTGCTCCAGGCAGGCGGCGCGGAGCAGATGCAGGCCGAGCTGCAAAGCGCGCTCCAGGGACTCACCGCGCGCGATATCGCCGTGCCTGCGCCGGAACCAGTGTCGGCGGGCGCGACCGCCGATGTCGCGTTGCAGGTGATGATGAAGACCGGCAACCGTGCACTCCCGGTGATGCTGGGTGATCAGCTTTTGGGGATCCTCACGATGAGCGATTTCGTCAAGCTCTCCGATCGCGGCCCCGCCGATGCGTACGTCACGTCGCTCATGACGCGCGTTGCGGACCTCAAATCTGCGCTGCCGAGCGCGAGCGCGCTCGAGGTGGTGCAGATGCTGTCAAAAAGCGGCGTCGCGCAAATACCGATCATCGATGAGAACGGGGCCCTCGTCGGTTTTGTGACGCGCGAGAGCATCTTGAAACGGTTGCCGCTGCAGCGCGAGGCGCAAAGAATCGCCGGCGCGGCGTAGCCACCCGCCCGCGACCGGTTATTAGTCGGCTTGATCCCTAGGTGGGTTGTTGCTCCAGCCTCGTGATGCGCCGTTCGTGGTCGTCCAGTCGCAGGCCCACTCGTTGGTCCTCGATGACGGACAAGCGATCATCGATGCGGATCACGCGACGCTCGACGCGCTGGAGGTCACGCTCGAGCCGCAAGACATCCGACTTGAGCACGCCGACATCCGACTTGAGCACGCCGACATCCGACTTGAGCACGCTGACATCCGACTTGAGCATCGACACGTCCGCCGCGAGAACGTCGAGGCGCGCATCCACGCGAGCGAAACCCGCTTCGGTTGCTGCTTTGAAGCCCAGGAGGAAGTCCCAGATGTCTGTCAGCGTCGGCACGTATTCGTTCCCGTTCACACCCCGGATATCACGTCGTTCGGCGAGGCGGCAAGTCCTCACCTCGGCGCAGGGCGACTCACTTCGGCCTGGCGGGAATCCCAGGCATCGCCGGGTGGGCCGGTCCCATGAACTGCCACTGCCTGAGCGGGAAGCGCTCGACGGGCATCAGACCGATCGGCTGCGGATGCGGTAGCGGGTGAACGGCGATCGGCGCTGGATGGATGACGATAGGCGACGGATGTGCGAGCACGGGGCCCGGGTGTGTCACGCCCGGACCGGGGTGCGTGACCACCACAGGCGCGTGGCCCCCGTAGGCAGTGTTCGCAGGCGGCGCGGCACCCCTGACGGTTGGCCGGATGTCCGTGTACGTCGCTTGAGGGAACCGCTCGAAGGCCACGATGTGGCGTGGTGAGCTCGGCCGGTTGATGAGACGCGGGAGCACTGCATAGCGCAGGTCCGCCGGAAGCGCGCGACGCTTGCCTTCGATCTGCAGCGGCGCCGTGGAGCGGACCACGACTTTCTGCCCGGCAGGCGTCGTGAATCGCGCAGCGATGATCGCGTTATGCGCGGTCACGCCAGACGGCACGCGCGCATATCCCCAGAAAAATCCTGGATTGCCCAGCCACGGTGTGAGCGGGAAGGATCCCGGGAACCCCGAGATGGTGAAGAACGCGTTGCCGAATGGGAAGAACTGGCTGACGAAGATCACTTCGATGATCCCGCCCTGCACGAAGTACAGCGGTCCAGGCGTGAAGACGGAGAATCCCGGCGGGTAGAACCCGAAGTTGCGGTAGCCGTGCAACGGCCAGCCGAAGCCGTCGAACCCACCATATCCGCCATAGCCTCCACCGTAATATCCTGCGCCGCCGCCATAGGTCTCGCTCGTGTAATCTGACGTCGTACCCGCGTCTACGCGGAACGACCAGGTCTCTGTGAAAGGTGTCCCGTCGTCAGCCGCTCCGGTCACCGTGACGGTATGTTGGCCGGTCAAAAGTGGTGAGGTCGGCGTGTAGGAGACGTACGCGGAGGACACCGTGGAAGAGCCCGTGACGTCCTCGGTGTCGACGGTGATGCGCACCGACGCTGGATCGACGGCGGACGTTCCCCCGTTAAAGCGAGCGTAGATCGAAGGATACGCCGAGCCGATGAGCGAGCCGAGCGCAGGCCGTGCATCTTCGACGGTCGGCGCTACTTTCGGGGCGGCCGAAAGATCCGGTCCACTCGTCATGGCCGCAAAATTGCCAGGCCGCCGGCCCGTGACGATGACGACCGTGTCGCTTGTGTCATCATAGTCGACTGAAACCCCAAGCGACTGCGCGACGAAGCGCAGCGGGATCATGACTCGTCCGGCCACCTCACGCGGGCTGACGTCGAGCGTGCGCGGCTTGCCGTTGACGAGCGCCGTGGGCGAACCGACGGTCACCGAGACGCTCATCTCGTTCAAAACCGCGGTCGCCGTCTGCGACTCAGCATCATAGGAAACGGTGGCGCCGAGGCGCTCGAAAACACCGCGCAAGGGCACGAGCACGTGGTCGCCCGAGACGAGCGCGGGCACATCACCGGGGAGCGCGGACCCATCTATAACAATGGACGGCGCGGTCGCCCGGACCGGTGCGGCCAGGACGAGGAGCAGTGCGAGGGTGAGGAGGGGGCGGGTTATGGGACGCATGCTGACCACCTCAAGGGGCCGCGAAACCGTCACGGCCGGCGGCGGAGGTTCGCCCAGCAGGACCGTATTCCGCGGACGCACGGGCGCTCCCGCCTTCAGGCGTGAAGGTCGCAGGAACGCCTTGCCTGGGCCGCGTAAGCCCGCTATAATGCAATTGGCACTCAAGTGCTAAGACTGCTAAAACACCAGAAATAGCCGTTATTGGCGTATTCCTTAAGGTCCAGCGTCAGCGAGATCCCAAGCGGCCACCTGCCGCCTGGTGCGCCGGCAGCGCGGGCCGGAGGCGCGCCCGCGATGACGGTGCTTTAAGGAGGACTAAGTTCAGTGGCCGCAACCGCAACCAAAGTTGAACTGAAGCCGACGGGCGAGCGTGTCGTCCTGGAGCCGGTCGAACCCGCCAAGACGAGCGCCGGTGGCATCATTCTGCCCGACACAGCGCAGGAGAAGACGCAAGAAGGCGTCGTCATCGCTGTCGGACCCGGCCGTAAGACTGACAAGGGTGAAATCATCCCTGTCGATCTCAAAGTCGGCGACAAGGTCATCTACTCCAAGTATTCGGGCTCCGAGATCAAGCTCGACGGCACCGAGTACCTCATCATCAGCGAGAAGGACGTTCTCGCTGTCGTGAAACGCTAAAGGAGCGCGAGACACAACATGGCAGCCAAAGAACTATTATATGACGAGAATGCACGGCGCGCCCTCGAGCGCGGCGTTAACGCTCTCGCCGATGCGGTCAAGGTCACGCTCGGCCCCAAAGGCCGCAACGTCGTCCTCGACAAGAAGTTCGGTTCCCCGACCATCACCAATGACGGTGTGACAGTCGCCAAGGAGATCGAACTCCCCAACCATTTCGAGAACATGGGCGCACAGCTCATCAAGGAAGTCGCCTCCAAGACCAACGACATCGTGGGCGACGGCACGACCACCGCCACGGTGCTGGCGCAAGCCATCTATCGTGAAGGTCTGCGCAACGTGGCCGCCGGCTCCGATCCGCTGGCGATCAAGCGCGGCATCGAGTCAGCCGTCGAGAAGGTCGTCGAAGCCCTCAAGAAGATGAAGCATCCGGTCGAGACGCGCGAAGACATCGCCCGGGTCGCCTCCATCTCGGCCAACGACCGGACCATCGGCGACATCGTCGCCGACGCGATGGAAAAAGTGACCAAAGACGGCGTCATCACCGTCGAAGAGTCCAAGACCACCAAGACCGAGCTCGAGCTGAAGGAAGGCATGCAGTTCGACAAGGGTTATATCTCGCCATACATGGTGACGGACCCCGAGCGCATGGAAGCCGTGCTCTCTGATCCCTACATCCTCATCACCGAGCGTAAGATATCGGCCATCGCCGACATCCTGCCTCTGCTCGAGAAGGTCGTGCAGGTGCAGAAGCCGCTCGTCATCATCGCGGAAGACGTCGAAGGCGAGGCGCTCGCCACGCTCGTGGTCAACAAACTGCGCGGCACGTTCACGACCGTCGCCGTCAAGGCGCCGGGCTTCGGCGACCGCCGCAAAGAGATGCTCAAGGACATCGCCATCCTCACCGGCGGCACCGTGATCTCAGAAGAGCTTGGCCTCAAGCTCGATAAGGTCACGGTCAACGAGCTGGGCAAAGCGCGCACCGTCAAGGTCACGAAAGAAGAGACCACGATCGTCGACGGCGCGGGCAAGAAGGAAGAGATCAAGGGGCGCATCGAGCAGATCAAGCGCCAAGTCGAGGACACCGACTCCGACTTCGATCGCGAGAAGCTTCAGGAGCGGCTGGCCAAGCTCTCCGGCGGCGTCGCGGTGATCCAGGTCGGCGCGGCCACCGAGACCGAGCTCAAAGAGAAAAAGCACCGCATGGAAGACGCGGTCTCGACCGCTCGCTCTGCCGTTGAAGAGGGCATGCTGCCCGGCGGCGGCACGGCGCTCGTGCACGCCATCAAGTCCATCGAGGCGAGCAAGAACGGCCACGCCACAGACGAGCAGGTTGGCATCGCGATCATCCGTCGTGCGCTCGAGGAGCCGCTCCGGCAGATCGCCGACAACGCGGGTGCCGAGGGTTCCGTGGTCGTGCAGAAGGTCAAGACGCTCGAGGCCAATCATGGCTTCGACGCGATGACCGGCGAGTATGTCGACATGTTCAAGAAGGGCATCGTCGACCCGCTCAAGGTCACGCGCACGGCGCTTGAGAACGCGGCGTCGATCGCAGCGCTCTTGCTCACCACCGAGACGCTCATCTCCGACAAGCCGGAAGAGAAAAAGAACGGCGCGGCGATGCCTCCGGGCGGCGGCATGGGTGGTTACGACATGATGTGATCCCGCAAGGGATTGGACATAGTAAAGAGGCGCGAATTCGTTCGCGCCTCTTTACTATTCTGGCGCTTTCCTCACGGAAAACATAGCGTGATAGGACCTGAGGTTGGGGGCGGTTACGGTGCGGATCTGCGAAATCGCGCGCTGCGGGTTCGATTCCCGCCGCCTCCAACCTCCGTCGCTGACGGAGGGTGGCGACGCCCGCAGATCCGGTGTCGTCTCCCGTTGCGCGTTTTTCCACGATGGGCTATAATATCGCTATCGCAGATCCGCGCCGTAACCGGCATTTCGCCGGTTTTTTCTTTTGTCTGAGCGAGTTAAGAGCCGCCACCTCTGCCGTGGTCCCTCGTACTGTCGCGTCCTGACCCGCTGGCGACTAATGCCAGCTATTTCGGTTTGGGGAGCTCGAACAGCGTCTTGACTCGCAAGCGGAACCCTGGCAACGTGCGGTGCCGTATGATATCTTTTTCGTCAAGCCGGCGTCTGCCATCGGCGTCGCAGATGGTGACGCTTCGCGCGCCCGGATCGACGAGAAAGACGACCTGCGTGCCGGCGGCGAGATAGACGCGTACTTTTTCCTCGATGTCGGGGCGCCGGTCGTCCGGCGATCTCACCTCGACCACGGCGTCAGGCGCCACGAGCGGCTCTTCGGTCACCTCCATTTCTGAAAGCGGCAAGCGCTTGTAGGAAAGGAAGGCCACATCGGGGACTAGGGGACGGCGCGCCTCGCCCGGCGGCTGGATGCGAAAGCGCCACTCCGGGCCGGCAAAGCCTGTGCCGGTGGATTGTGCCCAGGCGCTCAGTGCCACGAGGAACGCGCCCTGCGCGAGCGAGTGCCGCCGCTTCGGGCTCACCTTTTGCAGCGCGCGCCCATTGACCCATTCGAAAGCCGGTTTCCCCTCGGGCACTTTGATTGTAACCATACGATACTCACGCGGATTATATCACGATGCATCCGGCGACGGTCAACGCCCCTGACCGCCCGCGCTCTCCGCCTGACAAGACAAGCGGAACCCGGCGGAGAAGTACGATGGAGAGCATCAGCTGTTCCCGTAACCTCTGTAGCAGCGGACTTCGTAGTCCGCTTAGCGGAAGGCGGTATGAGCCTGGAACTCTGGAACACAGTCGCGTCGATCGGCACCTTCTTCGTCATCTTGGCGACAGCGATCGCCGCTGTGTTGGAGCTGAGGCACATGCAGGCGAAGAACCAGCTGCAAGCGGTGCTCACCCTACAGCGCGAATTTCGCGATCCCGAATTGCAAGAGTCGCTGCGCTACGTCCAGTTCTACCTGCCGCAGAAGATCCGCGACCCGCAGTACCGGGCCGAGCTGGCCAGGATCGGTTTCATCGACTCGCGCGTGCACATGGAGATGACCGCCTGCAATTTCTTCAATCAGATGGGCACGCTCGTCAAAAACCACATCGTCGACCCTGACGCGTTCCTCGATCAGACCAGCCGCATCATCGACCAGTATTGGAAACTGCTCGCGCCGGTCATCGCCATTTTACGCCGCAAACGCGGTGACGAGCAGTATCAGAATTTCGAGTATCTCGCTGCACTTTCCGTGGAATGGCGCAAGAAGCACCCCAGAGGCGTCTATCCCAAGACCGTGCCGCGCATGAATCTCGAGGATGTGTGGCTGGTCGAAGATGAGACGCCCGCCGAGACGCCTGTGCCGGTCGCACCGTAGGGAGTTTGAGAACTCACGCATGACGTTTGAATCCTTGATCGACTACAGCGCGCTCAACACCTGGGCCAACCTGGGCACGTTTCTGCTGCTCCTGGCCAGCGTTATCGCGGCAGCCGTCTCGCTTCACCACGCTGCGTCGTTCAATCAGATAAGCGCCGTGATCTCGATGGAACGTGATCTGCGCACCCCCGACATGCAAGAAGCGCTGCGCTTCGTGCAGTCCGAGCTGCCCTTCAAGCTGCGCGACGAGCAGTTTCGCAAAGAGCTCGATGTGCTCGGGTTCATCGATGCGCGTACTCACCAGGAGATCAGCGCCTGTAGCTGGTTCAACGCGGTCGGCACGTTGCTCAAGAACAATTTGGTGGACGAAGGCGCCTGGATGGATCTGTTCGCCCGTCTCACCGTGGCATATTGGGATGCGCTCGAGCCTGCCATCGCTATCATGCGCCGGCGGCGCGGCGACTGGCAATTCGCCAATTTCGAATACATGGCTATGCGCGCCAGGGAGTGGCTGCGCAAGCATCCGCACGGCACGTTCCCCAACCACACCGCTCGAGCCAAGGTCGTCGACAAGTGGCTGGCGGAGGACAGGCCCCACAATGTCTGAGGCCATCGCTGAACGCAAGCCGCTCCCCACCGGCACCGTCACCTTCCTCTTCACCGACATCGAGGGGTCGACCGAACGCTGGGAGCGATATCGCGACGCTATGAAGGCGGCCGTGCGCAGCCATGAGGACATCGTGCGCCGTGCTATCGCGGGTCACGACGGCCACGTCTTCAAGACCATCGGCGACGCGTTTTGCTCAGCCTTCTATAATGTGGGCGATGCGATCGCCGCGGCGCTCGAGGCACAGCAGGCGCTCTTGAAACAGGATTGGTCAGGGGTCGATGGCCTCAAGGTCCGTATGGCCATCCACACCGGGCACACAGACGAGCGCGACGGTGACTATTTCGGACCCGCGGTGAACCGCGTCGCGCGTCTGCTTGCCATCGGCCACGGCGGCCAAGTGCTCGTCTCGGGGGCGAGTGCAGACCTTTCCCAGGGAGAGCTGCCGCCACAGGCCGCGCTGCGTGACCTCGGTGCGCACCGTCTCAAGGACCTCACCCACCCGGAGCAGGTCTATCAGCTTGTCGCCCCCGGCCTGCAGAACGAATTCCCGGCGCTACGCTCGCTCGAAGCGCTGCCCAACAACCTGCCCCTGCAGATCACGAGCTTCGTCGGCCGCGAGATCGAGATCCTCACCATCACGCAGACGCTTGCAAAGCATCGCCTGGTCACGCTCGTCGGGGCCGGCGGCGTCGGCAAGACCCGCCTCGCCTTGCAGGTGGGCGCCGAGCTGCTCGACAGCTATCCGGATGGTGTCTGGCTCCTCGAGCAGGCGTCGATCTCCGACGGCGACCTGATCCCAAGCGCGCTGGCGTCCATCTTCCACGTTCGCGAGGCGGAGCACCGCTCGATCACGGAGGCGCTCGTGCACGCCCTCAAGATGCGCCGTGCGCTCATCATTTTCGACAACTGCGAGCATGTCGTCGAATCGGCTGCACGGCTTATCGACACGATCTTGCGCAACTGCCCACATATCCGCATCATCGCCACGACACGCCAGGGCCTGGGCATCGCTGGCGAGGCGGTACACCGTGTGGCCTCGCTTGCCGTGCCGGAGCCTTCAAAGGATCTCACTGCCGAAGAGGCGATACGCCACGGAGCTGTGGCGCTGTTCGTGGAGCGCGCGATCGCGGCGACCGAGACGTTTCGCCTCACCGATCGCAACGTCTACGTCGTGGCCCGGCTCTGCCAGCGTTTGGATGGCATCGCGCTCGCCATCGAGCTCGCCGCTCCCCGGCTCAAAGCCCTCAGCGTCGAGCAACTCGAGGCCAAGCTCTCCGAGCGCTTCCGCATCCTCACCGGCGGCAGCCGCACAGCACTGCCGCGCCAGCAGACCATGCGCGCACTCGTGGACTGGAGCTACGAACTCCTCACCGACGACGAGAAGCTGATCTTCCGCCGCGTGGCGGTCTTCGGCGGCGGCTGGAACCTCGACGCGGCGAGCGCGATCTGTTCCGACGAGACGATCGAGGACTGGGCCATCTTGGACGTCTTGCAATCGCTCGTGGACAAGTCGATGGTCGTGGAAGAGCTGTCCGGCTAGGAGCAGCGCTACCGTCTGCTCGA
>Ga0116216_10001844_pt1 | contig 14371 bp, 17 predicted proteins | sample Sb_taG_11_FD_89696 | JGI IMG/M metagenome (GOLD analysis project Ga0116216, IMG submission 89696) | Peat soil microbial communities from Weissenstadt, Germany - Sb_50d_3_AS metaG | ecosystem: Environmental > Terrestrial > Soil > Wetlands > Peat | place: Germany: Weissenstadt | collected 2010-09-21
AGCCCTTCGAATTCGCCGTAGCCGGTGAACGGGGTGGACCACGTATCCGGGTCGCTGGCGTCCGGGGTCCGGTAGCGCTGGGCCACCAAGTCGGTGAGCCGCCCCTGCTGGTCGAAGAACATGGTCGCGGTGACGGCCCGGCCGTGGTCGGTGAGAGTGACCCGGGCGGAGGAGTCATCGACCGCCTCGAAGGAGATGTTGCCGGCCAGGAACGCGGGCGGAACCAGATCATCTCGCTCAGGTAGCGCATCATCTCGCCCTGGTCCATCTGCTCGCCGCTGGCATCGACCACCGGCCACAGCGAGGCCACCTTGACCAGCATCCGCCCCTCACCATCGGCGTACATGTCGCGGGCCCGCGCCACCGGCAGCGGGCCCAGCCGCGCCGTGCCGGCCCACACGAACCCGGGCGGGCGCACCGAGTAGTGCTCCTCGGCGTCCAGCGGCAGCCACCGCTGGCCGAGCCGCATCGTGCCCTGCTGGCGGAGCCAGACGGTGCCGGGGAACGGCGTGCCGACCACCCCGGTGTAGCGCAGGTAGCGGCGGACCGGGTCGGGCAGGTCCGCGAGCATCTCCTCGGTGACCACCCCGGCCCGGCCCGGGGCAGCCCGGGCCCGCAGCGCCTGCACGTCTCGCCGGACCAGCCGGGCGAACGCCCAGTGTCCGGCGACCTCCGCACCGATGGCGGCCATAGAGGCTAGCCCGGCCAAGGCGGGCAGCCGCCTGAGCGTGGCACCCATGGTTTCCTCCTCCTCGCCACACGCGCCCTGGGAACAGCCATTACCGACCGTGGCCGGCGCTACCCGTTCCTGCGAGCCTGCCGCGACCGCCGCAGGTTGCGTGCGTGCAGGTAGGTCATGAGGACCAGCAACGGTGTGTGGATGGCAGGCATGTTGTGCGCGAACCACTTCGGCAGGTAGATATCTGTCACCGAGCCGCTTGGGGCGCCGTAGCGCTCGGCCAGTTCGGTCAGCGGGCAGCGGAAGCCGTTGCCGGCGAACACCAGGACCTCCCCGGCGACGATGCCGCCGGCGAGGCCGGCGCCTCTGCCGGTGTGCACTCGCAGCCCGGTGTACAGGACGTACAGCACGCACGACTCGATGGATCCCCAGGCGAGGGTGTGGAAGGCCTTGATGCCGACGACGACTGCAGGCCTGGGCCGGACCGTGACGGCGGGCCGTGCATGGTCAGCTCGTGGCCGCCACGGGCTCCACGGCGGTGGCCGCCGCGTCCGCGTTGCTGGCATGGGAGTACTTTCCTTCCGCGCGTGCCTTGATCCCGGTGAGCATCCCGGTCTCCATGTAGTGGTGCAGGGGGTCGGAGACGAAGAAGTCGAACCCGCGCAGGGCCAGGTCGGCACCGGGGACGTGCAGGACGGCGAACCGCAGTAGCCGTGGCAGCGGCCCGGCGTCCGGCCGGATGGCGTGGGCGGCCGGCGAGACGAACCCGGTGCCGCGGTAGCGGGCGATGAGCCGCGTCTTGTTCCCCGCAAGCGCGCGGAGCACGTACGTTTCCTGCGCGACGAGGTGCCGGTACGGCTCGACCTCGGACACCGTGGCGAACGCGCCCGCGCCCATCGGGACTGCGTCGCCGGCCTGCAGCGGCGGCACCTCCGGGTGGATGCGTGTTGCCGAGTGCTTGCCCTCGACGTACCGGGCGCGGGCGATGAGCCGTTCGACCCAGTCATGGCTGTAGAACCCGGCGCGGCCGATCCCCATCTGCAGCAGCCACGGCCACAGCTGCTCCGGTGGCGCATCGATCGTGACCGCGCGGGTGCTCTGCACGCGCGGGTGCGGCGTGCGGTCATCGCCGGGCAGAGGCTCGCTGGCCTCCTCGGCCGTCGCGCCCCACCGCAACATCCTGGGCCGCCACAGCAGGTAGGCGGCGACCTCGGCGGCCAGGGCACCCCCCGCCAGCGAGTACAGCTTCCTGCGGATGCTCATCGCGACCACCTCGCGTCGGGCTAACTGCCGCTAACGGCCCGATCGGATGCGGCTGGTCTCGGCGACCCGCCCGCCGCCCAGCTCCGTACCGCCCGGGACGGCCACCGGTCAGGTAGCCCGTCCTGATGGTGCCGGGATACCGGGCATCGCGCATCGCCGCCGCTCGCGCGAACCGCGTTGCCGGTTATGAGCCAAGCGTCCGGGCCGTAGCCAACGCCGTCCAGGGCACAAGGTCACCAGCCTAGGGTCACATCGGCCTCAGCTCGCCCGGGCGGCGAGCGTCACCCGGGCCGCGCTGGCTCGCGGAAGCGACGCCGCTCACGAACCACCCATGGCGCGGCTCGGACGCCATGACCAGCGAATCAGCGGCCACGCAAGCGGCGCGGGCACGTCAGGCCTGCCGGTGGTTCGCGACAGAGCATGACAGCGCGGTGGAGCCGATCGGCGCCGGCCCTGGGCAGCCGAAGGTTCCGTCACGGCTCGCGGCGTAGACGCACCAGGGCAGCGTCGCCGGGGGCGGTTACACCAGGGTTGCGACGCGCTGCGAACGCATGCTGCTAAGGACCTTCGGCCTTGTATGTGCAGCGTGGCGGGAGAACAATCGAAGTGAGGTCCGGGCTGCCTCGGGCGTGCGTTCGCTTCTCCGCGGAGCCTGAACCGTCATAGCGATCGCGGATCGAGGTGAGTCGCTATGACCGGGTCGGAATCGCCGTCTCACATGTTCGACCTAGTCGGCACCAAGTGGTTACCCGCGGCTCGGGTCGCCATCTACGCCCTCGAGCGGTTCCTCGCGGCGATCAGCGTCACCGGGCAGCGCGCCGCGCTGGTAGGTGAGGAGGCGGCCATGACGGGACGCAAGGCGGTCGCGCTAGCGGGCGTGGGTGCAGGCATCTTCGCCTGCTGGGTTCGCCCGCGGCTCCCGCGCTGGGGGGCCACCGATGAGGAAGTGACCGGGGCGTATCCCGGCGCCGGAGTAGTCCCGGGCGGCGAGCGGGCGGCAACGATGGCGGTCACGATTGGCGCTCCGCCGGAGCGGGTCTGGCCGTGGCTGGTCCAGATGGGCTGGGACCGCGGCGGCTGGTATTCCTGGGACCGGATCATCAACGCCGGTCGCCCCAGCGCCGCCGAAGTCCACCCGGAGTGGCAAGACCTCGCCGTCGGCAGCCAGCTCAGGGCATGGTCACCCGGCGGCCTGCTGGCCCCGGGGGAGGTCGCCGCGCTCGAGCCGGACAGGTTCCTGGACCTGCACAAACTGACCGATCTGCGCGGCCGCGGCCTGGACCGGCGGCAGGCACGGCCCCCGGCACACATGGAAGGCCTGTGGGGGTTCCGGCTGAACGAGCTGCCGGGCGGACACAGCCGCCTGATCATCGGCGGCTACCAAGCCATCCGGCCGCGATGGCTGGAACGCATCGTCTTCGGCTGGTCCCACGTCCTCGTTGTCTGGATCATGCAGGCCCGCATGCTGGCGGTGCTCAAACGCAACGTCGAACGCGCCACGGCACGGACAGCACCGGTTCTCGCGCCAGCACCTGCTAAACGGAGGTGAACGTCATGTCTACTGTTACCGACCCCGCGACGTTGGCGAAGGAAACCTTCATCAACGTCACGACCTTCAAGCGGGACCGGACCGCGGTCCCGACACCGGTCTGGTGCGCCGGGAAGAACGGCTCGCTGCTGGTGTTCAGCGAGGCAGGCTCCGGAAAGGTCAAGCGCATCCGGCACGACCCGCATGTCACCGTGGCACCGTGCAGCTTCCGCGGCACGCCGAGGGGCCCGGCCGTCGACGCAGACGCCACGGTCCTCGACGACACCGAAGAAGTCGAGGCGCTCCTCACGCGCAAGTACCGGTGGACGTGGCGGGGCTACAACCTGGTGATGGCCGCGGTCCGGCGGCTTCGCCGGCAAGCACGACCGGACTGCGTGACCATCCAGATCACCTTGCGGTGACCCGCCGCGCGTGGCTGAGGAGGTGAAGCACGTGCACACCATCGGCATGGCACCGGCGGCAAATCTCAGGAGATCCCCGGCGTCCCGCTCAACGAACCGCAGGGCAGGGCGGAGGTCCCGGCGCCTCCTCAGCGCAGGCCGATGCGGACACGCCCTGGGCAGGCGGGACGGGAAGGCGTTCAATGGAGGCACCAGATCCGCGGTCGTCGCGGGGCCGTGCGAGCGAGCACGGATCGCAAGGACCTGAGCGCCTCGGCCCGCGGTGCGCTGCGCTCGTCCTTGAGAGCCCGGCGGGACACGGGTAACGGGAGGGTTCTATGGCCCTGCGGGAGCACCTGCCACCGAGTCGCCTTGACGGACAGGTCGCGCTGGTCACCGGGGCGGGCCGGGGAATCGGCCGGGCCATTGCCCTAGCCCTGGCTGACGCCGGTGCCGCAGTAGCTGTCTGCGCGCGCTCGGGGGACGACGTCACCGGAGTCGCTGGGGAGATTGCAGACCGTCGGGGGCACGCGCTCGCCATACGGTGCGACGTCACCGACCGCCAGGAGGTGCAGAGCATGGTCGCCGCGGTCCAGGAGGCGCTCGGCCCGGTCGATCTCCTGGTCAACAACGCAGGCCAATTCGGCCCCGTGGGCCCGCTGGCAGCGACCGACCCCGACGACTGGTGGCAGGCGCTGGAGGTCAACCTGCGCGGGCCGCTGTACTGTACCCGGGCGGTCTTGCCAGGCATGCTCGCCCGGGGCCATGGCCGCATCGTCAACGTCTCCAGCGGCGTCGGTTTGACGGCGATCCCGATGCTCTCGGCGTATGTGGTGAGCAAGACCGCGGTGTACCGGCTCAGTGAGAACCTCGCCGCCGAGACCCACGGGCACGGGGTGATGGTCTTCGCGATCGATCCTGGCCTGGTGCGCACGACGATCAGCGAGTCAGCCTTGTCTTGCGGCGAACCCAGCATCGAACAGTGGTTCACCGACGCCTTCGCCAGCCAGCAGGATGTCTCCCCGGAATCAGCGGCAGCCTTGGTGGTCTACCTCGCCTCTGGCGCGGCCGATTTCCTTTCCGGCCGCAACATCGACGTATCCGGCGACGTGGCGCAGATGGTGGCCCGGGCGGCCGAGATCCAAGAGCATGATCTCTACGTGCTGCGGGAACGCCAATAGCCCAGCACCCACCCGCCGGCAGCCGGTGCCGAGCACCGCCGGAGTCCCAATGTACGTGGGCGTGATCACCTGACGCTACCCGCAGGTCGCGAGCGCGTGTGCGTAGAAGCCCAGGTAGCCGCTCCATACTGGATCATCTGCCCGGCCATCGCGGGGGTGCTGTTCCTGGCGGCGGACGCCTTGCTCGTCTTCCGGAACAGGCCGATTTCGGAGACCGAGATCAAGCGCGAGATCGGCCGTCAGGCCGGCCAGCGCGGCTGAACCTGTGCCGGGATGCGCGCCGGTGCCCGCACCGCGATGGGCGGGCACCGGGGCCCGGAACAGATGAGGAGAGGAACGGCCGGGTGGTGCCAGCGGATCGGGATCGGGAGCCCGGGTCCTGGCGCAAAGCGCTCGTTGGGTCCTTCGTCGGCGACCTGACGTCCGAGGCTGCCCATCGTTGCTCACACAGGCGGTTACCTGAAGCGGTTGAATCGTGCCTGGTAGATGGGTGTTTCTGCGGCGGAGACATGTCGCCGCCGCAGCTGCGGGGAAGGGTCATTATCGATGTCATCGCGGTCCGGCGGGCGCGTTTCCGACGTGGTGCGCCCGCTGAAGGCCGAGCCCGCGGGCGAGCTGGCTGCGGATGGAGTGGTTCCCGGCCGCAGGCGGTGATCCTGGCGCGGGACAAGGCGCTGGCTGAGCCGGCAGAGGCACAGGCAGCGGTGCTGAGCTTGAAAGACGCGATCATCCGCCGCTCCGAAAAATACGGGCCAGCTCCAGGGCGCGCCCGCTGCCGTAGGGCTCCACCCGGATGTTGAAAGCGACCTTGACGTACCCAGGGGTGTCGAACGCGGCGAATCGGCCGGCTTCGACCCGCGGCGCGGGCTCCTCGCCGGTGACCGCCTTCCACGGCTGCACGACCGTGCCGAACACGATCTCGTGGCCGGGCCATTCGCCCAGGAGCACAAAGCCGGCGCGCTGCATGTCGTCGAGGGTCAGCGGCGGGCGCGAAGGTTCCGAGGGCCGCCCCTTCAGGAATCCCTGCAGCCGGTTGGGGAGGCTGCGCATCTCGAGGAGCACCCGTATCACCGCGGACCGGGACAGGTCGCTCCGCCGGACCGCCTGCCATGTGCGGCCGGTGTCTACGCCGATGATGACGGCGTGCGTCTCTGTGACGTCGTACCGGGGAAGGTAGCGGTCCAGGAGCATCGCTTCGGCCTCGGATTGCACGCCAACCTCCTCACGTAGAGTAAACCCGCGAGCACCACCGGACTACGTGACGGCTGTCCGGGTCCAGACCGCCTACCGCGGTGGCCGCGGCGAGGGCGAGGGCGGCCTCTACCTGGTGCCGTAGCAGTTAGGTTTGCCTGGCTGAGGGTTACCGCGTGAGCGCTCCGCACCGGGCTGAGGTATTCCTGGATGAGGACCGGCGCCGGGACCGGCAACTCTGACGCTGCGGCCGTCGCGGAGTTCGTTGCGGCTGAAGCCGCCGAAGTTGCGGACGCCACGTGATGGCTGGCAGCCACGATGGTGACTGTGACGATGCCAGGCGGCCAGTTCACCTGGTACGGCGATTCGGCCTACGGGCCAGCGGCGGCCACCAGGCCTGCTGGAGCGAGCACCTCGTGAGCCCTGCCCCGATTTCACTCGCTGGTGATGGCATCGTCTCAGGTTTAGGCTTGTGCCGCGTGGAGGCCTGGCGGGATTATCACTCACGTGGTCCGCGCCGATGACCAGCCGCAGGGACCGCGATTTCCTGGCCGGCTTTCGAGACGTCGATGCGACCGGAGACAGCGCGCGCTTGGCTGATTATCTCGATGCTGTCACAGCGATGCTGCGCGAGCACAAGCTGGCGCTCCTGGAGGCGCTGCAGCTGGGTGAGGGCGACTCAGCGATCGATGTCGGGTGTGGCGTCGGCGACGACGTCTTGCTCCTGGCTGAGCGAGTCGGCAGTGGCGGGCACGCCGTCGGCGTCGACTTGAGCGCGAACTTGCTGGCCAAGGCGCGGTCCCGGACGGCTGGGATTGCCAGCGCGACGTTCATCCGGGTCGACGCACATGCCCTTCCCTTCCGGGATGACAGTTTCGATGGCGCGCGTGTCGAGCGGACGCTGCAGCACGTGGCCGACCCCGCGGGGGTTGTCCGTGAAATCGTCCGGGTGACCCGCCCGGGGTGCCGGGTGGTGGCCCTCGAACCGGACTGGCACACGCTCGTATTCAGCGGTGCGGACATCGCTACGTCTGGGCGTCTGGCCGCAGACGTGGTGGCGCGTTCTCGCCATCCGGCGGCTGGCACTCAGCTTCCGTCGTGGTTCGCGGCTGCCGGGTTGCTGATCCAGGACGCGGGTGCCGAAGTGGTGCACACGCGGAGCTTCGCTGTCGCCGAGCGGATCTTGGGCCTGGGAGACGCGATAGAACACCTGGGTGACGCCGCCGTGAGGCAGTGGACCGCTGCGGCCCAGGCAGAAAGCGAAGCGGGCACGTTCCTCGCCGCGGTAACCGGGGTCTGGGCCGTCGGGAGTGTCCATGGCGTCGCGATCTGACCGGCGACGCGCGTCCCAAGAGATCGGAAACGCTGGTCCGGCTCTTGTCTCCGGCTGACGAAACCGGGCAAACGTTAGCGGTCGCGGCATGGGCGGTCGCCAAGAGGGTGGTTACGCGGGCCTCATGATCGCCGCGGGTCACCGTGGCGGGCGGCGGTGCATGCGTCGCGAGCCATCATCAGCAGCTGCCTGGCTGCTTGGTACTGCTGCGGGCCTGTAGCCATCGGTCCTCCGGTTGTCTCTCGTCCGGTACTGCCGTGATACCGCGCACGCTCGCCGGTAACGGGGCCAGGTGTACGGGATAGGTGCGGCAAGGCGCGAGAGCGGGCAGGGACTCAGCGATGGAAGGACTGACGCCTGCCTCCGCGGATGGCCTGCCGCCGCTGGGCGAGCTGCTCGTTGATGACCCGTTCTGGCAGTATCCGGCGTGGGGCCTGGCGCGGGAAGGGGCCGGGCACTTGCGTGTCTGGGCCACTGCGACCGCTTCTCCGGGTTACCTGGCTGTTGTCACTGAGACTGGCGGCTGTCACTGAGACTGGCGGCCTCACCTCCGTCACGGAATCTGCCGGGCGGATCTGGGCCGGCCTGGCGCGCCGATACGGGCCCTCCCTCGTGCTGCTCGAGCACCACCTCCCGCCTGAGTCCGGCGAGGGCATGGAAACCCTCGACCTGGTCCGCATCGGCGCTGACGCGAGCCCGCACTGGTCCCGCGTCTGGCCGACCCCCGAGGACAACCCGCGTCACGCCGGGCTGGAGTTGTGGATGGCCGCATACGGGCATCAGATCGTCGACAGGCCGGCTAGCTGGTTCGATTCGTGCCAGGACGAGGGTCGCTGATATGCGCAAGCCCGGCCAGCGGGTGACCGGGCTTCGCGGGGTCAGGGTCCGGGCAGCGGGCCGACGCCCGGAAGCCGGGGTCTGGGCACTCCCGGCGGGACGATCCCGGCCCCGGGGATCTCACCCCGATCCGGGTCGGTCGCGGTGATGGCCCAGGCGGCGACGGCGGCCCAGGCAGCGGCCGTCTCCTGGTCGTCGTCTTGTGCATGCGGCTTGTGCGCCTCTGCGGCGAATGCGTCGGCTGTGCCGTCGTGCTGCTGTCCTAGCATGCCCAGCGTGGTACCGCGTGGGCAGGTGGATATGCAGAGCGCCAGCCAGCTCATTTACCCGGCGTGCCAACCGCCGTTACAGGTGTCCTCCGCCATGCGGCGGCATCCGGGCGACCGCGGCCCTGCGCCGCCCCTCCTCCGCCCACTGGGGTACCAGCGACTCGTCGGCTCCTGCCAGGCGGCATAGCCGCGCGGCGCATCGGACCAGCGGCTCATCCAACTCGCCCTCGGACGTCCCCTCGAAGATCCCGGCCACCTCGGCTAGCAAGTCACCCCGGCCGCCGGCCAGTGCGCGGAGTCCGGCGACCGCGGCGGTTTCCTCAGCCTCGGTGAGCGGGCGCCATCCGGCGTGGTGACGCGCCTCGCCGAAGATCTCGGCGACGAGCATGCGGTCGGGGTCAGGTCCGGGACGATCTTGGTTCATCCTGTCAGGATCGAACAAGGATACGTTGAAATCAATTTGAGCAGCAGGAATAGTTATCGCTGGACGCCTGGCTCTCCGCCTGCCCGCCGTAGCCCCCTCCGTAGTTCCTCGAGGTCTGAGCTGGGGAGTGATCGGCTTCTGGCGGGACGGGCAGTCTAACGGGATGCCCTGGCCTGGCCCGCGGAACCTGGCCGGCCCGGTCCCTCTTCGCCGGGGAGGCCCCCACATGGCCGCGAGGTGCTCATTGGCGCGGATGTCGGCGACAAACGGCTCCCAGCGCTCGCCGAGGTGCCGGCGGGCGGCCCACAGCACCTCCCGCAGCGTGGCCTCCCACTGGGCGCTCGTGCCCGCCGCCTGGCCGGCGGCCTGGCGGTCGATCTCGCGCTGCAGCCTCAGCAGCGCCGCGGCATCCCGGAGAGTCACCTCGGCCTCGCCGTCCAGGACGCGCTCGTACGCGCGCCGCAGGGCAAGGCGTACCAGGTCGGCGGCGCTGGGCGCGGCCAGCCGTCCCGGGGGAGCCGGTGGCCGGCTGGCAACGCTTACCCCTATCCACGGCGGGCAGCGGGTGCCGGTCGGAGGCGGCGCCAGGTAAGGCAGCATCCGGCCCGGTCTCGTCACCGCGAGGGAGCTGCGCACCACCCCGCAGCAGCGCTCCGGCTCATGGTCCTGCACGTGACCGCATCGCTGGCAGGCGTAAACGTACAGCGCCATGACCTTCCCCGCCATGGCCAGGCCCTTAGCTCCCCGCCTGGCGGCCGTGAAGTCGTTACGATCGGGCTCGGGCACGCACGTCCGCACGACGCCGCTCACGGTAGCGGTATGGACGCCACCGGTCGCCACAAGGAGTTCCCGCTGCCATCGCCCTGGCCCTCTGCTCACAGTCCTTCCCGGGCGAGGCATATCAGCGCTGAGAGTCGCCCGTCGCGACGGTATCGGTCGCCCCCGACGATTACGTGTGATGACGGTTACCGGGATCTGCCCGCTGGCGGCCGTTGGCCTGTCCCATCACGAAACGTTAGCGGCCGCCCGAGCGTGGCGGCGCGAGATCCGCCTTGAGTGTGAGGGCGGCAGTCTTATCACTGGCCTGTTAAGCTGCGCCGCGCCGGAAGGGCAATTCAGAGCACGTGTGGCAGCGGTCTGCGGGACCCTGTGCTTCCCTGTCTCGCCGCTGGAGGACCGGGAGGAGTGCCCGGCAGGGCCCGGTGGCCACCACTCGCCAGCCCGCCTCGCCCCCTGAAACCACGCAACGGGCCGTCCCCCAGCTCGGGATTTTCAGTCGTCGCCGGCGTGCTGCCAGTAGGCGATAACCGCCTCGACCTGCTCGCGCCAGAATGCGTCCTCGCCGCCTTCGGGGATCTCGACGCCCAGCGCCCGGACCCCGGTCGCCCACCCGCCGGCCGGGCGGCGGCGGCCACGGCCGGCGCGGACTACCAGGGCGGCCAGCATCGGTCGGCCGTTGTCATGCTCGAACGCGGCGATCTGGTCCAGCGCCTTGCCGATGCCCCGTGCGTGGGCTCCGGGCCAGTGGGCCCCGGCGGGGTCTACCTGGTCGCGGAGGTCCATGTACGCGATCAGCGCGTCGTCCGGGGTGGTGGCCTTCCGGGCCAGGACGATCAGGAACTGGCGCAGCTCCTCGACGTGCGCCGGGAGCTTAGCGGGCGCGGCGGGCATCCGGGCCAGGTCCCGGTCCCGGGCCGCGACCCGCTTCTGCAGTTCCTCGGCGACCCGGGCGAACTGCATGATGATCTGCCACGCGCCGGACAGGCCGCCGTCGGGGACCATGCGGATAATGAAGTCCAGGCGGATGCCGCCGGTCGGCGCTTCCCGCCATTCGACGGTGGCCGGGCCGGCCGGGTACAGGCCCCGGTCCTTCATTGCGATGTCCATCTGCCCGGCGAGGTGTTCCCATACCGAGACCCATCCGGCGAGCGGGCTGTCGGTGAAACCGGCCTGTTTGCGGCTGATCGTCACCGACCTGGACCGGCCGACCGACACGCGGAAATCGAGGGTGCGCTCGTCGAGCCAGATGCTCTCACGGGCGAGAGCGTCACGTGTTGCAGGCATGATGCCTCCTTCAGCCAGCCAGCCTTCCCCCGCCTGGTGTTAGGATGTAAACGCTCCCCTTGGCTGTGCTATTCCAGGTCAAGATAGATGGACATAGGTTGACGATTCCGCATGGCCGGTGACGGCCGGGGCCCGCAGCGGCGGCGGCTTACACGAGCCGAACTGTCGGCCGAGACCGGCCTCTCGAAACCCGACCGTGGGCGAGAGCGTAAGCAGGCTGGCCGACGCCGGGCTGGTAGCGGACACCGGCCAGGGGACCACCGCGGCCGCGGCCGCCTGTATTACGCCCTGGGTGACCGCATCGGGGTCGCCCTCGCCCTCAGTATCGCGCCTGACGGCATCCTTGCCATGACTCAGGCTCTCGCCAACATCGCCGCTCAGCTGCCGGCCCGCCGACTGATGCGCGAGGCGGGCATCGATGCCGCCCGCCGGGCCGGGGGGCTCACCGCGGGGCAGAGGACGCGGTTGCTGGCCGCCGTGGCGGCCGTGGACGCGGAGCTGGCCGCTCGTCGCGATCGGCGCGTCACGATTGATTCCCGCCGGTATTCGCGCTCCTCGATCTCGGCGCGCAGGCCGCGCAGCAGCTCGCGCGTCGCTCAGGCTCCAGGATCTCATTGCCTGCCAGACGACCAGGCACGGAATGCAACTCAGGCGGCAGCCCTGACCGCCTTCTCGGAAGACCTCAGCACCCGGTCGTAGCGGAACGACCGCATCATCGCCAGGTGACACCACGAACACGCTCTGGTACCGAAGGATCCCGAACGACCTTCACTAGATCCTTCGGGAATCGTCACAGGCAGGATCGATTGCGAAGGACCCCGAAGGACCCGAAGCACCTATCTCGGCGTGCTTCGCCATCACGCGCCAGATCGCCCTGCGCGTCTTAGTGTCTTTCTGTCCGGTCGGCCCGGCAGACACGCCGAGTCCGTCCAGCGCCTCCCAGTGCTTCCGCACTGCCGCAGACAGGGACTGCGGGGTGTACTGCGCGCCATAGACCTCGCTCAGCAGGGCAGCCAGGTCAGGAAGGAAGCCCTCGAAACCGGCACCCCGGGAGATCTCCGCCAGCTGCCCGGGAAGTGCCGCCGGCCTGGCCGGCGGCAGGGCAGGCTTCTCCTTCGGCGACTCGAACCAGAAGCGCCGCTCCGGATCGTAGCCGGGCCACGCGACTCCGGTCTCCTCCCAGCCACGCGGCAACTCGTAAACCTTGTCCAGGCGCCAGCAGCCAGTGAAGTCCTGGGCGTCCCACACCTGAGCCTTCTCGTCATCCCGGATATGGTCGCGGACGCCGAGCCACGAATCCCACTCATCGGGAAGGCAGAAGGCGTCGATGTCCTCTCGCATCAGGATGGCGTCGAGCTGCTTAGCCGACTTGATCTTTTCAAGGCTGAAGCCCGAGCCGCAGCTGGCGTCACAGTGCCGCAGGTCCGGGCGGAGTGCCCGGCACCGCTGGTGGAGCGGGGAGTCGCAGTTCTCCAGGGACTTCATGTAGACCAGGGCGTCCGGGCGGTGATGGCCGGGGCTCACCAGGAACAAGCGGCCGAACTTCTCCAGATCATCCGGATCACCGCAGCTAGCCCAGCGGATCATCGCTCTGTAGGTCCCGACCGGATCACGTTCGATCGCAAGCGCGCCCGGCGGGCCCTCGGCCAGCGCGGCCTCGCGCGCCGCCGCGATCTTGCGCCGCCATTCCCGGTCCTCCTCGTCCCGCTGAGCCTGGCGGGCGGCCTCCAGCTCGGCCTGGCGGGCCCTCTCGGCGAGACCCTCAGGACTGGCCAGCCAGCGCTCGTGCTCCCGCTGCGCCTGCTCGCGAGCCCATCTCCGCTCGCGGAGCACGTGGCTCTCGGCGGTGTCGATCGCGATGTTGTGCTTGAGGACGGGCGCGCAGTCATCGCATTCGCACCACTCTATGTGACCGTGCGGATACGGTTGTTTCGGCTGGGCGGCCTGCTCCTCGTAGCTCTCCAGCAGGGCGGCGTGCCAGAGCTTAGCGTCCTTCTCCTGGAAGATCTCCTGCCTGGCCAGGCAATCGGGGCAGTCGCAGCCGCAGACGCCGACGTCGTGGGAGTTCGCGACCCAGAACAACCGGCAGTAGCACTGGCCCGCGGCGCTGGCCTTCCGGCGGGCCGACCTGCGATCCCAGCAGAGGGTGCACTGGCACGCGCAGTCACCGCAGATGTGACCGGGCACGAGGTTCGGGCAGTCCGGGCGGGCCTGGTAGCATTCGCAGGCTTTGAGTAGCTCGCGCTCGCGCTCTTCCTCGGCCTCCGCCCTGACCCATGCGTTCCACTGCTCGCGGTCCTGGTCGCTCAGCTCTTCGACCTCGTCCTGGGACAGGCCGTCTATCAAAGAAGATAGGTCAGGTTGACATGGTTCTGCTATGCTCATCTCGATCCATTCACTAGGGGCGGGCCTGCCGTCGAAAGTCGGCCCGTCCCTAAATCATGCCTGACTGACGACAGCAGCCTCTACCCCCTTCCATGACGAGAACATTTCTTATGGTCGAGTTGGGCGCGTCTTTTGAGAGGTGCCTCAGAGCTGATTCAGATAAGCAGATTCTTAATAATGTTTATTGATATGACTTCTTGAGCACCTCGTTATCCGCGCGAGGCGCTCAGACATCAAAAAAGATCCTCCGGGTCCTTCGGGGTCCTTCGGAACGCTCCTACCTGCGAAAATACCGGCTAAATCCCGAAGGACCCAGTGAAGGTCCTTCGGGATCCTTCACCACTATCCAGTCACCAGATCGCGGCGCAGTCGGAGATCTGCCCGCGCTGCGCTGAGGTTCCTGCTGTGTGCTGAGGTGCTGATACCGGCTGGCAGCCGAGCGGGCTGTCGCTCATTCCGGATCCTCGGGCGAGTTCCAGCAACGCCCGCAGACCGTCAGCAACGTCGGATAAGGCTTCGCGCGCCCGGGCGAACTCAGTCAAGCCGCCCGGCCTGTCATCAACTCTGAACATTGTGACCTCCGTCACCATTTTGGCTACAATACTGAAATTTACTAATGTTTATTGATACTGAGCCATTCGACGATGGTCCGGGCATGTGCTCAAATGGTCTCCCATGACCATCGATGATCTCGCGTACCACGCCGCGCATTGCAGTAGATTCGCCGGCTGCGGTCCGCCGGCCCTGCAGGGTAGGGGGCAAAGTAGTGTGTCATGGCAGCTGAGCTGCACTGATTACCCCGGCTAGACATCCGCG
>Ga0116216_10001854_pt1 | contig 14343 bp, 9 predicted proteins | sample Sb_taG_11_FD_89696 | JGI IMG/M metagenome (GOLD analysis project Ga0116216, IMG submission 89696) | Peat soil microbial communities from Weissenstadt, Germany - Sb_50d_3_AS metaG | ecosystem: Environmental > Terrestrial > Soil > Wetlands > Peat | place: Germany: Weissenstadt | collected 2010-09-21
ACTTCTCCATGGACGCCGTGGCTGCGCTTCACAGTGACCCCGATCGTGCCGATCGAGGAGTCGAGCGCGATCGGCGGCGAGGCAATCGCCTTCCGCGACTCGGTTGGGTAGCTGCCGACCGGCGTTCGCAATCACGTCAGCGCGCCACAGTCCCGGGCGCGGTCGAGGCGTCAATCCCGTTTGGGCTAGAGCAACGGCCGGCTGCTCCATCTCGATCGATGGGGCAGTGTCTCGCGTCGGATCTGAGGGTGGTGAGGGTGCTGCTTGTTCGTGAATGCGGCAGCCTGGGCGTCACCGACACCCGCATTGCCGCTGGCCCGGTGTTCGTCGGAGACGACAGCTACAGCGGCGGTGCCGACCGGAAGCGGCCACCTCGCCGTACGGCCGTACAGCGGCAAACCAGCTGCCGACCCAGCTTCGCCGGCGTGCGAGCTCAGCAAGCACGGCACCATCCCCGCATCCGACCTCGAGCACGGCCTCCGGCTCGGCTCCCACCTGGCCGAGCAGAGCCATGATGTGATCGGCCTTGCCGCGGGCGCCTAACTCACGCCACCCTTCCCAGCGCTCCCCGCTGGGGTTCGGTGCGTAGTACGTGTCGTAGTCGATCAGCATCCCCGCGATCATCACATGTCGGTGTCGGCGTGGTCGCTTGCTGTGCCGACCGGCAGGGTCCCATCTCGATCGAGGCAGCGTCTCCTTTGGGGGGTCTAATAGCGACAGCTCGGACGCGTCCGAGCAAGACGAAAGCACGCTTGAATTCCAGACGCGCAACGTCACCCACCATTACGGCCCCGATCGCCTCATCATCGGGTCGTTCTGCGCGATCGCAGCCGGCACGACATTCATCATGAACGGCGCAAACCACCGGATGAACGGCCCGTCGACCTATCCCTTTCCGATCATGGGCGACCCGTGGTCGGAGCACGTCGATCTGATCACCGACCTGCCGTCCCGGGGTGACACCACGGTCGGCAACGACGTCTGGATCGGCGGGAACACGACGATCATGCCGGGCGTCCAGATCGGTCATGGAGCGATCATCTCCACTGCTTCCATCTGGGATGTTCCCGACTACGCGATCGTGGGCGGCAACCCGGCCACGCTCATCAAGCGCCGCTACTCCGAAGACGACATCCGAGCGCTCATCGAGCTCGCCTGGTGGGACTGGCCAATCGACGTGATCACCACGCATCTATGAACGATCGCCGCCGGCTCGGTCGCCGACCTGCGCGCCGTAGCCGCATCACTCCACGCCTAATCGATCGTCTGTCGCTCGGCAGTACAAGCGCGCGGGGAGCGATCACGGCAACCATCATTTCGGAACCAAGTAGTCCCCACGACCAGCCCGTCGTGGCTGGCGGTACACTCCAGCCTGGCGGTCTGCTCCAGCGAAACGCGCTTCCGCCTTGATCGCGAGATCCGACAGCCCTCGCCCACGGGCGAGAAGCAGCTGCTGCGGCGCACCCAGACTCGAGCGGACGATCGAGTCGCCATAGCGATGGCATCGCTGCGGGGCGGCGGGAGACCGAAGCGATCGCGGCGGCTCGTGGCGGGGAGCACGGCTTGCACGCAACCCGTCGGCACCGCCTGCGGGCGGTCCGTAGGCTTTCGGTCGGCCCGTGATGGCTCCCGCACGTGAACCTGACAGCTTGCCGCGTCCCGGCCAGCCGGCTGGGACGGTCGACGACGCGATGCCGTTCGACCACATCGTCGTGGTCATGATGGAGAACCATTCGTTTGACAACCTGCTCGGCGCGTTGGCGCGCTCCGGACAGCCGGCGGCCGATGGACTGACCTTCGACGGCGCCGGCCGGCCGTCCAACACCAATCCGGGCGCCGCCAGCACACCGGCGACGGTCACGGCGTTTGCCTTCTCGAGCACCGCGCAGGGCCCTCACGTCTCACAAAGCTGGAACGCGACCCACGAGCAGATCGGCGGCGGCAGGATGGACGGCTTTGTCCGGTCGGTCAACGCCACCCAGCCGATGGGCTACTACCCGCGTGAGGTTCTGCCGTTCGCCTACGACCTCGCGGCCACCTTCACGCTGGCCAACCGCTGGTTCTGCTCGGCGCCTTGCATGACGTTCCCCAACCGGCGCTTTTTGATGGCCGGAACCGCGTACGGCGACATCGCCACCGACGTCCAGAGCCTGACCGATCCACCGCCTCCCAACGGCACCATCTTCGACCGCCTCCACGCTCACGGGATCAGTTGGCGCGATTACTTCACCGACCTGCCCTACACGGCCATCATCCCGTCGATCGTCGAGAAGTACCCCGGCAACCTGGCCACGCTGGACGACTTCTTCGACGACTGCGCCAAGGGAACCCTCCCGTCGGTCAGCTTCGTCGATCCGGAGGTCGGCGCGGTCTCCCTGGTCGGCAAGACGCTCGCCTCGCTCCCAGTGGTCGGCCCCATCATCGGCACGCTGGGCACCGTCGGCGGAGACGAGGAGGCGCCGCAGGACATGTTCTACGGCGAGATATGGGCTCACCGCGTGGTCGAGGCCGTCCTGCGCTCACCGGCCTGGCCGCGCGCGCTGCTGATCTACACCTATGATGAGCACGGCGGCTACTACGACCACGTGCCGCCCCCGGCGGCCATCCCGCCCGACTCGATTCCGCCGCAACTCGGGCCCGGCGATGTGCCCGGGGGCTACGACATCTACGGGCCGCGGGTGCCCGCCGTCGTCGCCTCGCCGTACGCCAAGCCGCACGCGGTCACCGACGTCGTCCATGACCACACGTCGATCCTGGCCACAATCGAGGCCAAGTGGAATCTGCCCGCGCTCACCTACCGCGACGCCAACGCCGCCACCGTCATGGACTTCCTCGAGGCCGGCCACGCGGCATTTGCAATACCGCCAGCCATCCAGGGTCCCTCGCTCACGGGCCCATCGGGGCCCGCGGCCTGACCCGCGTCCCAGAGCGACTCACGGCAACAGCCGGACCGCCAGCAACACGATCGATCCTGCGGGCTGGAGGTTGGTACGAGGCTGCCCCTCTCGGCAGTGGTCTCGGCGCAGCGATCCTCACCTACCACCCACCTGCCGACTCCCCGGCGGGTGGTCGGTCTCTCGTCACCAGCAGAGCGCCCCTATGCATGGAAAGCAGCAGCGCTAGACCGATCATGGGCACGGTCGAGGCCGATCAACCGGATCTGGTTAGCGATGCAGGCGTCGTCAGCTAATTCCGATTATTTAGGTCGGAAATGTGGTAAGCTTCGTGATGCGCTCAGTGAGCCCAGGCTCTTCTCGCTTTCCGGGCGACGTTTCCGGTCAGAAGGGCAGAGAGGCGGTTGGCCATGGCTACCGCAACAACGAAGGCTCGCGCTACTACGGGCGCAAATCGCGGCGCGCTAGTTGCGTCCGACTCGGTGTCGATGGAGTTCCTCATCGTTGAGGACAACGGCGGCGACTATCACTGGACGCTCCTGGATCGCGACGGCAACAGCCTCGCGCGATCCCCGAGCTTTGCGTCGTACGAGCACACTGAGGACGCCGCCCGCGTCGTGCTCGCCGGCGCCGGCTCGGCGCGCCTGAACCGCCGCACATTGCCAGGTAAGAACCGTGCGTAGCCCAGAAGCATCAGCAATGGACGCCGACGCGATTCGCGCTTTGGTGACCCGCTTGGCTCGTCCTCACTGCAGCGGAGGTCAGGTCATCGAGCGTGCCGCGATCTTGGCCGCCGGTGCCGATTCCGCGGCGATCGTGGCGTGGATCACCGCCCACGCCGGGAGACCCGAGCAGACTGTCTCAACGAATCCGAGACGCGGGTTGCACGGCCATCGACTCACCGATACCGCTGAACAGCCCCACGGGCCGCGTCGCTTCGTGCTTCCAGCCGGCGTTCTATGACTCGATCGGCCCGGCGCCACCTGACGTCAGGCCGTGCCGGATTGCCGCGGGTGACGGATATGAACATCGAACCAAGGGGGAATGATGGGAGCCAAGAACAAACTGAGTGTGTCGGTTCGGCCGACGACACCGCGCCCCAGCGCCGCGGAGCGACGCGCAGCGCAGATCGCCATGCTTTCGACCAAGCAGGCTGAACTCAAGCACGAAGCGGCGGAGCGGCGCCGAACGCGCGGACTACACTCGGGCGCGTTCGCGGAGTTACCGCCGCACAAGACCGCAGCCGCTAGGCGCAGCAACGCCCGCTGATCGGTAGAGGCCAGTAGCGACCGGGCGGGCAGCGAGGACACCCCTTTCGCCCTTCGGGAAAGCGCTCGCCAGGATCTCGCTCGCGGCTCGTCGCTGGTGGCTTCTGAGTTCGCCCAAACGCGCTCGCCCGGGACCCGAAGCTGATCGAGAGCAGCGGCTCCTGCATCCACGAACGACCAGGCGCGTAATTGGCTGGCCCGGCCGGCGCTCTGGCTTCTGCTCCGGGCCGACGAACAAGGGAAGCAGCAGCACCGACTTCGTGGCTGCTGGGGCGACAAAGGGGCAGCGCTGCTCGCAGACGAGACGCGTGAGATCGTTGCGGACCGGCAGTGTCGGGCGACCCGATCGGGGCTATCGAGAATGCTGCAAGTAGCCCCGAGGGGCTGTCGCGGCGACCCGGTGAAGAGTGATGCTTTCGATGTCGGTGTGCTTGCTCGGGACAAATTGCGGCTAGCGACGTCGCCGCGGAGTCCTAGGCTCAGCAGTGGCGCCGCGTCAGACCAGTTGCCCCGTTTCCGCGGCCATTCCAGCTTGCCGCGCCTCTGCACCTACGCGACTGACCCGTACGCCCGGTGGATGGCGGCAACGCCATTAGAGACGGCCTTCCCAGGCTCGAGCGTTACCTGGAGCAGCAGGACGACGCCCCCGACCGCGAATCCCACCACGACGCCGAGCGCGATGCCCCATCCGCCCAGCCCCGCCCGCTGCGCCGCTACGCCGCCCCAGAACCCAAGCGACGCAGCCCCCACCCAGATCAGCACCTGGACGCTGTCGCTCAGGCCGAGCCCAGCCACCGACAGCACAAGGAGAAGAACGATCTGTGGCGCGGCGACCAGCAAAAACCGCGACTCGCGGCGCACCGTCCGCAGCAGCTCACCCCTCGTGGGACGACGGCCGAGTTCGGCTTCATCCGCCAGGCTCGCAGCGAATCCTTGACCCCTCCGAACGGCGCGACCTCGACCGAGATGAACCTCGTGTTGATCCCGACGATCCCGTACTCGAGCTGCTCGGAGACGCGGAAGATGCGGCCGATGTCGCGGCTATAGAAGCACGCCGCGAGCCCGTACGGGGTGTCGTTGGCGATCTGGATCGCCTCCTGCTCGTCGCCGAACGTGCTGATGCCGGCGACCGCACCGAAGGCCTCCTCGCACGCCATCGCGGCGTCCATGCTTACGCCGTCGAGCACCGTCGGGGAGTAGAAGGTCCCGCCGCGCTCATGGGGCTCACCGCCAAGCAGCAGGGGGGACCCCCCTCGAGCAGTGGTCGTCCAGAGCGCCATCCTCGCTCCCTTCCCGATACTAGCCTCCCGCGGGCGCCGCGGACGTGCCGGCGACTGCGGCGCGTGGCCTCCTGGCCACCCCCGTACGCTCGGCGGCCTCGGCCGTCGCAGCGGCGACCGCCGGCATGACCTCGGAGTTGAAGACGCTCGGAATGATGTACTCCGAGTCGAGCTCATCCTCTCGGACGACCGAGGCGATCGCGTGCGCTGCCGCAAACTGCATCTCATCGTTGATCGTGGAGGCACGGACATCGAGCGCCCCGCGGAAGATGCCCGGGAACGCCAGGACGTTGTTGATTTGGTTGTGATAGTCCGAGCGCCCGGTCGCGACCACGGCCGCGAGCTCCTCGACCTCTTCAGGGAGAACCTCGGGCGTGGGGTTCGCCATTGGGAACACGATCGGGTCAGCGGCCATGGCACGGATCCCCTCCACGGAGACGGCGCGCGGCCCCGATAGTCCGATGTAGACGTCCGCGCGGGCGAGTGCGTCGTCCGCGGTACCTCGGACCCCGCGGCGATTTGTGCGCTGTGCGTACGCGGCCTTCACGGGGCCGAGGTCCGGGCGGCCCGCGTACACCGTGCCGTGCCGGTCGCAACCGATGACGTCCCTCGCCCCGGCGGCCAGCAGCATGTCGGTCGTGGCCACGCCCGCGGCTCCGACTCCCGTGATCACGACGTGGACGTCTTCGAGCCGCTTGTCGACGACCCGCAACGCGTTCAACAGGGCGGCCACAACGACGACGGCTGTGCCGTGCTGGTCGTCGTGGAACACCGGAATGTCGAGGGCATCCGAGAGCCGTCGCTCGATCTCGAAGCATCGCGGCGCGGAGATGTCCTCGAGGTTGATACCCCCGAAGACGGGGGCGATCGCCGCGACCGCGCTGACGATCCCATCGGGATCCTTGGTCGCCAGGCAGATCGGCCAGGCATCGACGCCGGCGAACTCCTTGAACAGCATGGCCTTGCCTTCCATCACCGGCAGCGCAGCCTCTGGGCCGATGTCTCCGAGGCCGAGCACCGCCGTGCCGTCGGTGACGACCGCCACGGCGTTTCGCTTCACGGTCAGGCTCCAGACCTTGTCGGGGTCCTCGGCAATCGCCAGAGAGACGCGTGCGACACCGGGCGTGTAGGCCATCGAGAGGTCGTCGCGGGTCTTGAGCGGTGCCTTTGCCATCACCTCGATCTTGCCACCCAGGTGGAGCAAGAAGGTGCGGTCAGAGACGTGCTCGACCTGGACACCGTCAAGCGCAGCGACGGCCGCGCCGATCCGTTCGATGTGGGCCGCAGACTCGGCGAGGACGGTTACGTCCCGCACTTTCGTGCCACGCTCGACGCGGACCAGGTCAATCGCGTCAAGCAGTCCCTGCGCTTCCCCGATCGCCTGCGCCACGACCGCAAATGATCCCGGGATGTTCTCGTGTCGCACGCGCAACGTCGCGCTGAAGGACGCCGAAGGATGGTGGTGGGGCACGTGACGAGCCTACGAGCATCCGCGACACGTGCCATCCGCACCTGCCCGCAAGGCCACGTCGCCGAGCCCGTAACGAACTGCACGTCTACGCGCGCCGCCCACGGCCGACTACTTACGGATGGGATCTGCCGCGGATGGCCACACGCTGGCGCAGATGGGGGCGTCCGAGAGGTCGTGAGCTGCGGCTTGCCCGGCTGACACCGCTACCACGAGGCTGCTGGAGCTGGCCGCGGTCGCCGGACCGGAATTCGACCTCTTTGCGATTGCCCGGTCTGGGTTGATCGACGAGGAGCGCTCTGCTGCGCCGTCAGAGAGGCGATCACGCACGGGATGATCGAGGAGATTCCCTCGCCACGGCTCGCTTGCCGGTTCACGCACGAGCTGGTGCCCCGCGGGCCGTTACGACGGCGCTCGCGAGGTCCCGCCGCCCGAGTGCCGCTCGGCAAGGCGTTGGGACAGCCGGATCGCCGCCCGACGACGCGCTCGCTTGGGACGAGCAGCAGCGCTGTCGCGGCGCCCGCGGAGACCGCTGCATCTGCCCGGCGGAGCCGCAGGCCCCACGTCGGCACGGCCCTCCCGTGTCGCTCACCGAGGTAGAGCAGCAGCGTTGCTCGAGGCGGCTGAGTGCTAGCACGGACCCGGACCCCGGGCCGTCCGCAAGCGCTTGCTGCCTGACGGGCTCGGCGCCGGCGGTGTGAACAGCAGCAGCCGGCAACTGGACGGGCGCCCCGCGCCTTTCGCCCAAACGCGGCGACGACCTCCCCACCGCTGGGACCGTCGCTCGTCAACCAAAGCAGCGACGACGTGGATGCCGGAACGGCCACCGTCGCGCTGCTGAAATCGGACCTAGGCAGCCACGCGAGTGGTCGCCGTCGATGCCGACCCGCGCCAGCACGAACGCAGGTGTCGACCCGCGATGCCGCCAGTCTCGCTCGTTGCCAAACTCGAGCACCCGTGATCGTCGCGATCACGGGTGCTCGGGGCTGCTGTTCTTGGACGCTGGTCAGCAACTGCGGTCAACCGCCCGACGGACCGAGACGGCCGCCGCCCGTGTTCGCTCACGTATCGAGCCTCGAGCGGTCTTGCCCCTTCGACGCCGTCGTCATCGATGCGTTTGAGCTCGCGGCGAACTAGCTTACGGAGTCCCGCGGCGTGAAGCAGGTAGGGGCCGTTGCTGGCTCTGAGCGAGCACCGCTGGTCTCATGATTGGCCGAGGTGCCATGCGTGCGCCGTCCCTAGTTATCGCTGGAGGGAATCAGGTTGGCGAGCTCGCGGACTACGACGGAGAGGGCCGTCAAGTCGTTTCCTTGTGTTGCCCGGATGTGTGTGAGCATCCCGAGATACCGCTCGACTGTTGCGGCGCTGGCTTGGACCCATGCCTCGATCGCCGCGCTGCCTTCGATAGAGGTCGAAGACGCCTCGAGGACCGCCGCGGTGAGCGCCCGGTGGGTCTTGTACAGATCGTCGCGCAGGGCGGCACGGGCGAGCGTTTGCCAGAGGTCGGCGCGAGGCAACTCGAGGATGCGATCGCGGAGCCATACCAACCCCAGGCGGCGGTCGAGCCCGAAGTGGATGCCGGCCGCGCGGCGGACGGGCTGTTCGCGACCACCGACGATCTCGACGACGTCGAAGGCGAAGAACAGGGCATCGAGGGCGGCCACGCGCGATGCGAGCGCGCTTGGCACCCCAGCATCGGCGAATTCCGCCACGCGCGCATACCATGCGTCGCCGTCAAGGCCGCTCAGCAGTTCCGGCAGCGCCTCCCACAACGTGGCGGCCCCGGGAGCGTACTCCGCGACCGCCGCGGCGATGTCGAGCGGAGGGCGCCGGTTGCGGACCAGCCAGCGTGCCGCTCGGGTGAGGAGTCTGCGTCCCTGCAGCAACATCTTGAATTCCGTCTCCTCATCGACGAAGTCGTCGAGCGCCTCGACCGCACGCCAGAATCCGCGCATCTCGAAGACCGCGACCGCGACGGCGTAGGCGCGCGCGATGTGGGCGGTGTCGGCGCCGGTCTCCTCGGCCAACCGAGATACGAATGTCGTCCCCGCGTGGTCGACGATGGTGTTAACGAGGTCGGTGGTGATGATCTCTCGGCGCAGACGATGGTGGCGCATGTGGGGCCGGAAGCGCTCGCGGAGCGATGCCGGTAAGGAGTCGACGAGATCACTGCGGAGATACTCGTCTTCGGGGAGATCGGACTCGAGCAGATCAGCGTGGAGGGTGATCTTTGCGTAAGCGAGCAGGACCGAGAGCTCGGGGCCGGTCAGGCCCTCTTTCGCGGCCTTCCGCTCCTGGATGCCTTCTTCGCGCGGGAGCTCCTCGAGCTCGCGATCGAGGTGGCCTCTGCGGTCGAGGTCGTCGATGAGGCGGGCATGGAGGTCTAGCAAGCCGGAAGCCTGTCTGCGCTCGAGGCTCAACGCCAGGGCCTGCGCGCGGCTCTCGCTGATCACGTGCTTGGCGACGGCGTCTGTTAGTGCGACCAGGAGCTCGTTGCGCTGCGAGGTCGTGATCTCGCCGTCGGCCACCGCCGCATCCAGCAGGATCTTTAGGTTCACCTCGTGGTCGGAGCAGTTGACCCCCGCCACGTTGTCGATGGCATCGGTGTTGAGCCGCCCCCCGGAGAGCGCGTACTCGATCCGGCCTTTCTGGGTGAAGCCGAGGTTGCCGCCCTCGCCGACCACCCGGCAGCGGAGCTGGGCTCCGTCGATCCGCACGCCGTCATTGGCCTTGTCGCCGACCTCGGCGTTGCTCTCCGACCGCGCCTTGACGAAGTTACCGACGCCGCCGTTCCAAAGGAGGTCAACGGGCGCGCAAAGGAGCACCCGAATCAGCTCCTCCGGGGTGAGAGCCTCCGCCTCGACGTCGAGCGCCTCGCGTACCTGTGCCGACAGCGCAATCCGCTTGGCGGACCGGGCAAAGACACCGCCGCCGTCGGAGATGGCCGCCGGGTCGTAGTCACGCCAGGACGAGGCTGGCAGATCAAAGAGCCGGCGCCGCTCGGCGAAGCTCGCCTCCGGATCGGGGCAGGGATCGAGGAAGACATGATTGTTGTTGAAGGCGCCCACGAGCTTGATGTACGGCGAGAGCAGCATCCCGTTGCCGAACACATCCCCCGACATGTCGCCGATGCCGACGACGGTGAAGTCTTCCGACCGGACGGCCACTCCGAGATGGCGGAAATGGCGCCTGACCGATTCCCACGCCCCGCGAGCGGTGATTCCCATCCTCTTGTGGTCGAAGCCATGCGATCCGCCCGAGGCGAACGCGTCTCCGAGCCAGAAGCCATACTCGGCCGCGACGTCGTTTGCGAGGTCCGACAGCGAGGCAGTCCCCTTGTCGGCGGCAACCACGAGGTAGACGTCGTCCTCGTCGTGGCGGACGACGTCAGGTGGAGGAACGACCTTCCCACCGACGAGGTTGTCGGTCAGATCGAGCAGGCCGGACACGAACAGCCGGTAGCAGTCAGCGGCCTCCTCGAGCAACGCCTCGCGTCCGCCCGTGGACGGCGGGCGCTTGGTCACGAATCCGCCCTTCGCACCGACCGGAACGATGACGGCGTTCTTGACCATCTGTGCCTTCATCAACCCGAGAACCTCCGTACGGAAGTCCTCCTGCCGGTCCGACCAACGGATCCCGCCGCGCGCGACCCTCCCGCCCCGGAGGTGCACGCCCTCTACACGCGGCGAGTAGACGAAGATCTCGAACCGGGGACGGGGAACCGGGAGAAACGGCATCAGCGAGGGATCGAGCTTGAACGACAGCTGGGCCTTGTGCTGCCCTTCCGGAGAACGCTGGAAGTAGTTAGTTCGGACGGTGGCGCGGACGACCGCGAGACAGTTGCGCAGGATGCGGTCCTGATCGAGGCTGGCGATACCGTCGATCGCTCCCTCGATCTCGGCCCCGAGTCGGTCGGCCGCCGCGAGATCGTGGTGGTCGGGGTCAAGCCGCGCACCGAACAGCTCGACCAGCAGCCGCGCCACCGCCGGATTGCCGGTCAGCGCATGCTCCAGATAGCGGTCGCTGAAGATTGTGCCGGCCTGGCGCAGGTATTTCACGACCGCGCGCAGCAACGCGACTTCGCGACCAGTCAAACCGGCTCGTAGCACCAGCGCGCCCAGCCGGTCGTTCTCGAACTCACCGCTCCAGACCCTCGTGAAGGCGTCTTGGAAGGCGGTGCGCGTCGCCTCGGTCCGGAGGTCGACGTCGAAGCCGCAAACGACGCCAATGTCGTAGATCCAAGTGGAACGCCGATCCTCCGGCTTGATCTCGTACGGACGCTCGTCGCCGACCCGCAAGCCCATGTTCTCGAGGATCGGCAAGACATCCGAGAGCAAGATGCGCTCGCCCGGGCTCAACAGCTTGCATCGCAAAGAGGTCCGGTCGTCCTCGACGGTCTGGTAAACGCTGATGATGAGCCCGTCGCCGGCGGCGAGAGCCTCGGCACGGTCGATGTCGTCGACCGCCGCACCAGCTGGCCAGTCGGCGCGATAGGCGATCGGGAACGCCGCCCTGTAGCGGCGAAACAGCGCGTTGCCCCGCTCCTCGCCATGCACCTCTCTCAGGGCATCCGCGAGGTCGCCGGTCCAGGGTCGCGTCACCTCGGCGATCCGCCGCTCGATCTCAGCGACGTCGTGGTCCGCCTCGGCGGCGCGGCAGCGCACGATGTAGTGGATGCGCGCGAGCATCGAGTCTGACAGGCGAAGCGCCCAGTCGATTTTGGTCGCGCCGAACGCGTCGCTCAGGACCGAGGCGATCCGCTCGCGGTTGTCGGTGTTGTAGCGATCGCGCGGTACGAAAACCAGACACGACACAAACCGCTTATAGGGGTCGTTCCGCACAAACAGGCGCACACGCTGGCGCTCCCCGAGCGCGACGATTCCCATCGAGATTGCGAACAGCTCATCGTCCGTGATCTGGAAGAGCTCGTCCCGTGGGTAGTTCTCCAGTGTCTTCGCCAGCGCCTTCGCGTCATGGCTCTCAGGGGGGAACGCCGCCCGGCGTATGACGCGCTCGACCTTGTCGCGCAGGATCGGGATCTTGCGCGGGCTCGCCTCCTCGGCGGCGGTGGTGTACAAGCCGAGGAAGCGACGTTCGCCACGGACCTCGCCCGCCACGAAACGCTTCACACCGATGTAATCGAGGTACAGCGGCCGGTGCACCGTCGAGCGCGAGTTCGCCTTGGTCAGGATCAGCGGCTGAGACGTCCGAGCCATTGCTCGGACGTCGGCGGGCAGCCTCGCGAAGCTCCTGGAGGCGATCGCGCTACGGTGTCTGACGACGCCGAGCCCCGAGCCGTCAACAGCGCGGAGATGGTCTTCGCCGGCCTCCCTGACGAGGTCGTACTCGCGGTACCCGAGGAAGATGAAGTTCCCGGCATCGACCCACTCGAGGAATGCGTTGACCTCCTCGACCTCGCTTCGATCGAGCGGCGGCGCAGCCGACACGAACCCAGCCACGATCTCGTGCATCCGCTGGCGCATCATCGGCCAGTCCTCCACCGCCGCCCTGACATCGCTGAGAACCCGACGGATGCCGCCGACAAGCGCCTCGAGCCGCTCGGGCTCGGTCTCGCGATCGACTTCGAACTGCATCAGCGATTCGGTCAGCGCGCCGGTCATTCCGGCGCCCGCTGGGCAAACCTCGACGAGGCGACCGTCCGCCTCCCGGAGCACGTCGATGACCGGATGGATCGAGAGCTGGATCCCGTATCCGCGGTGGGAGAGCTCCATGCCGACCGAGTCCACCAGAAACGGCATGTCATCTGTGACGACCTCGACGATCGTGTTCGACGACTGCCAGCCGTGCTCTGCGAGCCCGGGGTTATAGGCCCGCACGCTGGCGGAGCCGGGCGTGCGGTCACGAGCGAAGTCCCAGACCGCCATCGCCGCGCCGTAGAGGTCACGGGTGGTCCCCTCGGCCAGATCCCCCGGTGGCACCCAGTGGTAGAACTGCCGGACGAACGCCTCGCACTGATCTACCAGCGCGGGCGCAATCTGGTCGCGCAAACGGCTGCAGACGGATTGAATGAGCGCCGCTTCGGCCTCTTCCACCCTTAACGCCATCGCTGCACGCCCTTCGATCGACCCGACACCGCCGCGGCGCGCCGAAGGTCTGGCGCCACGATCGACTGCCAGCCTACCGGACGGGAAACCGTCTCGGACATCGACGGTCGACGCGTCGGCCGGGGCGAGCTAGATGCGCGACAGTCCGCGACCCGTCGGTGCAGCCGGCCGAGCAGCAAACGTCGGAAGCGTCGGGGCGGAAGTCCCAACCGGCGGTTGGTCGCGTCTCAGGAGTGCTGTAAATAGCGCCGGTGCCGTCAAGGCAACGGCGTAGGTTCCCTCGCTGTCCCGCAAAGACAATTGAAGGAGGCCTACGCCGTGAGACGTAGGCGCAACCTCCGCCCGCAGCGATTGCCGGTGGCCTGGTCCTGGCGCGACGACCAGGTCTTCGGTCCACGGCGGTGCCGGGCCTTGCATCGTTGGAGCAGGGTACTGCGCCGGTTCTCCCATCCCACGGTGTGCGTATAGCCCCGTGAGTGCGAAAAGCGTGCGTACACCCCACGTGCAGCGTGGGCGGGGGGGGGGTCGGCGCTGATGACCGGGCCCAGCCGGGCTAACAGGCATGGGCGTCCGGTGGTGGATGATCAGCGGACGCCTCCGGCTGCAACGGGCGGCGTCGGGGAAGAGGCGCACGCTGCCCACCGAGCGTCTCACCGACGCACGCCCAGCGAACACAGCATTGGAGGGCGGGGTGCCTCATCCCGGGTCGCCTTCGCAACCAGTGGTCCGGCGTACACGGCGATCGAGCGCTTGCGTCTACGAACTGCTGTGCGGCGGTCCGGCGGCCCGGCTTACCTTCCCCCAAGTCCGGTTCGGCGCCGTGTGTATGGCCGCTCGGTAACCGACGGCATCGCGCCGGCCTGAGGGAAGGTGCCGCGGGTCAGTCGATCAGCCCCAGCGCGCGGGCCCGTTTGACCGCCTCAGCGCGGTTGTGCACCCCGAGCTTCTTGTAGGCGCGCTCGGCTCGTTCCTTTGCCGCTGAGCGAGAGATCCCCAGCTTGTCCGCGATCAGCGCGAAGGTCAAGCGCGTGGGCAGGTAGCGGAGGACTCGCGCCTCAGCCACGGTGATCGACGCAGCGGCGACGTTCGCGGCAGCTCCGGCGACCGCCTCGGCCGCTGCTTGGTCGGCGACGATCACCTCTGTCGCGTCTTGCGCGACTGCCTCCGCGGCCGCCTGGTCGGCGGTTCGCACCGTCGCGGCGTCCTCGGCGACAGCCTCCGCGGCCGCCTGGTCGGCCGCCGCGACGATCAGACCGGCGGCGTTCAAGGCCTCAACGGCCTCGTGGGCGGCGGCCTCCTGCACTATGCCGGCGTCGATCAACGCTCGAACCGCGACAGCGGCCGCACCGGCGACGATCGCCTCTGAAG
>Ga0116216_10001860_pt1 | contig 14307 bp, 9 predicted proteins | sample Sb_taG_11_FD_89696 | JGI IMG/M metagenome (GOLD analysis project Ga0116216, IMG submission 89696) | Peat soil microbial communities from Weissenstadt, Germany - Sb_50d_3_AS metaG | ecosystem: Environmental > Terrestrial > Soil > Wetlands > Peat | place: Germany: Weissenstadt | collected 2010-09-21
CCGCACCCGCCACCGAACCGCCGCCACCGCCCGCACCCGTGACCGAACCGCCGCCACCGACAGCACCCGCCACCGAACCGCCGCCACCGCCCGCACCCGCCACCGAACCGCTGCCACCGGCGGCCGGGGCCGGAGCACCGGCGCCGCGGGTCACCGAACCGCCACCGCCGCCGGCCACGGATCCGTTCGTACCGCCGCCCGCCCGCCCGCGACCCAGCGCGCGCAACTCGCGTTCGAGCGCCGCCGGCGTGCCGGCGTGACGCACATGCCCGAGCGGACTGTGCGGGACCCGTTCGTGCAGGAGGCTGCCGGCGCCGCGCGGTACTCCGGACAGCCCGTGCTGCATCAGGGCGTGGGCCTCGGCGACGCTCACCCCCTCGACCGCGACCGCCATCACGACGCCGGCAAGGCTCGACCGCGATTCGCGAACCGCCAGCGTGTCCATCGACTTCGAGGATCCGGCGAGCTCTGCGGCGAGATCGGGCAACCCGGCCGCGGTGCAGGCCGCTGGCGGATCGCGACGGAACTCAGCGCGGAACTCCGGATCGACCAGCAGCCGCTCGATCAGCTTGCCGGCGGCCGCGTTCTCAACGTCAGCGGATGACACGGTTCACCTCCGCCGCGCCGAATCGCGCGCGGCGCAGCAGTGGCACGCCCAGCGCGATCGCCACTGGCAGCAGCAGCAAGACGAAGAACCCGATGAAGCCCGCGACCACGAGTCCGTGAGGCGCGAGCGCGGACAAGCGGTCGTAGTAGCGGAGCGACAGCACGACCACGAAGCCCACTCCGATCAGCGACCACACCAGACCGGCGATCCCGTAGCGACCGAGCAGCGACGAGCCCTCGCCGTCGCTCGCTCGCCCCGACAGCCGCACCGACAGCTGTGCCCGCGCCCGTTCGCGCAGCCTCGGCTGACCGAGCCAGTCGCTGAGGATCTGGTACCCGTCACGGTCGAGGAACGGGTTCGCATTGAAGAACGCACCGACGTACGCGGCGAACGCGAGCTGGAACAGAACGTCGCGCACGTTGCCCTTGGGCGCGAGCGCGCATGCAATCGCGAACGCGGCCCCGCACGAGAAGTCCGACAGCGGGCCGGCGGCGCTCACCGCGATCCGATGCGCCCGCGGCTCGAAGTACGCCTCGCTCGTGTCGACGAACGCGTACGGAAAGATCATCACCAGGCGCAACCCGGCGCGCTGGGTCCGCCGCCCGTAGTGCGCGAGCGTCACGCCGTGGGCGGTCTCGTGGAGCGCGACGAGGAGGAAGCGTCCGGCGATGAAAACGAGCCCGCCGAGCAGAAGACGGTGCGCCACGACCAACGGCGTGCCGTACCGAGCGCCGATGAGGTAGGAGAACGTGACGAGCCCGGCGAGCGACAGGAGGATCAGCCCGGTCACGGCGAGCGGGGAGAACCACAGACGCCCCCAGCTCGCGTAGGCGCGCTCGAACAAATCCCCGATCCATTCGTACGTCCACTCGCGGGGCGTGAACACGCGGCGCACGAGGCCCGGCTCGGCCTCCATCTTCGGGGTCGCGGCGACGCCGTCGAGCATTCCGCGATCGCCGAGGCCCGCGATGAGGCGCGCGAGCCGCCCCGCGCCCGCCGCGCCGAGCAGCGTCGTGGCGTCGGCCAGCAGCTCGGCGATCTTTCGACGGCCGTCGAGGAGCCGGAGCAACTGTGCATCCTCGTCGTCGATCCGCACGAAGGCGTTGGTGCGCAGATCCCGAAGCACATGTCGCGCGTCGTGGGAATCGTCCGCGATCCGCTTGAGCGCCCACCCCGATCGCAGCCGAGGACGGATCGAGCCGTCGGCCGGCGGGGCCGCCGCTCGGAGCCCGTCGCGCGTCGCGCCGATGGGGACGACGACCGTCTCGTTCGGGTTCGGCCCGGGGGCCTCGGGCGGCTCGCCGCTCCACGACGCCGGCTCCACGTGCAGCACCGCGTTGCCCAGCCGGATCTCCGCCCCCGGCTCGAGGCGCCGCGGCCCGGTGAGCGGCCGGCCGTCGACGAGCACGCCGAACCGCGATCCGGCGTCCTCGATCACCGCACCGCCGGGCGTGAGCGCGATACGCGCGTGGCGGCGGGAGACCGTCGGATCCTCGATCCTGACCGTCGTGTCCTCCCCGCGCCCGATCGTCATGTGATCCTCGACGGGCACGCGACCGCCGTCAGGGAGCACGAGCACGAGGTGCCCGATCCGCTGCGCCGATTCAGCCACCATTGGCCACCGGTTGCCATTCCGGGTGCGCGGCCCGCGTGGCGAGCGTGGTCGGCGTCCGCGGACTGGACAGATCGACGCCCACGATCGTGCCGGTCGCGGTCGGGCCGCACAGCCCATCGGGCTGCATCACCGCGAGCTCCTGACCGTCCGAGCGCCAGCTCACCTGGCACGCGCGCACCGGAAGCTGCTGGGCCGGCGACGGCGAGAACGTTCCGGCGGGAACGACGTACAGGTGAAAGTCGGAGCTCCCGATGTTCGAGACCAACGCCATCCGCTTCCCGTCGGGCGAGAACGCTCCCGCGAACACCCCCTGGCCCGCGACGGAGGCGTTCGTCTGCAGGGTCCCGTGACCCCAGTCGGCGGCGTGCGTCGAGAACGGTACGTTGCTCGTGAACGCGAGCAGCCCGAAGTTCGCGCCGCGGTTGCGGCTGGCGAGCACGAGGATCGTCGAGCCGTCCGGAGACCACTCGACCTGACCCCCGAGGTCCCAGCCGGGAGCCGCAGTGCAGTCCGAGTTCAGCGCGAACCTGCCGATGGTCGCGAAGCACAGCCGCGCGCCGTTCGAGCTGCGCTGGATGAAGGCGAGGATCAATGCCTTGGTCGTCGGCGCGAACGAGGGATTCAGGTTCAGCACTCCGGGCGTCGGCGGGGTCAACTCGAACGGCGCCGCCCCGGGCACGTTCGGCTGGACGAGCACGAGCCGGCCCGCCTGCGACTCGACGAGGTGCGTCCCGTCCGGGCTCCATGACGCCTCCACGGTGGGGCCGGCGCCGGCGGGCGCTGTCCCTGACGGCTTGCCGGTCGCCGGGTCGATCACGTGGATCGCGCTGCCGTCGTCATACGCAAGTTGAGGCGACCCACTCGAGATGAGGAGGTCGACCTCGGCTCCCTTCGGCACCTTCGCGCCGGCCGGCGGCACCGTTCCCGCAAGCGCCCCGACGGGTACCGTCGCCAACCGCTTGGTTGGTACCGGCACCAGCCCCAGCTGCGAGAGCTTCCCGGCGGCCACGGTCGGGTCGCCGCGTAACGCGGGGATCGAGATCGGACCCTTGCCCGCCTGCGCCGCGACTGCCGCGAGCGCCGCGGGCGTGGCGGCTCCGGCCGCCGTGGCGGCAAGCGCAGCCGCGGCCGAGCCCCCGCCGCGACTCCGGCTCCCAGCTGCGGTCGCGGCACGGGCGCCGGCGGGCGCCATGAACACGGCGACCGCCGTGCCCGCCGCGATCTTCGTACCGGGAAGCGGAATCTGCGAGCGGATCCGGCCTGTGGGGTTCAGCGGCTGCGGGTTGACCGCGCCGAGGCTCAGCCCCGAGGCCCGGAGCGCCTGGTCGGCCAGGCCAGGGGTCGCACCGAGCACCGACGGCACTGCCACCCGGCCCGAGCCCGTGTACACCGCCACCGTGACGACCGAGCCCCGCTTGGCTTTGGCTCCGGCGCGAGGGGCCTCGTCGGCGATCGTCCCCGGCTGCTTGGCCGGGTCGACGATCGCGGCCGTGCGCGGCGCCAGCTGGAATCCCGCGTTGTTCAGGAGCTTCTGTGCCGCGAACACGTTGGCCGCGCCCTTCACGTTCGGGACCGTGGCTTGCTTGGGCAGCAACGAGAAAATCGCGATCACCAGCGCGACCGCGATCGGCACGACGATCGCCAGCCACCAGGGCAGCCACGGCCGCTGCCGGAAGCTGGCGGTGCGCGGCGGCTGCGGGGCCGGCTGTGCGACTCCGATCGGCCTGGCCACGACCTGGAATCGGCGCTCGAGCGTGCGGCCGAGCCAGATCTGGCGCGGCGGAAGGCATGTGAACGGGCACTCGATCGCGTTGCCGGGCTCCACTGCGACGCTCGGCTGCGCGAAGCGGAACTGGCACTCGCCGTCGGTGTCCTCGGCGCTGACCGCGACCTCGGTACGCGCGTTGGCCCGGTTGCGGACGGTCAGCACATAGCGCGCCTTGAGTCGGCCGGACCGGCGCTCGGGACGCAGCTCGGGGGCGATGTCGACGTAGGGGCGGACGCCGACACTCGCCGGCGCGGCCGCGGCCTCGCCGCCGTGAGCGCGCGAAACCGCAACCACCTCGAACGGCCACGCGCGTGCGTGTGCCTCGGGCGCCCGCGGCGGATGCAGATGAGTCTCGATCTCCTGCTCGTACGTCCCGCTCGTCCCGTACGGAACCAGATATGCGGTGGCGGGCGTCACGGTCCACCAGCCGTCCGGCAGTCCCCGCACGGCGAGATCGAAGTTGTCGACAACATCGGACTGGTTGCGGACGAGGCCGAGGATCGTCGCTCGCGAGCCAGGTTCGACCTCGACCGCGACGGCCTCGGGCGAGGCGCTGTCTCCGTCGGGCAGGCGCAGCGTCAGGGCGGCGCTCCCGCGGCCCCGGCCGTCGTCTCCACCCGGAGCCGCGACGCCACGCCCACGGCTATCCGTGCCGCCCGGCGCCGCGATCGGCGGGAGCGTGACATTCGGATCGACCGGTTCGTGCGGCCCGACGAGCTGGGCGCGCTCGGCCGGCCCCGCCGGCTCCGCCGTCTCGCGCCGATCCGCGAGAGCGGCGCGGCCGGCGCCGGCCGCCGGGATCGCCCGCAAGTGGTTGGTCGGCTCCCAGCGCAGGTACTCGCCGCACACGCAGAAGTCCGAGTCGTCGGGGTTCTCCTGGCCGCAGGCGTTGCAGACTCTCACGACTCGCCTCCTTCTGGCGGCTCGGCCGACCGGACGCGCAGGCGGTAGGCGACGTGCGCCGGCTTGGCCTGCTCGATCAGGCGCGCCACCGCGGCCTGCCTGCCCTCCGCGAGTGGCACGTCGCAGTAGATGACGAACGACGCCGGCGCGCCCTTCGGGTCGGCGGCAGGGTCGAGCGACCAGCTCACCCTGCCCGAGTCCTCGACTCGGAACGGAACCCCTGGGAACGCGAGCTCGAGCGCGAGCTCGATCCCCGCCGTCGTCCCGCGCAGGCGCATGAGCTCCGGCGCTCGCTCGAGAATGCGGCGCCGCTCGTCCCCCGAGCGAAGCTCGTCGCGTTCGAGCGCGAGCCAGTCGGTCAGCAACTCGAGCACGTCGCGAGGCGCGTAAGCGGCTGCGAAATGCTCGGGAAGGTTGTCGAGCGTGCCTAGCAGCGGGTCAAGCACCGACTCGAATCCGGACACGAATCGTGTCGCGAAGTCGCTGTCGGCGTAGATCGCCGGCAGATGTCCGCGTAGGTAGCCGCGGGCGGTCACCGGCTGCGGAGCGAGGTCGGCCCCGATCGCGCGCTCGATCTGAACCGTGCCAAAGCCGCCACCTGTGAACGTGACGAATGAACCGGCGCCACCGCCGCTGGCCTGGAGCTCGTCGGCCACGATCTAGCTCCCCGCCATCGCGCGGACCAAGTGCCGCCCGGACGCGACGAACTCATCCGGTTCGATCTCGAGCCGGCTGTCCGCCGGCTGCGCCGCCTGCTCGCCCGTGCGCAGGTCAGTTTCGTACATGCGCAGGACAGTCACCGACTGGACGCCGCTGATCCCGTAGACGATTCCGAACAAATCACCCTGGTTCACAGCGCGCCCCACCGGCCAGCCGTCGCCCGGTCCGTCCGGCGATCCGCCGATCAGCGGATTCAGATAGGCGTACAGCGCGTGCTCGACGTCCTGTCGGACGCGCTCGAGGTCGGCGAGCGGCGCACCGCGGACCTCGAGGGCCACGCTCACGCCCCTGAGCCGCGCCGGGGTCAGCAGGATGCTCGTGCCGATCAGGCGACGCTGCTCGAGCCTGTCGGCGAGCAGCTCCATCAATCCCGCGTCCGGGGTCAGCTCCTCGACCGTTAGGAGACGGTCTGGTCGTTCGATGCGCGGGAGCACGTGCACCCGGACCCGACCGTCGCCGTGAGGCGCGGCACAGAGCGCCCGCGCCACGCGGGGCGAGGCCTCGATCGTTAGGCGCTCCAAGTCCTCCGCGGTCACGGCCCGCGACCGGGTGCGGAGCTCCAGCGCCGCGCGCCGGCGAGCGCTGTCGAGCGACTCGCCGTCGGCGCCTCCGACGGCGGCCTGCGGATTGGTGACGCTCGCCACCCCGGCGATCGGCGAGACGAGCACCGTCAACGCGCCCGCGGCGACGTTGCCGGCGGCCCCGCCGCCGTACCGGTAACGGCTGAAGCGCAGCGCCGAGCCCGCCGGTGGCACCGCGCCGAATCGTCGCCAGCCGCCCTCGGGCTGGCGGATCGCGGGTCCGAAGCTGATCTCGCCGCGCAACCCGTCGAGCATGAAGTGGCGATCGTCGCCGACGCTGGATGCGAACGACGAAACCGGCTGCCACTCGGTCCAGCGATCGGCGCCGGGCTCGCGCACCTCGAGCGTCTCCCCGGGCTCCAGCGCCAGCACGGGCCGGTGCCGGAGTGGATACGCGACTCCGGGAACCCCCTCACTGACGCCCAGCGACTCCTCGACGACCGCAGCGCCGTGCACGGCCGGCACGGAGCCCCCGACGACGAACGCGCGTGGCGCCACAACCCGTGGGCGGCCGACGGCTCGGCACCTGACCCAATGAAGCTCGTTCCCGTCGAGGACCGCGGGCGCGGACGGCTCGGGCACCTCGAGCGTGACTGCGCCGCTCCCGAGCAGCAAGCCATCGGTCTCGTCGGCGACCACGACCGCCTCTTGCCACGTGCCGGCCGGCCCCGACGCCTCCCACAGCGGCGGCGGACCCGACGCCGTGCCCTCGGCAGGCGCGCCTTCTAGCTCCAGCCGGACAACCAGCCCGGACAGCGGGCGATCGAACCCGAGCAGCAGCGCCTCGTCGGGCGCGGGCCGGTCGAGCGCGAGCACCGACAGCTCACCGGCCGGAAACTCGAGCGGCTGCGCCGTGGCGAACACGATCGCTTCCTGGCCCGCGGTGCGCGGGGCGGCGACCTCGGTGCCGGCGGGAATCGTCATGCCCGAGGGCGGCCCGTCGAGCATGAAACGCACGCGGGTGCGCGCGAGACGCGACGGCGCGGGGGTGACGCCGACCAGGTCGAGCAAAGCGAGGTGCAGCCGGTCCGGGATCCGGTCCATCCGGTAGGCCAAGACATCGGTGAACCACGCGAACAGCTCAATCAACGTGATCCCGGGATCGGACACGTTGTGCTCGGTCCAGTCGGGCGAGTGGCGGGCGATCCTCGTCCGGGCCTCGCTGACGAGCTCCTGGAATCGCAGATCGTCGAGCACGATGTCGGCGAGCACGTCAGCCGCCCTTCGCCTCGCCGGCGCGCTCGGGGCGATTTGCGCCCGCTCCTCGCCGGGGGTACAGTGGCCCGCCATGCCACCGCTGGTCAGTGCCGCCGCGACGATCTCGTGCTCGATGGCAATGCCGCCGGTCTCGGTGCCGCTCGCGACCACTCCGAAGGCGACGCCCGTGAACGCCGGCACCCAGGCCGGAACGATCGACGACTACATCCCGCTGACGAACATCCCGTCGTTCGGAATGTGCGGGGCGATCGCCAACCCGGCCGTCGCCGCGGCCACCGCCGCCAAGGCGGGGGCGTTCACGCCGGCGCCATGCACTCCGGCGGTCAACACGCCATGGACGCCGGGCGCCACCAAGCTGAAGATCGGCGGCCGCCCCGCGTTGCATCAGGGATGCCAGGCGATGTGCGCCTGGGGCGGTCTTATCACGATCTCGACTCCCGGCAACACGGGCAAGGTCCAGGTCAGCTGATCGAAGTCCCCACATAAATCATCAGTCGTCAGACATCCGACTAGACGAGCTTGGAAGGCCGAACCTTCCCGCGGCGTCTTAAGGCGCACGATGTCGTCCGACAACTTCCACGACGCAGCGTCCGAGCGGGAGCGCGTTTCCTCCGCCCCTCGGCAACCGGAGCGCGCCCAGCCGCTAGCGCGGATCGCGTCGGCGGTCGGCAACCGTGGCTTCACCCGGACGATCGCGCGCATGCGAACCGGAGACGGGATCCTCCCCGGCGGCGTCATCCATCCCGACGTTGAAGCCGCGATCGTGGCGGCACGCGGCCGCGGGCTTCCGGCCGACCAAGCGCTGGCGAAATACGTGGGCGCCGCGCTCGGCGACTCGTTGAGCGACGTTCGCATCCACCGCGACGCCGGTGCGGCCGCGCTCGCTCGATCGGTATCGGCCCGCGCGTTCACCGTGGGCAGCGACATCTTCTTCGGGCCCGGCGAGTACGAGCCGACCACGCGAGCAGGTCGCGAGCTGCTCACCCACGAACTGGTGCACGTCGTCCAGCAGCGCGGGGCGCCGCGGAGTGGGCCGCTGACGGTGTCGCAACCGGGGGACGCACTCGAGCGGGAGGCCGAAGACGTCTCTCACGACATCTAGCGATTGCTTCGCGTTCCTCGATGCACGCCTGAGGACAGCGGTACAGGCAGCAGTCGCGGGCGGCGCCGACCCGCACGACGCGTTGCGCGGCCTCTACATCTCCGATGAACAGGCGCTCGCGCTCGCGGCCGACGGGAGCGAGCCGCCCGCGCCGCCGGCGCTGGCGCTCGCCGTCGAGCGCCTCGGTCTCGGAGCGATCGACCGCATCGTCCTCGCGCTGTGCGCGGCGCCCGAGCTGGAGCCCCGGTTCGGCCGCCTGTACGCCTACCTGCACGACGACGTCACCCGCAAGCTGGCCAGCCCCCGCCTGGCCGCCGATCTGGTCTCGGACGAGAGCGTGTCCCGCGACGAGGTGCTGGCGCGTTTCGCTCCAGGTGCGCCGCTCTCGCGCCGCGGCGCGATCCGCCTGCTGGCCGCCGAGCCGGCGACCACGCTCGCCGACCGGCAGGTGAAGGTCGCCGACCGGCTCGCCGCTTTCCTGCTCGGCGCCGTCGACCTCGCCGACGCGGCCGCCGGCACAGCCTTGCGCCACGTCTCCCCGGAGGACCTGACGGGCCGCGCCGCGACAACGGAACGCCTCCGGCTGCTGCTGGCCGCGGACACGCGACTGCCGCTGGTGGCCTACGGGCCGGACGCCGGCGCAGTCGTAGCCGCGGCGGCGCGGACCCCAGTGGTGCTGCTCGCGGCGCGCGAGCTCGAGCGACCCGACGCACTCCCCGACGCGCGCCTGGCCGCCGCGCTCGAGCATGCGCTGCTCGGCATCGACCGCCTCGAGGACCTGTCTCCGGCCGAGCGCGGACGCGTGCTGCGCACGATCGACGAGAGCCCGGACCGCGTAGTGCTGATCGCCGCGTCGCGGCGGGATGCCCTCGCGCTCAGCGAGCGCACGGCGCTCGTGGTCGAGGTCCCGGGCCCGGACTTCGCCGAGCGCAGGCGCGCCTGGCGGCAGCTCATCGGGACGACCGATGCGCGCGAGGTGGCGGCAAAGTTCAGGCTCTCGATCGAGCAGATCCGAGCCGCGGGCGAGGTCAGCGTGATCGCGGCTCGCTCCCGCGGCCAGCCGGCGCCGCTGCCGTCGGACCTCGACATGGGAGCCAGACACGCATCGTCCTCTCGTCTGGGGGAACTCGCGACGCGACTCGAGCCGGCCTACAGCTGGGACGATCTGGTGCTGGCGGAGCGACCCCTCGAGGTGCTTCGATCGATCTCGGCCTATCTTCGCCATCGCGATCGGGTGCTGTCCGAGTGGGGATACGAGGCGACCGTCTCTCGAACGCAGGGCATCAAGGTCCTGTTCGCCGGGGACTCGGGCACCGGCAAGACGATGGCCGCGCAGGTGCTCGGCGCCGAGCTCGGCCTCGAGATGTTCCGCGTCGACCTCGCCGGCACGGTGTCGAAGTACGTCGGCGAGACCGAGAAGAACCTCGAGAGGATCTTCGGCACCGCCGACGGCTCGAACGCCATCCTGTTCTTCGACGAAGCCGATGCGCTGTTCGGCAAGCGCTCCGAGGTGTCGGACGCCCACGACCGGTACGCGAACATCGAGGTCGCGTACCTCCTGCAGCGGATGGAGGCGTACCCAGGAGCGGTGATCCTCGCGACCAACTTCCGCCGCAACCTCGACGAGGCGTTCGTCCGCCGGCTCGACTTCGTGATCGACTTCCCGTTCCCCGAGCCGGACGCGCTGGCGGCGGATCTGGGAGCGCGTGCTGCCGCCTGCGGCTCCGGTCGCGGACGACGTCGACCTGGACTTCCTGGCCAACCGCTTCAAGCTCTCGGGCGGCGCGATCCGCAACTGCTCGCTTGCCGCCGCGTTCAGCGCGACTGACGAGGACACGCGGATCGAGATGCGCCACCTGGTTCGCGCGGTGGCGCAGGAGTACGCCAAGCAGGGGCGGCTCACGCTCGAGACCGACTTCGAGCGGTTCTACGCCGACGTGCGAGCCGATTAGAACTCTCTGGAAGGTTTGCCGGCGCGAGCGCGTCTTGCGTTCGCATATGGAACTTGCCAGACGTCTGATGACTTTGCTTGCGGCCGCGGCGGTGGCGGTTGCCTCGACCGCCACCGGTGCGCCCCCCGCGGCCGCCGCCAGCACCGTCAGGGTCAACACCACGCTCGACGAGACCCAGGCCGGCAACGGGACCTGCTCGCTCCGCGAGGCCACACTGTACGCAAACGGCACCGCCGAGCCCGACTGCGCGTCGGCCGCCGCCTCCGGAACCACGACGATCGACGTTCCCGCCGGCGTGTATATCCTGACCGGCGGACCGCTGTCGCTGACCGGCAATGCCTCAATCAGCGGTGCCGGCGCCGCGACGACGACGATCAGTGGCGGCGGGGTGTCACAGGTGCTCGCCGTGTTTAGCGGCGCACGGGTGAGCGTCAGCGGTGTCGCCGTGACCGGCGGGCAGAGCGGGGCGGCCTGCAGCGGGAACATGTGCGTAGGCCTGGGTCTGCCCGTCTTCGGTTTCCCTGGCGGCGGCATCATCAATAACGGCACGCTGACACTGACGGGAGTAATCGTCAGCGGCAACCGGACGGGTGCAGGCGCCACCAACCCCACGTGTTCGGACAACCACGGCGGCTGCACCGCCGGCGATGGCGGTGACGGCGGCGGGATCAGCAACACCGGGACGCTTACGATCGCCGGCTCCACCATCACGGGGAACTCCACCGGTTCGGGCGGCGCAGGCAACATGGGCCTGCCCGCCGGGGGCGGCGGCGGGTCGGGCCACGGCGGGAACGGCGGCGGGATCAGCAACACCGGGACGTTGACGATCACGAACTCGACGATCGCCGGCAACACGACCGGCGTCGGCGGCGACGGCGCCCGCGGTGGGGACGGAGTCAGCGGCGCCATCGGCGGGGCCGGCTCGAACGGCGGGGCGGCGGGCTCGGGCGGCGGGATCGAGAACACCGGCCAGCTCGTGATCTCGGGAAGTACGATCGCCGGCAACAGAACCGCCGCCGGCGGCCACGGCGGCAACGGAGGGGACATCGGCGCGGGGCCCGGTCCCGGTAGCGGCGGAGTCGGAGGCCAAGGCGGCTCAGGCGGAGGCATCGACTCGAGCACCGACATGACGCTGTCGAACTCGACCATCGTCGGCAATGTCGCCGCCACCTCCGGCGGACCCGGCTCCGATGGCGCGCCGGACGGCCGCCTGGTCGGTTCGACCCCGCCCGGCAATGGGGGCGGAATCGAGCAGCGTGCTATGGGCACCACGCTCACCCACGTAACGATCGCTTCGAACAGCGCGCCCGGCACCGGCGGCGGCATCGACGGCCACGGCGGCACCATCACCGCGGCGAACTCGATCGTCGCTTCGAACGCGGGCAGCGCTCCGAGCCAGAACTGCGCCGGCGTGGTCACCGACCAGGGCGGCAACGTCGAGTTCGGGTCCTCCTCCTGTCCCGGAGGGTTCCTCCGGGCAGATCCCAAGCTGGCGACGCTGGCCGACAACGGCGGGCCGACGCAGACGATCGCGCTGGAGCCCGGCAGCGCCGCGATTCACCGCGTCCGCACCTGCGTCCTCAGCATCGATCAGCGGGGCGCCGGCCGGCCGGTGGGTGCGGCGTGTGACTCCGGCGCCTACCAGGTCGCACCGCCCTCGCTCCGCGGGATCTCGGCGAGCGTTGCCAGCACCACGAATGCGACCATCTCCGCGACCGTCAACCCGAACGTCCAGGACACGACGATCGTCGTCAACTACGGGCGCACCCAGGGGTATGGCCAGAGCACCGCGCCGCGCGATCTTGGAGCGGGCGACGCCGCGGTTCCGTTCACGGCCGCGCTCATGGGCCTGGAACCAGGCGCGATTTACCACTTCGACCTGGTTGCGAAAAACGCCGACGGAACCACCACGAGCAGCGATGGCGTGTTCATCGCGCTGCCGCGGCTGACGGCCTCGATCGCGCGCGCGTCCACGACCGGTCCGTCGCTGTCGCTGACGATCGCATGCGGCGGGGGGTCGGGGCCCGGCACGTGCGCCGGCAAGATCCGGCTCACGTCGCACGTGCCGACGAAGCGTGCTCACGATGGCCGTGCGAAGCGACCCAAGGCGCTGACGGTAGCGTCGCGCTCCTACTCCGTGCGGACCGGCAACCAGGTGACGGTGAGGATCAAGCTCAACCGGCAGGGGCGGACGCTTCTCGCCGAGCATTACACGCTGGCGAGCACGGTGACGCTGCGCGGCACGACTGCGGAAAGCAGACGAGTCACGTTCAGGTATCCCGTGATTCAGTCCGACGTCATTTTCACATTCTCGTTCAAAGGTGGGCCGATAGTCGCGACTCAGCTGGATGTGACCGGTATCCCCCGCGGCGGGAAGGTGACCGTGATCTGCCACGGTGGCGGTTGCCCGTTCGCGGCCCAGGGATTCCGACCCCGCCACGGTCAGGTGCACGCGGCTCCAGCGTTTGATCATGCCGCGCTGCGGCTCGGCGCGTCGATCCAGGTCGAGGTGGCCGCCGCGAACCACGTGGCCAAGGTCGAGACGTTGACGTTACGCAGCGGCCCGGCGGTGACCGTGACAAAGCAGTGCCTCCCACCCGGCGCACAGCGACCAGCACGGTGTGTCTCCAAGCGATGAGCCTCACAAGAACACTCGCAAGGTCGTCGGCACCGCCGGCCCGGCCGGCCGACGCCGGTCGCCCCGCCCGCGGATCCGGAGCGTCATCGATGCTCGCGCTCCAGCGACCCGCCGGCAACGCCTCCGCGCTGGCGCTCCTGCGCCGCGCAAAAAAGGTCACCGAAGAGGCGCCGATCACCCTGAGCCTACCGGGCGTGGTCGAGCACGCTGCCGTGTCCTCGTTGAGCATGGGGCCCCGCGACGCGACGGGCGGAACGACGTCAGTGAGCATCCTTCGGCCCACCGACGCGAATTCGCCCCGGCTGATGCAGGCGGCGCAGACGGGTCTGCCCGACGACGCGACCGGAAGCCTCGCGATGCGCAAGCGGACGCCGCGCGGATGGGTCCATCAGATGACCGTGGTGATGGAGCGGTGCACGGTGGACTCGTACTTGCCGAACGATGACGGTTACGAGTACGTCAGCTTCCACTTCAGCCAGGCGCACATCGACCAGCAGGGCGGGTGGTCGTGAGCCCGACCGTCGACGTCCCCCTGAACACAGCGATCGCCGACCTCGACGAGGGCCTGCGGGGCCTCCTGCGCGCCGATCTCAAGCGCCACGGCTTCGACGGCGTCGAGGTCTCGTTCGATGCCCCGTCGCGCGAGTGGTCGGGAAAGCTGACAGGGCCGGCGGTAAACCTGTTCCTGTACGACATCCGCGAGGCCCGCGACCGCGCGACGAGCAGCCCCGAGACGCGTGGCGGCCCTGGCGAGACGTTCATGGTCTCGCCACCGCTCCGGCTCGCCCTCACCTACGCGGTGACCGCCTGGACCAAGACGGTCGAGGATGAGCATCGGCTCCTCTCCCAGGTGCTGACGATCCTGTTCTCGAACGCGCGCCTGCCCCGAGACCTGCTCGACGCGAGGGCGAGCGGCGTGCACGGACCGATCGAAGCGTCGGTCGGACGCCCGCGCGAGGACAAGGCGGATTTCTGGAGCGCGGTCGGAGGCCAGTACAAGGCGTCGATCGACTACGTCGTTCAGATCGCGATCGAATCAGGGGCCAGGTTCGAGCGCGGGCCGGAGGTACGGACTCGCACGATCCGCATGTCCGACGGCCGGCAGACGGAGATCGAGGAGATGCACGGCGTCGGCGGGACCGTACGCGACGAGCGCGGTGAGCCGATCGCTCACGCGTGGATCGCGATGCCGGACCTCGGGGC
>Ga0116216_10001863_pt1 | contig 14293 bp, 16 predicted proteins | sample Sb_taG_11_FD_89696 | JGI IMG/M metagenome (GOLD analysis project Ga0116216, IMG submission 89696) | Peat soil microbial communities from Weissenstadt, Germany - Sb_50d_3_AS metaG | ecosystem: Environmental > Terrestrial > Soil > Wetlands > Peat | place: Germany: Weissenstadt | collected 2010-09-21
CGAGCACCTGGTCGCGCCGGCCCGCGAGCTCGCGGACAAGTTGAGCGATCTGGGCAGCCCGCACTTCTTCCGCCCGTACAACAACCTCCGGTTCCGGCCGGGTCCGCCGCTGAAGGAGCACCTCGGCGTCGCGATCGGATACGGCGCCGCCGGCGGCTTCTACTTCGACCTGTCCCTCGACGGCCTGCTCGTCGCCGCCGGTCTGTACCACCCCGCTCCCGACCAGCTCGAGCGGTTCCGCGCCGCGATCGACGACGGCCGCAAGTCACGGGGTTTCGAGCGCGGCCTCGCCGCCGCCGAGCGTGGCGGTCTCGAAGCCGCCGAGCCGGAGCTCAAGCGCGCGCCACGGGGGTACCCGATGGACCATCGGCGCCTGCACCGCCTGCGGATGAAGCAGCTGACCGTGTCCCGCAGTCACCCGCTCGAGCCGTGGCTGCACGAGCCGATCTGCGACGAGCGCGTGCGGTCTGAGATGGTCTCGGCTCGCCCACTCGTGAAGTGGCTCGCCGAGACCGTCGGACCGTCGACGCAGGCGCGGACCTAGGGGCCGCCCGTCTCGGCGAGGACGCTACGATGGTCGGGCTTCGCTGACCGCAAGCGCCCGTAGCTCAGCTGGATAGAGCGTCGGTCTACGGAACCGAAGGTCGGGAGTTCGAATCTCTCCGGGCGCGCTTCAAAAAGGTCCGCCATTGCGGGTCTTTTCTTATACGTTGGAGGTCGGATCGTCCTCCGTATCAGGCGCGCAACGGCAGCGGGCAACGGCAAGCACCTTTCGTGGACGGACGGGTCGGACCGGCGCGCTCGTGGCCATGTCACTAGCCCGGGCTGGTCTTTGGCAGGCCCTCCGCTAACGGGCAAGCAACAGTGGTGCTCTCCCGGCGGCGGTCGAGGCAACCACAGCATGTCCTATGAGCAGCGGTGAGCTTCGCGGCGGTCCGAAACACCGAAGCGATCGCCAGCCCGATGCTCGATTGCCGCGCCGGACAGGGCAGTCGCTAGGCGGTTGAGATGCAGGTCCCCGGAGTGGTTGCGGATGAGAATGGCGGCCGGGCCGGCGCGCGGGTTAGCAGCAAGGGCAGCTGTCCCCGTGCCACGCGTCGCGGGCTTCGCGGAGCGCGACCGCCCCGATCAGCAGCGCGACGATCGGATCTGCCCACCACCAGCCGGCAACGGCGTTGGCGAGCAGACCGACCAGCAGCGCCGCGGAGAGATACGCGCAGAGCATCGTCTGGCGGCTCTCGCTGGCAGCGGCGGACGAACCCAGCGCGGTCGCGACGCGGCGTTTCGCCGCGGCAAGCGGCGGCATCGCGACCAGGGTGATCGCCGACAGGCCGACGCCGACCCAGCTGACTGCCGGGTGAGATCCGCCAACGAGATCGCGAGCCGACTCGACCGCGACGTAGACGGCGAGCAGCACGAACGAGGCGGCGATCAGTTGCTGCGCGCGCCGCTCGGCGTGGGCAGAGCTCACACGCCCGCCCGTGACCAGCCACAGCACCGCGACCCCGGCGGCCACCTCGATCACGCTGTCGGCGCCGAACCCAACCAGCGCGACCGACCCCGCGACTACACCGGCGACGATCGCGACCGCGGCCTCGAGCACATGCCAGCCCAGACCTAGGTAGGTCAATTTTCGTGCCCTGCTCGCCAGCGCCCGACGCTCTTCCTGGTTCGCCGGAACACTGGTCGCCGCCAGTGCAAGCGTCGGCAGCGGCGTCCCCGTGCTCATCCTTACACGGTAGCCGAGAGTGCCTTGCTGTCCGCTATACCGAGACTGCCGGCGCCGCATCACAGATGCCTTTGCAACAACGAACGCACGGCGCGCCCTGAGGGTCGTAAAGCCCTCGGCGACGACGCCCTCCAACCCGCCGCCTAAGGCTGTGCCTTCGGGACGCCCCGATCAACCGATGACCCGCGGCCAGCTCCCCGCGATCGCGCCGACCCCCAACCGGGACGCGCCCGTGACGCGGCACATAGCTGGGCCCGTCCCAGCCCGGTGACCGGCGGGCCGTAGCGGCGGCGGTCGTGTGCCACGGTCACGATTGCGGCGAGCACGATGACCAGGGCATCGAGGAACAGCCATGTCACGATCGAGAACGCGATGCCGATCACCCCGTATCGCTGAGAGGCCTCCGTGAAGACCGCCGGCGCGAAGACCACCGAGAGGCCTTTGAAGGCGGCGTCGCCGGTCGCGGTCAGCGCCGCCGTCGGTAATAGGCGGCGCCACGGGATCCGATTACCGAGCAGCGTCCATGGCCCCCACAGCGCAATCGCGAAGTCGAGCGCGAGCAGCGCGATAACGTACGCGCCGCTCGGCCCGGCATGGCGCTCGAGCATGTGAAGCCGCGTCGCGACCGCTAGGTACAGCGTGTAGCCCGCGGTCCACGTCGCCCGGCGCCACCAGGCCTTGACACCAAGCGGGGCGAGCTCCCACGCGTCGAGGTACAACCACTGCAATCCGCGCGCGTAGCCGAGCATCGAACACAACACGATGATCACCCCGAGGGCGCCCGCCGCGCCCTGAACGCCGCGGCCAGTCGCGAAGAGCGTCTCGGTCGCGCGCGCGCTCGCGCCCGTCAAACCGAACCCCCCCGCGAACGCCTCGCCGAAGCTGTCCGTGCTCTGCACCAGCCCGGAGACGAGGATGCTCAAGGGGATGATCGCGACGAACAGCTTCGACGCCAGCGCCAGTGCACGGTCGATCGGCTGCATGCGAACGGTGAGGACGAGGAGATCGGCGAGGTAGCCGCGCTTTGCGGACGCTTCACCGTCGCCGACGTCCACCGAGGGCCTCACCATGGTCGTTCGGGCAGCATTGCGCCGTGTTACCGCCGGGCCGCTCTTCGCCCGAGTGATCTCCCGGCGCTCATTCCGCGTGCCTGCTGATCGAGATGCCGGATCCTGAGCCGCGCGGGTAGACCGAGACGCTCACTCCTTCGCCGGTGCGCCGGGCGGTGAAGCTCGCGTGGTACCTCGAGCTTGAGGAGGACCTCAGCTCCCATCCGCCTTTGGCCAGCGCTTCCTTGTAGAAATCGCCGATCCGGCTCACAGAGTCAGGCGACTTGAGCACGGTGGTACCCAGGAGCTTGATCTTGAGCACCACCTTCGAGGGCTGATATTGCGGTATTTCGCCGCGGGTCGTGGCCGAGCTAGCCGACCCCCCACATGCAGCCAAGCTCAGCGCCAGAAGCAACGCGCCCACCATCGCGCTCGCCCAGAGCGCTCTTGTGATCTTCCAACTGGTCCAGGTCATCTGCGTTCTCCTTGTTGTCCGGGGCTCTCGCCGAGACAGGATCTTTCAGACGACGGTAAGCCTCCATGCGCGCGATCGCACCGGGAGGATTACCAGTGAATTACTGGCGCTGACCACAGTCTGCTGGCCTCGCCGGATTGCTGAGGCTGCTGGTAGTCCACGAGAGCCGCGCGACAGAACGACTTGTAGAAGGGAGAAATGCGCCGAAGTTCGCGGCGGTAGCCGCCCAAGTGTCGGGTCCGCTACCGCGGTTTGCGAATGCCGATGGATCAGTAGCACGCGATCGTGATCGCGGTGCCCGAGGCGGTGGCGTTGATCGAGATCGTCGCGCCGTGTGGCCCGAGTCGTGCGACGACCGTCGAGGCGATCGCGGTCTCGACGCTCGAACTGATCTGCCAGCCGCAGCGGGTCAGCTCGGCCGCGTAGAAGCAGGCGATGTCGCCGACCGAGTGCGGCGATCGCAGAACCGTCCAGTGCCGCGAGTCGGTGATTACGGTGCACGGCTCGTAGGCGGCGAGGCGAAATGAATCGAGCATCGCGGCGATCGTAGGTCGCGCGCGTTCCGCTCGCGTCGGTAGAGCTACCGGTGTCGCTACGGCTTACTGGCGGCGAGCGCGGGTTCGGGGTCGGGTGTCAGCCCGACGCGAGCCAGCTCGGTGCGAGAGCTGACTCCGAGCTTCACGAACACCTTCCCGAGGTGGTACTCGACCGTCCTGCGGCTCAGGAACAGTTGGGCGGCGACGTCCTTGTTGCTGGCGCCGGACGTCACCAGCCGGGCGACTCGCAGCTCCTGTGGTGTTAATTCGTCCAGCGTGCTGGCGTCCCGCTTGCGGGCGGTCTCGCCGGTCGCGCGCAGCTCGGCACGGGCCCTTTCAGCCCATAGCATCGTCCCGATACCCTCGAACGTGTCCAGGGCGCTGCGCAGCTGGATCCGCGCCTCGATCCGGCGGCGGTCGCGCCGCAGGCGCTCGCCGTAGGCGAGCTGGGTCCGGGCTCGCTCATACGGCACCACGCGGAGGTCGTGGTGGCCGAGGGCCTCCCGAAACCGGAGGTCGGCCTCCTCGGCGTCGGACGCCATCACCGCACGGCAGCGGGCGATCATCCCGGCGACGAGCGCGGTCCGACTGACCGGAGCCCAGGCCTCGAACCGCTCGAGCGCGAGCTGAGCGCGCTCGGGCTCTCCGAGGCGCAGCGCCGCGTCGATGAACTCGGGGGTCGCCAGCACGTTTCGACGCTGTCGGCGATCCGAAGCGCCTGATCAAACCCGTCCATCAGCCCAACCATCTGGAGCGCGCGCTCGGGCTGGTCCTCGGCCAGCGCCGCAGCCGCGTTGCGTGCCAACGAGAACGTCTGGGCGGGCATGCCCTGCCTCAGTGACACGATTGCTCGCACGACATCGAGCTCCGACGCGCTTACGCGGTCGTCAATCAACGGCTGAGCCCGCTCGGCGAGCGCCAGCGCCGCAGCCGATCGCCCGGCCGCCACAGAGGTCTGCGCCGCCCACATCAGCCGACGTCCCTTCCGGGGCGCATCCTCGCTCAACTCCCCCGCGCGTTCGAACGCCGCCGCCGCGGTCGCGTGCGCTCCGCGGCTGACAGCTTGCGCCCCCGCGGCGTCGAGCTGAGTCGCGATGGCTTCGTTCGCACGATCGCTCACGAGCGCCATGTGCCAGGCGCTGCTGACCGGGTCGTCGAGCACCGCAGCGAGCGTCTCGTGAGCAGCTCGTCGCTCACTTTGTGTGGCCGAGCCGTAGACGGCCGAACGCACCAGCGGATGGCGAAACTCGAGAGTGCCGTTGACCCGCACTAAGCCGGCGTCCTGGGCCGCGGCGAGCGCCGATGTGGACACACCGGAGCGCTTGAGCGCACGCTCGAGCGTTTCTAGATCACCGCTCTGCTCCGCCGCGGCAAGCAGCAATGCGGTCCGGACCGGCTGCGGGAGCGCAGCGACGCGGCCGCGGAACGATTCCTCGACGGCGCCGCGCGCGGGCGGGGGCCCAACGATGGGCTCGAGTCCGTGGAGTTGGTGGGCCGTGAATCCGGCGGGCAGCTCGAGCAGCGCGAGTGGGTTGCCGTTTGCGGTCCGCAACAGCAGTTCAACGACCTCGTCGGCGGCAGGGTGTCTGATCTGCGATTGCAGAAGCGCGCCGGCGGTCGCGTCGTCCAGGCCACACAGCACTAGCTCCGGCAATCCCCCGGCCTCGAAACTGTGGGCTTCCCGGACCCGTGCGGCCGCCAGCACTGCGATCGATTCCGCGTTCATCCGGCGGGCCGCGAACGCGAGCGCCATCTGGGATGGCCGGTCCAGCCAGTGTGCGTCGTCGATCAGGCACAGGAGCGGTGCGCCCTCAGACGCTTCGGCGAGCAGGCTGAGGAGTCCGAGCGAGACCAGGAACGGATTCTCGACCGGATCGAAGCTCAGGCCGAACGCGCTACGCAGGGCTGCTTCCTGCGGCGGAGGCAGCCGGTCGAGCAGGCCCAGGCACGGGCGCACCAGCTGGTGCAGGCCGGCGAACGGGAGCTCGTGCTCGGCCTCGATGCCGACGCTGCGGAGCACCGTCATGCCCTCGGCGCAGCATTGCGCGTAGCCGAGCAGGGCGGTTTTTCCGATTCCCGGCTCTCCGCGCAGCACCAGCACCGCGCTGCGTCCGGCCCGGGCGCTCTGCAGCAGCTCATCCACGACTAGCTGCTCAGCTTGACGCCCCAGCAGCATCGGCAGATCGTAGACCACCACTGTGGTGGGCACTAGTAGATCTCCCGATGCGATCGGGGAGGGGTCGGCTTAGCGTCACCGTCATCGAAATCCGCGTGCCTGGTAGCACGGCCAAGGTTCAAACAGGAGGAAGACGATGATCAGCAAAGGGTGGAGCCGGAAGGAAGCGATGAGGACGTCGGCGGTCCTGGCCGCGTCGGCGCTCGCGATCGGCGTGGCCGCGTGTGGAGGGTCGAGTGGTGGCTCGACCGGCGGGTCGGCCACCAAGACCGTGACCGTGAACCAGGGCGTTCCGGCGGCCAGCCAAAGCGCCCCGGCGGCCAGCCAAAGCGCCCCGGCGGCCAGCCAGAGCGGCCCGCCGGCCAGCCAGAGTGCGCCCGCCGCGACCCAGAGCGCTCCGGCCGACGACGACAACAGCGGGTCGGCCGGCAAGCCGAACGCAGCAGTGCCTGAATACCGGCCCGCGTCCGTCGTCAGCAAAAGCAAGTACAGCACGGTGCTGACCTCGCCGGACTCGGTCTCGAAGATCGGCTCCTACTACCAGGGCGTGCTCGCCAACGGCGGGTGGCAGCTGCGGTCATCCTCGAAGACCCCGTACAGCGCCAGTTTCACCGCACACCGCGCCAGCGAGGGCGTGACCATCTCGGTGTACCCACGCGGGTCGGGTTCGGGCGTCTCGATCAGCACCCACCCCGAGTGACTGCGCCCGCATCATCGACCACGGACTGAGGAGACGATGCAGATGCCACGCCTAACCGCGGAGAACCGGAAGTGGTGGATTCTCGCGACGATGACGGGGTCGCTGTCGATGGTTCTGCTCGACGAGACCGTGGTCGGCGTGGCACTGCCCACGATCCAGCGCGACTTGCACATGTCGCAGAACGGACTGCAGTGGGTTGTCAACGCCTACCTGCTCGCGCTGGCGTCGTTCGTCGCGATCGGCGGGCGCCTGAGCGAGCTGCTCGGCCAGGCGCGGATGTTCCGTGTCGGGGCGATGATCTTCATCGCGGCGTCCGCGGCGTGCGGCCTGGCTCAGTCGGAAACCTGGATCATCGCCGCCCGGGCCCTCCAGGGCCTGGGCGCAGCGGTAATGACGCCGCCGACCAGCGCGACCGTCGTCAACGCGTTCGATCCTCAGGAGCGCGGCCGGGCGATGGGCATCTACGCCGGGGTCTCGATGATCTCCCTCGCGCTCGGCCCGCTCGCCGTTGGCGTCCTCACCCAGGGCGTCACCTGGCGCGCGGTGTTCTGGCTCAACCTGCCCGTCGGAGCGGCGATGCTCGCGCTCGCTGCCGTCACCCTGACTCACGACGAGCCGGAGGCCGAGGCCCGCATGGACTGGCGTGGCGCGTTCACGCTCGTGCCGTCGCTTGTGATGATCGTGGTCGCGCTGATGCAGGCCCAGCAATGGGGGTGGGGCTCGAGCGCGACGATCGGTCTCCTCGGAGGCGGTGCGGCGCTGCCAGCGGCCTTCTGCGTCACCGAGCTGCGCACCAGGTCGCCGCTTGTGCAGCTGAGGCTGTTCGCCAGTCGCAACTTCTCCGTCGAGAACACCGTACTCGCGGTGATCCAGTTCGCACTCACCGGGCTGACGGTGTTCGGAGCCCTGTACGTGCAGGAGCTGCTCGGATTCGGCCCGCGACCGGCGCCGCGTTGCTCGGCGGCAGCCTGCTGTGGATGGCGATCGCGCTCGGCAAGCTTCAGTACGCGTGGCTGCTACCGGCCTACGTGGCCGCCGGAATCGGACTGGCACTCGTGATAACGCCAGCGTCGACGGACGCGATGAACACCGCGCCGGCGGCGCTACGCAACCGGGCGTCCGGCGTGATGAACACGCTCAAGCAGGTCGGCGGGACGCTCGGGCTGGCGATCATGGGCACAGCCATGACGACAGTGCAGCACGACCGTCTGACTCACTACGCCAACAGCGTCGGCGCGACCGCCGCCGACCGCCGCGCAGTTCAAGTCAGTCGTGGCCACCGCGCACGGCGATCCTTCGCTGCTGCGGAGCCTCCCGGCCGCGACCCTCGGCGCACTTCGCGACTCGCTGACCTCCGCGATCAGCACCGCCTATCTGATCGCCGGCGTCATCGTACTCGCCGGAGCACTCGCGTCGGTGCTGCTGCTGCGACGGGTGCGCGCCGCGGACGCGAGGTCGGCGCCGGTGGTGAGTAGGCGCCCGCCAGCCTGGCGATACCAGGGGCACTAGGTCGTCAGCAAACCGCGTGATGATCACGTCACCACGACGGAGCGCTCGGTGCACGTCCTGCTCGTCTCCAGCGTTAGCTCCTCAAGCTCCGACTACCTTGGGCGCTCTCGTCGATTCCGGTTGGCAGCAGGAGCGCTTGACGCGCCGAACGGCAGCTCCGCACCTTCGCCCCCGACGGCGTTGATGAACACCACAGCGATGACAATCTCACCGCCGTCTACGAACTGCGTCGAGTCGCGCGCTGATGGGGAAGCGACGCCTAGCTTTCTGCGCAGCTGACGTTCCCGCTAGGGAACGTCAGCTACACCAGTTTCAGCGACTGCCTGAGTCGAGCCACTCTTCGAACGTCGGCCCGCCGAGGATCGCGTTCGGTCCCGGAAGGAGAACACCGGACTCGTTGGCTTCGCCGTCGACGGGGTCGCTGACTGCCTCGACTCGCAGCGAGCTGCCCTGCCGGGCGATGAGGAGCTTCGCCATCTCGGTCAGCTCCTCCGGGCGCGGCCCGGCGACCTCGAGCGCCGGGCCGGGCGCCGAGCCCGGGTCGACGGCGACGTCGGCGAGCGCCTCGGCGACGGTGCGCGCAGCGACGAGTTGGGTGCGCATCGTGGGGACGTGGGCGACGTCGCCCTGCGTCCCCCACTGCACCAGCTGCGCGACGAACTCGTGGAACTGCGCGGCGCGGAGCACGCGGGCCGGTACCGGGCCCGACAGCATCGCCTGTTCGTGCGCGACCTTCGCGATGGCGTAGCCGCCCTTCAGCCGGTCCGTGTTGATGATCGACACCACGATGATGCGCTGCACGCCGGCCAACTGACCGGCCTCCTGCAGATTCCGGGCGGCGGTCGTGAAGAACTCCGTCGCCGCCTGCTGCTCGGGCGACGGACCGGTGGCGGTATCGACGATGCACTCGACGCCGGCGAGCGCCTCGGCCAGCCCCTCGCCGGTGATCACATCGACCCCGTGGGTCCGCGAGATCGGGACGACATCGTGCCCGCGCTCGGTGAGCACCTCGACGACGTGATGGCCGACGCGCCCGGTCGCGCCGGCAACTGCGATCTTCTTGTCTGTCGACATGGTCCTATCTCCTTGTCACAGGCTTGGTTCGTAGGTCACCGGTTCGACCCCACCGGACTCACGAATGTGACAAGTGGCGGATGTGCCGTTCAGGCTGCTCGTGACAGTGACACGAGCCCGTCGACATCGTCGTCGGCGAAAGCGGCGAGGTAGCGTGCGACGAGCTCGCGCCTGATGGCGTCGGTCGTGTCCGACACGGCCTCCGGGTCGACTGTCTCAAGCGCAGCGCGCGCCCGCTGGAGGGCGCTATTGACGCCGGCTGGTGTCGTGGACAGCAGCTCGGCCACCTCGGACGCGCGCCAGGACAGCACGTCGCGGAGAAGGAGCACGGCGCGCTGCTTGGGGGGCAGGTTGCCGACTGCGGCGACGATCGCGAGGCGCAGGCGCTCGCGGGCGAGCGCGTAGTCGCAGGGGTCGGAGGGATCGGAGGGATCGGAGGGATCGGAGGGGCCGGGGCCGCCACGAGCATCCAGGGGTTGCGGCACGTCCTCGACCGGCACCGGCTGGCGTGCGGCGTGCCCGAGAGCATCGAGACAGACGTTCCTCGCAATCCGGTAGAGCCACGCCCTGAGCGGCGCTCGACCCTCGAACCGCCCGGACGCCCGCCAGGCTCGCAGGAACGTCTCCTGCACGGCGTCCTCGGCGTCGAACGATGAGCCGAGCATGCGCCGGCAGTACGCGGTCAGCTCGGCGCGATGGAGGCCGCTGGCCAGGACGCCCTCAACGACGGCCGTCATCGCGCACCTCATGAACCTCGACCCCGGCGGCGCGCAGCCGCGCCGCGTACCGGCTCCCGCCGTCGAGCCCGGCGGCACACACCACGGTCGCGGGTGGCGCGCCGGCGACGTTCTTCGGCATCGGATGCCAAGCGGTGAACCTGGGGTGAACCAGGAGCTGCCGCTGGAGCACCGGCCAGCCGCTGTCGCGCGCCGCCAGCGCCAACCTCGCCGCCCGCGCGCCGCCCGCCACGAGCATGTGATCATCCTCTGCGCCGAACCCGCCGACGTGCTCGGAGAGCCACTGGAGCGCCGCAAGCTCGATCGAGCTCGGATGAGCCCCAGCCAAGCCGACGACCACGCAGTTCTCCATCCACGGATCGGTCGGTGACAACTCGTCGGTCAACACGAGCGCGAGCGACACCGTCTCGATCGTCGGCCAACGCACGGTCGTCGGTACGCGAAGCGAGCCAAACCTGAGTGTCATGTCGGCGACCATCACGGCCGGCAGAGTTGCAGCATGCGCGCGTAAAGGGAAAGGCCGATCGCGCAAGACCGCATTGCACGATCTGCATGACCGATCGTCGGCCCGGGGGGCCATACTTGTTGCGTGGCTCAGCCCGCCAGCGTCCTTCCTTTCCCCCAGGCCCCGGATGGCATCGAGCTACGCCACCTGCGCGCCTTCGTGGCCGTGGCCGAGGAGCTCAACTTCGGCCGCGCCGCCGAGCGGCTGTACGTCTCACAGCCGGCCCTCAGCCGGCAGATTCGAGGCCTCGAGCAGCTTGTCGGCTGTGAGCTGCTACGGCGCTCCACCCACAGCGTCGAATTGACGCTCGCCGGCGAGGCGCTGCTTGATCGCGCGCGCCAGCTGCTCCGGGATGTCGACGAGGCGGTGGCGGCGGCGCTGGCGGTGGGTGGCGAATTGCTTGGGAGGGTCGCGCGGGCGCTCGAGCCGTTACGAGGCATGCTGGCGAGCGATTCTGACCTCGTCCAGACCCGGGCCACATTCGAGTCGTTGAACGCGCAGTTCTCGCCCCCCGCCGGAACGATCACGCGACCGGTGACCGCTGGCGGTGTACCGTCATTGGTCGTCTCCCCCGGCATGGGTTACGAGCCGACGGTCCTCTACATCCACGGCGGCGGCTACGTGATCGGCTCGGCATTCGGCTACCAGCCCCACGCGGGCGCGCTCGCGGCGGCGGCCCAAACCGGGATTCTCGTTCCCGATTACCGGCTCGCTCCCGAGCATCCGTTCCCGGCCGCGGTCGAGGATGCACAGCACGCCTACCTGTGGCTGCGCGAGCAGACGCCCGATCCGGACCGGATCATCGTCGCCGGTGACTCCGCGGGCGGCGGGATCGTGCTCTCGCTGCTGCTGGCGCTCAAGCGCGACGGCCTGCCGCTTCCCGCGGCGGCGGTGATCCTCTGCCCGTGGCTCGACCTGGCCTTACGCACCGCCTCGCGCTGCGACGCGCCGCTGGCCACCGACGAGGACGTCCGCCGCTGCGTCGAGGCGTATCTAGCCGGCCATCCGGCGGACGATCCGATCGTCGACCCGCTGCGCGCGGACCTCAGCGGCCTGCCGCCGATGCTGATCCAGGCCGCCACCGGCGATGCCCGGCTCGTCGACGCCAAGGAGCTCGCCACCCACGCTCAGGATCACGGCGTCGACGCGCGCCTCGAACTGTTCCCCGTCGAGGCGCACGCCTTCCAGCTGTTCTGGTCGTTCCTGCCCGAAGCCGCCGACGCGATGGAAGCCGCTGGGACATACATCCGCGAGCTGGCCACCGAACCCGAGCGCGCCCGGGCCGCCGGGGACCCGTAGCCGGCCGCGACCTCGCCCTCACCCGTTCTCCGTCCGCGACGGGGGCGGTACGATCCCAGCCTCAGCAATGGCATCCCAGAAAACCCTCTCGAGCGCGGAAAGCGCGGAGGCGTTCATTGCCAGGGTGCCGGGCGATGCTCGGCGCGAAGACGCGCAGAAACTGTGTGGCCTACTCGCGGAGTGGACGGGGGAGCCGCCCGTGATGTGGGGTACCGGCATCGTCGGCTTTGGGCGCTATCGCTATCGCTACGACAGCGGTCACGAAGGCACGGCGGCGCTTGTCGGGTTCTCACCTCGCAAGGCAAACCTCGTCCTGTACCTAGTCGGGGGTGTTATGGGCCGCTATCCGAAGCTGCTCGAGCAGCTTGGTCCGCACAAAGTAGGGAAGGGGTGCCTCTACCTTAGACGCCTCGATGACGTTGACCAGGAGGTGCTCCACACGCTGGTCGAGCGCACGGTCCGAGTGCACCGCGGCGCCGACCGACGCGCCACCGCCGGCGCTTGACCGCTCATTGGCACGCGAAGCGGCTGCCGGCGGCTACAGAGGGGTATTGGTACAGGGCGAGGTGCTGAAGCTGAACGACGCAATATCGTTGCCGACCACGAGATCGTGGGGGCCGCTACCACTGTTGAAGTCATAGTTGAACAGGTCGGTGACCTTGGTATAGGGAGGAATGCAAGCATGAGGGTCACCGTGGTTGGGCGCGTAGAACACCCGAAACGTAAACACCGTATTGTTGTAGATCGAGCCGTCGATGTTCCGGCAGCCGTAATAGGACCAGTTATCGCTTGGAATCCCGCTGAACGGGTTGGCTTTGAAGCAGACACCGGTGCCGTTGTCATAAACGTAGTCGCAGAACTGCTGGGACCCGCAGGCGAATCCGGCACTGGCAGCCGCGGGTGCACCCAGTGTGCTGGCGCCCGACTGTGCCATAGCCGGGCTGGCCGCTACGAACGCGCTAACTGTGGCAACAACTATCGCGCTCGCGGCAAGACTGGCGATCCGCTGTCGAAAGGACATCTACCTCTCCTTTGCATCTGGTTTTGCAACCACCGTCCCGGTTCGGCGCGTCCTCTGATCGACCACAAAAGCGTTCCCCCCACTGCGCGGCGGCGATCTCTTTCTCGGCAAGTTGCATTAGAGCGCGTGCGACGACCCGGGTCAAGCGCCCGTAGCCGACGGGCAGGTGCGTAGCTTCGGCCGGAGCAGGGCCCCAGGCTGGGGTCAGGCCCGTCGAGGCCGGCCATCGGCACGCGTTAGTGGACTCGGCGGTCTGACGCTCGCCAGTACAGCGCGGCGGTACCAGCCGCGGTGAGCAACACGGCGGGCCACGCCCCGATGATCAGCCCGAGAAGATGCGAGAGCGCGAAGGCGAGCAGGCCCGCAACTGTGAGCACGATCGCGGTTTGACGTCCGTCGCGTCGCAGCCAGATCGCGATGCAAGGGAGACCGCAGATCACGAGCACTAGCCCACCGAGCGCCCGAGATCCCGACAGCACGGCGACGCCGAATCCGGCGATCAGCCCGGTCGCCGCGATGGGTGCGGTAGGGAGGTACTTCACACGCACATTGTCGTGCCGCGCGCGCCTGGCCGCCCGGCGAGCAGCACTTGCCTGCTTCTCCGTGAGCGACCACCACGCGACAGCGGCCCGAGCGGTACCGTGGCCAAAACCGTAGGATCCGCTCGTTCCGACGACGGGATCGGTCGCTTGTCGCAGCTGAGGGTCAGAGTCGTGGTGGTGGATGATCACCCGTTCTTCCGTGACGGGATCTCGCGGGGACTGTCGCTCGATGCCCGGATTGAGGTGGTCGCGCAGGCCGGGAGTGGACGCGAGGCGATTGAGCTGATCGGCCGTGAGCTGCCGGATGTGGCGGTAGTCGACTATCAGATGCCCGACGTAAACGGGGTCGGAGTCGTCCACGCGCTCAGGCGTGACGGGATCGCCACGCGTGTGCTTCTGGTCTCGGCCATCACTGAAGGGGCGGTTGTGTTCAAGGCTCTGCAGGAGGGCGCGGCTGGATATCTGGCGAAGGATGCGCAGCGCTCCGAGGTGATCGACGCCGTCATCAAGCTGTCCCGCGGGGAGACGGTGGTTCCTCCCGAGCTCGCCGCCGGGTTGGTGGATCAGATCCGGCTGCGGGCTGATTCTTCGGCTCCGGCGTTGACTGACCGGGAGATGGAGGTGCTGCGACGCTTTGCGACCGGTCTGTCGATTCCGCAGGTCGCAGCAGAGCTGTATCTCGCGCCGAGCACCGTGAAGACCCATACCCAGCGGCTGTATGAGAAGCTCGGTGTGTCGGATCGGGCCGCCGCGGTGGCGACTGCGATGCGCCTCGGGCTGTTGGAATAGCCGCGGTCCCGGGGAACCTATGCCTCGAGCGCCGGGGTGTCGGTGGCCAGGCCGGTGTCCGGGAGCTCGACCTCGGCGATCGTCCCGGGGTTGCCGGGGCTCAGGTTGAAGTGACCGCCGGCCGCCTGCACTCGCACGCGCTGCGAGGTCAC
>Ga0116216_10001868_pt1 | contig 14272 bp, 16 predicted proteins | sample Sb_taG_11_FD_89696 | JGI IMG/M metagenome (GOLD analysis project Ga0116216, IMG submission 89696) | Peat soil microbial communities from Weissenstadt, Germany - Sb_50d_3_AS metaG | ecosystem: Environmental > Terrestrial > Soil > Wetlands > Peat | place: Germany: Weissenstadt | collected 2010-09-21
GGCTTAGGGGCGCGCGGTTGACAGCAGGCGTGCTTAGAGCTTGCCCGGACAGCGATTTCGGGCCGCCTTGGCCGCCCCCGACGCTGCGCGTGGCCGCCCCGTGGCGCGCTATCAGCCGTTGGCCGAGACGATCGGGGCCGGCTGCCCGTGCGCGCGGTAGGCCCGGTCGAGCGCCCGAACCGCCCCGGCGGCCGACTGTCGCGGCAGGCGCGCCGAGAACCGCAGCGTCGCGGTGCCAGACGCCGCTGTCAGCGCCAGCGCGCCGGTCACGCGCTTGCCGTCCGCGGTGCGCGCGCTCCTTACCCAGTAGGGCAGCGCCCAATCAAGCTCGGTCCCCGCGGGGGTGTCGCTCGCCCAGCGCAGCGTTGCGCCCGAGCGCGTGGCGCTCAGCGTAAAGGAGATCTCGCCGTGCTGCGTGGCCGCGTGCGATGCGGAGACGCGCTCGCCCGGGTGCATCCACGCCGGGCTCACTCCCGACAGTAGAGTGACTCCGTCGGGGTCGTCGCGGACGAGCATGTTGCGCAGCATCGTCACGAACTGGCTCGCAAACGTGCCGTGCGGCGCCATGTTCTCGCGGTTGTCACGGTTGCCGTAGGGAGCCGGGCCGTCTTCCCATCCGTACCCAGGGCTGGTGGTGTGTACGAGCTCTGCGTAGAAGCCGTTGAGTGCACTGGCGACCTCGCCGCCTGCAAGCTCGGTCTCGAAGATCGGAAAGCCGAGGTAATCGTGCAGCGTAATGCCGTCAGCCCAGGTGGCGAGCCCTTCGCGCATCTGCGCGCTGGCCCACGCGACCGTCGCGCGCACCAGCGGGCTGTCGGGCGCCAGGATCGGCAACGGGTACGCGGCCCAGTAGTTGCCCCAGTCATACCCCCCGCGCGAGTCAAGCGACGGAGGAATGTGCCCGACGCTCGCGCTGGCCGCCATGATCGCCCGGTCAAGCGCCGCCTCGAAGCGGTTATCGATCGACTGCCAGGAGCTGGCGAGGGCAGGCTGCCCAGCCAGCTGCGCCAGTGACACGGCCGAGCGCAGACCCATCGCCGCCCAGAGATCATCGCCGGTGATGTGCCCGCCGACGATGAACTCGTCGTCGGCGGGCGTGCTCGCCGGCAACAGCCCCAGCCTGTCATTGGCGCTGGCCTGCGCGATCCAACCCACCGCGGCGCCGACGTTTTGTAGCTCGCTGGCGGCAAACGCCTGGCTGTGGGTCAGCTCGGCGTGCTCTGCGAGCTCCCACAGCGCCTGCCCGACGCCGTCCTGCTGTCCGGCGCGGCTGATGTACAGGCCGTCTGGCTGCTGCCAGTTGGCCAGGTTGGCGAGGTTCTCGGCAGCCGCGCCGTGCAGGCCGATGTCGTCAAGCGCGACGGTCTCGATCGATGAGTCGCGAATCCAGTAGGACTGATACTGAAGCCGGTTGGCCGCCTGGACCCACCCCGCGGGCGTCTGGTAGCGCGACTGCAGCATCTGCACGACGTTGGCCTCATACACGGCGTTGACGCGCGGCTCGGGCACGGTGATCTGCGTCATCCCCGCTTCCTGGCGGCGCCAGAGCCCGACGAGCGCGGCGTGAGCGGCGGCGAGCGAGACGCCGTCTAGCTCGCGGTCTTGGCTCGCGCTGGCGCTCGGCGGCACGAGCGGGATCTGCCAGGCCCACAAGCAGCTGGCCTGCGGCGCTAGCCGGCGCGTGTAGCTTGCCTTGTCGTGGGGGGCTTGAGGCGAGTCAGACGGCGCGGTCGCCAGCATGTAGGCGCGTTGCTTCGGTCCTCGGGCCAGCAGCAGCCCGTCGCGGACGAGGTCGCGCCCGCGCATCGAGTAGGACCACGCGGGATCAAACGCCACTCCGAGCTGGCTGCCGGCCCTCGGGCGCTCGTAGCGAGACGGCGAGGTGAGTACGCCGTCAAAGCCGAGGCTGAGCGGGCCGCGCGTGTACTCGACCTGCAGCGCTGCCCGCGCGGTTTGCGCGCGCCGGCCAACGTTCTTCGCGCTCAGCGTCAGGTAGACGACCGGTTGCCCGCCGACCGCGGCCGTGAAGACCTGCTGCGTGTAGAGGATCTTGCCGTCGCTTACGCGGGCGAGATACAGCGGGACCGAGGGGGTGGGGAGGACGCGCGTGGGCTGATACCAGGCGCGCAGCGTCCGGCCGTAGCTGAGCTGGTACTCGGCCCAGCCGGTGTAGATGTCGCCCTCGGGCGTGATCTCGCCGCTGGCGGGGTTGCCGGGAATCGCGAGCTGCTCGGTCGGGGTGGCGAGAAAACCCGTCAGCGGAGCCTGAGCAAAGCCGCTCGCTGGCGCGGCGCCCAAGGCGGCCAGGGCGACGATCAGCAAGGCGAGGATCCGCCCGCAAGTGAGTGGGAGCGACGAGCGGTCAAGCCGGGCGCGTGATGCGATCTCATAGAGCACCGCGTCAGCTCAGAGCCGCCGGGTGCCGCGACCGGGCCACTGCGGGCGACATGAACCTCGTGGTTTCGCCGACCAAAACGCGCCGCCGCCGCGCTGCTCGTCGCAAGCCTTCAGTCTAACCCCCGGGCGCGGTCAGTCGGTGGACAGTTTTGCGCTTGCGGTCGGCGCGGTTCGCGCGCACAGGGCGCGCCCGCGCTTGCCGACTCTTTGCTAGCGACCGAGGCGAAACGGTGGCCCGCGCCGAGCTCGACCTGGCCGCTGATGGCCGGAAGCAGCTGTCGGTGAGTGACGGCCACGCCAAGCAGCTGCACACCGACAGGGCTCGCGTGCTCGACGCCGCCTATGAGCGGCACACCGAACGGTTCGTCCGCAAGCGGCCGGTCCCGCCACGGCTCCCGACCGCCGCGTGGATCAACACGCCCGCCGACACGAAGGAGGTCGCTCACTAAATTCACACACGACGCGTCTCACCGGGCTTGACAGGCTCCGACGGACCCGACACATCGTCGGCCACTTCCCCGCGCTCGCGCGCACGCACAAGTTTAGCCGAACCGCATGCATGAGGAGCACGGCAGGTGACAAACGTCACGATTTCTCGATGCCTACAGGCGTTACGTTCGACCTTGCATGACCACCGCGAATCACGCTTCAGGCTCGGAGCCGGCAACGGTGCCGGAGTCGCTGGATGCGCGATCCAGCTCGGACAGCGCGCTCTACCTACGCGTAGCCGTAGCTGGCCTCATCGCAGTCTTGGTCGTTGGCTACACGGTCGCCGTGCTCGCGGGCGCGATCGCAACGAATCGGCAGTTATCCGCGACAGACATCGCGCTGCTAGCCCTCGGCGGCATTGCAGTGAGTCTCGTCATATGGCCTGCTGCGTTGAAGGATGTGAAGTCACTGTCAGTCGGGGCCTTTCGCGTCGACATCGACAACATCCAGCGGGGCCAGGACGAGATACTTGCATTGCTCAAGGACATCTTTCCGCTGCTGCTGCCGGACAATGTCCTGAATCATCTGAAGAATCTCGAGTCGGGCAAGACGAAGGGCTACGGCGGATCGGGGCCGCTGAAACAGGAACTGCGTCTGCTCCGCTACATGCACCTTATCTCTGTGCACCCGACGCGCAGGGGCATCGGGGACGTGCCGGAAGGTACAAAGATCGACCTTGCGGAATACGTCCAGCTCACAAGCGACGGCCTTCGCTGGATAGCGCGAGCACGGGAACTGGAGCGGTTTCAGCCCGTCGGCCGACGCTGAACCGACCGCGTAAACCCCGCGGTGTTCAGCCGCGCCCAGAGCGATGAGCTGGCCCAGCGGCATCCGGGCGAGACTCGCGTAGCAGGCGTGGGAGTCATGTGTGTCCCTCTCCAGTATTCGCGGCCGCCTGGTCTAGCTTGTGCATAGAGTCGTTTCTATCGGCACGAATTCCGCATAACCCGGAAGTCCAGATATTGGATAGACCAGGGCAAGCTGCCAGCGATGCACGTTGGGCGCCGCGTGCGGGTGACCAGCTTGTGGCCCCGTTCGGTCAGCCGGTACTCCCGGAAGCTCGGGAATCGATCCTTGCCGGCCTCGTTCTCGGGGACGCGTACCTCGACCATCCCGCCGTCGGCTCAGGGGCCTCCGGAAAGTCCCAGAGGAAGTGCGAAAGCGTGGGACGGATTGGGCCTAGGATGGACGTAATGGGCATCGCCGCCCTGTACGTCGCAGACCTAGCTGTAGAAATCGTCGATGGTCCAGTTGGGCATCGCTGCTGCAACGGCAGCCCAGAGAGTCGGCCACGCGGATGGCACCTTGGTTGAACCGCTACCGCCCGGACCATTCGGGTTGTTCTCCAGGGTCCAGAACTGGAGACCCTGGGATCGCGCAAACGCCGCGACGGGTGGCAATCCCACAAGCCAGTAGCCGGTCATGGCGATAGCGTCAGCGCCAGCAGGCCGCCCCCCAAAGACCCAGGCGCTCTCGATGAACTCCTGGCCGAAGGGATAGACGGTGCCGAAGCCGATGAGGGTCCGTGGGTCGGCCTGGGCGACTACCGGCTCGGCGGCGTTGTAGTCCAGGCGGTACTGCTGAGCACCGGTGGCGCGAACACAGGTGGGCGCAGGGGGTACGTCAACGGGCAGCAGGTGGGTCTTGGGCATCACCACCCAGCGCGAATGATGCCTGCGCCGAATCCTGCGCCGCACGTTGACGACCCCACGAATCCAGCGGTATCGACCGTGTCTACGCGCCCCGACGAGCCTATAGACCGGCCGCCAAACGTAGCGATAGCCGCCCTCGGTACGGGTACATACGAGAGAAGGATCGGTCGCCACCGATGCTTCGCCCGTCCAGTATTGATAGTCCTGCTCGTTGCCGATGGATACCGCCCACGGATCAGGGAAATCCGGCAACACCTGGGCGAACCACGAGGCCACCTGCGCGGGCGTCCAAGTCATAGGCCACTCGTAGGAGATGATGACGCGATAGCCCTCAGCCCGTGCATTGCGGGCACACGCCTCTTCGTTGGTGAGCGCCTGCTGATACCCGGGGATGAGCCACGGGCCGTCGGCGCCGCCCCTCACACCGTCCGGATGCAGGCTCGTGACGATCAGCCGCAAGACGGTCGCGTGATGCAGCTGCATGAACGGCGCTGGATAGTAATTGGGCGTCCAGACGCATTCGCTCTGCGGGTCGCCGGACATCACCGGGGAGGCGGAGGCCACCGCGGGTACCCAGATGGCCGCAAACGCAAGCAGAGTGCAGGTGATAACGAGACGTTTCATGGGTTGATGCACGGCCCTAACGGATATCGTGCTTTTCTCGATACTCCCGGCGCTCTGGCCGGGCAGCCAGTCAACCTCCAAGTCTCGAGGATCAACGTCCCGAAGGGCGGTTCATCCGCTCGACCACTTCCTCGACCGGCAGCACAATGGCCGGCACGGTCTTCTCGATGAACTTCAGCACCTCGCCATTCCTGGATCAACTCCACCAACTTCGTGCGGCTCAATGGCACCTACACGCTGTACGACGGCACGGCCAACCTCTGTACCTCCACCCGCGTCCACCGCCCACAGTCCTTCAGCGCCACGAAGCTGTGGGTCAGCGAGACGGGGCGGCTGCGTCAGCTGCTGCCCACCGACGTGCAGGACACCCGCCGGTAGGCCCTTCCTGCGGTCCCACAAGCCAACCTGGCTGCTAGGGCGAGTGGTTTGATCGACCGAAGCAGAAGCGTCGCGTGGTTCGGCCGACGCCAGGCTCCGCATAGGCACATGCGCCCCTCGGCGAGCGTGAGACCCACCACGCGCCCGCGTTTACGCGATCCCGTGAAGCCGAGCATGAACGTAGGCCGAAACGGCTTGTTACCGCCGCTGCTGCATCGTCGCCGTCGGGGCACCCGAATGGCGGACTGCCGCTCCTGGTGTCGGCCGAGCCGAAGCAGCAGTCCGGTCACCGGCTGCAGGCGCCCGTCCGAGTCCCGCGCGTTCGTGGGAGCGGCAGTGACCGCCTGACGTCGGGTTGTCGCGCGGTGCGCAAAGTTCGCGCGCGGGCCAAGGAGACGTGGTGCCTATGCAGATACGGACGGGCGCAGATCAGTGGTCGCTGTTGTGTTTAGCCCAAAGCATCAGCGCTCCGGTGCGCTTGGTGTCTGTGAAACCCCCTCGCACATGATCGTGCTCAGGCCCTCACAGCACAACGGCCAAGTGAGCTGCTGGCACGACCGTAATTGCTGGCGGAGCCGGGGGTCCGTCAAACACCAGCTGGCATGTCATCTCGTTGCGGGCTGGCCGACCTCGACGTGCCGCTCGACGTGACGACCTCGACGAGGAGTAGGCCAACGGTTTGAGGGTGGGCGGGATGCGTTCGCGTCCCGCCCATCGCCAACGAAAATCCCAATCGGCAAACGATCCTCGATATCCTGCTGGTGACCGGGGGCGACATGCCGGGTTGGGCCGGGCATGGGCGCACCGAGAAAGGAAAGCCGACACGCCTCCCGTCGGGTTTTGCTGTGCTCTAAGGACTTTGATTCGCCTGGGGGTGCTTTTCGGCCTGATGGTGGCATTGGGACTTAGCGCCTCGCCGAGCGCGCTGGCGGCGAGCACGCCCACGGTCTCCGGCGTGGCTCCGAATGCCGGCTCGACCGCCGGTGGCAACACGGTCACGATCAACGGCACCAACTTCGCAGCTGGTGCCACGGTCGCGTTCGGGACCACGGCTTCACCGACCGTCACTTACGTGTCGCCGACGCAACTACAGGTGGTGGCCCCACCTGAAGCAACAGGGGTCGTGGACGCGACGGTGACGAGCGCCGGGCTGACGAGCGCAACCTCCGCCAGCGACCTGTACGCCTACGGCCCGCCCGCTGTCAGCGGTTTCACGCCAGCATCCGGAATCACCGGCACTGCTGTGACGATCACAGGAAGCAACTTCGTCCCCGGGGCGAAGGTCAAGTTCGGCTCGCTGACTTCGCCCTCGGTGACCTTCGTCTCGCCGACGACGCTGACCGCCACCATTCCGAATGGAGCTACGTCCGCGCCGATCTCGGTCACCACCCCAGCGGGCACGGGCACGAGTTCGTCAAGCTTCGTGGTGACGCTGTCGATCACTGGCTTCAGCCCAGCCTGCGGTCCGCAAGGGACGGTGGTCCTGGTCAATGGGATCGGTTTCAACACGAGCTCAGCCGTGGCCTTCAGCGGGACCCCAGCCTCCAGCGTCACCTATGTCTCCGCCAGCCAACTGAAGGCGGCCTTGCCATCTGCCGCGACCACAGGTCCGATCACGGTGACCAACACCGTCGCGCCTACCGGCACGGTGCGAAGCAGACCGAGCTACATGGTCACGCCGTTCGTCGCCCCAACCGTGAGTTCCTTCAGTCCGTCATCCGGCGTCACGGATGCTGTGATCTCAATCAGAGGCACATACCTCTGCGGCGCGAGCAGCGTGAAGTTCGGCTCTCGCGCAGCCGGGTTCTCGATCGTCTCGCCGACGCAGATCAATACGACCGTCCCGAACGGAGCGGTGTCCGCGCCGATCTCGGTCGCCACGCAGACGGGGACCGCGGCCAGCCCCTCGAGCTTCATCGTGACGTTGTCGGTCACGAGCTTCAGCCCAGGCACCGGACCTCCCGGCACGGTGGTCACGATCAATGGGCTCGGTTTCAACACGGGCTCGACGGTGGCTTTCAACGGTGTCGCCTCAGCTAGCGTCACCTATGTATCTCCGGACACGCTGAAAGCGACAGTCCCAGCGGATGCCCCGCCTGGAGCGATTAGCGTCACCAACACCACCGGGCCGACCGGCACGGTGCAAAGCGCCGCCAGCTATGCCGCGCAGACTGCCGACCTTGCCACCACGGCTACGTTGCAAGGCATCGCCACCCTTGGTGGGTACATGGGTCTGACAACCACTGTGACCAACAGCGGTCCCAAGACGGCCCTCAACGTCGTCATCACGAACCCAATACCTCGGTCGCTTTCGACGACCTACCCCACGACGTTCTACTGCGTCGGAAGCCCCATCACGACGGGGTGGTGTGGACCGTTGCCAGCCGGCGTGTCGTGCACGGCGCCTTCTGTTGGCTCGGGGGGGACGGTCACGTGCACGACGGCGTCGCTCGCCCCGGGCAACTCGATGACCGTAATCGTCGCGATCCGAGTCGGGCTCTACCTACACAACATGTCGTTTTGCGATTCGAGTTCCGGGACGTCGAGCATCTTCGATCCCAATACGGCCAACAACAGCGCCACAGCCTGCTCTCGCGTGAACTGAAGGCGCCCGAGATCCGGGCCGCCCACCCTGATCGGGCCGTGCTCGCCTTCGATCTTGTGGCACCCGTCAGCTCAAGGTAGAAGCGGCGGAGTCGATCCGGATCAGCGGTTCGAAAGGCGAGATGGTTCACGCCGAGCACGCCCATGTACCAACCATATTCCGGTTGACGGAGATTCGGCGCGTTAGCCGTCCGAATCAACGCTGTTCTGCAACGCGAGCCGCCTCCTGCTTAGATCGAAACTGAGCAGTGTCCGGCGCGAGTCACTCGGCGACACCGCGCCTCGCTGCCGCGTTTAGCCCGAAGCGACAGCGCCTTTGTGCGCGCGGTCCTCGTCGACGCCGCGGGCGTTCGCCCCTGGCGACGCTTGGATGTTTGACGGTGAGATCCCCCAGCGACGCATTACAGCCCGCACTGTGTGCTCCGCGGCTGCGAGGTGGCGGAACGACGGCCTCACCGCGTGCGGCAACCGCTTAATCGCGGCGCGGAATGCGTAGACCGTCATCGCGAGCGCGATCAGCGCGGCGGCGAAGGGCGTGTCCCTAGCCGGATGTCCCGCGATGCTGTTGACCGTCTCCCTCGCCACGGCGGCCCCGATCATCGTGTCGCCGACGGCGGTCGGGCTGGATCGGGCTTTGCGCACCTGGGTTCCTGGCGCCGCGGCGGCGCGTTGGGATGCTCGTACGAACGCGCCGATTACGAACAGCGTCATGAGGTTCGAGTGCTCCCTGGGCGTTCCGAACGCCCGATACATGATGCGGTGGCGTGCCTCGTTCAGCAGCCGGAAGGCGACTACCGCGTCGCCCACAAACAGCCTGGCGCTGCTGAGGTGCTCGGGGCGGCTAGGGGGCGGAGTATGCGTGTCTGGCATCACGCGCTGCTTGTACGCTTCCTGGCGGTCCGTAGCCTATAGAGACGCTGTGCCGCTCGCCATCCGCAACGGCGACGGCCTCGCTCCGGAGAACTACCGGGTGGCAACACGGCCAAGTCGCTCACCGTTAGCGATTCAGTGGCGGAGCGGGTCTGGCCGGTCGTCCACAAGCAGACGCAACTCGATCCCTTTCTGTATTTGAAGACGCTGGCCCGAGACGATGAGATCGCCTTCCCCTTGGATCGAGAACCAGAAGCCTGGGTCTGGGCCTCAACGAAACGGAGCCGGTCCTGCGTCTAGCCCGTTGCGGGGGCGAGGGCCGTCGCACGACGGGCAGTCTTGACGACGCATATCGCGGCTGTGACGCTGCACGCCGATGGCCGAAGACACAGGACTTGCTCCCGGTGATTTGGTCGTTCGCCGCGGCGGCTCTGGGGAGACGCTGGTCCGGGTCGCCAGCGTCGGTCTAGCCGGACGGGCCTCTATCCGCCTGCCGCGAATAGAGGCGGTCTTCTCCGGAATCTACGTGCACGATGGTCGCCTGCGCGCAGTCGACGATCTTCCAATCGGCTCCTATCGACGCGCCTCCGATGCCGAGATCGCTGCGGCTCGAGAGAGAGAACTGCTGCCACCCGACGTGACGGACGAGGCTCCGTTCGCGTAAAGCGAGCGGGTCCCCCGGCTCTGGCATGGCTCTCGCCTTGATCGAGTGGCAGCGACTGACTCGCGCTCGTCGCCCGAAACCACACAGTGCTCCTGCCCATGGTGTCCGCAATCGATGGCATCGTTCCCGGTTGTGGCCCGCGAGCCGAAGGTCATCGGGATTCTCGCCCCCACTTCCGCGAAGCTTGAGATTGACGTGGCGGAGGCGCTGCGGGACGTACCGTCAGAACGGATCATCACGATCTCATACGCCGTCTCGCGCATCTTTGGGTTCTGGCTCCAGCATCACGCGTTGATCGTGTTGCGCGGCGATTAGCGCCGCCGCTCTGCTGCCCGTTTGATCGAGACGCAGAAGCGCCGCGCGGTTCGCCCGCCGTATAGCTCCGCATAGGCACATCCGCCCCTCGGCGAGCGCGAAGCCCACGCACCCGCGTTCGCGCAATCCCGTGAAACCGAGCGCCAGCAGCTGGCCCTACTCACTTCTCGTTTGTCGCCGGCGGAGAACCCAGCCGCGGGCTGCCGCTCCGGCCGGCTGGAGATCCAGCGCAGAAGTCCGTAGAGCCCAGAACCGGTGAGACGAGATGGCTCAGCCTTCGTGGATGCAGCAGTGACAACCTGACGTCGGTTGTCGCGCATCGCGCAAGTCGGCGCGCGCTTGCACCGTCGCGGACCGCCGCGGCCAGTGCCTGTCCAGAGCCCGGTATCCGGCGAGCTGGGCGGCGCTTCTGCGTCTAGCCCCGCAGGGGAAGTGTGGATGGGATGGGGTGGGTGCGCCGTCGCCGGTCGCGTGGTTTGACGTCAGGCCGCCTCTGGGCGCGTCCCATTGTGCGCGCGATGCGTCTCGACCGACGAGGTTGATTTTGGCATGGTGGTGCTGCGAGGATCGCTTCGTGGCTGATCCGCGCACAGCGCCGTTCGGCGCCGTGCTCCTTGCTGACGTCGCTGTGGCGAGCGACGTGTACCCAGAGTATCCCGACGTCACGGATGGGGACTTCCGCCTCGTCCGCCGTCATTTCGATATTCAAGCGTTCGGGGTGAACGGAATCACGGGGAACGCGGGCGATGAGATGGTGGAGCCGCATCACGAGCGCGATGACGAAGACAATCTCACAGATGGCCACGAGGAGTTATTCGCGGTGATGAGCGGGCACGCGGTGTTCACCGTGGATGGAGAAGATCTTGACGCCCCCACTGGGACGCTGGTGTTCGTGCGCGACCCGGCTCTTATCCGAAGCGCCCGGGCGACGGTCGACAGCACGGCGATCCTCGCGATCGGAGGCCGCCCTGGAGTGCCGTTCGAGGTCTCGCGATGGGAACGCGCGTGGTTCCCCTGAGACTCATCGGCCAGGACTCGGGCCGCTGGGTCTGTCTGGAGCGATAGCTGATGTCACTCGAACCTGGCCCGCCGCCGTCCGCGGTCGATGCTGCAGAGCGGGGGTCAAGCGTCGTTCGGCGTGTGGATCATCTGCCGGTGTTCGTGTCCGATCCGCGTCCTCTGTTCCGGGCGCTGACCGAGCGGCTGGGGTTGCCGGTGTTGGTGCAGGTAGCCAGGTGGACGGGTTTGAGAGCGGCGTGGTCGTGTTAGGCAGTGTGTACCTCGAGGTTGTGCGTATCGCTCCCGGTCGCCGCCTCCGCGTGCCGCTGGATCGGGGGGCGATCGCCGGTCGCACTCGAGCCCGAACGCGTCGAGCTCGCGGTGGCGGAGCTCGCCCGGCGGTCGATCCCGCATGGGCCACCGGTTCCCTTCCTCAGCCCGGCGCCGGCAGGTGGCGGGTGGTTGGGAGAAGAGCCTCCGCTGTGGAGCACCGTGCACCTGGGCGGCTTCCTGGGCGACGAAGTGCTCGCCAAGCGATTCTCCGGCAGCTTCATGCGCTCCCGGTTGGCGCCGGCTGGCGGCCGCCTGGTGGCCCGCTTGTGCACCCGTGGGCGCGTCGCGGACGTGGTCTTCGCGAGCACCGTGACCCCGACCCCGTGGGTGTTCTTGTGCGAGTACCACAACATCGACATCTCGGCCGAGCGCGCGAGGTGGCAGGGGCTGCTCCGCGACGCCGGCGGCGGGCGACTCGGCCTCAGGCGTGTGCGCGAGCTGGTCATCGGCGTCCCAGAGCCAAAGCTCGAAATCGACCGCTGGCGTCGCCTCCTCGAACCCGCCCACACAGCCGAGCCAGGCAGGTGCGTGTTCCCTGATGGTCCCGCGATCCGCTTTGAACAGAGTCCGCGTCTCTCGCAGCGCGTGATTTGCGAGGTGAGCTCGCTGGACGAGGCCGCCGCGTTCCTGCGCGCGGAGAAGATGCTTGATAGTTCCGCCGACAGCGAGCTGCAGATCGCGCCCGCTACGCTCGCCGGTCTCGACCTCCGCCTGGTCCAGGCCTGACCCCGACCCGCCGAGGGGCTACTTCCGGTCACGGGCGGCGCCTCCCAGCTGATGGTCTACATCAGCTGGATCGCGCGACAGCCGGTGACCAACGTGAATCAGAGCACCTACTCGATGCAAGTCGCCAACCCGCGCCGCTGCGGCGGCGGACAAGGCGGCAGCGGCACGCAGACCCTGATCCGCGCCGGCACCCGAATCACCCGGGACGTGGAGGTCTCCAGCCGCTGCGCCGGCACCTACCTGGGCACGGTCGTCTACGAGCCGAGCCTCAGCCCGGCCGGCCGGGCAGGCACGGGCCTGCCGCAGCCGTACGCCCCGGGCACGTATCTCGTCGGGCGCTTCTCGATCGTGGTGCCGTGATCAGCTCCACACGCACATCGCGGCTCGCCGCGACGCAGTGTGTACGGCGTGCGCTGAGCTTCCTCGAACGCTCCGGCCGAAGGCGAGAGCTCGGACTCGACCATCTCGGGTGGCGCTAGCTCAGACCATCCCGACGAGACTGCCGCATCGTCGCCCGAGCAGCGGCGATGCTAGGACTGCTGCTCTCGAGATCGACCAGACTGAAGGAGAAGCCGCTAGACCCACGCACCGAAGAAGGCAGGGTGCTCGTCGTTCGTGGGAGTCCCAGTGCGTCGCTGGCGCCTTGATGGGATCATCGAGCAGGTGATCCGGAGCGCGCGCAGCGAGGACCTGCCGACGCTCCGTGATCTCGAGCGGGCAGCCGGCGCGATGTTTCGCGAGCTCGAGATGGATGCGATCGCCGACGATGAGCCGCTGTCGATCGGGGTGCTCGCCGCCTTTCAAAGCGCCGGCAGAGCGTGGGTGTTTGTCGATGACCTCGACAGGCCCGTGGCCTATCTGCTGGTGGAGGCCATCGATGCAGCCGCCCACATCGAGCAGGTGTCCGTTCATCCTGAATCAGCACGGCGAGGCCTGGGCGGGATGCTGATCGAGGCGGCCGCCGGCTGGGCGAAGCAGCGAGGCCTTGAGGCGCTCACTCTCACGACCTATCGGGACGTGCCATGGAACCGTCCCTACTACGAAAGACTTGGCTTCCGGATCGTCGCTGAGGGCCAGATGACGGCTGGGCTTCGCGCGCTGCGCGCGCGGGAGGTCGCGCGCGGGCTCGATCGCTGGCCACGAGTCGCAATGCGGCGTCCCGTTGACGCGTGAAAGCACGAGTGCCGCTCAGCTCGCTCGCGGTCGGTGACGGCGCGGATCGGGTCGGAGCCGATAAACGAGCGCCGTGCCGCTCAAGGCCGCATCGCCAGACTGCCGCAATGTCGCCTCAGCGGCCATCCGACGCCCGCTGCTGCGTCGGGTCGTGATCCAGTCAAAAGCAGCAGCGTCGCTCGAATCACTTCCCTCAGACAGGCGGCCGATTCGTTCCATCGGTGACTCTGGCAGGGTCCAGGCAGCCTTCCCGGGCTCACAAGGGCTCCGAGGTCTGCCAGCTGACCGACATCCGTCGCGGGGCGTAGATTCCTGACCATGGCGCGCCGCGCGAAGCTGCGCAGAAGGAAACCTCGCCCGCGGCGTCGGGGTGGGGCCGCGAACGCCGAGCGCATCGATCCGCTCGAGGACGTATTCGAGTACGGCGGAGAGTTGATCTTCGCCGTCGGCTTCACGCCCGGCGGGGCTCCGTATGGACCTCGCGTCGAGATCGTGGACGGCGAGCTTCGGTTCCCCGACGACGAACCGCTGGATCTCGACACCGAGATCTGACGACCCGGAGCAATTCATGCGCTCGCAGGTGCGCACCCGCTTTGTCGCCAAACCAGCAGACTCCAGCACGGCTGCCGGGTCGGTCTACGACCGGCAGCAAACGCGCGGCGTATGTTGACCACGGGCCGTGCTAGCTGGCAGCTCTCGAGCGGGGCCGTCAGCAAGCGGCCCCGCGTTTCGGAAGCAGAAGCGCCTGCGGACGATGGCGATCTCGTTTCAGAGTTGAGCAATCGCCCAGGAGCGTGTGCGGCGGCCCCTGTTCTCCGGACGCCTCCTATGCGCCGCTTGCAAGCGTTATCGCGGTCTCCTCGCCGTCCAAGCGAGCGTGTAATTTCGCGCCGGAATGGATTCCCCCGACGCGCAGGCCCGTCGCCTAGAGCGAGCCCGTGACCGCCAGCTCCGGGTGAGGCGCACGCGGTTCGCGGCGGTCGGGTCCTTGATCGCGGTGGTTGCGGCTGCTGGTGCGATCGTGGTCGCCACCTCGACGGGTGGACGA
>Ga0116216_10001872_pt1 | contig 14260 bp, 10 predicted proteins | sample Sb_taG_11_FD_89696 | JGI IMG/M metagenome (GOLD analysis project Ga0116216, IMG submission 89696) | Peat soil microbial communities from Weissenstadt, Germany - Sb_50d_3_AS metaG | ecosystem: Environmental > Terrestrial > Soil > Wetlands > Peat | place: Germany: Weissenstadt | collected 2010-09-21
CAGTACGACCCTCAACCTGGCCACCAATGTCACGCTGACGATGAGCGTGCAGCTCAGCACCTCGGATTCGTACGCCATCTCGACGGGCTTCTCCTTCTGGATGACCGCCCAGGTCGACAACCCCATGACAGGGGACCTGGACTCGTGCACCGCCGACGCGAAGCTGGTGCCGACGTCGGGCATCGATCTCGCGAGCTTGGTCGACGTCCAGCTCATCTGAGACGCGGCGTTTCCCTTAGGCCCCCGACCGACGCGGCCGTAGCCGGAGTCCTCTCCCTCCCAAATTCTCCGCGGCAGGCCGCCGGGCTCACCTTCATCCCTCCCGCCGGGGTGTCGCGGGGCGATGCGCTCTGAGCTTCCCCGGCTCGCGCTCGCCCTCCTCGTCCCGGTCCTCCTGCTCCTTTCGGGGATCGCCCTCGGCCCGCCCGCTCCGGGCTCGGGGGCCGGACGGATCGACCGGACCTCGGGGCACCTCGGAAACGCCCCGGCGGCGGCGTCGAGCGGACCGATGGACCTCCTCGCCGCGCAGAAGAGTCTCGCCGCCGGATTCGGCCCTCCCATCCACCCTGTCGCGGGCCAACCGGGAATCCGGCTCCTCCCACCCAGCCCCTTGCTCCGGGCGCCGCCCGGGCCCGGGGTCGCCGGACGGCCGGCCGCCTCCCTCGGTTGGCACCTCCTCGGATCGCCGGAATCCCGGTACGCCGGCGCCATGACGTACGACGTCGCGGACGGGTACGTGCTCGAGTTCGGCGGGGACCCGGACCTCGGGTCGACCTGGACCTTCGCGAACGGGTCGTGGACGAACGCCACGCTCACCGTACACGGCTCGCCGCCCCCCCGGGCTGGGGGCGCGATGGTCTACGATCCCGCCCTCAATGAGACCGTCCTGTTTGGCGGGTATTCGTTCGCCCACGGCGGGGCGACGCTGGGCGACACCTGGGCGTACCGGGCCGGAAACTGGACGAACGTCACGGGGACCGCGGGCACGGCTCCGCCGGCCCGGTACTTCGCCGGATTCGCCTACGACGGCAACGATTCGGTCGGGGTCCTGTTCGGCGGGCTCAACAACACGAGCGTCCCGGTCGACGGGACCTGGGAGTTCGCGGGAGGCCACTGGTCGAACGTCTCAGCGAACCAGACCAGCTCGCCGGTGAGCTCGCAGGGACCGGCGTTCGCGTCGGACGCCTCGGACGGCGAGGCGGTGCTGTTCGGCGACGGCACGTCCTCCGCGCCGTTCCAGAACCAGACGTGGAAGTTCGTCGGGAACCGGTGGACGAACCTCACCTCGACCGTGTCGAACGCCCCGCCCGGGGTGGTGTACGCCGCGCTTTCCCCGGCCACCACGGCCGGCGGGGTGCTGCTGTTCGGGGGGTACGGCCAACCCCCCAACGGGAGCTACCTGCCCACCTGGCGCGGAGAAAGCTGGCTGTTCTCTGGGAACCGGTGGACCGAGGTCGGGACGGGCGCCTCGGCTCCGGCCGAGCGCGAGCTCGAGATGATGGCCGACGACCCCGCGGGCTCCGGGGTCCTCCTCTACGCCGGGGCGGACTACGTCGCCATGACGATCTTCGGCGACACCTGGCAGTTCTCGGCAGGCGCGTGGACCCTACTCGCGTCGCCCTCCACGCCGACCGGGCGGGAGGGCGCGTCGATGGCGTACGACTCGACGACCCACCAGGTGATCCTGTTCGGCGGCTCTCTCCTCAACGACACCTGGAGCTTCTCGGGCGGGACGTGGACAGAGCTGGCCCCCCCGACCTCGCCCCCGCGAAGGCTCTCCGCCGCCCTGGCGGACGACCCGAGCGACTCCGGCGTGGTCCTGTTCGGCGGCGAAACGCTGTCGACGAACGGAACGCAGATCGGGGTGCTGAACGATACCTGGGTGTTCGCGAACGGGACGTGGACGAACCTCACCGCCACGGCCCACGGGCCGTCCGGAAGATTCGCCGCCTCGATCGCGTACGACTCGACCGGGAACGCGGACCTCCTGTTCGGCGGCCAAACGGCCGCGGTCCTGCTGAACGAGACCTTCGCGTTCCACGCCGGCCGGTGGTCCCAGGTCGCCCTAACGGGCGCCGCGCCGGTGACGCGGGAGGGCGCCGCCTTGGGGGACGACCCGAAGGATTCGGGAGTCCTGCTCTTCGGCGGGTACGGCTGCCCGCCGTCCCAGAGCCCCACGTACCTCTGCAACGACACCTGGACCTACTCGGCGGGCGCGTGGACCGTCCATCGGACGACGAGAGCGCCGTCGGTCCGAGACTTCGCCGGGGTGGTGGACGACCCGGCGTTCCGGGGCGACGTTCTCGTCGGCGGCTTCGGGTGCCCGTGCCGGACCGTCGGGAACGTGACGTCCTGCGTGTCCCAGCCTGAGAACGACACCTGGGAGTACCAGTCGGGGACGTGGACCAACCTGACCGGCGCGGTCGGGGCCCCGCCGGACGGAGGTCTCGGATGGGCGTTCGTCGAGGACTCCCAGGACGGCTATGCGTTCCTGTTCGGCTAACCGGGGGCCGGCGGCGGCATCGGCTCGGGCTCGTGGTGGTCCCTCTCGCCCGGCTCGGCCACACCCCTCTCGGTCGGAACGCCGACCGCCTCGCTCGACCCGGTCGCGGTCCAGGCGACGACGAACCTCTCGGACCGGGTCTCCGGTGGGGCGACCCCCTATACGGTCACCTGGAGCGGGCTGCCCGCGGGATGCGTGGGGCCGAACGCCACGGCGTTCGCCTGTACGCCCACAGGGACCGGCGAGTTCGAGATCCGGGTCGGTGTCACGGACCGGGATGGGAACTTCGTCACGAGCCTGCCCCTCTTCCTGAACGTCACCGCCGCCGCCCTGCCGATCGGCTCGGTGACGATCATGCCCGTGCTCGCCAACCTATCGGCCGGCTCGGGCGCGAACCTCACCGCCCACGCCTTCGACACGGCGGGCCACGCCCTGAGCGGCGCGACGTTCGCCTGGACGGTCACCCCGACCGACCTCGCGGCGCTGAACGCCTCGTCCGGCGCCTCCGTCTCCCTCACCGCCGGCGCGCGGGCCGGCGAGATTGCCCTGACCGCCAAGGCGACGTACGCCGGCACCTCAGTCCCGAAGACCGACAACCTCGCGATCACGAAGGCGACCGGTTCGCCGCTGGCCCTGGTGAGCTTCGTCGCGCAGTCGTCGTCCATCGCGGTCGGCGCCACCACGACGCTCACGACGGTCGCGTCCGGGGGCACCCAGCCGTACGCCTACGCCTACTCCGGATTGCCGAACGGCTGCGGGGGCGCGAACGCTGCGAACCTGAGCTGCACTCCCCTCGGGGACGGCACATCGGTCGTGACCGTCATCGTGACCGACTGGCGCGGCGCGGCCGTGCACGCGAACCTGACGCTGACCGTCACCTCGGGGGGGAGGAGTACCCCCGGATCTGCGACCCCGGTCGACTGGGAGATCGTCGGAGCGGGAATCGCCCTGGTCGCGGTCGCCGTCCTGGTCGGGTTCCTGCTCGCCCGACGACGACGGCCGCCGGCGGTGCCGCCGGCAGGTCCCGACGGTACCGGCTAACAGGGTGGCGCCCCGGACGCCAACGGAACCTCCCCCGCTGTGACGGCGGGCCGGGGACGCGCCGGTGAGCTCCGCGGGCCACCCCCAGCCCTTTACCCTCTCAACGCCTTCATTCGCCATGCCGCGTCAGCGTGTGGTGATCCTGGGCGCCGCCGGCCGAGACTTCCACAACTTCAACCGGCTCTACCGCGGCCACTCCGAGTTCGAGGTCGTCGCCTTCACCGCCGCGCAGATCCCGAACATCGCGGGACGGCTGTACCCGCCGTCGCTGGCCGGTCCCGGGTACCCGGGCGGCATCCCGATCGTCCCCGAGTCGGAACTCCCCGCCCTCCTGCGGAACGAGAAGGTCGACCTCGCGGTCCTGTCGTACTCGGACCTCCCCCACGTCGAGGTGATGCACAAGGCGTCGATCGCCCAGGCGGCCGGAGCGGACTTCCTCCTGCCCGGCCCGCGGTCGACCTGGATCCGGTCGACGAAGCCGGTCGTCGCGATTTGCGCGGTTCGAACCGGGGCCGGCAAGAGCCCGCTCACCCGGTTCGTCTCCCGGTTCCTCCGGTCCCGGGGGAAGAAGGTCGTCGTGGTGCGCCACCCGATGCCGTACGGGGACCTGGCCGCCCAGGCCGTCCAGCGGTTCGCCACGATGGACGACCTCGACCGGGCCCACACGACGATCGAGGAGCGGGAGGAGTACGAACCCCACATCCGGGACGGGACGGTCGTCTTCGCCGGCGTCGACTACGAACCGATCCTTCGGGCGGCGGAGAAGGAGGCCGACATCGTCCTCTGGGACGGCGGGAACAACGACGTCCCGTTCTACGCCCCCGACCTCCATCTGGTCGTCGCCGACCCACACCGGCCCGGCCACGAGCTCAGCTACTATCCGGGGGAGACGAACTTCCGGATGGCGCACGCGATCGTGGTGAGCAAGACCGACTCCGCGCGCCCGGAGAACGTCCGGTCGATCGAGGAGAACGCGGCCCGCGTCAACCCGGGCGCTGAGGTCCTCCGGGGCGCGCTGACGATCTCGCTCCCCCCGGGAACCGAGCTCCGCGGTCGTCGCGTGATCGTCGTGGAGGACGGGCCGACCCTCACGCACGGCGGCATGGCGTTCGGGGCGGCGATGCTCGCCGCCGAGCGGAGCGGGGCGACGGTCGTCGACGCGCGGACGAGCGCCGTCGGGAGTCTCGCCCGTCTCTATCGCGACTTTCCGCAACTCACGCGAGTCCTCCCGGCGATGGGCTACGATGCGGAGCAGGTCCACGAGCTCGAGGAGACGATCCGGCGGTCGGAGGCCGAGCTCGTCCTCGACGGGAGCCCGGTCGACCTGAGCCACCTCGTGCACGTCCCCCAGCCGATCGTGACGGTCGCCTACGAGTACGACGACCTCGAGGGACGAATGGCGAACCTCCTCGGCCGGTTCCTCGAACGTCCCCCGGCGTGAACCGAGTCTCCCGATCGACCGGCGACGCTCCGCCTCGGCTATGAGGCCGACGCGGTAGAGAGCCCTCGCTCCCGATGACCGCGCTCCTCGAGACCCGCCGGCTCTCGCGCCGGTTCGGGGAGGTCGACGCGCTGCAGGACGTTTCGGTCGCCGTCCCCGAGGGTGCGATCGGCCTGATCGGCCCGAACGGGGCCGGGAAGACCACGCTCCTCCGCGTGCTGATGGGCCTCATCCCCCCGAGCTCGGGCGGCGCGTCGGTGTTCGGGGAGGACGCGTCCCGGCACGGGCTCTCCATCCGCGAGCGGGTCGGGTACATGCCGGAAGACGACTGCCTCCTGCCGGAGATGAGCGGGATCGGGTTCGTGGCGTACATGGGCCGGGTGAGCGGGCTCCCGAAGGAGCTCGCCTACCGGCGGGCGCACGAGGTGCTGCAGTTCACGGGGCTCAAGGAGGAGCGGTACCGCAAGATCTCGGAGTACTCGGTCGGCATGCGCCAGCGGGTGAAGCTCGCCCAGGCGCTGGTGCACGACCCGCGGCTCTGCATCCTCGACGAGCCGACGTCCGGCCTCGACCCCGCGGGGCGCGAGGGGATGCTCGGGCTGCTCCGCATCCTTGCCGGACGACCCGGCCGGAGCATGGTCCTCTCCACGCATCTCCTGGGGGACGTGGAGCGGGTCTGCGACCAGGTCCTGATGCTGAATGCGGGCCGGCTCCTCGCCGTCGGCACTCTCGCGGAGATGAAGACGGGCGGCCGCGACGAACTCGTCGTGCGACTCAAGGGCGACACCGCGGCGTTCGTCGAATCTCTCGGCCGTCGAGGGATCGTTCCGCGGGTCGGTCGCGCCGACGTCCGGCTCGACCGTCCGCCGGGCGGGGAGAGGGTGGTGTTCGAAGCCGCCCAGGAGGCCGGGGCACAGATCCGGTACCTCGGGCCGGGCGCCCGGACGATGGAGGAGCTGTTCCTCCGCCTGGTCGAGGCGGGTCCGGCCCAGGCGGCGACATGAGCATCATCGCGCCCCGCTACTCGCTGCCTCCGCCGACCCTCGAGCCCCGCTCACGGCGGGGGCTCGCGATCCTCGAGCACCAGATCCGGGAGCGGTACGGGGCGCTCAACGTCGTCCTGATCGTGCTGCTCGCCATCGTCAGCATCCTGCCCATCGTCCTGAACTTCTACCTCGAGGGGCTCGTCGGGACCTCGTTGCTCGGGGCGTCCGGCCGGGCGGCGTTCTTCTGGCCGGTCGGTCAGCAGATCTGGTTCTTCCTGCTCATCCTGCTCACGAGCTCCATCGGCGCCGCGATCATCGCCCGGGACGTCGCGACGAAGGCGATGACGATGTACCTCGCGCGGCCGATCCGGCCGCTCGACTACCTCGCGGCGAAGTCGGGCGCGGTCGCGTTCTGGGTGTTCCTCGGCGGGGTCCTCCCCGGGTGGATCGCTTCCGTCCTCGTCCTCGCCCTCGGCTATGTCTCGCTCCCGGTCGCGCTCGAGGCGGCAGGAGGGTACCTCGTCGTCGGGGTGCTCGCGATCGGCGCGCTCACCGGCCTCTCGGTCCTTCTCTCGTCGCTGACCCCGCGGAGCACGCTCGCGGGGGCCGGGATCTTCGGCCTGCTCCTCGGATCGTACCTGGTCATACAGGTCGTCGCGGGCATCTCCGGTCGGGACGGGTTCCTCTACGCGAGCCCCATCCACGACATCGTCGCGGTCGGGAGCGGGGTGTTCGGTGCGTCCGAGAGCCCGCTCGACCCCTGGTCGGCGGGCGCGGTCCTGGCGGGCGTGGCGGTCGTCGCGTTCGTTCTCGCCTACCGCCGCCTGCTCCGGGCGCAGGTGGTCGCCGAATGACCGAAGTCGTCCGCGCCGAGAACACGACGAAGCGGTACGGCGAGGTCCTCGGGTTGAACGGGTTCACCGCGGAGTTCGGTCCCGGGATCACGGCGCTCATCGGGCCGAACGGTTCGGGAAAGTCGACGTTCTTCCGGCTCCTCACCGGGCAGCTCCGGCCGGATTCCGGCCACCTCACCGTCCTCGGACGAGACCCGTGGACATCCCGCGCCGACTCCGTCGACGTCGGTTACTGCCCGGAACATCCGGCGGTGTACGGGTGGATGACTCCGACGGAGTTCGTGGCGTACCTCCTTCGGCTCGACGGGTACCCGAGGTACGAGGCCGAAGGCCGGGCGACGCGGGCGATCGCCACCGTCGGATTGACCGACGTCGCGAACCGTCGGCTTCGTGGGTTCAGCAAGGGGATGCGCCAGCGGGTCAAGGTCGCGCAGGCGCTCGCCCATGACCCGAAGCTCCTCCTCCTCGACGAGCCGCTGAACGGCCTCGACCCGCTCAGCCGGGTCCAGCTCCTCGAGCTGTTCGAGCGTCTCGCCGCCGCCGGCCACCACCTGATCGTCAGCTCCCACGTCCTCTACGAGGTCGAGCGGCTGACGGAGGAGATCGTGATGATCTCGAACGGGCGGGTCCTCGCGACCGGCAACGTCCACCGACTGCGGGACGCCCTGGACGCCCACCCGCACACGATCGCGCTCCGGACGAAGGACCCGCGACGTCTCGCGGAGCGGCTCACAGGGTGGGAGAACGTCACCTCGCTCGAGATCGAGGAACCCGACCGCCTGATCGTGCGGACGCGGGCCCCCGACACGTTCTACCGGGACCTGCCCGGACTCGTCCTCGACTCGTCGATCGACGTCTCGGAAGTGAGCAGCCCCGACGACAACCTGGAGGCGGTGTTCCGCTTCCTGTCGGAGTGAGCCGTGGCGACCGGACCGATCGAGCGGACGATGGTCGTCGCCGCCGCGACGGTTCGGGGGACCCTGCAGGGAACGGCGTGGGTCGGGCTCGCCGGGGCGGCCCTCGTCTACCCCGCCATCGTCGCCGCGATCGCCTCCGCCGGGTTCTCGGGGATCGACTTGCTCGGCGCGGCCGAGACGCTGTTCTCGGCATTGTTCCTTCCGGTGGTCGTCCTCCTCGTCTGCCTGGTCCAGGGGGTGTCCCTGTTCCGGACGGAGCTCGAGGACGACACGCTCCTCTACCCGCTCAAACGGACGGTCCCGAGACCCTCCCTCGTGGCCGGCAAGTACCTCGGGTTCCTCGGCACGACCCTCCTTGCGCTCCTTCCTTCGGCCGTGGTAGGGACCGCCATCGCCGTCGCCTTCGGGGTGGGGCCGACGGTGGCGACCGACGGGCTCTGGGAGGCGGTCGTCCTCCTGACGATCCTCGGGGTCGTCGCCTATGGCGCGGCGTTCCTCCTCCTCGGGCTCGTCACCCGTTCGGCGCTCGTAATCGGGCTCGTCTACGGCTTCCTGTGGGAGACGTTCGTCTCCCTGATCCCGGGGCCGATCCAGCGCTACACGCTGGTCTACTATCTCCGGGGCGTCGGCTCCCAGTTGGTTCCCTCCGGGGGACTCGGCCGCAGCGCGTCGACGCTGACGATCCCCGGGACCACCCTCGGGTTCGCGCTGTTCGCCCTCGCGTGCCTCGCGGCGGCCTCCCTCGTGCTCCGATACACGGAAACGCTCCCCTCGGCGGCCCCGTCGTGACCGGCGCGGCCCGGGGACGGCCGTGCCCCGGGACCGCGCAGGGAATCGGCGGATGGGGCCGAGAAAAGGGCCGGGGGTCCCCGCCCCCCGATCCGGCCGGCCGGGCGGCTAGGGTCGGACGGAACGCTCCGTCGTATCGATCCAGAGCCCCTTCGGCCGCTGGCCCGCCGCTGGCGCGAGAGCCACGGTTTCAGGCCGACACGGGAGCGCGGGTACGCCGCGAGCGGATCCGGACGGCGGCCGCCCCGCATCCGAGGAACCTCGCGAGGTCTTCGGCCTCGCGACGGATCGCCGCCTCCAAGCGGCGGCTCGTCGGACCGAACAGATCCACGTCGACCCCCAGCCGACGTCCGGCCGGACTCGCCGACCAGACGCCGGCCACGCGTCCCTCGACGAGCACGACGGGCGCGACCCAGCCCTGGTTCCGGTAGACGTCCCGGACGTTGGCGGGAGGGAGCAGATGACCCCGGTCGAGATGGCCGAGCAGGAACGAATCGAAGAACGGGAGCAGCCGGACCGGAAGCTCGCCCGCGTCCTCCCGCTCGAGGTCCCGGAGGTCCGTCCGCAGGACCCACGCCACTCTCCCATCGACCTCAACCTCGGCCAGCTCCGACCCGAGTCGCTCCCAGGTCGTCCGGGCCTCGAACATCAGGATCCGGGTCCACGCGACGAAATCCCCGGGCGTCGCGGGCCCGAACGCCCGCAGGTACGTCCGCAGCAGTTCCAGCTCGGCGTCGTCGACCGAACGGTCGCGCCACCCCGGGATCCACGCGTCGGCCCGGACGAACGTCGCCTCGCTCCCGCGGTTCGGCCCCGAGCAGAGGACGCCGCGGGCCCCGGCGAGGTGCATCAGGTAGGCCACCGGGAGCGAGCTTCGGCCCGACCCGAGCCACGGGATCTTCCGGCGACTTCCCCAACCGCCGCCGCCCACCGCCCACCGGATCCGGACCCCGAGGGCCGGGCCGAGGCGCTCCGCAATCTCGGAGCGGGTGAGCGGCTCGTCCAGCGCGCCGAGGAGCCCATCGATCCAATCGCCGATGGCCCGTCCGGGAATCCCGCGGTTGCGCACCCACCGGACCTCCTTCTCCGCTCGCCGGGCGGTCCCGCGGACGTAGACGGCGACGTCGGCCGCGGGGACGAGGTAGAGGGTGCGGCGCATGCACCAGGCCCGCACGAGATGCCGGTCCTCCCAGAGCGCACGGTCGACGTCGGTGGCCTCGAGGGCCTCCACTCGTGCCCACAGCGACGACCGTGCCGCCCCGAGGACTTGGGCTTGCGCGCCGCCCATCTCGCCGACCACGGGGACGACCGAGCCGGCCGGGGCGCGTTCGATCAGGCGGTGGCGGCGCAACCGGAACGCCGCGACCTGCTCCGGCGACACCGGTGTCGCCGAACGGGCGGAGGGCCGGGGTCGCGGGGTCTGTCGCACGATCCGGGTCGAACCCGTCCGCGCGTTTAGAGGAATGTGGCCCGCGCGCCTTCGTCCGCGCGGTGCGGCTGCGCCGGTGGCCGGCAAGGCCATCTGCCCCCGGAGAGTTCGATCGACAGCGATGCCGGCGTTCGTGATCACCGAAGTCGATTGGCACGACGAGGAGAAGGCGAAGGAGTATCGGGTCTTGTTCGGGCCCGCGCTCGAGAAGTACGGAGGACGCACGATGGCCGTCGGAGCACCGGACGTGTTGGAAGGCGGTTGGAAGCCGTCCCGCCTGGTGCTCCTCGAGTTTCCGACGATGGACGCGGTGCGAGAATGGTACGCCTCTCCCGAGTACGCGCCCGTGATGCGGCTGCGGCGGGACGGGGCGAAGACCAACATGGTGGCGCTCGACCGGCCGACCGGCTGAGCCGGGCCGAGCGCGCTCGAGCGCCCGACCGGGCGGCCCTGTCCGAGCGGCCCGTCGGGTCTTCGACGAGAGACCGCGCCGCGGACGTCCGGGCCGGGGCGCCGAGCGCCGCCATCGGCGTGGGTACGGCAAACGGATCGTCTCGCCCGGAGCGTCGACGGCGGGGGAGAACTCGGGTGTTCCTGGCGACGCCCGTGGAATCGCGCGACTGGCCCTACGGCGGTGCGGCGGACGTCCGTCGTCGGAGGTGGGACCGGGAGGTCCGGAGCTGCGAGGGAGGAGGCTCCGCACCGTGGAGCGCGTCCACGGCCGATCGGAGGTACGCCCGGTCGATGTCGAACCCGATGAACGGCAGTCCGAGCCGCCACGCGGCCACGGCCGACGCCCCGATCCCGACGAACGGGTCGGCCGCGAGGCGGATCCTCTGGACGCCGTGCAGCCGGAAGCAGCGCTCCGGGAGTTCGACCGGGAAGGCGGCCGGATGGGGGCGGTCCTTCTCGCGGAACCGGATCGTCCGGTACGGGAGGAACCACGTGTTCCCGCGGCAGCGCCGGTTGGCCCCGCTCGAACGCCAGCGGGCGACGTTGGAGGCGTCCTGGTAGGGAACCCCGACGGCGAGCCGGTCGAGCTCGACGTTCCCCTCCCGGGTGAAGTGGAACACGTACTCGTGGCCGGAGTGGAGGAACCGCCGGGATTTCAGCGGCTTGTAGTGGCCGACGGCGAGGTCGCGGTCGAGGCCGGCCGAGCGCCCGGCGAGCTCCCGATCGATCGCAATAGACTTCACCCAATGGATGACGTTCTGCAGCCGGAACCGCTGCCCGACCTCCCGGGCGACGTCCCACGGGAGCCAGGGGTCGGAGGGCGACGCCCCGAGGTTCAGGAAGAACGAGCCGTCCGCGGCGAGCACCCGGTCGACCGCGTCGGCGGCCCGCCCGACCCAGCGGATGTACTCGCCGCGCGGGCGGTCGTCGTCGTACCGACCGTAGGCGACGCCGAGATTGTACGGCGGGGAGGTGACGACGCAATCGACCGTGCCCGGCCGCGCGACCTCCGGGAGCCCTTCGAGGGCGTCGCCCTCGTACAGGTCGACAGCGGCGCCCGACGGGCCGACGACGTGGGCGAACCGCGCGGGCGTCGGCACGGCCCCCGGAGGGGGCGGAACGGAAAACCTACGCCGCCGGGGCGGCGGCCGCGGACTTCGCGGCCATCTTCCCCTTCTCCATCGTGGTGCGGGCCTCGACGAGCGCCTCTTGGGGCTCCTTGTAGTAGAACGAGACGAGCCGGCCGACATCCCGGTGGGTGAACGGGTGCTGGCGGGTCGCGCGCGCCTCGAGCCACTTCATGTACTCGAGGATCTCGACGCGCTGCCGGACCTCCTTCTCCATCTCCTTCATCGTGAGATTCTTCATGATCGCGACCCGCTCGTAGACGTACGAGTGGCCCGAGAAGAGGAACGTGTCATCGCCGGGGTTCCACGAGTAGACCGAGTTCGTGATCAGCTCGTTCGTCTCCGGGTCGAGTCCGACGATCTCGGTCAGGCTCTGGACGCGCCGGGTCATCTTGTTCCCGACCTTCACCTGGCGCTGCAGCAGGACGAGGTTCAGCGCCGAGACGAGCGACCGCGGCAGGGAGATCGGCGGGTTCTCCATCCGATGGACCATCGCGCTCACGCTCTCCGCGTGGAACGTCGTGTAGCAGGTCTTCCCCGTCGCCATCGCCTGGAAGACGATGAACGCCTCCGCACCCCGCACCTCACCGACCATCAGGTACTGGGGACGCTGCCGGAGGGCGGCCGCGAGGAGGTCGAACATGTCGATCTCCCCCGGCGCCTTCCCGCTGACGAGGTTCTTCGCGCCGAACCCCGCGCGCGTCAGGGACGGCACCCAGTTCTCGTGCGGGAGGTTCAGCTCCCGGGTGTCCTCGATCGAGACGATCTTCATCTGCGGGGGGATGAACAGCAACGTCGCGTTCAGCGTCGTCGTCTTCCCCGACGCCGTGCCGCCGCAGACCATCATCGACTGCCCGGTCTCGATGGCGATCCACAGGTACGCCATCATGTCCGAGCTCATCGTGCGGAACTTCAGCAGGTCGACCGGCGTGAACGGGTTGTCCCGGAACCGTCGGATCGTGAACGAGCTTCCGCGCTTCGTCACGTGCATGCCGAGCGTCGCCTGGAGACGCGAGCCGTCCGGGACCGTCGCGTCGAGCATCGGGTTCGCGACCGAGATATGCTTCCCCGAGCGCTGCGCGAGCCAGACGACGTAGCTGTCGAGCGTGGTGGCATCGTCGAACTTCAGGTTCGAGCGGATCGAGCCGTATTTCCTATGGTAGATGTAGAGCGGGATGCCGACGCCGTCGCAGGAGATGTCCTCGACCTCGCTGTCGGTCATCGGGACGTCGACGACCCCGTAGCCGATGAAGTCCCGTTCGAGGTAGTAGATGAGGCGCCCCTTCGTCGTGGGGCTCGGGGAGATCTCCCACTCGTGGAACTTGTCGTCGACCATCTTGCGGAGCTCCCGGCGCTTCGTCTCCGGGTCGAGCTCGGGGAGCGGCTCGAACTCGTCGACGAGGACGACCTTCAGCTTCTCGCGGAGCTCCTTCTCGATCGGCGAGAGGGGGGGCTCGATGACCTCGTAGAGGTGCTCGTTCCGGTGGTTGTGGTAGGTGATCCGGACGAACGAGAAGTTCTCCCGGATCCCGTCGAGCTCGAGCTGCTGGAGCCCCGGGTCGTCGAGCGGCGGGATCGGCGTGACCTCCCCCTCGCTGCCCTGCCCGGAGACGCCGAGGCGGGCGAGCTTCACCGGTCGCGGCTCCGCGGTCCCCTTCCGGAGCGCGGCGCCGATCTTCAGCCACGGAGAGAACGAGCCGGTGCTCTTCCGCGCGGGCGTCGTACGACGCGGCTTGGCGGTCGAGACCTGTGCTGCTTCGGCCATCGGAATGGAACCCTACGAGAGCGGCGGGACGACGAACCGCATGATCGCCCAACCGGACAGGAGCATGATCGTCGCGTGCTGGAGCCCCTCGCTCATCCGCCCGGAGAACAGGACCCCCGCCATCACGCCATCGCCGACGGCGTGGACGATGACCGCGAGCAGGAACGCGATGAACAGCACGGGGACGAACGTGAACTGCAGGTTGACGGCGCCCGCGCCGGCGAGGCTGCTCGAGGAGATCCCCTGGCCCGCCGTGACCATCTGCGGCAGGAACACCGCCGCCATGATGTAGATCGTGACGAGGAACACGTAGAACGCGATGTAGATGACCGTCACGTACGTCAGCATCGAGATCTGGCGCGCCTCGTTGGCGAGCTGGACCTCGCGGGTGTCGTGGGCGACCATCGTCAGCACGTCTGCGACGTTCCCGCCGGCCTCGTTCGCCCGGGTGACGATCGACACGACCCGCTTGACGAGCGGAGTCGGGACGCGTTCCTCGAACAGCTGGAGCGCGGTGTTGACCGGGACTCCCCATTCCAGCTGGCTCGCCATCTTCTTGATCTCGTCGGTGAGCAGGCCGTAGCGGCCGTGGGACGCGACGATGATTGCGTCCGGGAGCGTCATGCCGAATCGGCCCGCCTCCGCGACGTCGCGCAGGAAGTCCGGAAGGCGTTCCTCGATCTTCGAGATCCGCCGGAGCTTCGCCGTCATGACGAAGCCGTACGGGCCGAAGATCGCCGCCATGCCGAGCACGATGAAGTCGAGGGCGGGGTTCTCACCGGAACCCTCGCCGGGCCGGACCTGGATGTTGAGCGTCCCGGCCCAGTCGAGCATCGCGACCGCGAACAGCGCAAACCCGACGATCAGGCCGCCGATCAGGACGATCGTCTCGCGGGGCAAGCCCGATTCCTCGCCCGCGGTGTTCAACTTGTCGGCGAGCTGACCGGGTCTCAGG
>Ga0116216_10001873_pt1 | contig 14258 bp, 19 predicted proteins | sample Sb_taG_11_FD_89696 | JGI IMG/M metagenome (GOLD analysis project Ga0116216, IMG submission 89696) | Peat soil microbial communities from Weissenstadt, Germany - Sb_50d_3_AS metaG | ecosystem: Environmental > Terrestrial > Soil > Wetlands > Peat | place: Germany: Weissenstadt | collected 2010-09-21
ACCGACCGCCCCGCGGGGACCACGACCCGCGGGGCCAACCACTAGGACCATGACCGATGCCGAAACCACCTACCCACCGCAAACGCGTGTACCCGCGACGGGAGCGCCGCCTGACTGAAACGGCAGCGGCCGCGATCATCCGCCAGCACTACCAGTTCACCGCCGCCCACATCGAGCTATGCCAGACGCTCATCGAAATCGTCGCCATGCGCCCGCCCGACGCGACCGACCACGCGCTCCACCCCGAGCAACCACATCAGGCGCTCACCGACGACGACGCGGCAAACGCCGCCAGCGAGTTCCTCACGCACTGCCGCCTGCAGATCGACCCAATGTCCCACCGCCTCCGGCCACGGCGCCCGCAGCCCCACAGGCCCACGGAAACCCGCCTCCGCGAGTTCATCAGACACTACCGCTCCGACCTCGAGCCGCGCACAACCGACACGACCCCGATCCGACTCACAACGGACCAACCCCGATGACCAGCAGACGACACGGACGACGTTCTGTATCGTACGATACACGACAGCACCAGGAGCCCCGCCAATGCCCAAAGCCAAACGCCACCAGCCGCCAACCAACGAGACTTATCCCGACCTCCAACGCGCCTTCGACTGGTTCAACACCCAGCTCTTCAGCGGTGCCCTTCCGCCCGTCCTGATCACGCTGCAACGCAAGAAAGGCGCCGGCGGGTACTTCTCGCCGGAACGCTTCACGCACACCGAAAACGCCGGCAAGCACGTGCACGAGATCGCCCTCAACCCGCAGCACTTCCGGGCGCAGACAACGACCGAGGTTCTGGCCATCCTCGTGCACGAGATGACCCACCTCTGGCAACAACACCACGGCACGCCGCCCCGGCGCTGCTACCACAACCACGAATGGGCCCGCAAGATGATCGCCGTCGGCCTGCATCCGAGCGACACGGGGAATCCCGGCGGCAAGATCGTGGGCCAGCGCATGACCCATTACATCATCCCAGACGGTCCCTTCGCCAAGGTCTGCGCCCGCCTCCTCGCCACCGCACCGCCCGCGCTCTACGCCGACAGGGCCGAGGAACCCGCCGCCCAGAAGAAGCGCGCGAGCAAGACCAAGTACACCTGCCCCGGGTGCGGGCTGAACGCCTGGGCCAAGCCCAACGCCCCCCTGGCCTGCGCCGAATGCACGCAACTCATGGAAGCCGACGACGCCCAAGCCGACGACGAGTGAAGCCAGCCCCGCCCGCGCGCGGGGGCTCCTCGCCCAGGTCGTCGAGCAGCTCCCCGCCCAGGACCTGCGGGGACGCCATCCCGGCGCCCAGGGCGCCTAACGGCCATCCGCGGCCTAGCACGCGGCCCCTGCGGCATCCCCGCCGCCGGCCGCTACGGCCGTCCCTCCCTGGCCGGCGACGCGGTGGGGCATCCTGCCCGCCAAGTTGGTCGGCCGCCCGTCGTGGGACGGCCTAGTGGCCATCCAGGCCCGTTGTCCGCGGCCCTCCAGGCCGCGTCCGGCGTCATCTGCGCTGCACCCGGCGGCCTGTCCCCGTGCCGGCGATCGCCGCGGCGATGGCCAAACTCCCGTCGGTCGAGGCCGCCAGCAACGCCTCTGGGTTGGTCGTGGCGATCAGCGCGGGCCAGGCCCTGGCGGTTGCTCACCGCTCCGCCATTTGATCCCGCTGACCTCCAAAACAGTTTTTCGATTCTTTTTTTTCAGCTCGCGTTATTTTGATGTCACTGCCTTCGAAAACATTTTTGAATACGGAAGCACAAATTAAGAGAAATAAATTATAGTAAAATAAACAATATTAACTTTTGCCTGATCGAACATTCCAGCACCTCTGTGTCACAAAACGGGGGCGTTTCCGTATAAAAGACGGTAGAACGCACCCGGGCGAGCAGCTCGGGGCGACCAGCTCTACGACCCCGCGTTTGATCGATGAAAAGTGCTAACTTAAAAAGGAGACAGCAAATGGACTCGATTCGCGTGATGGTTTTCTATGACGGCAGTTATTTCAAGCAAGGTAACGTCTACTTCCGCTACAAGGAAGAACGCGGCTGGATCAGCTTTGAACAGTTGCATTCAACGCTTGAGCGCTTTGTAGCGGACAAACTGAAAACTTCCACCGACATAACGAAGGTCGTCGCTAAACACTACTATGACGGCCGCACAACGACGGAAGCTGCGAACCAGGACAACCTCGAGAAAGACCGAGACTTCGAAATGGCGCTGATTAAAGCAGGCATCATCCCTCACTATCTCCCTGTGAAGGAAACGCCGAGGCTGAATCTCAGCACCGATTCCCGCAAGTATGACATCGCTCAGAAGGGGGTCGACGTCCAGTTCGCAATTGATGTGTTGGATTTCGCGCACGAGGACAGGTTTGACGTCGCCGTTTTGATCACAGGAGACGGGGATTTCATTCCACTTGTCCACCGCATTACCTCGCTTGGGAAGCACGCTCTCATAGCGCACTTCTCGTTTGAAGCGTGGACGGACAACCGAGGTTTCGCACACAAGCCGACGGATGCAAACCGCGCTTTGCTGACCGCCGCCAGCTTTAGCTTGAACTTCAACCAATTGGTAAAAGACTCCAACTGGCGAGATGACGTAAGGCGCATCTTTTTCACTCCCAAGCCAGCAGCATAGTCGACGTCGAGCCTAGCTCGGCAGTATAGCGCCCGCAGTCGCCTATGGGGTGGTCCGGTCAGTCAAACCGGACCACCTTTCGAGATCGAGGCCGACAACGCCTCTCGGTTGGTCGAGTCGATCGCTGCAGGCCAGACCCTGGCAGTTAACCACCGCTCCGCCATCGGCGAAGCTGGTAAACGCCCTAGACAAAGGGGTGATGGCTGAGGCCCTTGCCATGGATGGCCAGTAACCGTTTTGGTGTATTAATATGTGATGTAAGCAATGTTCAATTTATCGAAAAGGGGTGCATCATGAGTCAGCAGCAAGAGCAGCAGCAAAATCGTCGCTTTGGCTTTTTCCTGGTTCCAGACCCACCACATTGGGACTTGATCAAGAATCGATTCTCCTTTGTGGCTTGGCCACACCATTCCAAAGGTGGATCTCTGATCGGATTCGGTTTCTGCGACGATTTCAGAGAGGTCGAGAACAACGCAGATACCCACTGCTACGAGTGGGAGTTTAGAGGTGGCCAACCGACAGCAAAACATATCGCTCCGACCGCTCTATTTGAATGATCAGCCTAAGGAGGGGTTGCAGGCCCGTGGCATCGTCGAGGCGATCGCCGCGGCCGAGCCCCCCCGCCAGCGCCCAGCCCAAAGAGACCGAGCCCCCCGCGGTCGTCACTCCCGCCCCTCCCCCACCGGTCGCCGCGGTGCCGGCTGCCCGGTCGTTCGCTCGGTCTGCGGTGCCGCCGCCTCTCGCCGCCGCTCCGCCGCCGACACGAGCGCGTCGCGGATCTCCGCGCGCCGTTCTTCAGGCGTCGACCGGCCGGCCTCGACGGCGGCGCGAAGCGCGTCGATCGAGTAGGACGCGAGCAGGAATCCGGCGGCCAAAACAAAACACGTCGGGGCGCCGCCGTACGGGACCAGCTCCTCCCCGAGACGGCGGATCAGATCGTAGCTCGAATCGTGCGCACCACCCAAGTATTTGTCGACAACCTCAGATTGCCAGGCTTCCGCGCGGCGATCGAGACCCATAGGTCGGGCCGACGTTGCCCAGCGCTTCCACCCGATCGGCGCACGGCGCACCAAAGCTTTCGGAGAAAGATATCAAAGAGATCCGCCGATTGCGACTGGCGCGAGTGACCCCATCCCGTAATCACTCCCCCCTGCCCTGCCCCGCTGCTCTCTTGCTCGAAAAACAGGCAAAAACAAGGCTATTTCGACCCGTGACCGATTGAAGACTTCTCCCTCCGACGGCTGAAACTGCGGAACCTCAAATTCCGAGTTCCGGGGTTCCTTTGATTTCGGGGTTCCATGAATTCCAGGACCCTCGAATTCCGAGTTGCCGAGTTCCGGTCGTTTGAGGTCCCTTCTATTCCAGGAACCCCGTTTTCCGATTTCCGCGGTTCCCCCGATTTCAGGGTTCCGGGAATTCCAGGAACCTCGAATTCCGATTTCCAAGGTACTGCCCACCGAGCGACCCACGAATTCCGCGCCCCTCGAACTCGGCTGTTCGAGGTTCTCAAGCTTCGGCGCACCTCGAGCCGATTCTAGAGAGGGGATACCCGGGAAGGGGGAACGACCGTGCGCACGATTGCCGCTCTGTCACTCAAGGGAGGCGTCGGCAAGACGACCCTCGCAGTAAACCTGGCGGTTGGGCTAGCGGCTCGCTTACCGAAGCGGAAGCGTCTCTTGCTGGTCGATGCCGACCCCCAAGCCAACGCGACCCTGACCATGCTGGACGGTCAAGAGCCAGATGAGCCCACGCTAGCCCAGGTCCTGCAGGGCGACGTCCCAGCCGCGGAAGCGATTCGACCGAGCCGCGTCGACAAGATCGATCTACTCCCTGCGGCCTATACGCTCGCCGATGTCCCTACAACCCTCGCGGACGTCATGGGCAGAGAGCGCCGGCTGCGGGTCGCCCTGGAGTCGGTAGAGAGCGATTACGAGTTGTGCCTGATCGACTCGCCGCCACAACTGACACTGCTTTCCATCAACATTCTAGAGGCCGCCACTCACGGCGTCCTGGTGCCGGCCGATTCCTCGCTCTATTCGGTGGTCGGCATTTCAAAATTAGAGGACACCGTCGCCCAAGTCCGCCGGTTCCTCAGTAATGATTCGCTTCGAATCATCGGTATCGTGCTCTGCAAGGCCGGAACTACCAAGGCTGCAAAAGACCTTGAGCGAGCCCTTCGGAAGGGATACCGCGAAATGGTATTCCGGACGGTGATACCGGCAAGCGTAAAGGTGGATGAGGCGATCGCTAGGAACCGTAGCGTCCTCGAATGGGCGCCATCCAGTCCGGTCGCGAAGGCGTTCGACAAGCTCGTTATGGAGGTCATCGCGCATGGCCGCGACAAGAGGAATGCCGTCGCTCGACATCATGCAGAAGACGCAGCCTGACGGGAACGACCAGGCCGACGGAAACCAGGGCAGGGGGGATCGACCGGGCAACGGCAAGCGCGGCCGCGGCCGCCCGCCAGGCCCGGACAAGGCCAAGCGGGGAACCGGCCGCAAGCTGACCCTCCCGCCCGCGGTTTACCAGCGCCTGCTGCTCAACTCGATCGAGCAAAGTCGGTCGATGTCAGCGATCGCCGCCGAGATCCTCGAGGCTCACCTGCCCGCCCTTTGGATCGCTGGCAAGCGCGGATCCGCGCCGCCGGCTGAGGAATGATCTGGTCGCCCCGGCCGCCGGTCGCGTAAGTAAGCCGCTCGGGATCCAGAAATCGACCCGACGCGCCGCCGAGCTGGACGGCCGTTCGGTCCGCATTGCATTTGTAGCGCATCTGCGCTACACTTGTATTACAGGCGTCTACAGGCATTGGTTGACTGACGGCGCACACGGGGTATCAATAGATGGCGGTCAAAGCATTAATCCGGCGGGTCGCCGCAGTCGAGAAGACTCTGGCTCGAAGGAAAATGGCGAAAACGACCACGATCCGTGCCAGAGTGAGCCCCGAGCTGAAGATTCAGGTCGAGAAGATACTTGCCGAGCTGGGTCTGAGTCCGAGCGAGGCCATGCGCTTGTTCTACCATCAAGTCAGCAAGCACAAGGGCCTGCCTTTCCCCATGCGCATTCCCAATGCTCTCACCCGCAAGGCCCTGGATGATGCGGAAGCAGGCAAGAACCTGACGCGCGCTGCGGATGCTGACGACATGTTCCGCAAGCTGGGCATCAAGTGTGGCGAAGGGAAAGCATAAGCCGCAACCTGCCGACGCGCCGCCACCCCTCACCCTCGAATATAGCAAGGAATTCGAGAGGGACGTACGGCGCCAGGAACGCCGCGGGAAAGCGATGGCGAAACTCAACGCAGTCGTTGAAACTATTCGGACGCGCCGCGCGCTCGAAGCGCGGCATGCCGACCATCCCCTCTCCGGCAAATGGAAGGGGTCACGAGATTGCCACATTGAACCGGACTGGATTCTGATCTACATCAAGACCCCCACGGTGTTGCGCCTGGTGCGTACCGGCACTCATTCTGATCTGTTCGGCTAAGCCGCCGACCTACCCTTGCATTCTAAAAGCGAAGGCTGTCTCACCCAACGATCGGATGCTTGGGGCGCAGATCGTCCCACGTTCAGACTTCCAATGCGACGCTCTGTGAACGGACGCCCCAACCCCGGGCCCTCCCGATAACGGGCCGCCGGGCGAGGGCGCGAGGGGCGTCCCATCCGACCGGCTAGCTCCGCCACCCTGCCGTTCCCGACCAGGCCGCGCCCGCGGACGGACGGCATCCCGCCGCCCACCGCCCGCCTAACTAGCGCGCAAAAAAAAGACCCCAGCGCCTCCGCCGGGGTCACACCAACCTGAACCGCCCGTGCCCGCAACCGACACGACCGGCAGCCACTACTCCCCCGACCACAGCCGACCACTCCCGCCACCTGGCCGCGACGGCAGCGCCGGCGGAACCGGCCCACCGATCATCCCAAGCCGAGCCGCCAAGTCCTCGGCCGCCTTCTGCAGCTTCTGTAGCGACGCCACCGCCCCATCCGCCGCCGCTGCCGTTGCAGCACCCGCGGCCGGCGGGGCCGCAACGGCAGCCGGCTTCATCGGGACCTCGCCCGCCGCTAGACCACCAAGCAGCCCGGGCGGCCGCGCGGCCATCACATCGAGCCAGACGCCGTCGGCGCTACCACCCGCCGACGCCAGGCCCTGCCGGGCCAGCTCGGCATTCACCGCCTCACGCCCGAGGCCGGCGCCGCGCCACCGTCGCCACTCGTCGCCGACCGCCGCCTGGTGCGCGAGAGCGGGATCCGGGTACTTCGGCTCGAGCGCAAACTTCGGCCCGATCGAATCCAGGCCACCAGTCAACTGGCAACCAGTCGACTGACCACGCGACACGTCGGCAAACCTCGGCCGCAGCCGCTCATCCCGAACCGCCGCCAGCACCGCCGCCGCCTCGAGCGCAGCCTTGTCCGGCCGCTCCGCAGCCGCCCGCGGGTGCGCCTCGGGTGGCACGTAATCCGACCCGCGCATGGGCTGCTCATCGATCGACTTCAGGGGCACATCCGCAGCTGACAAACCACGCAACAACCCGGGCCGCTGGCCAGCAAGCGCATCCTGCCAAACCCGACCGGCCTCAGCCTGCCTCGCCGCACTCTCAACGAAACGCTGCCGATCGCCACCGTCACCTGGTCGCTCAGTCGTCCGATCGACATCCTCCAGCGACTGCCCGACACCGAGCCCGAACATCGCACGCTCCGCCTCGGCCTTCGCCTCATCGGGCCCTGCCAACTCCGCCAGCGCCCGGACCCGCTCCCGCGCCGCGGCCACCCGGCCCGCCACCAGATCCGACGCATCGCCGCCGCGCTCGAGCTCCCCATATTCATCCAACTGATCAGGATGAAGCGCCTTGGCCCGCAGCCTATCCACCGCGCCGGCGACACGCTGCAGATTCTCGAGCCTCAGCTCATCCGCTCGCGCCTCGACCAACAGCTTCAGCGCCGCTTCTCTGGACCTCGCCCGCTCGCCGGCAAGCGCGGCGCCTCGATCATCCTCGCCAGCAGCAGCCACGGCCGCGGCCAACGCCGAATCACGCACACCCCACCGATCCGCACCCGAACGACCTACCGCCTCGGCCGCCGCCCGCACCTCATCGTGCACTGGGGACCGCTTCCCGCCGCCCGCAATCGTCGCGCCTTCCTCGGCCGACTCTTTCATTGGCATTTTCGAGACGACCTGCTCCTTGCCCAACCGCGCTGTCGCGGCGCCGCGGTCCCGGGCCATCATTCCGAGCGCGGCCACGGCCACGGCCTGCGCCGTCGCCCGCCTGTGCTCGTCGGCCGCCTGCTTGGTCTTATCCGTCAGATCACTCTGGCACTGCGCAAGCAGCAGAGCGACGCGATGTTCGGTCTCAACCATCTCTCCACCGTATTTCCTTGCAAGGTCCAACCGTGCAGCCGCGGCTGTCTTCGCAGCTTGCGTGTGCGCCTCGAGGCGCCTCATCTCGGCCTGCGCGAATTCCGACGCGGACCGTTCGTGGGCGGCCATACGGGCCGCGTCGAGAAAGTCCATGTGTTCGTCGAGGCGCCTCATCTCGGCCCGATTGAACTCGCGAGCAATCCGATCCATCGTTCCGGCATCATAGATGCCTTGGTTGACTTCTTCCCGTGATCTTCGAGCCATGAAGTTTGTCCCCTCTTCGCCGCTTCGCCGGCTCGAGCCAGCACGACCGCGACGCCCGAGCTGTGTTGGCTATTACATTCGCGACGCGTGAATCGTGCGAAGCTGCGGTTGATTCCGACGCCCCTCGGGGAACGCATCGCGGATCCCGCCCCGCAGCGCGTCCATGAGGTCCTCATGCGGATGGAGAGTCTCGGCTGGGTAGTCGAGCAGCATCCCGCCGCGCCTGGCCCGGCAATAGCCCTGAAATGCTGCGATCAAGTGCGCACAGCGCGGGTGGATGAGCAGACAGCCGGTGTCCAGCAGAATCTCGATCTGGTCCAGCCCGTCGACCACCGGATGGACCGGCCAGCGCCCCAGGACCCGCGAGCCAAAGACGCGCTCATATTCCGAGTAGGCGGCCGGACCAATGCCGGTCCGGGCGTTCGCGGCCGGGTCGAGGCGCACCACGTCGAGCCGCCCATGAGCAAGCTCGTCGGCCCTTGCCTTGACCGCCGCGGCCGTCGCCGCCGAGTACGATCCCGATGAGTAGAAATCACCGAAAACGACGACCCGCCTGCGCTCATCGATCGTCCGCACCTGAAAGAGCACGGCCCCGGTGTGCTGGCTTGTCCCGCAGTCGATCGCCAGCCGAACCGACAGCGCCGGGTGAAAGGCCGCCTCCTCCGTCACATGCTTCGCGGGGTCGAAGCTGGCAAACCACTGGCCCTCGACGATCTCGAGTAGCTCGGCATAGAGCTCCTGTCGCCCGAGCCGCGTCCCCTCAAACATCGCGGTGACCTGATCAAAGAACTGCGAGGCCAGATGTGCCCGGTTCTCGTAAGTGGTACCTCCTGTCCGGACGACGGTCGGATCTTCGACAAGGCGCTTCACGAGCTGGGTAGCTTGTGGCGTTGTCGTAACGACTGCCCGGGGATTCGCGCCGAGACGCAGCCCAAGCCAGAGCATGTCGTAGGCGGCCGGGTATCGCCATACGGCGATCTCGTCGCACCAGGCGGCATCGTGCTGAGGACCACGAAGCCGGTTCGGCTCATCGGCGCTAAACGTGGTCGCCCGCGCTCCGTTGGGCCAGGTCAAACGTCGCTTGCTCGGCTCATACCGCGGGCGGAACCACGGCGGGCTGATCGAGAGCAGCCCCGACTCTCCCTCAACCATCACGTCCCGTACGTCGGCGGCTGTGGGCCCCACAAGCGCGACGCGTCTGGCTTGCCCTGTCTCGACCAAGTTGCGGATCCACTCGGCGCCAGTCCGCGTCTTCCCCCACCCGCGACCGGCTAGCACCAACCATGTGCGCGAGTCGCCCGCTGGGGCACGTTGTGCAGCGCGCGCTCGCGGATGGCGCCGACACTCGCCGGCAGCTACGCCGCATGGACAGCCCGAGCCATACCAATCCCAATGCGCACGATCGTGCGTCTCGGTCTCGGTGGCATCCAGCAGCTCTTCAGCTCGATCGAGTCGCGCCGCCAGCCCGCTCTTGTAGCTGCTTCTCAATCGCTGCCATCCGTTTTTCAAACGCGGCAAAGTCAGACATGGCCATGAGGTCGGCAACGACGGCGCGAGCCGCCTGCAGCCGAACTGCGTCGGACTTGGCCTTGGTGGTCAGCCTGGCCATCTCGGTTACCGCCTTAACCACGCTCCGCGAGAGCTGGCCGATAGCGCGGTCGAAAAATCGACGGCGGACTTCGTCGACTTGGGCCTTGAATGCTGGATCCCTGTGCCACTCGTAGGCTGTGCGCAGGGCAATGCCATTTTCTTTTGCCCAAGCAGCAACGGACTTGCCCGAGGCCACGGCCAGAGCAAGCTTGCTGCGGAGCGCGCGCGGATGCGGGCCAGGCATGGTTGTCAAACCTTGCAAACCAACGCGGATGGACGCGACCTCAGCGTCGGGGTCATTGCGTTAGATCAAGCCGGTTGGAATGCGGCAGTACCAGCCAGCGTCGGCGGAAAGAGGCCAGTCCATATGGGGATGGAGACAGGATGGGAGGAATCTGGAGGGATGTCAGGACGCAAGCGAGGCCCGGCGCCTTCGCAGGCGTGCCCGCACTTCGAGCTGGTGATCGGCGAGTGCGGACAAATCCATCTCGTGAACGACCAAGAGACTGCCCGCAAGACCATTTTCGCTCAGAGCGAGAATGGGTACGGTCCCGCCGGGAACCCGATCATTGAAACGCCGCCACCGCTCTGTCAGCTCAGGCGCTGTCTGTCGTTGAATGCGCACCGCCATGGTTTTTACTCCCTTTCCCACAGGTCATAATCAAAGTCGAATGCCGCCTTCCACTCCCGGAAAAAGCTATCCAGGCCAGCCGACCATCCCTCCGCCTCAGTTACCCCTCGCACGATCTTGAACATCGCCCTGGTCTCTCTGGTACGCCGAGTTCCCAAGACGCCCGCGATGCGCTTCAAGAGCATGGCGCGCAGGATCTCGGCGGCGAATTCAACCGCTTCGCGCCGGTTTGGCTTCCTGACTTCGTGCAGAAGTTGTAGGACCGTCCGCTCGCCAAGCCCTGTCGCCTTCGCCAAGGTGGGGACCGTCAGATCTTGGTACACCCTGATCGTCTCTCGCTGGAGATGCCGGACAATCAGGTCCCTAAGATTCCGTTCTTGGCTTGGGGAAGCCTTGTCCGTTGAAAGCCGCTTTCCCTGCGCGAACGCGGCGTGATCTGGAACACAGCGTGGGCCTAGCCTGCAACGGAGGCGGCTACCCTGTTGAGGTGATCGGCGGCCGCCGCCCCGAGGACTTGCCCTGGCGTACCATCGGCGGCGGGGGTGGGTCTTCTCGCGCATATCCCTCCAATCTATGTCGTCCCGCAAGGGTGAGGGCGCACTCGTCATCGACAAATCGGCCGCAACACTCGGCCGGTCAACCGATTGCATGACGATGCAACCGCGCATCAAGTCTGCACCACGAGAGCCCGCCCGCGGGCAGCGGCGCTCGGCGTCGACGGCCTGCGACCCTCACGACCGTCGCGAGCGTCGCGACCGGCCAGCAAGCACCCCGCCCAGGCCCTGCGCCTCGACACCGGCCGGCATCCTGCCAGCCACCGACGCCGAGCGGCCATCCTGGCCTCCACGCCGGTTGCCGCCTCCCGCGGCACGGCGGCAACCGCCGGCATCCACGCCGGCTTCGAGGCGGGGCATCCTGCCCGACCCGCTTCGGCCCCATCCTGGCGGCCTAGTGGCCCTCCCGGCCGGCTACCGCGGCCGTCCTGGCCGGGCGGGGCTTGCCCGTCGCGCCCGGCGACGCTCCGCTGGCCAGGGCCGCCCTGCCGGCCCGCTTCGCTGCGGGCTGCGCCCGACGCCGTCAGGGCGGCCCCGGCCAGCTCCGAGCCCACAGAATCGACAGGACCGGTGCAGGTTGAACGTCGGCTGTAACGCGAGCTTGAACGTCCGTTGCACATTCAGTGATCCAGTGTCAAGATGGGAAATCGCCTCTCAAAACCCTGGAGATTGTGGCAATGGCACCCAAACTGGTCGGTCTCATCCGCGTTTCCACCGACAAGCAGGAAAGCTCTGGGCTCGGGTTGGAGGCGCAAACGGCCGACATCGAAAGCTATCGCAAGAGCATCAGCGGCCGCCTTCTGAAAACCTACGTCGAGGTGGAGAGCGGCGGCCACGACGACGTCGACAGCCGCCCTCAACTCAAGGAAGCTGTTGCTCATGCGGTGCGAAGTAATGCGACGCTGGTAATTGCCAAGATCGATAGGCTGGTCCGATCCAAAGTCGTGGCCGCGTATCTGACCACCAACAAGGTTCGATTCGTCGCGTGCGACTATCCCACCGCCAATGAGCTAACGATCGACATCCTGGTTGCCGTCGCCGCGGACGAGAGGCGCAACATCAGAAAGCGGACAAAAGCCGCGCTCAAGGCATATCGAGACGGCAACCACATCTCCAAGAGGATCAAAGAGAAATATGACGGGAAAGTCCCCCCGGAAGTGATGCAGGCGAGAGCGGGCAAACTCGGCGCGCACCTCCCCGAGTGCCAGGGTCGTCTGACTCCAGAGGCGCGGGAGAGAGGATGGAAAAAATCGGTGGCCAAAAGGAAGGCCGCGGGGGAAGCCGCCTATGGGATCGTGGCCCCTCACGTCCTCGATATGTGGAAGTCCGGGCTGTCGCTCCGCGACATCGCCGATCGCCTCAACCAGGACGAGCACCAGGCTGGCGTACCAGACGAGCAAGAGCCGGCGCTTGATCTGAGCTGGTCGGCAATGAAGGTGAAGCGCGTGCTCGATCGTTTCTACCCGGACCGAACCCGGGCGCCCCGCCCCCGCGGCCCGATTGCCTGACCCGCCGCCGAGCTGGCAAGGACAACGGAGGGTGCGAGAATGCCGAGAAAACGACGGGCACCGAAAGTATGGTCGAGCGACGACCAGCTCCGCGTTATCGGGTACATCCGGGTGTCCACGGACGAGGGGCTGAGTCTGAAGTTCCAGGAAGAGAAGATCCGGGCCTACTGCTCGCTCTACGGGCTCGACCTGGTGCGTGTCGAGCGGGACGCCGGCGTTTCAGCCAAGACGCTCCAGCGCGAGGGCCTGGCGGCCGTTCTTGACGACCTGGAGCGCTGGCGAGCCGACGGCGTGGTCATTCTCAAACTCGACCGTCTCACCAGGCAGTTGAGGGATTGGTCAGACCTGATCGACCGGTTCTTCAGCGAGAAGGCCGGCCGCCGGCTCTTCTCGGTGAACGACTCGATCGACACGAGAACACCATCCGGCAGGATGGTCCTGAACATGATCATGACCGTGGCCCAATGGGAACGCGAAGAGATCGCCTATCGCACCGCGAACGCCCTGCAGGGGAAAATCCGACGCGGTGAACGATGCGGGCGGATCCGTTTCGGCTACACGTTGGCCCCCGACGGTCGAACGCTTGTACCTGACCACCGCGAGCAAGAGGCGATCGCCTTCATGCGCCAATGGAAGAACCAGGGCAAGACCTACCGCGAGATGGCGGCGATGCTCGAGGAGCTGGGCATTGAAACCAAAGAACCCGGCTCGATCTGGCGGCTCGGCGCAATCCATCGCATCCTGACCAGGCCGATCGCCTGATGCGCTGGCGCATCATCACGGCAGGATGTCCGAAACTGCAATCCGACCGACTAACTGACCATCAATCACGACGGGAATCTCTTCGCCGCGCTTGAAGACCGTATGATTCTGGTACCGGCCGCCTGCCGGGTCGGTGTAAACCTCGACCTGACCCTGGACGAGGTTGACGATCCAATAAACGGGGATGTTAGCAGCAGCATAGCGCGGCATCTTGACCGAGCGGTCTGACGCCAAGGTCGATTCCGAGATCTCAGCGGCAAGCGCGATGTCGGCTGGTGTCGGATGGCTTTTCGGGTAATCCCTGGGGGAACCTCGCACGATTGCGATATCCGGCTGCGGTTGGTCGTGATCGGAAATGACAAGGTCGTCATCCTTGCTCGGATGCCAGCCCGTCGGCACAACCCCTTGGAGTGCAGAAAACAGAAGCTTGCCCGCGATGACGTGGGGGGGGTTCTTGCTCACTTTGGTCACCACTAGTCCGTCGATTAGCTCCACCCGCTCTTGCGGTCCGATCGTCCCGTCCCTAACCATTTGATCGAACTGTGCTACGGTGAAGCGATAGTGAGGAAGTCGCAACGCGGAGGCATCCGAGCCCACTTGGGTCGGTTCGGTTGCAGCGATTGTCGACATGAAAAGCCCCCCCATCCCGTGAGCGCATACAGGCACGGCGATTGTGAAAATCTTTCAATATTGCGAGGAACCCGGCCCCTGCTCGCAGGGGCAGAATCTCTCCGCTTTAAGGATAGCCTACCTGCGCAATGAGCGCAAGAGCAGTCGTGACGCCGCCGGCCGCGTCGGTCGACGGCCCGTGGCAACGAGCTCGGGCCGACGACGTCGGCGGGAATCAGACCGGCCCGATTGTCGCCGTTCGATCGTCACATCGCAACAGCGAATGTTGGACAACCATCGGATTAACCGTCGTTACTCTCAATACACATCTGCATCGCTCGGTGTCTATACCGGATATATATCGAAGAT